>Ga0187894_10000096_pt1 | contig 109926 bp, 96 predicted proteins | sample GBC1701081metaG_FD_136650 | JGI IMG/M metagenome (GOLD analysis project Ga0187894, IMG submission 136650) | White microbial mat communities from a lava cave in the Kipuka Kanohina Cave System on the Island of Hawaii, USA - GBC170108-1 metaG ...
ACGTCCGCAGAACTCCCGCCACGGCCGCCAACAACACAAAGGCACGCCCCGAGAACGTCCGCGAGCGCCGGCGCTGGCAGCGGGAGGGCGGGTCTGCATAGTATTCTTTCACTTGTTCCACTATCCTAAGCAGCGCGTCGGGGGCATCGAGCTTGAGGCTGGTAACCATAAGCCCGGTACCATGCAGAGACTTTTTGCTCTCTGCTACTCCCGACGGATTTACGCGCGGGCTTCAATTAAGTAGGAGGTATGTAGAAGTGATCCGTGTCCGACATTATCACAAAATGAATGCTGAAAGAGAGGTACACCGGAGAATGAAGAAACCATGCTTTCTTCCATGCGAGAAAATAAAAGTGAGATGAGAGCAGTCGATGTAGACTGCCAGAGACGCTGCATTGTTGCTTCATAGAGAAAGAGAAACCGCCATAGTTACGTCGAACTCAAGCCCTAAAAGAACTCTTGTTCCGTGTTAGTGAAGATATCAGAGAGCTGACCATCCTGATTCACTATCATCGAAAATTACTTCTGTGTCGAAGACCTCGGTTCAGCGCTTGCCCCATCTTTTCTAGGGGAGCCGGAACGCCTGTCCAAAGAGAAAAGGCGAGCGCGCCCTGATACAGGAGCATGCGTCGTCCATCAAGCACAGGACGACGTGCCCGACGTGCCTTTTGAAGGAATGGTGTAAATTCAGGACGATAAAGAAGGTCATAGAACAAACATTCGTGTGAGGTTGATTCATAAGCGAGAGGGAAAAAATTTTGGCCCTGAAGACCGACTGAAGTGCAATTCACTATCAGCGACTTATTTTTCAGTAGCGATGGTTCTTGAAGTGCATCGAGGGAGAGAGCTTCTAGCTGAGTCTTTCCTAGAGAGCGATAGGAACGAACTAACGCCCGTGCATGGGCCTGAGTTCGATTCACAATCGTTATCCGGGCACAGTTTGCACGGATAAGTGACACTAGAATCGAGCGAGCCGAACCGCCAGCGCCAATCAGTACCACCTCTTGCTGATGCAGAGCTATGTCTCGTTCTTTAAGAGAGAGCAGGAAGCCACGACCATCTGTGTTTTCACCAAACAATTTTCCCTGTCGATTAACAACCGTATTTACTGACCTACACAGTTTAGCTTCGTCGCTGAGCGTATCTAAGTAGCGCACGATTCGCTCTTTGTGAGGGACGGTAATGTTTACCCCTGCTAGATTGAGCGCACGGATACTCTGAACTGCGCGCGAAAGGTCTGTTGATTTTACTAAAAACGGAATATAGACGTAGGGGAGGTTGCATGCACAGAAGGCCGCGTTTTGCATTACTGGGGAGCGAGTATGGGTAATCGGGTCGCCGAAAATGCCAACGATGCGCGTTTGTCCATTGATCAGTTGAGGCGACATAAGGGTAAAAGAGAAGGGACAGCTCCTCATCCCCCTCTTGGTTAGACTGTTATTATGGCTTGATCCGTCCTAGTTCTTTTACTCCGAGCAGAGTCCGTAATCTTAGAAACTACTTTTTCTCGCAAGGCTGCATGGGCCGCCGCGAGTCGAGCGATCGGCACGCGATAGGGTGAACACGAGACGTAGTCCAACCCAGCTTGGTGGCAGAAAACTACGGAGGACGGATCTCCACCATGCTCTCCACAAATACCGATCTTTAAGTCTGGTCTGGTTGTACGACCTTTTCGCACGGCCAAATCGATGAGCTGTCCAACTCCATTTTGATCGAGAGAGACAAAAGGATCCTGTGGGAAAATGCTTTGGCTGATGTAGTCAGACAGAAACTTCCCAGCATCGTCTCGACTCACTCCGAGTGTCATTTGTGTCAGGTCATTTGTCCCAAAAGAGAAAAATTCAGCCACTTCTGCAATCGTATCCGCAACAACCGCAGCACGAGGAACTTCGATCATGGTGCCGACAGTAAAGGGTACAGTCGTGCCTTTGGCCTGAGCAACTTCACCACAGATTCGTATGATACGCTCACGCAGTATCTCCAGTTCGCGCTTGAATCCGACTAGAGGTACCATAATTTCTGGAATGGTGTGGACACCCTCATGCGCAAGATCACACGCGGCTTCCATGATTGCGCGGGCTTGTGCTTCGTAGATCTCAGGGAAAGTAATACCAAGACGGCACCCGCGATGCCCAAGCATGGGATTTGCCTCGTGAAGAGCATTACGTTTGGACCGTAATTGGTCAGCTGCAACGCCAAGCTTGCCTGCCAGATCCTCAATCTCCCCTTCTGTATTAGGTAGAAATTCGTGGAGAGGGGGATCCAAGAGACGGATAGTCACTGGCAGTCCAGCCATGGCGCGAAGGATGCCAACGAAGTCTTCCTTTTGCATCGGAAAGATTTTTTCCAACGCGCGGATGCGTCCAACTGTATCATCCGCGAGAATCATCTCGCGAACTGCATCTATGCGGTCTCCCTCGAAGAACATATGTTCGGTGCGGCATAGACCAATTCCTTCCGCTCCAAACTCCCGTGCAACTGTGGCATCATGCGGCGTATCGGCATTCGCGCGCACTCGTAGACGCCGGAAGTGATCTGTCCATTCCATAAATGATTTGAATTCCGGAGTTTCGGGATTCGGATCTCGCGTCTGCACTTGACCGCGAAAAACTTCCCCAGTTGAACCATCTAAAGTAATCCAATCTCCGGCATGAATTAGAGCGGTTGACCCTCTTACACTAAACTGCTCGTGTTCGTAGTCGATCTCTAGCGCTTCACAGCCCACGATCGCGCATTTACCCATACCACGACTGACAAGCGCCGCGTGGGAGCTTGCTCCACCGCGTGCGGTAAGAATGCCCTGAGCGGCATGCATACCATTAATATCGTCCGGCGAAGTTTCAATACGAACCAAAATAACTTTCTGCCCCTTTCTTGCGATAGCTTCAGCATCTTCGGCAGAAAAAACAACCTGTCCACTGACAGCGCCTGGGGAAGCAGGCAATCCGCGCGCGATACGTTCTTTTGAGGCTGCAGGATCGAGGGTTGGATGTAGAAGTTGATCAAGCTGTGCAGGTGCGACTCGTAGAATCGCTGTTCGTTCATCAATAAGTCCCTGGTGAACCATGTCCACAGCTATTTTTATGGCTGCGGCAGCAGTGCGTTTGCCAGCTCGCGTCTGTAGCATCCAGAGTTGGCCGCCCTGAATAGTAAATTCAATATCTTGCGCATCTTTATAGTGTGCTTCTAAGGTAGAGGCAATTTGCTGTAACGTGGCAAAACAGGTTGGCATGAGCTCTTCTAGAGAGGGATAGTATTGTTGACGATCTTTTTCGGATTGCCCTTCTCGATTGGCCCGTTCGCGTGAAGCAGCAAGAGTAATCTGCTGCGGAGTACGGATGCCCGCGACGACGTCTTCCCCCTGAGCGTTGACGAGAAAATCACCGTTCAAGACGTTTTCTCCAGTAGAGAGATCGCGCGTGAATGCAACACCAGTGGCACAGTCATCTCCTAAATTGCCAAAGACCATTGCTTGGACGGTGACCGCTGTTCCCCATTCTTCTGGAATGTGTTCGATTTTTCGATAGGTGATTGCACGTGGGTTGTTCCACGAGCCGAACACTGCACCAATTGCACCCCAGAGCTGCTCCTGTGGATCATTGGGGAAGGAGAGATGAAGTCTGTCCTGAATCATAGATTTAAACTGATTCACCAATTCGCAAAGATCATCTACAGAGAATTCAGTATCAAGTTCAATCCCTTTGGCGGCTTTCTTTTCCTCAATGATTTTCTCAAAAGGGTCTCGCTCAGTTTTCGATTCTGGCTTAAGTCCGAGCACGACATCACCGTACATCTGGACAAAACGTCGGTAACAATCATAAGCGAAGCGCGGGCTCCCAGATTGCTTAATAAGCCCCTGCACGGTGTTGTCGTTGAGACCAAGGTTCAACACTGTATCCATCATGCCTGGCATTGAGATACGTGCGCCAGAACGGACTGAAAGAAGCAGCGGATTCTTTGGATCGCCGAAACGCCGGCCGATGATTTTTTCAATTCGCGTAACGCCCTTGTGTACTTGTTGTTCAAGTTCCCCTGGATAGGCGTGACTATATGCATAGTAATAAGTGCAGACTTCAGTAGAGATGGTCATCCCAGGTGGGACAGGTAATCCTAGCTCAGCCATCTCAGCCAAGTTCGCGCCTTTGCCCCCGAGCAGCCAATTCATGTCTGCATTTCCATCTGCCTTCCCACCGCCAAATGAATAAACATATCGCTTACTCCGGCCTTTCTTCGCATGTCCATTAGATGCTTCTATCGCCATAGATTTTTTCCTTCTCTGAGTATTTACCTTGTTGTTTCGCTCCAGAGATGGAAACAACAGAGGGAAGTCTCCTAGTGCTCTCTGTTCATCTACTTGCGCCAAGGCGGTAAAGCACTAAATTTCTATCCGGTTGACGAGCTCGGGAATCAGTCGATCGATAGAGAGGCGAATCTGTTCAAGCGAGTCGCGATCCCGAAGCGTCACCGTATTGTCTTGCATCGTTTGATGGTCAATCGTCAAGCAAAATGGCGTTCCGACTTCATCCTGGCGCCGGTAGCGCCTCCCGATTGAACCCGCCTGATCATAAAAGACGGTGCATCGTTGCTTCAAAAGGTCCCGAATCTCAAGAGCTTTCTCCGGCTGTCCCTCTTTACGCAGTAACGGAAAAATCCCTACTTTGATTGGTGCTAAGCGTGGCTTGAGATGGAGTACCACCCGAGGCTCATTGTCCTGAACGTCTTCCCCATAGGCATCGAGCAAGGTTATGAGAAGAATACGATCTACCCCAACCGCCGGCTCAATAACATACGGTAGATAGCGTTCACGTGTCTCCTCATCAAAGAACGAAAGGTCTTTACCGCTGTATTCGGCGTGACGACGGAGATCAAAGTCGGTGCGATTGGCGATACCTTCCAGCTCACCCCAACCAAAAGGATACTGATACTCGATATCGGAGCACGCCTTCGCATAGTGGGCGAGTTCGTGCTTTTCATAATGATGAAAATGAAGATTCGCGACTTTGATACCGAGCTGGGTGGTATACCAGTTCATGCGTTGTTCACGCCAATAATCAAACCATTCATCGTCAGTTCCAGGTTTGACAAAAAACTCCATCTCCATTTGCTCAAACTCGCGAGTGCGGAAAATGAAGTTTCCCGGAGTGATCTCGTTCCGAAACGACTTCCCGATTTGCGCAATACCAAAAGGAGGTTTCAGACGGCTAGATTGTTGAACGTTGAGGAAATTGACAAACATGCCTTGCGCAGTCTCTGGCCGTAAGAACGCGACCGCTGCATCACCTTCGACAGGACCTACAAAGGTTTTGAACATCAAATTGAACTGCCTGGCTTCAGTAAGGTCACACTCCATGCCTTTGTCGCACTGCCGCTCTTCTCGAGGAGGGATTTGGTCAGCACGGAATCGTCGTTTGCAAACACGACAATCAACCAATGGGTCAGAAAACCCGGCAACATGACCTGAGGCTTCCCACACGCGAGGGTGCATGAGAATCGAGCTTTCGATGCCTACAACATTCTCGCGCGCGGTTACCATATACCGCCACCAGGCTTCGCGGATGTTCCTTTTCAATTCAATACCGAGTGGCCCGTAGTCCCACGTGCTTGCGAAACCACCATAGATCTCACTAGAAGGGAAAATAAACCCGCGTCGTTTGCTCAAGTTAACGATCTTTTCCATCGTGACTGACATAGGTGGAGCAGCCGTATCATTCCCCCTTGGGGTCGTCAACGAGAGAATCGCCAAGAAATCCAGTCCGTTCGAGAAAAGCGCGTGATTTAAGGGGTCGTGCAAGATGATGGGAGAGTAGTCCGGTAACGACTGTCCGCATTTCTCGACATACTCGAGAAGACATTTCCATCAGTAAAAACATTTCTGGATTTCTTTCTTTAGGGTTGCTTAACAGTCGCACGGTCTCTTCTGAAAGAAACAGCGCTGCGCCTCCCTTTCCATGACAGCGTGGACATAAAACCCCCCTAAGGCTTGGGGAAAAAGCCACCGATCCTGTTCTCCTGTCGATAAGAAGTCCACATTGCTGACAGCCTTCCACATTAGGCGCGTATCCTACATAAGTAAGAAGGAGTAGCTCAAACCCTGGCAAAAATGAGAGCGGCAGTTCATGACACTCCTCTAGTACAGTAAGACCGTGGAGCAAAAGAGCAAATGTTTCCTCACCTGATTCGCGTCCTGTAACCATCACATCGATGAGTTCGACTAGGTAGCTCGCGAACGCATAGCGTTGCAAGTCTCGACTTGGAGCACGGAAACTGCGCACGAGATCACACCCAAGAATGAGAGCTAAGTCGTTAGTTCGACTTGGCCGAAAGCGAAGTTGGACGGAAGTGAAGGGTTCAAGCACATTGACAAAACGGCGTCGGGAGCGTTTCGCACCCTTGGCAATACCAGTTACTTTACCCCAATCGCGAGTGAGAAAGGTGACGATTTTGTCAGATTCTCCGTATGCTCGAACACGGAGGACAATTGCGACAGTACGTTCTTCTAGCATCATTTAACTTGACACTTTAGCAGGTGGTTCTTAGATTTCGAGGACATTGTCTCTCTAGATAGAATCAAAAAGGCCTATATTCCATAAGGGGTGAAACATGGACAAGCCAGAACATGAAAATGTACCTCCGGTGGCTACCGAGGAGCAGTTGACGGCCCAGAGCTCTCAAGAATCTGAAATGGACGAGAGTGCCACTTTACGTGCTCAATTGGAAGAAAAAGGAAAAGAAGCTAAGGCCAACTATGACTTGTTTCTCCGCGAGCGAGCTGATCTGGAAAATTTTAAGCGCCGCATGCAACGTGAAAAAGCTGAGGCGTTGCGTTTTGCAAACGAACCCTTAATCCGTGATCTTCTTCCTGTGATTGATAACCTAGAACGAGCAATCATACATGCGCAGGGGGGAGGAGATAACCAGCCCTTAGTTGATGGCGTTGCTCTCGTATTGCGCTCATTATTGGAAGCACTTGAGAAGCATGGGGTGAGCCGTATGAGTGCGAAAGGACAACTTTTTGATCCTACTAAGCACGAAGCAATGGCCCAGGTCGAGAATTCTACGATAACGCCTAATACAGTTGTTGATGAGTATGCTCCTGCATATCTTCTGTATGATCGATTACTTCGTCCTGCTCTCGTCACTGTTGCGAGAGAAGCTGCAGGGGAGGAAAAATCGGGCAAGTAAAGGTTGCACACCCCTAAACGGATGATTACTGGTGTTTTATAACGGACGGGATAGCCGACGTTTTCTGTAAGGAGAATGCATATGGCAAAGGTTATTGGCATTGATTTGGGGACGACTAACTCGGTAGTGGCGATTATGGAAGGGGGCGACCCTAAAGTCATTACTAACTCCGAGGGCAGTCGTATTACCCCCTCCGTAGTGGCCTTTACCGATAGTGGGGAGCGGTTAGTTGGTCAAATTGCTCGGAGACAAGCTATTACCAATCCAGAAAATACGATTTTTTCCATTAAACGATTGATCGGTCGTCGTTTTGAAGACGCAGAAGTAAGCAAGGCCATCAAGGTCTTACCGTATAAGGTAGTGAAGGCCGACAATGGTGATGCCGCCTGGGTCAGTATTCGTGGAAAGAACTACAGCCCCGCGGAGGTATCCGCCTTTATCCTGCAAAAGATGAAGCAAACGGCAGAAGATTACTTGGGCGAAAAAGTTACTGACGCGGTGATTACTGTCCCGGCTTACTTCAACGATTCCCAACGTCAAGCGACTAAAGATGCAGGGCGTATTGCCGGGCTTAATGTTCTGAGAATTATTAACGAACCGACAGCGGCATCGCTGGCGTATGGACTCGATAAGAAGAAGGATGAGAAAATTGCTGTCTTCGATCTCGGTGGTGGAACGTTCGACATTTCTATTCTCGAAGTCGGAGATGGTGTGTTCGAAGTAAAGTCCACTAATGGCGACACTTTTCTAGGTGGTGACGATTTTGACCAACGAGTTATTGATTACTTGGCGGATGAATTCAGGAAAGACCAAGGAGTCGACCTGCGCAAAGATCGTATGGCACTTCAACGTCTCAAAGAGGCGGCTGAGAAGGCGAAGATTGAATTATCTTCGTCAATGGAAACCGAGGTAAATTTACCCTTCATTACTGCAGACCAGACTGGCCCGAAACACCTAACGATGAAATTGACCCGAGCGAAACTTGAAGCCCTTTGCGCGGACCTGTTGGATCGTCTCGAAGCTCCTTGTCTTGCTGCCTTAAAGGACTCTGGATTATCCGCGCGTCAGATTGACGAGATTGTATTGGTTGGTGGTATGACTCGCATGCCTGCAGTTCAGGAGCGAGTACGGAAGATCTTCGGGAAAGAACCGCACAAAGGGGTCAACCCGGATGAGGTTGTGGCCATTGGTGCGGCTATTCAAGGTGCGGTGCTTAAAGGGGAAGTGAAGGACGTCCTTTTATTAGATGTAACCCCGCTGTCGCTCGGAATCGAAACGCTCGGCGGGGTGTTTACTCGCTTGATTGACCGGAACACAACGATCCCGACCAAAAAGAGCCAGGTCTTCTCGACTGCGGCTGATAATCAGACTGCTGTGACGATCCGGGTCTTCCAAGGTGAGCGGGATATGGCAACGGATAACAAACTCCTAGGGCAGTTTGATCTCGTCGGTATTCCTCCTGCTCCCAGAGGTGTTCCGCAGGTCGAGGTTACTTTTGATATTGACGCCAATGGCATCGTTCATGTCAACGCGAAAGATCTTGGCACAGGGAAGGAACAATCAATCCGAATCACTGCCTCAAGTGGGTTGAATGAGGAAGAGATTAAGCGGATGGTTAAAGATGCTGAGGCGCATGCTGATGAAGACAAGCGCAAACGCGAACGTATCGAAGTGCGCAATCAGCTCGACACGTTGATTTATTCGACGGAAAAATCGCTTACAGATCATCGTAGTGATCTTGATGCAACAACCGCGAGTAACCTCGATGCGGCCCTAGAAAAGGCCAAGAAAGCAATGGAAAGCGATGATGTAAATACAATCAAAGCCGCTCAAGAGGAATTAACTCAAGCTTCGCATAAACTTGCCGAAGCGATGTATGCACGCGTTGCCAAGGAGCAGGCAGCGGGGAAAGATGGACAGACTGGGACTACTGATGGCGGTCAGCAACCGCAAGACAAGGAGAATGTAGTCGATGCGGATTTTGAAGAGGTAAAATAATCGGGAAAGGCAGTGGTCATTTTCCCGTTCCGGGCCCTCACTTCTCCTCGAATTGGAAGAGTGGGGGCTTTTTGTTAGAGGAAAATGAGTGGGGGTATGGCAACTAAAGCTGACTACTATGAATTGCTCGGTGTCAACCGAAACGCGGCCGATGAAGAGCTGAAAAAAGCGTACCGTAAAGCGGCGATGCGCTATCATCCGGATCGTAATCCCGGAGATCGAGCTGCGGAAGAGAAATTCAAGGAACTATCCGAGGCCTACCAAGTACTGTCAGACCCAGAAAAGCGGGCGCAATACGATCGCTATGGTCATGCCGCTTTTGAGCAAGGTGCTAATGGATTTTCTGGCGGCTTTGACTTCTCTGGGAGTTTTGAAGATATCTTTGGAGATATTTTCGGAGACATTTTTGGCAGCGGTGGTGCGAGGGGTGGCCGGCGCCGCGTGCGACGAGGTGAAGATCTCAGTTACAATCTGGAGATCTCCTTTGAAGAAGCCGCATTTGGGGCAGAAAAGACAATTTCGATACCCCGCACGGCCCGCTGTGACACTTGCCAAGGGAAAGGGACCAAGCCTGGGGTGGTTCCTAAGACGTGTGGGACATGCCGCGGTAGCGGACAAGTTCGCTTTCAACAAGGCTTTTTCACTGTTGCACGTACTTGCAGTCAATGCGGAGGGCAGGGAACAATTATTACAGATCCATGTGAGATCTGTCGTGGAACTGGAGCAGTGCGGAAAACTTCTACTCTGCAGGTGAAGATTCCGGCTGGGGTAGATACTGGTGCGCGACTCAAACTTCGTGGTGAAGGTGAGGCTGGTCCTGCGGGTGGCATTCCTGGCGACCTCTACATTTTTATTCATGTCCGTGAGCACCCACTTTTCAAACGCCAAGAAAGTACAGTGATCTGTGAAATCCCGATTAGCTTTCCACAAGCGGCTCTTGGGACGGAGATAGAGGTCCCGACCCTTGAGGGGAAGATCAAACTCAAGATTCCTTCGGGTACACAATCGGGAAATGTCTTTCGCCTCCGTGGTAAGGGCATTGTGGACCTCCATGGTAGTGGGCGGGGTGATCAATTGGTGCGAGTTATGGTCGAGACTCCGCGCAAACTCACGTCACGCCAGCGTGAATTGCTCGAGGAATTTGCTCGCCTTGATGGTGCGGATGTCCATCCTATGAGCAAAGGATTCTTTGAAAAGGTCAAAGAACTCTTCGGCTAAGGGTCCATGAAAATTCGCGATTTTGGTGAGTTTCCTTTTCTACGCCGCCTGCGCCACCGGGTGCCTTCCGATGCCCGGGTCCAACTCGGCGTTGGAGATGATTGTGCGGCGCTGTCCCTTTCTGGAACAACCCTTCTCACAACTGATGCCCTTGTAGAAGGCGTGCATTTCCGTTGCGAGTGGATGCCCTTTGCTGTTTTGGGAGAGAAAGCTTGTGCCGTCAATGTGAGTGATATTGCAGCAATGGGTGGAGAGCCGACGTTTGCGCTGCTCAGCCTTGGGGTGCCACAAGAGACAGAAGTAGAAGATCTTGATGCCTTCTTTGATGGATTTGTCCATGCGGTAGGAGCCTATGGCGCGACGCTTATTGGTGGGAACATGAGTGCGGCTCCTTGCCTGATGATTTGCGTGACATTGCTCGGTCGTGCGCCATATAAGATAATCACCCGCTCGGGAGCGTGCGTGGGGGATGACATCTACGTCACCGGCACGCTTGGGGATGCGGCGCTTGGGCTGCATGCCCTCCAAGAGGGACGGAGTGGATTGCACCTAGACGGAGTCAAAGCCCGCTTCCTCCGCCCAACGATACGTCTTGGGGTGAGCCGCGAAATTGCAGCTCATCATCTCGCGAGTGCAATGATTGACGTGAGTGATGGGTTGCTTCAGGACCTTGGTCACTTGTGCGAAGAGAGCCAAGTCGGCGCTGTTATTGATGTTTCGGCCCTCCCATTGTCCCCCGAGTACCAGGCATTGATAGGAGTGCAAAATTGGAATGCTGCACTTACTGGAGGTGAAGATTATGAACTGCTGTTTTCGACGGCAGAAGAGCACCGTGCAGCAGTAGCGCAAATTGCGCAGAGCAGTGGCTGTGCGATTACACGTATAGGACGTATCATGCCATATTCTGATGGCCTATCAGTGCGGGGGCCAGATGGCTCTGCCTATGTCCCCGGCCGCGTTGGCTATGATCATTTCCGTCAAGGCTAACTATGGATCGCGCCCGCCTCTATGACCTCCTCTCTCAGGTACAAAGCGGTACGCTTGAAATTGGTCGCGCGCTCGACCTCCTGAAAACTCTTCCCTTTGAGGATCTGGGGTTTGCTCGTGTCGACCATCATCGTGCGCTGCGCAAAGGTTTCCCCGAGGTGATTCTCGGGCAGGGAAAAACGGCCCATCAGATCGGGGAGATTGCCCAACGGTTGGTGGCGAATGGACAACAAGCGCTGGTTACTCGTCTCGACGAACAAAAAGCACAAGAAGTGCGCGTTGCTGTCCCGGCACTGCGTTATTATCCAGACGGCCGCATTGGCGCTCTAGGTAGTCCTCCCGTTCCACCTGCGGGACAAGGAACAATCCTTGTTGTCTCAGCAGGTACGGCTGATCTCTCGGTTGCCGAGGAGGCCGTAATTACTGCCGAACTGATGGGAAATCGAGTCGATCGCCTCTATGACGTTGGGGTCGCTGGCTTGCATCGCTTGCTTGGGGGTATCGACAAACTGCATGCGGCTTCCGTACTGATCGTTGTAGCCGGTATGGAAGGGGCATTGCCGAGCGTAGTTGGTGGACTGGTTGGGCGTCCGGTCATCGCAGTCCCGACGAGTATCGGCTACGGCGCGAGCTTCAATGGCTTAGCCGCGCTCCTTGCTATGTTGAATTCCTGTGCAGCAGGGATTACCGTTGTTAACATCGATAACGGTTTCGGCGCTGCTGCTGCTGCTACCCTGATGAATCGTCTTTCGTGCCTACCAAACGCAAATCCACCGGCTTGACTCAAGGACGAGCCAAGCGCGCGCTACAAGTTGGTTCGCTCACCACATCCGTGGGCAGCAGTTACGTCTGGCACGCTCTAAAACGACCGTTCCGGTCTGCTGGTCAGAAAGAACAAGAACTCCTTGATCTCCATCTCAAAAACGCGCTCCGTATTGTGGAGAGTTCTCGCGATCTCCGTGGAGCGTTTATGAAACTAGTACAGATGCTAAGCATGCGCAATGATCTGTTCCCCCCAGAGGTGTTGAACATTCTCTCTGTGGTGCAATCTTCGGTACCACCAATGGATTACGATCTGATTCGCACCCAAGTGAAAAAGGAGTTGGGCAAATATCCCGAACAATTATTCAAAAGCTTCAATCGTGAAGCGTTTGCTGCTGCCTCGCTAGGACAAGTTCATAAGGCAACGCTCAAAAATGGAAGAGATGTTGTCGTCAAAATTCAGTACCCAGGGGTGGACGACACCGTAGGGCAGGATTTGCAAAACCTTAAAGCTCTTCTCCACATTTTCACGCTTATCACGCGCGATGTCCTACGCCAAAAATTTGATGCCAGCGAAATCTATCAAGAGATGGAAGAGCGATTACGTGAAGAACTCGATTACGTTCATGAGGCGAATAACCTTGCACTCTTTCAACGGTTGTTTGCTGACGACGATGAAATAATTATTCCTCAGGTATACCCGGACTTTTCTTCACGCCGGGTGCTCACCATGCAATACCTCGACGGCTATAAACTACAGGACATTTTGGCCCCAGGGGTGGATAGAGAACTAAAAGACTGGGTAGCGGTGAAATATTTCCGGATCACTTGGCGACAGATCGTTGAGTTTGGTGCTCTTCATACAGATCCGCACCCAGGCAACTATCTTGTTACTTACCATCCTAAATTAGCAATGTTGGATTTTGGCAGCGTCCGCCTCTTTCCCGAGGAGATCCGCGAAAGCTATCTCAGCTTGGCCAAAGCAATCTTGGCGCGTGATGAAGAAACCATGGCCCGCTGTTTTGTCGTTCTGGGCTATCTCGACCCTGACGACGATCCAGCCCCACTAGTGAAGATTATGTACATCATCTTTGAGCCAGTGCTAGAAGATCGGGTCTATGACCCGCACGACTTTGATTCGGTAGGAAAGACGATGGAAATCACCACTATCAGTCTAGAAAATCGCATCTTCAATGCCCCTGGTCACAGATTGTTCCTCTTCCGTGCGCTCTTGGGACTGGATTCGTACATTCAACAATTTCGTACCATCACGAATTGGCACCGACTGTTTCGCGAGTGTGTAGGGGATGTTAAAGCATAGCGGCTCTACGGCAGCTGAAATGCCTTCGAGCAGGAAACCTCTCTCCATGTCCATTCCCCATCTGCCGCAAACTGAAAACATGCCTTGGCTCTATACGAGCTAGGGGGAAGATCGTGAGAAGCATAGGGCAGACGCTCATCAAAAGTCTGTCCCGGAAGCATCCGGATTGCAACCGCAGGGACCTTAATGATTCGTGGGGCTGCTTCAGTGAAAGGCAGAAACTTTCCTTGCTCCTGGTTCCATTTTTCGAGAGAGAGGGGAGCGGAAGACAGACCGTGCCAAATTATCTGGGGAAGTCCATTGGTTGCACGGATGCACACGGTCTTAGGGTCGTCGAGCGCCCGAACGATATCGACAGAGACTCTGTTTACCGGGATCAACCAAGAGAAGGAGGGGCAACCAGGAAGAGTCGGCTGCGCTCTTTTCCAGGCGCCGAGAAGAAGAAGGGATAAGAACACAACGATTCCCTTAACCACGCGGCTACGAGGCTTTGATCCTTTCCCCGCTTGTTCTTCGGGAGTCGGCATTAGTATCTTTTTCCTGAAGAGATTTTTGACCGTACGCCTTTTGTTTGACCTCTACCACAAAGAGGAGGATTCTGGCGAGAGAAAAAATCGGAGTCGCCACAAGAAGAAATCTTTGACCCTCTTCTCTTCAGCGGGTCTCGAGCAACCGGACGCGGTAAGAGTGGAATTCTGGCAGATCTTCCTTAAAGAAGAAAAAACGAAATCCATCCTGTTCCCCTGGCTTGAGCTGCTCGATAGCCATCTCTACCAGAGATTTTTTTCCTGCTTCATACTCTTCTTCTCGCAGAGCCTCGGCTTTGCGATTGTACCCATAATCTCGCATGATAACGACTCCGTCTTCACTCAGCAGCTCGAATTGCAACTTGATGTAGGCGAGAGATTTGCCAGAGGTGTTTTTAAGCGCTCCACTGATTAAGAAAAACGGCTCGCCCCCGCCTCCCGTGTTGAAGAAGGAACTCCATTCCCCGTGGTGGGTGAAAATATGCACCCCAGTTCCCTCTGGGACGACAAGAGCGCCTGGAATAGGTTTTGTTGCTTCCGGAAGGTCTGGAACATCAAGCGCTACTACCTGTCGCGACAAAACAGAGAACCACGACAGAAAACAAACTACGAAAATGATCGATGGTTTCATAGAGATTCTTATTACAATGCAGAAGTTAGTGTTTATTTTGCTATCCCTCTGGGTGAATCTGCCTGCTCAGGTTTCTTTGGAATAGCCTCATGCATGTCGGGGTCTGTGACAAAGCGCTGCATATCAGTTAAGCGTCCTACTAACACCAGGTGATCTTGTAGTGAAAGCGGCTGATTGGGATCGGGAAATTCATCGTGATGCTTGAGCCCTCCTCGCCGGATCGCTACTGCCGTGAGGTTGAAATCAGTACGAAGCTGCATTTCCCGTAAGGTTTTTCCGGCGTAACGGTGCGGAACTTGAACGATTTCTACCGCATATTGGTGTGGGAGACGCACCTGTTCGTGAACCCGACTGGCAATTCTTTCGCCACGGAGACTAAGGCCGAGATACTCGTGCCGGAGAATTTCGCGCTGATACAAGTCGAGCACATAGCGATGAGAAATAATACCGCATACTTCCCCACTGGTAGTGACGACTGGAAGATATTCCTGCTCGGTTTGTGCGAATTTTTCGAGACAACGAGCGAGGGTCTCATCTGGACTGGTAAAAATTTTTCCCCCTTGAATAAGATCTCGTGCGATGACAAGCGAGGTAAGGGACTCCTCCTGCAAGATGTCTTTCACGTCATGGATGGAGATTTCTCCGAGGAGATGATTCCGCTCATCAACGACGAAGCAGGTTGGCAGGTTCGTTAGGAGAAAGTGCTGGACGACCTCGGCAAAAGAGGCAGCTTCGCGCAACTTGGGAACCTCATGCCGCATCACCTGGCTTACTGAAAACGACTGCATGATATTCTCTTCCCGCTGGCGAATATCAATCCCACGGCGCATGAGCTGGAGTGTATAAATGGATTCTTCTCTCAGCAACTTCGCTACGAGTGTACTGACGGAACAGCTGAGCATAAGGGGAAGAATAATATGGTAATCGCTGGTGATCTCAAAAAGTAAGAGGAAAGCTGTGATTGGGCAATGCACCGCTCCGGCTAAAAGCGCTCCCATCCCAACCAGTGCATAAGCTCCACTGGGGCCGGTGATAGCAGGGAACAGGGCCCCAACCCCGAATCCAAAAAGTCCACCGACGATAGAGCCTATATACAACATCGGTAGGAATAATCCACCGGAGCCACCAGAAGCGAGAGTCAGGCTCGTCGCTCCCATCTTGACCGGCAGTAGAAGCAAGAGCCAAGGCCAAGAGACCCCACCGCGTAAGATGAGATCCATGGTCGCGTAGCCGATGCCATAAACGTTCGGAACGAAGAAAATGACGCTTCCTAAGATGAGTCCCCCCAAAGCTGGTTTGAGGAGCTTTGGGACTGATAATGAAGCAAACCATGTCTCCATCGTGTCAAGGATGGACATAAATAACAGTCCACCTAGGCCACACACAATTCCCAGGAGCAAGTAGAGTGGGAGCTCCCATTCACTGACAAGAGTATATCCAGGGATGACAAAGGCTGGATGGTCCCCAAAGTAGGCACGGCTCACGACCGTTGCCAGCACTGATGAGAGCACGACTGGCCCGAAGGAAGGCATGGCGAAGTTGCCCATAATAACTTCAAGCGCGAAAAACGCCCCGGCGACCGGCGCGTTAAACACCGCAGCGATACCACCAGCAACCCCACACCCCGCTAACATCGGTAAACGGCTTGATGGTACTCGCAACACTTGGCCCAAAGCCGACCCCAACGCAGCGCCAATCTGGACGATCGGGCCTTCACGTCCAACCGATCCACCGGTTCCGATGGTTAATGCTGAGGCGAGCGATTTAATGAGGGCAACCCGAGGACGGATCTTTCCGCTCTTGAAGGTGATTGCTTCTATAACTTCAGGGACACCATGACCGTGGGTTTCATGAGAGACGAGAAAAACCAGTGGGGCAACGATCAATCCACCAACAGCGGGAACGAAGAGAATACGGTACCAGGATACGTGTGGCAGGACGTAGAGGGGTGGGTCCGTAGAACCGATCGCAAGCCACTGGACGAGATTGATGAGCTCAGCGAAGAGTACGGCTCCACAACCAGTGATGACTCCGACCGCGCAAGCAAGTGCGATGAGGGAAAATGGTTGAACTCGATCAAGTTGCTCGCGAAGTCGTCGGCGTACAGACTTTTCGGGGGAAGGCGTCAATTACTCTCCATCGCCGAATTTCTTTCTGCCGTTAATGGGGGGTGAAGAATTCATAGAGGCAGGTTTGTAGCCTGCCTCAAGGTCACATTGCACGAATCGTAAAGATGTCTCTATTTATAGATTAAGCACTATTTGTTAAAAACAAATCGCTCAGTTTATTCTGGTAACCCAAACATACGCGAGAGGGCGCGAACCTCATCTTTGCGCCAGGGAAGAGGGGCTGGATCCTGAATCATCTTCGCTTGTTTGAGCTTCTCTACCACTGCCGGATCCCGTTTGAGCGGGACACCGTATTCACCTTCAAAATAGAGACTCTCAAATGCCGGGCGCGGCCGCTGTCCGCCAGCTTCCCAGGACTCAGCAGGATACCCAAGGAGCATCGCATACATTGGCAAGAAGTGGTCTGGTACCTTGAATACCTTTTTCGCATTCTCTGCATTAAAGGCGGTCAGCAATGCGCCGAGCCCCTCGTCAAACGCTGTCAATAGCGCTTGATTCATGGCGACGCCACAGTCCATCGCTACGGCAACCGGAAGAATCTGGGGATTCTTACTAATGGGTTCAAGGATCTGTTTCCAGACCACATCATCAATGAATTTATAACTCCAGCCGTGGGTTGCATTGAGAGCGCCAACATCGTACAGCTCTTTCAGCGTCTTGCCGTGGCTTTCGTCAATGGCATTGAGATTTCCATAGAAATAGATGTGGACTGGTGCCATATCGAGCTGGAGCGTAGTCGTCGGTACTTTCAGTGACTCAAGGACGTCACGCGAAAGCTTGTCACGCTCGACTACGACCGCTCGTAGAAAGCTCGCATTAACTGCACAGGAGGCGAGCCGAGTGGCTTCCATAATGGTTTGGATTTTTTCTTTTTCGACTGGGCGGTATGGCAAGAAGTAGCGGATCGAACGCCGACGGCCAATGACTTCCTTGAATTCCATGCGAATGTCCTCCTTACAATGGCTCTCGCGTCTCCTTACCCAGGGGCGGTTGTGCTGTCAAGCGGAGGATAGTTAACACCTTGACTTTCGGCAGGAAACCTCTAAGGTGAACCCGGTCGTCCGAGGTGTTCAACACCTGCCCGGGAGGGGGTGACAGCTGCATGGCGGGAGTACGAGTCAAGGAGAATGAGCCAATCGAGAGCGCAATCCGTCGCTTCAAAAAGCAGTGTGAAAAGGCTGGAATTCTCCAAGAACTCAAAAAGCGCGAACACTACGAAAAGCCCAGCGTTCGACGCAAAAGGAAAGCAATTGCCGCAAGAAAGCGTGCTTTACGTAGAGCTAACCGATCATTCTACTAACCTCAACTGCGGGTGTCTTTCGAGGCACCCCTCCTCTTCTCCTTGTCCTATGACCTCGCTTTTGCGGGGTAGACGCTGTCGATGATTCGCAGCATAAGTAGAAACACACGGAGCGAATAGTCCTACCGCTATGGCGGAACGGATTCCAGAAGCGATACTTGCCGAGATCCGCACTCGCATCAGCATTGTTGAGGTGATCTCCGCTCACGTCGCCCTCCGCAAAGCTGGACGAAACTATACCGGTCTTTGTCCTTTTCATGGAGAAAAGACGCCATCATTCAGTGTCAATGAAGAGGGCGGATTTTTCCACTGCTTTGGTTGTGGCGTCGGCGGAAACGCCTTTACCTTTCTAACCCGTATCGATGGGATTTCGTTCCCCGAAGCTGTACGGCGTCTTGCTGCGAAGGCGAGCGTTTCCCTGCCTCAAGCCGAGAAGGATCCTCAGGCGCAAGAGCGTGCCCGACTATATCGGCTTAATGAAGTTGCTGCGACTTATTTTCAACGCTGCCTATGGGGTAACGTTGGAGGCATTGCTCGTCACTACTTGGCGGAACGGGGTCTAAGCCAGGACATTGGGGAACGCTTTCGCCTTGGCTTTGCCCCATCCGGAGTTGAGGGATTAGTCCGCTTCCTGTCTCTGCAGAAAGTCAGTTTGGAAGAAGCAGCATCTTTAGGATTAATCGGAAAGCGTGAGGGAGGGCGATATTATGACAAGTTCCGTCATCGCTTGATGTTCCCGATTACAGATGTGGTTGGCCGCATCGTCGGGTTTGGCGGACGGCTGCTTCCTACGATCCAAGAATCGTCCTCTTCTAGTGGACAGACGCGGACCTTACCCAAATATCTGAACTCTCCAGAGTCGGCTCTCTATAAGAAAGCCACTTTATTATACGGTCTCGCGCAAGCCAAAGAATCGATTCAGCGTAGTGGTCGAGCTGTGTTGGTCGAAGGCTATATCGACCTTCTCGCCTTAGTACAGCACGGCCAGGCGGAAACGGTGGCGGTGTTAGGAACAGCGCTTGGGCCGGAGCAACTAAAACTTCTGCGCCGTTTCACTGCTGAAGTCTACATCTTTTTTGATGGGGATGAGGCTGGACGAAAAGCGGCGACGCGAGCTTTCCCACTCTGTGTAGAGGCTGAACTCCGAGGAAGGGGAGTATTCCTACCGCAGGGAGATGATCCTGATACCTTCGTGCGGAAGCATGGCAAGGATGAACTGAGTACCCTCCTTGATCACGCCGAGCCGCTGGAAGACTTTTATTTCGCTCGCCATGCGCTTCCTCCTGGCGCGACTGCTTTTCAACGTGCTCAGGCGGCGCGAGAGGCTATGGCCGTGCTCAAATCAATGACCGATGTTGTTGCCCGTAGCGCGTTACTGACCCAAATTGCTCAACGCTTCGGTGTGAGCGAAGAAGAACTCCGGCGTATAGCTGCTGCTCAAGAGAAACCTCGTCCACCGGGTTCTCCTATGCTCGAGCGGCAGGTCCCGCTGAACACTCAGATAGCAGCCGAAGTAGAATTACTTCAACTCATGTTGGTTGACCGTCAGGCTGCTCTCCGGGTTGAACAAGAGGGTATCATTCCGGCTTTCCAACAATGGGGTGCATTAGCTACAGAAGTAGTCTCTGCTTGGCAGAAAACCGGGATGATTGATCTTGGCGATTTTCTCGACCGGTTGCCTAGACCAATAGCTGGTCGTGTGACAAAAATGTATGCTGCCGAGCCACAAAGTGAAGAGCAGGCGCGCCAGCAACTCCTCGCGGATTGCGTCGCGAAAATTCGCTCTACCCAGCGAAAATCTGAACGTGAACAGTTACGGCAAGAGATTCGCGAAGCGGAACAGCGTGGAAATGAGGCTGAACTCCGGTTACGATTACAACGGTTGCAACAGCGGGATGGGCAGGAATAGGAAAAGAGGCATCGCTGTGATATGTAAGTCCTCTCCAAAAATAGAAAAACGGGCCCATAGCTCAGTGGTAAGAGCTGCCGGCTCATAACCGGCTGGTCCCAGGTTCGAATCCTGGTGGGCCCACTCGTTTCACGGAAATCTTGAGATCGTGATCCGAGTTTTACGGGAAAGGAGGTCTTCGTTGTCGACGACGATTGATCTGCTGGCTGCTCTTCAAGAAATCGACCAACGCTTGAAGCAGAAAGAACTTTCTCTTCAAGAGCTCCGTCAGCAGATATCTTCCATCGCTGTCGCGATGGAAACCAAAGAACAAGAGGCAGAGGAACAGCAGAAACGAATTGAGGAGTTAGAAGTCCGGCGCCGTGAGACCGAACGTCAGCTCAAAGAGGAAGAAGCGAAGATTAAAGAGAAACGAGTGCGACAAAATCGCATCCGCAACGAACGCGAGCTGATGGCGGTGCGGCGTGAAATCGATTTAATGAAAGAGGCAAATGGGAAGTTAGAAGAAGAAGGCATCCAGCTGCTTGAGCAGATCGAGCAGGAAAATAACCGTCTTGCCCAAACACGTACCCAGATCGAAGAGTTGAAAGGGAAAATGACTCAGCAGACCGCGCAGGTCGAAACGGAGATCGCAAGTCTCGAGGAAGAAGCGCGCAAGGAGCGGAGCGAGCGATCCTCTCTCGCTCGCGATATCGACGTTGATCTGTGTGCACGATATGAGCGCATTTTTGCCAAGCGCGGAGGTATTGCGGTGGCCGAAATTCGAGCGGATACGTGTCAGGGATGCTATATGCGTATCCCGCCGCAGATGAGTAATCAGATTCGAAGTAGTGTCCAACAAAATACGGGAACGATTTTTCATTGTCCTCACTGCGGACGGATCTTGCATTGGCGGCCGGTGCCGGAGGGATCACCTAACGCCTAAAAGTGTGAGAGAAGATCAAACGGTCGCGTGCGAGATCGCACGAGGAAAGTCCGGACTCCACGGGGCAGGGTGGCCGTTAACGACGGCTCGCTGTGAGGCGGGGAAAGTGCCACAGAAAAGAGACCGCTGGCGAGAGAGACAGAGATAGAGATTTGAGACAGAGCGGCTAAGGGTTTTCTCTGTCTCTGTCTCCTGTCTCTCTCTCTCAGATGCCAGCAAGGGTGAAAAGGTGAGGTAAGAGCTCACCGGGTTCCTTGGAGACAAGGGGCGGTGGGTAAACCCCACCCGGAGCAAGACCAAATAGGAGGGTGCCTGCCCGCAGGTAAGAGCAGCCCCGCTCTTTCCCTCCGGGTTCGGTCGCTTGAGCGCATCGGTAACGATACGCCCAGAAGAATGACCGTTGTTCCTTCTTATTACGAGGGAAACAGAATCCGGCTTATCGATCTTCTCTCACTCCTCTTTTCTGCAATCAGAGAGGATGTCATGTGGAGGAAAGAGCAAATGCACTATCTGTGTACCCCGGGAAAGTGCGATCGTTGGTCGCGAACAATTTGGCAGAAAATTCAGGCCATCTGGCATTCCGCTCAAAAGGGGCAGATTACCTCTTTCCTTCTGGCGCTTATGTGTCTCACGGGAACGCTCGTGTCGCCGTTGGTGTTCGCTGACGATGCATTTACACCCCAGTCTCCGCGGGATGAAAACACAGAGACGTCCACACCAGAGGAAACCTCCAGCCGCACGTTACCCTTAGATGAAGCCTATCGGCTCGCATTTGTGAATGAAGAACAAATAAAAATCGCCGAACGAGAGCTCGCGAAAGCGCAATTGTTGCCATGGCGAGCGGTGACGCTACTCACTCCTCGTGTGGAGATTGATGGAACCTATACGCGGAATAAAGACGAAATCTCTTTCATTAATCAACCTACCCTGCCGGGACAAGCCGGAACTCCTTCCACGATCCGACCGCTCGAAAGTTGGCAAGGCGTGTTTGCCGTCACGCAACCGCTTGTGCAGCCGTTATTCACGCCGACCTGGCGACTCGGAAAAGACGCCGTCCAGCAGAATGCTCAACTCTATGGATTCACTATCAGTGAGGTATTATTTGGCGTAGCACGCGCCTATTACGACGTCTTGCGCTCTCGGGAGCAGGTTCGCGTCACGCAAGACACGCTCCGGCTCACTAAAGATGAACTCAGACAAGCGGAGGTACGTTTTCGGGTAGGCGAAGTTACGAAAACGGACGTCTTGCGGGCTGAAGTTGAGGTCGCCCGTACCGAACGCACCCTCATTGCCAATCGTGATGCTTTACAGCTTTCGTTAGCGACGCTTGCCCGCGTGGTAGGAATTTCCGAACCGATCGCGGTAGTCGAGCCTGCGCCGCTCGCCCCGAACGGTGAAGGATACGAGCAGCTCCTCGCCAAAGCTTATGTCCAGCGGCAAGACCTACGAGCACAAGTTGCAGGAGTGGAGGTGGCGCGGGAACGGAGAAATCAGGTGCTTGCCCGCTATGCTCCGCAGGTGTACACCCAGTGGTCATATCCGCGCCTCGATTCGCCTACTTTTGCTAACCGCGACAAATTCTGGGTCTTAACCTTGAACTTCCAAGTGCCGCTTTTCGACGGCGGCGTGCGCGAGTTGGATCTGCAAGAGCAAGGGGAAAATCTTGCGCAGGCGCAATTGCAGCTCAGTCGCTTGAAGAAAGACATAGGGATTGAAGTAAAGCGGGCGTTACTTGACGCCGAAACGTTAGCAGCAACACTGACGACGCTTAGGAAAGAGGTGGCACTGGCCCAAGAGAACTATCAGATCACCTCTAAACAATACGGAGTCGGCTTAGCTACCAGCCTCGACGCGAATACGACTCTTAACAGCCTCAATCAAGTGCGTACGCAGCTCGTCGACCAGACATATGCTTATCAAGTCGTGCTCCTTGCGCTCGATCGTGCGGTCGGGGCCTTCGGCCGGGATTACATCCCTCAGCGCTGACTACCGCTGACTCCCGTTGATGAGAGTGATGAACTCCTCGCGGGTCGCCTGTTGTGAGCGAAACGCACCTAGCATGGCACTCGTAGTGACAATGGAGTTCTGTTTTTCTACGCCGCGCATCCGCATGCAAAGGTGTTCAGCACGGATGACAACTCCCACCCCGAGCGGGTCAAGTTCCTCCATGAGGGTATTGGCGACCTGCGTTGTCAGACGTTCCTGTACCTGTAAGCGTCGGGAGAAAACCTCGACCAGACGAGGGATCTTGCTCAGGCCGACAATGCGGTGTTTAGGAATGTAGGCGACATGGGCGCGGCCAAAAAAAGGCAGAATATGGTGCTCACATAAGGAGAAAAAGTCGATGTCTTTGACCAGGACCATCTCCTGATAATCCTCCTCAGTGAACTTCGCTTGACTGATGATAGCCTTAGGATCTTGGCCATATCCCTTAGTGAGATACTCGAATGCGCGGGCAACTCGCTGAGGAGTTTTCGCCAAGCCTTCTCGTTCAGGATCTTCGCCAAGATACTGCAGAATCTGTCGGACGTTCTCTTCGAGGCTATTCTTTTGGGGAATGCTCTTCTTGAGAGGGACAACCTTACCATTCCGACTTCTATCTTGGGGACCGCGTTTATTATTATTCATCGAACTCATTTACTCCTTGAGAATATCTGCCCTCTCCTGTAGCAAGGATGCACGCCGCAAAATAAGCGACTTACATACGGAACACCCCGAACCGGGGTTCCAGAATAGGAGCATTAAGCGACATCGCAATGCTCAAGCCGAGCACGTCACGGGTCTCGCGCGGGTCGAGAATACCATCATCCCAGAGCCGCGCGGTTGAGTAATATGGACTACCCTCTTCCTCATACTTCTTCAGGGTTGGTGCCGTAAATGCTTTTTGTTCTTCTGGCGTCATAGTTTGCCCTTTCTCCTTGAGTTGTTGCAGTTTAACAGTCAACAACACCCCGGCGGCTTGTTCTCCACCCATGACAGAAATACGTGAGTTCGGCCACATGAACAGCAGACGTGGCGAGTATGCGCGTCCACACATCCCGTAATTGCCGGCCCCGTTAGAGGCGCCAATGATAACAGTGAATTTGGGAACTTGGGCATTGGCCACGGCATGGACCATCTTAGCCCCGTCTTTGGCAATGCCGCCTTGCTCGTATTTTTTCCCCACCATAAACCCAGTAATGTTCTGGAGGAACAGCAGAGGAATCTTACGTTGGCAACACATCTCAATGAAATGCGTGCCCTTCAGTGCGGACTCGGAAAACAATACGCCGTTGTTGGCAATGATCCCAATCAAATACCCGTGGATACGGGCAAAGCCTGTCACTAGGGTTGGACTGTAGCGCGCTTTAAATTCATGGAAGCGGCTGCCATCAACGAGTCGAGCGATCACCTCATGGACATCATACGGTACTCGCGTATCGCGAGGGATCACACCGTATAGCTCCACTGGGTCATAAGCTGGATCTTCCGGCTCTTCGCGGTCAAGCGGAAACTTCTGTGCCTGGGGTAAATTGGCGAAGATCGAGCGGGCGATTTCCAGAGCGTGCTCATCGTTCTCGGCGAGATAGTCGGAGACACCGGAGATACGCGTATGCACCTCCCCTCCGCCCAGCTCTTCAGCGGTCACTTCTTCGCCAGTGGCAGCTTTCACGAGCGGAGGCCCTGCAAGAAAGATTGTTCCACGTTCTTTCACGATGACGTTTTCATCGGCCATTGCCGGTACGTAGGCGCCCCCCGCCGTACAGGAGCCCAGGACCACAGCAACTTGGGGAATCCCCAGTGCTGACATGCGCGCTTCGTTATAGAAAATGCGGCCAAAATGTTCGCGGTCAGGAAAGATATCTGCCTGATAGGGAAGGTTGGCACCACCGGAGTCGACGAGATAGATACACGGCAAATGATTATTTTGTGCAATCTCCTGCGCGCGTAGATGTTTCTTTACCGTAGTTGGATAGTAACTCCCGCCCTTCACCGTTGCATCATTCGATACAATAACGGTTTCACGGTCATGGATCATGCCGATACCGGTGGCGATTCCCGCTGATGGGGGATCGTCATACATTCCATAAGAGGCGAGAGGGGAGAGTTCAAGGAAGGGCGTGTCAGGATCAATCAACGCGTCTATCCGTTCACGCGCCAGCAACTTCCCTCGCTCCTTATGACGCTTGCGAAATTCTTCTGGACCACCTAATCGAGCTTTAGCAATCGCTTCTTTGAGCTTAGAGACAATGCCTTTCATATGTTCAACGTTGGTCTGAAACTCTGAAGTATTAGTGCGAATTTTGCTTTCGATGCGATCCATATCAACTCTTGGGGGCTAGGAGCTAGGGATTGGGGGTTGGCGAGCGGAAGACCACCCCTTCATCCCCAACCCCCAATCCCTATTTATAAGGTTGTCCATACCGCTCGCGAAACGTTATCTTTTCTAAGCGTTTCCTGACTTTCTTTTTCCCCCGTTCTTCATCAGTTGGATAACCGAACGGAATTACGGTGACGAGTTCTGCGCCTTCAGGAATGCCGAGCAGCTCCTTAATCTTTGGCCGATCAAGGCCGCCGACCCAGCAGGAACCGATGCCTTCACCCCATGCCGCAAGCATAAGGCACTCAGCCGCACGGGTCGCGTCGATATAAGGATTCTTCGCTCCTTCGATTGCAAGGGCAATCGCAAGGGAAGCATCAGCGATATACGGACCAGAAGAGGCGAGGGCACCGATCTGCTTGAGAGTTTCACGCTGCTGAATCACCACAAAACGCCAGGGTTGACGGTTCCGCTGAGAATGCGCTTGCCGACCCGCTTCGAGGATTTTCTGTACAACATCCGGCGGGACCGGTTCTGGCCGAAAGTTGCGAATTGCCGGCCGAGTGCGGATACAATCGAAAATGTCCATAGGCGAAAAGAATTATGAATTATGAGTGTTGAAGCTACGGGAGAGTAGGGTGGGCACTACCCGCCGTTCTCTTCTTACTTTTTATCTCCAAAAAAACGTCACGAAAAGTGCGGCACGATCTCTCTCCCGTACGCTTCGATCTGCGACACCAATTCCTCCGGAGGCACGATCGGCCACAGGACGAATTTGCTACAGCCGACATCGACATACGACTGAATCTTTGTCATACACTCCTCTGTCGTGCCAATAGCACAACGGGCGGGCATCGATTCGGGTGGAATCGGAAAGCCTTGGAAGAACTTTTGCGCCACTTCCTGAGCGCGCACGCGATCTCTACTGACATGGGTGAAAATTAACACCCCAGCCTCGCGAGGATTCATCGTACGACCATACTGGGTTCCATACCCCAATAGTTTTGCTATCCCTTCTTTAAATTCTTGGGGTGTGACAAAAGAGGGGAACCAGCCATCACCGTACCTCGCGGTGCGTTTGATGGCTAAATCGCTCTTACCACCAATCCAGACGTCGAGTGATCCTTTGGCTGGGCGTGGTTCAATCGTCACATCAGCAAATTTATAAAATTTGCCTTCATGTGTGACGTGTGGGCCAGCCCAGAGTTTACGCAAGACTTGGACACCTTCCTCCATACGCTTGGCCCGTTCTTCCGGAGCAATACCGCAGGCAATGCAATCACGCGGATCACTGCCCAAGCCAACTGCCATAATAACTCGCCCACAACTGCCTGAGAGATAGTCGAGGGTCGCATAAGTCTTAGCGACTTGTACTGGGTTGCGGGCTGGAAGCGTAAGAACACTCGGCCCCATTTTAATCTTCTTCGTGCGCGCGGCGAACATTGCCATGATACACGAGATGTCCAGGTCGGGGTTACGCGAGACGATATGGTCGGAGAGCCAGATTGAGTCGATCCCGACGTCCTCAGCTCGTTCGGCATAGGAACAAATGGTTTCTGGGGTTGGCATCCCGAGCCGCCAGAGACCAAAGCCGATTCCGATTTTGACTCCGCTCATGTCTAAGCCTCCCTTCGCAAGTCTGGAGGCACTTTACCAGAAAGAGCAAGGATGAGGAAAGGCGCTTTTCGCTTTCCACCTGAATCAGAATGGTAGCTGTGGACAGGTTAAATCTGAAAACAGTACTGTGGGGCTTGACTAAAGCCTACGCTCCCCTTTTTTCCGTATGGTCTTGCGGGAGGAAGAGGAATCTAGCGTCCCTTCATCGGAAGAGGGTTTGACCACCGACCAGGTTTCTGAAGTGAGAAATTCGGTAGGCCCTGTGGCCTCTGCTACGTCTTGATGGGGAGCTGGCTTTGTTCTCGGTAGTTCTTTGTTTTTAGCCAAAGAAGACTGAAGCCACTCTCGGGCTTTATTATATCCAAGGATTCCTCCCATGATGAGGAGTGCTATTAGTCCGAGCCGAACTCCCGTGGCGGTTATCTTCATTATTCTTTGGTGCTTCCGCCGGTGTGAGTCTTGCAAAATTATTGTCCAAATGTTGACCCAAGGATCTGCACTCGTTCTTTCATGGGGTGAAGGAAATATCTGCTTGTTCTGTTGCCCTTCCTGCGACTGGTTTACTAGCCTTTCTGCTACTATTTCTAATAACCTGTCCACCTGTGGGGAAGGCACTAACTGATTTGCCAATAAAAGGTACTGTTCAGCCTGGGATAACTTTCCTTCTTGGAAGCTTGCCTGTCCTGCCACAAAAAAGAGTTCACCAGCCAGTTGCTGTTGCTCGGCTGTGAAATCGTGCCACTGCGCTATCTCGGCAAGATAGGTCTCTAGATTGTGGATTCCATGACCTTTGACATTGGCTAGCGACCAGTAGAGTTTGTAGATACGATTGTTCGGCTCCTTCGAAAGTAATTGTTCAAAATAGGGAATAGCTTTTGCGTAGTCACCCCGAGTGTAATGGCGATGGGCGAGAAAAAAATTTGATACCCCTATCGTTGGATTTACTTCCAGGATACGTCGATGCCATTTTTCTGTTTCTTCCATGCCGCGGCGTCTTTCAGAAAGCCGAGCAAGAATGCTCATGGAGGCAACATCGTCAGGTTTCATACGCAGGGCATCGGCTAAGAACATGGCAGCTCGATCGTAGTCGGCTTTAGTCTCGCACACCCGCGCCAGCAGTCGCCATACCAGGACGTCTCTTTTCTCAGTCGCTATTTCTGAGAGCCGTTCTATCGACTGCGGATAGGTTTTACTCAGGAAATTTTCCCGTAGAAGCGCCTCCTCGACCTCAGGACTCCATCCCTCTTCTTGTAGCGCCGCTAGGTAGGCATCCAAAGCCTGATCATACGCCCCCACAGATTCCTGAGTCTTTCCCAGTAGGAGAAGGAGGAAAGCCATCCTATTCTGCGGGGCAGGGGTTTTTTCTAGGAGCTGCACGGCCTGTTCTGCTTTATTGATTGTTAGGTAGTACTCTACGAGCTCCAGCATCATTGAGATCCGGGACGGCTCTTTCTCTAGTTGCTGTTCTAGAAACTTAATTTTAGTAGTGAATTTGGGATCAAGGCTATTTTGTGACGGAAGATCTGAAGGTCTGGGTCGACTAAGAGGCTGAGGACGAATTATGAATTCTCTCCTACAGTAGTGACAGGATTGGCCTCCTTCTGATCGGGGCATGCCGCACTGTGAGCACGTTAGGCTGCTGGGTGCACTCGCTGCTTCTTCGTCCACCTTCGGTGCTACGACCGAGTCTCCTATACGGGGCGGTTCCTCTCCGGTATCAAGGCCCTTTATATGATTCTCTGACCAAATGCTCACAGTACTTCCTTGCTAAGGTTGGAATCGATCTGTACTGAGGTCATGTTCACAATACTACGGTAACGACTTTTAAAGAATCTCGGAACACAGCGAGGGCAAATCAGAAAGAAGACTACCACAGAACTTTTTCCTCGCTGAGTGTGGCGATCTCTGCATCACTAAGGCCGAGAATCTCCTTGAAAACGAATTCGTTATGCTGACCCATAACTGGTGCCGCCCAGCGTAGTTCTCCTGGCGTTTTGGAGAGGTGGAACTGGTGCCCTTCGTAAGGCGACGGTCCCATCTCTTTATGCTCTAGGTATTGGAACATTCCCCAGGCCTCAAGGCGTAGGTCCTGATGCAAGTCTAAGCAAGTCTGCACTACCCCAGCCGGAACACCTGCCTGCTGGAGACTATCTGCCGCAGCCTCGGCTTTTTGTTGCACGGTCCAGGCTTCTACCAGGCGATCTAATTCTTCACAATGCATTAACCGATCAGTCTGAGTAACGAAACGGGAATCTGCCCCCCAACTGGGATTACTCAGCGCTCTCAGTAACCCTTGCCACTGTGCGTCGTTGCTCACTGAAAGGGCGAGCCACCGGTCTTCACCCTTGCAGCGATAGGCACCGTGCGGAGCAGCTCGAAACGAACGGTTTCCTTCTCGCCCGAGCACACGGCTGTTTACGTGATAGTCGAGCAAAGCTGGAGAGAGAAAATGTAATGAAGCTTCGTACTGTGCCAGATCGATGTATTGCCCAACTCCAGTCCGGCGACGATAGTCGAGCGCGGCCATTAGTACTGTAGCGGCAAAACGCGGGGCGATGAAGTCAGTGTAGGCTCCGTACGGTGGGGCAGGATCACGATCTGGCCAGCCAGAAATATGATAATACCCGGATAGAGAAGCCATGAGCTGACCAAACCCAGGATAGAGCGCATGCGGACCAGTCTGTCCTTGTTGACAGGTTGAGAGCATGATGAGCTTCGGATTCACCTGGCGTAGCTGCTCGTATTCAAGGCCCCAGTTGCGCATTGCTTTGGGAGTGAAACTTTCGACAGCAATATCTGTCCACGCGATTAATTTCTTCGCCAGTTCCTGAGCCGCCGGCTTACTGAGGTCCAGAGTAACGCCGTATTTACTGGTGTTCATGCTAGCAAAGAACTGGCTGCGATCGAGCCCAGGCTGACCATCTCGCCACGGGGGAGCAAGCCGGAGAACATCCGGACGCGTGTGGGACTCGATGCGGATGACTGTAGCTCCGTGATCAGCGATATACTTGCTGGTGATGGGCCCCACGCCGACCCAAGCGAAGTCAACAATCTTGATTCCTTCGAATGCATAGCGACGGTTGGTTTCGGGTATCATAATCTCTCCCGGCAGAATCAGATCGTTTTTATCGCTCGCAGCTTAACCAGTTTCTCTTTACTGTAGCCTAGCATCCCACTGTAGATCTCTTCATTATGCTCTCCAATATGAGGAGCGCGGCCTGCGACCGCTAAAGGAGTTTCGCTCAGTTTGGCGAAGGGGCCTGGATATGGAATCGCCATCCCTAGATCCTCATGCTGGATCGGGACAAAATAGTTGCGCGCTACCAGCTGTTCGCTAGTAGCGATATCAACGACGGTCGCGACCGGTGCCAATAAGATGCGGCGCTTCAATGCCTCGGCATAAATCTCCGCTTTCGTCATCGTCATGAGGAACGCAGTCACCACCGACTCAATCGCATCAATTTCTCTCTGCACCTCGTCGCCTTTGGCGTTCATGAATATTGCCGGTCCCCACATGCTCCAGTCCTTCTCGGCCATCCAGTGGGGGCACATCCCTTTCTCGTCCATCCACTGCATGAACGCGCGCAGTGAAAAGACCAGTGGACCACCGGTAAGAAGAAGAGTGATCTGGCCATCCTTGCAGGGAAACACCATACGTTGGCGCATCCCTTCAGAGCCGACAAACACCCCATTTCGTTGCACCGAGTTGCCATGCAGAATAGGATACGCTTGTTCGTTCATCAGTGTCCACACAATACAGGCTTGCATGTTCACCACAACATGTTGCCCTTCTCCAGTAAGCTCGCGCGGATAGTGGGCAGCCATGCTGCCGACCGCGGCCTCAGCTCCGGCGTGGAAGTAACTTTGCAGCAGATTCATGCGAACTGGCGGTCGGTCTCGCTCCCCCATAATCGCCATCATCCCACCAGTTGCCCACAAAACGATATCGTCAGCTTGTTGATCTCGTCCTGGCTCCATATCGCCGAATGGTGTGATCGAGGTTAAGATGATCCGGGGATTCAGGCGTGAGAGCCCTTCATACCCGAGTCCTAAGTTATCGAGATATCCGACTGGAAACGACTCTAAGACAAAGTCAGAAACTTTGACTAAGTCTTGAAACACCACCCGGCCCTCGGAAGTAGCGAGATCGAGAGTGATACTTTTCTTCCCAGTGTTATAGGAAAACCAGAACAGACTCTTCTCTGGATCGACCTCGTCCTTATAGAAAGGAGGGATAGTTCGGGCTGGATTGCCACCTAGCGGTTCAACCTGGATCACTTCAGCCCCCATATCGGCAAAGATTTTGCCGCAGAGTAAGCCTTTTTCATCGCTGAGGTCGAGCATACGGTAGCCCGCCATGAGGACACTACGCTGGACCGGGGTGCTCATAGTTTGCTACTACTCCTATGATGAAGATGTAGCGAACTCTATGGCCGGGACCGGACAACGTCAAGCTAGAGCAAAACCTGTCCTTGGCAACGCATGGAGGTTTGATGGAGACAAAGGACGAACTCGCGTCAACGTTAGAAACCTTGGAAGACGAATATCGCTTCTGGGTAATCGAGGCGATCCAGATGGGGCGGGGCATCGAGACAATGGAAGAGGAACTCACCCATCGTGATAGCGAGTTAGGAGCAGACCGCGCCGCTGACCTGCGCCGACGTCTCTTCCGCGTCCGCGAGAAACATGAGGAGATTGAAGAAAAAATTCATAGCATTCGCCAACGGCTTGACGAGCTGCGAGAACGGTTGGACAGAATGCCATAAAGAAGCGGTTGGCTGTTAGCTTTTATCTGTGCCTTGCTCCTTTTGCTAATGGCTAAGAGCTAATTGCTAATAGCTCACTATGGTAGTATCGCAATAATCCGCGTCGGTCCTCCCGACCCTTTAGCAATCTTCATTGGTAATGCGATCAGCGTCGCCCCTTTTACCGGAAGTTTATCGAGATTCGCGATATTTTCGAGTCCCGGTTTATCTGCTCCATTAATGACCTGATGGACGATGAAATCTTTTGATTGCCCGTAATCCATGCTGGGGGTGTCCACCCCAATCGCGTCGATCTTACGTTGTGACACGAGAAACTCGGCGGCTTCACGCGAGAATCCAGGAAAATGGAGATGCTCGACATCGCCAGGCTGATCGGTTCCTAGGTATTGTTTCTTATCCGGCCAACGCGACCCCCAGCCGCTGAGCATCAGTACAATGGCGCCTTTCGGCAGTCGTCCATATTTGCCCTCCCACACTTTGAGGTCATCGACGGTGACACGATAATCTGCGTCTTTAGCAGCTTGCGCACGAACGTCGATAACCGCCGCCGGACCGATCAACTGTTGGATCGGCACTTCATCGGCGGCGCGTTTTCCTTCAGCGAAGTGGATCGGCGCGTCCATGTGAGTGCCGCCATGTTCAGCGAAGCATGCGTTATTCGCGGCGTACCAAAAGCCGGCCGGAGTTTTTGCTGCCGATACCACTTCGAGTTGAAACGGTTTAGCTGTCGGCCAGTAGATCGTGTTTTCATCAAAAGAGTAGGTGAGATCGATGATTTTGCTTTCATCAATAACATGAGCTAAAGACAGCCCTGTCCAAGCAAGAAGAGCTAACAACACTACGCCGAACTGTCTCATAACGTTCTCCTTTCGTCGCCGTACTGTGGCCGAGAATAGCGAATCGTGCAAGCGGATGCGGATTGACAAATCGAAACCAGCGGCAGGATAATCACCGCCGATGAGCAACGAAGAGCACGCCACGCACGCATCCCTTCCGCGTATGGAGCGCAAGCTGGCGGCGATCCTCAGCGCGGATGTTAAAGGCTATAGCCGCCTCATGGGAGAGGACGAGGAGGCGACTATTCACACCCTAACTGCTTATCGCGAAGTGATGGCTACTCTCATCCAGCAACACCGGGGCAGAGTGGTGGACTCACCGGGAGACAACCTGCTGGCCGAGTTTAGCAGCGTGGTGGATGCAGTGCGTTGTGGGGTTGAGATCCAACAAGAACTGAAAGTTAAGAACGCAGGGCTGCCCGAGCAACGCAAGATGGAATTTCGCATCGGCATCAACCTGGGCGATGTAGCGGTAGAGGGAGAGCGACTCTGCGGCGATGGGGTTAATATTGCCGCGCGCCTGGAGAGCTTGGCCGAGCCGGGCGGCATCTGCATTGCGGGCAAGGTTCAAAGTTCAAAGGCTCGTCAAGTGGGTATCGCCCACCGTGCTTGGGTGGTAGGAGGTGTCGGGGGCTTGTTGCTCATTGCAGGAACAGTTATCGCCGTCCGATATCTCTCTCTTCCAGTCCCCAGCACCCAATCCTTAACCCCCAACCCCCAACCCCCGACACCTAGCACTCAGCCCCTTCCCCTGCCCGACAAGCCTTCAATTGTTGTCCTGCCTTTCGTCAACATAAGTAAAGATCCAGACCAAGAATACTTCAGTGACGGCCTCACCGAAGTGCTGACCGGCGACCTCTCTAAGATATCGAGTCTCTTTGTCATCGCCCGCAACTCGGCCTTTACTTACAAAGGCAGGGCGGTAAAGGTACAAGACGTCGGGCGCGAGATGGGCGTGCGCTATGTGCTGGAAGGGAGTATACAGAAAGCTAACCAGCAAGTACGAATCACCGCGCAGTTGATCGAGGCGGCTTCCGGCTATCATCTGTGGTCGGAGCAGTATGACCGACCGCTCAAGGATATCTTTGCGCTACAAGATGAGATCGTGCAGAAGATCGTGACTACGCTGAAGCTCCAACTGACCTTGCAGGAGCAAGGGGTCATCGTACGCAAAACCACGGACAACTTGGAAGCCTATGACGCCTTCTTGCGCGGGCAGGAATATTATTGGCGCTACACGAAAGAGGCCAATGCGCAAGCGCGGCAGTTGTTTGAGAAAGCTGCTGCCTTGGATCCACGGTATGCGGAAGCGTATGCGTGGATGGGAACAACTCATCGGGTGGAGTGGGTTGTGCGCTGGAGTGCCGATCCTCAGACCCTAGAGCGTGCGTTAGAGCTGGCGCAACAAGCGGTGGCCTTGGACGACTCCCTGTCAATCGCCCATTCGAGCTTGAGCTATGTCTATGCGCAAAAACAGCAGTATGATCAGGCCATAGCTGAGGGCGAGCGAGCCATTGTCCTCGATCCCAACCATGCCGACAGCTACGCATCGCAGGCGGAGGCGTTGAACTTCGCGGGCAGGCCTGAGGAAGCTCTGCGACTGGTGGAGCGAGCTATGCGGCTCAACCCCCGCTATCCATTTTGGTACTTGTTCGAATTGGGCTGGGCCTACCAATTGACTGGGCAATATGCCGAGGCGATTGTCACGCATAAGGAAGCTATCAGCCGGAATCCCAATTTTCCGCCTACCCATCTTAACCTGGCTTACAGCTACTGGTTGCAGTGGCTCTCGCACCAGAGCCCCGCTGCCCAGACATTAGAGCCGGCGTTGGCGACGATACGACGGGCCCTGGCCCTCAGTGACTCCTGGCACTTGAGCCACCAAGTGTTGGGCTTTATTTATCTCTACCAACAGCAGGGTGACCAAGCCCTGGCGCAGATGGAACGGGCCGTGGTCCTCGGGTCTACCGACGCATGGAGCTACGCAGCGCTGGCGGAGGTGCTGAGCCGAATGGGCAGGACTGAGGACGCCCTAAAGGCCGCGGTACAGGCATTGCGCCTGAAGCCCTTTATTGTAGATGAACACTTAGCCAACGTCGGCACAGCCTATGCGGTGGCTGGACACTATGAGAAGGCACGAACTCCTTTACAGCGCTTCCTCAGCCGCTATCCCAACCGACTGGATGTCCATCTCATGCTGGCCACGGTCTATAGCGAGTTAGGCCAAGCCGCCGAGGCGCGGGCGGAGGCTGCAGAAGTCCTGCGAATCAACCCTAATTTCTCACTCGAAGTGCATAAGCAACGAATGCCAATCAAAGACCCAGCGGTGTTGGAGCGTCATGTCGCTGCGCTGCATAAGGCGGGGTTGAAGTAATTCAAACTGATAAGGATAACTTATGCAAGCAGTTAAGAAAGATTTACACGGGTTAATTGATACTCTAAAGGACAACGAAGCCCGGGCCGTACTAGATTTTGCCCGCTGGTTACGAAGAGCAGGGGAACCAACCCCAGAGGAGCAACGGGCTATTGCCCGAGGTCGACGGGAGCTCCGGCGAGGCGAATGGGTCCGCTGGCGAGATGTGAAACGGACAGATGTTTGAGGTTCGTCTGTCGCGCCAAGCGCAACGCTATTATGAGCGAGTGGATCGGCCAACAGCTTCGCGCTTGGATAAATGCTTTACTGCGCTGGAGCAAGATCCGTTATCAGGTCCACAGATCAAACCGCTGAAAGCCAGAGGTAGTATGAGCTTTCGTTACCGTGTCGGGAGCTTACGAGTGCTCTATGATGTCAGCCTTACCCAACGAGTTGTAGAAGTCACAGCAATTCTTCCGCGAGGGCAAGTGTATCGAGAAAAATAAAGGAGGCTTCATGATTCGCGAATACAAATTTCCGTTACTCGAGAAAGTCATCTTCGGTGCAGGTGCGATTGCGAGAGTACCGCAAGAGATGGAACGGCTCGATAAGGAGCGCGCGTTTATCTTGACCGGGAAAACGTTAACGACAAAGACAGATCTCGTACGTAAACTCGAAACCTTGCTCGAAGACCGGTGGGTTGGCACTTACAGCGGGTGTCAGCAGCACGTTCCCAGTCACACGGTTGATGAAGCGGTCGCCCGGGCACGAGAAGCGCAAGCCGACCTGCTGATTAGCTTTGGGGGTGGTAGTCCGATCGACGCGGCCAAGATTGCCGCGCTTGAGTTGTTAGGTGACCGCCCGCAAGACGCAATCTCGCAGATCGCTATTTCCACAACGCTGTCGGCGGGTGAATTTACTCCATTTGCGGGTATCACTGACGAGAAGACGCGGGTGAAGTCGGTGCGCGCCGATCCCCGCATTGTGCCGAAGATCGTCGTGCTCGACCCCGAAGTGACCATCGCAACGCCAACGCAGCTCTGGGCTACGACTGGCATGAAAGCCCTCGACCACGCGATCGAGGCGTTGTGGTCGGTCAACCCACAACCGGTGACTGATGCCTTGGCGATGGAAGCTATTCGCAAGCTCCATCGCTTTTTACCTTTGTCGGTGAAAGAACCAAAGAACCTCGAAGCGCGCGGCGAATGCCAGGTCGCAGCCTGGTTATCAATTTTCGGTCTCGGCAATGTCGGGGTCCGACTCAGCCATATCTTTGGTCACCAGATCGGTGCGCGTTGGGATGTTCCGCACGGCGTCACTTCCTGCATTACGATCCCGCACTGTATGCGTTTCCTCGCACCTCAGACCTTGGATCGGCAAGTGCTGATTGCCCAGGCGTTTGGCATCAAGACCGATGGACGTAAGCCTGAAGACGTGGCGGCAGAGGCGGCACGCACTGTGGAGACATTTATTGATTCGTTCGGGGTGCCGCGGCGGCTACGCGACGTTGGCGCGAAGGAAAATGAACTTCCGGCTGTCGCTCATGCGGTGATTGAAGAAAGTGCGATGTGGCATAAACAGCAGGGAGGGGAAGAAGCGTTGCTCGGGCTGTTGAAAGAAATGTGGTAGGAAGCAAACTATTAGTCATGCACTCTTAGGTCGTATTTTTCCTTATTTGGCTAACGGCTAATTGCTAATCGCTAGTCGGAATACTATGCAAAACGGACAGCGTTTCATCGAAGAGCTTCCCCGTTCAACTCCAGTCAAGACTGAAACCGAGGTGCTGGTTATCGGTGGTGGTTCGGCCGGCGTGTCGGCGGCTGTTGCTGCGGCACGGAACGGAGCCGAAGTGATGTTAGTCGAACGCCTCGGCTACCTTGGTGGCCTTGCAACCGGTGGGTTAATTATCCTCCTGCTTACCCTCGATGACGGCCGTGGGCATCAGGTCATCGGCGGCCTGTGTCAAGAAGTGACTGATCGCCTCGTCCAGCGAGATGCCGCATATTTTCCCCCCAAGACAGAGTGGGGCAGCACGGACGAGAATCTGGTGAGCCGTGACCAGCGCTGGGGATTGGTCTGGGGCCACGGCCCTCACCGTGTGCGTTATTCAGTGGCCTATGATCCGGAGGAATTCAAGTTTGCCTTAAACCAAATGGTGGAAGAGGCGAAAGTCAAGCTTCTCCTGCACTCCTATGCCTGTGACGCGCTTGTCGAGGATAGTCGCATCTCGGGAGTGACCTTTCAGAGTAAGTCTGGCCGTTTCGCAATCCTCGCCAAGGTGGTCATTGATGCGAGCGGCGACGGCGACATTTTCACCTCAGCCGGCGCGGCCTACGAAAACGAGGAAGTTTTGCCGTGGTTGTGGTTCTGCATGGGCGGAGTCGAAAATCCAGAGGCGGCGATCCAAGCAGATGGTTGGTTTTTCCACACTGTTGGTGAGGGAAAAGTGCTGCTGCCTTGGGGAGCAACTGAACGGGTCACACGCAAAATCGATGCGACCAAACCTGAGGATTTGACCTATGCTGAACTTGAGTGTCGGAAACGAGTGATGGAAGAAGTCGATCGTCTGCGGCGTGAGATTCCCGGCTTTGCCAACGCCCACCTCTGCCATATTGCCGATCAACTCGGGATTACGGAGAGCCGTCGATTAGTTGGGGAGTATGTGCTCGACCGCGACGATATCGACAAGCCTTGCGATGACGTGATCGCGATTACTGGGCATTGGACGAAATACGACGCATTGTATTACATTCCATATCGTTCGCTGTTGCCGAAAGAGTTTGCCAATTTATTAGTCGCAGGACGCTGTATCTCGGTCGATCATCGCGTACATCACGCGACCAAAGAGATTCCGCCGTGCATGGCAACTGGTGAAGCCGCAGGTACGGCTGCGGCGTTGGCAATTCGGTCAGGAATCGAACTGAAAAAGCTTGATGTCAAGTCACTTCAGCATGCTTTAGAGAAACGCGGGGCAATTTTGCGGGTGTGAGATTAGTTCTTAGCAATTAGCTGTCAGCTTGGAAAAATTGTGAGGAGTGAGAACTGCCTACCGTAAGCTGCTTTCCTTTTCCATTAAGAAAGTGCTAAGGAAACCGCGAGGAGGATTCACCTATGGCTGCCGTTACCGAACTGTGTACCAGGACGCTAACTGAAGTTGCCGGACTCATTAAGAAAAAGGAACTTTCCCCGGTCGAACTCACCCGGGCGATGCTTGATCGCATTACCGCTCTCGACGGCAAATTGTATAGTTACCTTACTGTTACCTCGGATCTTGCCTTACAACAGGCGCATACGGCTGAGCAAGAGATTACCAAAGGCACCTATCGTGGGCCGCTGCACGGAGTGCCAATCGCCGTAAAAGACCTGTGCTTCACTAAAGGTATTCGCACGACCTGCGCGTCAAAAATATTGACGAATTGGGTACCAGACCATAACGCAACCGTGGTTGACAAACTCAACGCGGCTGGCGCGGTGCTCTTAGGGAAACTTGGCATGACTGAGTTTGCTCTCGCTGGATACCATCCTACTGTTCACCCCCCGGTGAATCCTTGGGCGGCGGATCGTTGGCCCGGCGCCTCATCCAGCGGATCAGGGGTTGCAACGGCGGCCTCCCTTTGCTTTGCCTCGCTCGGGTCTGATACTGGAGGTTCGATTCGCTTTCCCTCGGCTGCTTGTGGGATCGTCGGTGTCAAACCGACCTACGGCAAAGTGAGCCGATATGGGGTCTTCCCGCTTGGTGCCTCACTCGACCATATTGGTCCTATGACTCGCAGTGTTGCCGATGCCGCGGTGGTGCTGCGCTCGATCGCGGGTTTTGATGCGAAGGACCCGACAACACGCCGCGAAACCGTGCGTGACTATCTCGATACGGTGTATAACGGAGTGAAGGGTATCCGCATCGGGGTAGACGAAGCGTATTGTACCGCCAGTACCGATCCCCAAGTCAGCAAGGCTGTGCTTGCCACGGTAAAGGCGCTCAAGGATCTGGGGGCGCATGTTCAGGAGGTAAAGGTTTCGGGTATTGACGAAGCAGTGGATGCGTGGTTCACAATCTGTGCAGCCGAGACCGCGGCTGCACATGAGCAATTTTATCCGGCGCGCGCCGACGACTACGGTCCGACTTTTCGTGCGTTCCTTGAAGATGGGGCAAAAGTTCGTGGCATCGATTACGCGAAAGCCCATGCCGTGCGTCAGGGCGTGTGTCGTATGGTCAGTGATCTCTTACAGAAAGTTGATCTATTGCTTTGCCCATCCATGTCGGCGGTACCAATGTTACTGAAAGACTTTTCCCCGTATGGAGTGCTCTCTCGTGAGGCCAGCGCGGCGTTACTCAAACACACCGCACCGTTTGACCTAACGGGAAGCCCGACCATTTCGGTGCCTTGTGGTTTTAGCTCAGAGGGGCTGCCGCTGAGTATGCAACTCATCGGCCGACACGGAGAAGAAGGAATTGTCATGCAAGCCGGTCATGCGTATGAGCAAGCGGCAGACTGGCATAAGCGGCGACCAACGCTCTAGGGGAGTAAACGGGGATCCGAAGAGGGGAAGAACTGAGGAGCAATATTCTTTCTCCATCCCCCAGCATTTCGCCTCCCTGTTTCTTCTCACTGCTAGAGTATGTTATAGCCGGCCCGGTGTTATGTGTGCTGAGATTTCTCTTGCTGCTGATCTGGGCGGGGTCGGCTCATGCTCAGGCTCCCGCCTCGACCCAATCGGATGCGCTCTTCCAGCGACTTCTGGTTGCCATCCGGCAAATTCATATTATTGACAACCATGCCCATCCAGCCTTGCCTGGCGATGCGGAAATGGATGCGCTGACATTTGATCCTGCCGGATTAGGCGCGATGGAAACATTTCTTCTACCGCCACGCCTGCGCTTAACTAATCTTGAGTATGTGCCGGCACTGCAGACACTCTATGGCTATCCTTACGCTGACCTCTCTTCTGGACATCTTCCAGAGCTGGCGGTATTGAAACAAAAGAAACGTTCAGCTGCCGATTTGACTTACTTCAACGCGGTATTGGACAAAGCGGGAATTTCAATTTCCTTGGCGAATCGTGTCGGGATGACCAGCGCGCCGCTTGACCGGCAGCGGTTCAGGTGGGTCCCTTTTGTCGATGCGTATCTCTTTCCGCTCAACAATTCCGTCTATAAGAAACAGAACGCCGACTACAATGTGTTCTTTTCCTCAGAAGAGAAATTGCTGAAACGCTATCTTGACCAGGTCGAGACTCCTCGACCACGGACGTTTGATGCATACTTGCGATTTGTGCACGAAAGTTTGGGACGGCTGAAAGCTGACGGTGCCATCGCGGTCAAGTTTGAAGTTGCCTATCTGCGTTCTTTACGGTTCGATGACCCACCACAACGAATAGCGCGTCGGGTCTACGAGCGTTATCGGAGCACAACTGAGGTACCAATAGATGAGTACCGCGATTTGCAGGATTACTTATTTCGTTATGTTCTACGCGAAGTGACCAGACTGGGGTTACCCGTACATATCCACACTGGCATGGGGGTTGGGAATGCTTTCCAGCTCAACGACGCTCGCCCCTTGCAATTGGAGAATATCTTAAGTGATCCACAGTATCGTCAGACGACCTTTGTCTTATTGCACGGTGGGTATCCATTCACCCAGGAAGCAATTCTCTTAGCGAGCAAACCGAACGTCTATGTCGATCCCTCTGGTTTTATGACGCTGGTACTCTATCCGTCAGATCTGGCACCGGTGCTCAAAGAATGGCTTTCCTTGTATCCGGAAAAAGTACTTTTCGGCACCGACGCCGAAGTTCTTGGGGAGATCGGCGCGGAGGAAACGTATTGGCTTGCCACCGAAACCGGGCGGCAGGCGCTTGCTATGGCGCTCAGTGAAATGGTGCAGGAAGAACGTTGTGATGAGAGTGAGGCCCTACGCCTTGCACGATTAGTGCTGCACGATAACGCAGCCAAGTTATATAGTCTCCCATAACCATCGGTTTTATCCGTCCAGCATGACAAAGGAGAACTCCGTATGATCCAACACATAAAAGGGAAAGTGTCTAGGCAAGCGCATGTTGCGGTTCTTGAAGGTCTCTATGAGGATGAATTGGGCCGCCAGGGATTTTCTGGTCGCGTCTCTACCTTCCGCCGCGAAGGAAACAGGCTGGGCGATCACTCCTTCTGGCTATTTGTCTCCTCTGTATAACACTCCCTGTTGATAGAGCGCGGCGATAGAATCCTGCGATCTCCCCAGATAGTGGGTCAGCACCTCTTCGTTATGCTCTCCGAGGAGCGGAGCATGTAAATCTAATTCTTCGGGAAATGCAGAAAATTTGAAGGGAAAGCCTGGGATAGTAACATCACCCAGAATTCGATCTGGCACCTGACGAACCATGCGACGAGCGATGAAGTACGGATGGGTGACACTTTCCTCGATTGAAAGAACAGGCCCAGCTGGGACACGATGCTCTGCCAAGGCTGTAAGGGCCTCCGCATCAGTGGGGAACGACCGTAACCATGCTTCGATCATCGGGATCAGCTCTTTTTGATTTCTGCCCCGCCTTCCAGCGGTAGCGAATCGTGGGTCGGTTGCCAATTCCGGCCTGCCCAGTGCGCGGCACATGTTGGGCCACTGCCGGTCAAGCGCCAAGATGACCATGTGGCCTTGCGGTCCTTTAAATACCCCCTGTGGGCATGACATATAGTGATGTACGCCAAAGCGCATGGGCTTGTAGGCCGCTTTACTGGCGGCGAACATTTGAACCTCGACTGACTGCATATGATAGAGCGCGTCGACCATAGAAATATCGATGTATTGCCCCTGTCCGGTGCGGTCGCGATGGAGCAAGGCGTAGCCAAGGGCAGCGAAAGCGTTCACCCCGGCAATGCCGTCGGCAATCGCCACGCCGACGAATCGTGGTGGACCGTCCGAGTCCCCAGTCATATGCATAATACCGGAGAACGCTTGAGCAATATAATCATAGCCGGTGAGATGCGAGAGCGGACTCTGACGACCAAAGGCAGAGATCGAACACATGATAAGACGCGGATTCAATTGTTTAAGGGTGGCATAGTCCAATCCGCGCTTTTCCAATACACCGGGGCCATAGTTCTCGATCACGACATCGACTTTGGCAATTAATGTACGAACCAGCTCGACCCCTTCCGGGGAACTAAAGTCAACGCAAAAACTCTTCTTGCCGCGATTCTGCTGAATAAAATAAACGCTGCGTCCGTCTTTGATGAAAGGCAGAGTGCGAGATGGGTCACCGCTCTTTGCTTGTTCGACTTTGATAATCTCCGCCCCTAATTCAGCCATCAGGCGAGTCGCCGTCGGTCCGGCGAGATACTGGGTGAAGTCAAGTACTTTCACGCCTGCTAACATGGGCGACTGTTTCGTTCCATTTATCATGAGTTTCCTCCTTGTTGATGAGTGATGATATATCGTAAGAAAACGTGAATTGCCAGGAAAACAGCCATACTTCAACGAACTCGGTGTAAGGAGAGGCCTTGCCACGTGCTATTTCACTAGTGCGCATAGCGCTCCACGCTGACTTGCTGTAGGGAGGTCAGCATTATAGGAAGAAACATCTACTAATTCCCAGTAAGGAGGGATCTATGAAATTTGGCATGATGATGCCAACCTTTGGGCCGATGGCGACAGGACCTGGCGTGCTCGACGCGCAACTGACGATCGCGCAAAAGGCTGAAGATCTGGGTTTTGATTCTCTCTGGGTACCCGATCATGTGGTGATTCCAACGACCATTACGTCTCGCTACCCTTACAACGAAAGCGGTAAATTTCCCGTGCCGCCGGACACGGGCTTGCTCGAACCGATTGCCATGCTCGGCTTTTTGACCGGTGTCACCAAGCGCGTCCGCCTGGGGACCTGGGTACTGGTCCTGCCACACCGTAACCCTATTGTCACGGCCAAAATGTTTGCCTCACTTGATGTGCTTTCGGAAGGGCGAATTATGCTGGGGGCGGGCATTGGCTGGATGGAAGAAGAAATTACTCTCCTAGGAGCGCCGTTTAAGCAACGGAGCGCGCTGAGTGATGAGTACCTGCGAGCGATGAAAGAACTCTGGACCAATCCGGACCCTCGATTTGAAGGGCAATTCGTCCGTTTCGGCGACATAAAGTGTGAGCCTAAACCACTACAAAAGCCCTTGCCGGTGTGGATTGGTGGTCACTCGTCGCGGGCGATGCGTCGGGTGATCGAGTTGGGTGATGGCTGGGTAGCTGTACCCAAGAGCTTTACCGTGTTTCAGGAAACGTACGAAACCTTAAAAACTGCGGCGACAAAGGTAGGTCGTGATGTTAAGAGCATCCCCATCATGGTTGGGCCCGCCTATGTGGCCTCGGTGGACCATTTCGTCGAAGAGATGAAGAAATATACCACGCTTGGCTATGACTCTTTTTTTGCGCCGGTGGCATTCTGGGCAGCAGATCTCAGCGGAGCACTGAGTGTGATGGAAGAATTTGCTCGGAAGGTGAAAATGTGAGACAACGAACTCGCGAGTTGTCTCCTGTAATTAGTGCTGCCCGGAAAAGAGGTCAAGTCCGAGGACATGGAATAGCCTCCTCACTATAGAGCAAGATTCAAATTTGGGGTAACGTCTAACGGATTAGCCAAGGGCCAGATCAGTCCAGGTCCGGGCGCAAGAAGAGGTTATTTCCCAGCAACGGCTATTTGTAGCTGGTCTTCCGGTTGGGGGGCAATCAATACCCGAGTGATACGACGGCCATTCATCTCAATGACCTTCACTGTATGGCTGTCAAGGGGTACGATATCGCCAATACGACTGATGCGGCCAAGCTGGGCGTGGACGTAGCCGCCGATAGTATGTGTGTCTTTCACCTCGACCTGAGGCAGACCGAGAGTGTGGGTTACTTCAATCAGCGGCATCTGACCATCAACCACCGCGCCTTCGATTGTCTGTTTCACCTTGGGCGGTTCGGCATCGAATTCGTCCTGAATCTCTCCCACTAGTTCTTCTAAGACGTCTTCCATGGTTACGAGTCCGGCGGTGCTTCCGTATTCGTCGACGACAATCGCCATGTGCAGACGGCGCTGCTGGAAGTCTTGCTGTAACCCTTCTACCGGTCGACTAGCAGGAACGAAGAGCACTTCACGTTTGATCTTCAAAAGATCAGCTGAACTTTTCACTTCTGCTTTCTGGAGAAAAATATCCTTGATGTGAACGATGCCAACGGTATGGTCGAGGTCCGCTTCACACAAAGGATAGCGTGTATGCCCAGTGCGGTAGATAGTCGCGAGATTCTCGTCCCAGCTTTTGTTGAGTGAGAGATGGTCGATATCTGGCCGTGGGACCATAACTTCCATAACCGTCCGCTCGGCGAGATCGAGCACGTTTTCTAGCAAAGTCACTTTTCCGGCGGAAAGTGCGCCATGCCGTTGTGATTCAGACAAGATCACTCGGAGTTCCTCTTCCGAATGCGCGAGCTCCTGGGAACTAACCGTTTGCACACCGAACAAACGGAGAAGCCCATTTGCACAGAGATTCAGAAACCAGAGCGCGGGATAGAAAAAGATAGAGAACAACCAAAATGGCAGTGAAGTCCAGAGTGCAACTTCTTGGGGCTTGCGAATACCCAGGAATTTCGGCATCTGTTCCCCAATAATGATGTGCAGCACGCTAATCAGTGCGAACGCCACGGCAAAAGAGAGGCTATGGACTACACCTGGTGAAGAGACGCCGGCAAAACCGACGAGCGGCTCAATGAGGTAAGCCATGGCCGGCTCGCCGATCCAACCGAGGCCGAGGCTAGCAAAGGTGACTCCCAATTGGGCTGCGGCGAGCGACGCGTCAAGGTTGTTAATGACCTTGCTAGCGAAACGAGCAAGCGGGCTCCCACGTCGGGCCAGATCTTCAATGTGTCGACCTCGGACTTTGACAATGGCGAATTCAGCCGCCACAAAGAATGCATTGGCGAGGATTAAACAGGCTGTGATAAAGAGCTGCCACTCGAGCCCGAACATACAACTTCAAAACTTAGGCGAGAGCCGCGCAGCAATGAAAACAAGAAGAAGCAAGCAAGGGAAGCACCGGAGAAAAAAGTGTGCAATCTCGTAACACGGGATCAGAATTGGGCGCCGCTTTCATCGCGCTTTTTTACCCGGCCATATTCCACCACATCCAACCCAAAGAAAGCAAGCCCTTAGGAAAAAAATCTGCTTGCTGATCAACTGGTGTACCTCTCTTTCTATTGGCAAAATCACCGCAAAATCGCTGCTATACAGGATAAGTGGGGGTGTCAGTGGATAAAGAGGGGCTTACTAAAATCAGTTCAATTCAACGTTTACGCAGTGCTTTACGGTTTCTCAGGAGTTTCTATGCATGCACTCCATTGAGATGGACAAGTATTGCAACTCCATCGTACGCACCCGGTGCCGCAAGTTACTGAACGTACTGCTCTTGTCCATGTCCGTCTGGCGAGAATTTGTTCGACCGATTTGCAGATTCTTACAGGCTATATGGGATTCTCCGGTATCCCCGGGCATGAGTTTGTCGGGGATGTGAGTGACGGCCCAGCAGATTTGATGGGGAAGCGCGTGGTTGGGGAAATCAACTTCGCCCGCGGTCTATGTGAGTGGTGTCGCCGGTAGTTAGGTCGCCATTGCCCGAATCGACAAGTCATGGACATCCTCAATGCCGATGGCAGCTTTGCTGACTATGTCGTCGTTCCGAGGGTACTTTTCGTCCACACTAGTGAACTGTACGAGGTGTGGCTTACGAAGCCGAAGTCAGCCGCGCTTCGGTGGCGTGGGCGTTTTTTGTGCTTCCTCTTCGATAGCAGGTTCCGAGAGCGTGCCTGTGTGACCCAAGATATCGGCAAGCACGCCGCCTGCTTTCATGGTATTGACCGGCTGGGGAATCCCCAATTCTTGCAGGAGAGTATCAAGCGTATACTGCTCTTGTTCTAGTAGGCGCGCAAGAGCAGCAAGGAGTTGCCGTGCCGCTCCCCGGTTTTTCTGGCTATCAATAAGATGGCCGGTCATCCGATTAATCTTATCTCCTTTGCTTGGCCCAAGCACGACGTCTAGAGAGTATCCCTTATTCTTGATGGCCAGTAAAAGACTGATCGGGACCTCGCTCTCACTGCTCTCGTAGGCATTAATCTGACGTTGACTGTAACCGCCAAAGGTCTCTCCAAATGCCTTTTGCGAGAGAGCGAGGGTCTTACGAAAATTGCGGAGATTGCTGGCGACATCGTGCGGTTGAATCACCCGTTCCCGCAGCATGTCCTCCAACCGCTTCCGTTCAGTGATATTAGTCAGGATATAGGCGAACCCTTGTAGAGTCTCACTTGCTGGGAGTCGTACCGGATGGCGCGCGATGGCGAACCACCCCTCCAGCCGCGGCAAGTAGATTTCTTCCTGCTGCTGCTCTTGCTCCGTCTGTGATGAAGATCGAGGGCGGAATACCACCGCGGCCGATTCTGTCGGTCTGTACAAGACATCCCAGAGTGGCCGACCGATGAGCTCAAGGTAGGGAAGGGCAAGCGCCTCACTGGCTGCACGATTACAGCGGCGGATAGTTCCATCGGTATCCGTCAAGAGGACCAGATCTGAGAGCGCGTCGATGGTCTGCTCCCATTCTCTTTTTGCCCGGCGGATCTTTTCGTTGATCCAATGATGTTCGGTAACGTCACGAAGAGTGACAATTATTTCCGCAGGAAAGAAGGCTGTATGGCTTATGCTATTGCCTTCAAGGATCCGCCAGGAATCATTGTGATGTCGACAACGAAACGCCAAAGAACGAGTAACACCGGGGGTCGATGCGACCAGTTGCAGCGTTTTTTCTGCCACTGGGATATCCTCTGGGTGAAGTAAAGTGAAGAGACTCTTGCCGAGAACCTCTTGCGATTGGTAGCCAAGCACCTGCTGAACGGCAGGACTGCAGTACCGGATTTCTCCCTCTCGGGTCAGGAGGGCGAGGATATCGGGTGCATGTTCGAGCAGTAGACGAAAATCGACCCCAACGGGTAGTTCGCTTCTATCTGTCTTCCGGAGTTTGGTGTTAGGCTCTCGTGCTGCAGACGAGGAAGCATGTGGTTTCATCTTGATCTGTTGTGGGGGAAAGGAAGAAATAGAAGAGATCTTTGAGATTTTTTTTGCACGAATAACGTGTTTATTGCGTGTTGACATATTCTAAAAATGTATGTATTTGCTTATGGTGTCTTACGACTTTAGTAATTTTTAATTTTTCTTTATACAGATAATGTATCATTTGTTGCTACGACAACACCAGCCTGTTGCTGGAGATGCTGCTGACCCGTCCTCCTCTTTCATTCTTGGCCGTTACCTAATCCTGAGAGGACAAAAAAATGTGTATTTCTGAACATAGTGCTTTTGTCGCCCGCCATATCGCTAGAGTGGCCTGCTTATTGCCCTGTCCTCCCGTTATGAAACTACAAGCGGGAGTGAACACAGAAAGGGCGACAGTGGGAAGTGCGTGCATTCGTCCTCTCCCGTGCTGCTCCTTAAGAAATTTTCCCCAGTCCGAAATAGTGCTGTAGATCGCAGCTCTGAGAGCTGGTGGTTGAGGAGCCATATGAGTTCTGTTACGTCGCTTCTTGTCTTTCTTTTCGGTGCTGCCTGTCTGAGTGGATGTACCCCTACTGTACCCACTCCATCTTTGCAAGGTCCGACAAATACTACATCCATGCGACCAACAACTAATGAAAAAGACGAAATGCCCTTTGGTAGTGAGTTTAACACCGACGACTCCGCCGACCTCGAACGGCTTGCTCGGCTTTGGCATAGGCGTACTCAGGAAGGGGCGAGTGCTGATTATCCTATTGGTCCGGGGGATGTTTTAGAAATCTCTGTGCCGCATATGGAAGAGTTGGAATCCCGGACAGTCCGCGTTTCTGGCGAGGGAACGATATCGCTTCCGTTTACAGGAGTCGTACCGGTGATGGGATTGACCGAAGGGGAGGTGAAAACGGAACTCCGGCAGCGGCTCACAAAGTACAAGCGTGACCCCCAGCTTAGTCTTTTCGTGCGGGAATATCGCAGTCGCCTAGTCGCAGTCGCTGGCGCGGTGGGGAAACCAGGCCTCTATAGCTTAGCGAGCTCGACCGACACGCTGCTCGACATGATTTCCCAGGCTGGAGGAATGACAAAGGAAGCGTTTCCACGAATCCTACTGACTCCTGCCGAGTTCGCAGGGAGCGAACAAACAGATCGACTCGCTTCGACCGCGCCTGCCCCATCAAGAGAAGACGCCCCTGCTTCATTCACGGAAAAGAATGCCAATCCGATTGTGATTGATCTCAAGAGCTTGCGCAAAGGGAGTAATCAGATCTACCTCACTTTGCCGGCTCGGCCAGGAGACTCGATCTTCGTTCCCAGTGGGGGTGAGGTATTAGTTGGTGGGTGGGTGGACAAGCCAGGTTCGTATCCCATCACCGCAGGGATGACGGTTTTAGGCGCGGTTGCCGCCGCCGGTGATACCCTTTTCCCCGCTGATACGGGGGCCGTAAAAGTCCTCCGCACAGGAAAGGGGGGGGAGAAAATTTTTCTTTCGGCAGATCTGCGAAAAATTACCAACGGGGAAAGTCCAGATATCCCGGTGCAGGAAGGTGACATTATCGAAGTCACCTCCTCGACCCCGAAACTCGTTTCATACGGGATGTTCAATTTCCTTCGCACCGTACTGCACGTCGGGACCCAATTCACACCCTATTGAGGAAATTTTCATGAGAGAACCGGTTCCTTATTTTCTCCGTCGTTCTACCCCTGTTACTGAAGGAGAATCTTTGCCGCTGCACGAGGCTTTCGTTGACGACTCTGAGATTCAGTTGCAAGATTATTGGCGTGTTATTCGCAAACGCGGATGGATGATTGCGGCATTTTTTGTGGGGGTGGTTTTGGTGGCGGGGGTTGGTTTGCTACTGACAACCCCCGCTTATACAGCGAAAGCAACCTTGCTCATTGAGCGACACACCCCACAAGTGCTGGACATGAAGGAATTACTCACTGAGTCTTTGATCGGCACGGATGAATACGATTATTACAAGACTCAGTTCGAAGTTCTCAAGAGCCGGAGTTTGGCCGCCCAGGTCATCAAGGGGCAAGGTTTGGAACAGGTACTGGCCAGTGAAGAGGAAAAAAGCTTGTCCGAGCGGTTCGTCGGCCCGGTGGTAGCCTGGATCAAACACTTCCTGCCTAAGGACACTCGCATCTCTGTCGGCAACCCTCTTGGGGTTGATCCGGAACTGATGGATACCTACGTGAATGAAAAGCTGGAGATTGCCCCTATCGCCCGGACTCGCCTCGTCGAGGTTGGTTATAGTTCTCACGACCCTGAATTGTCTGCGCGCGTAGCGAACGCCCATGCCCATGCCTATATTCACCAGGGGTTAGGATTTCGTAATAAAGCAAGTGAAGAAGCACAGGGATTTCTCAAGGAGAATCTTGTTGAGCTGAAGGAGCGAGTCGAAAAATCGGAAGCAGCCCTGAATCGCTACCGCCGAGAAAAGAAAATCGTTTCACTAGACGACAAAGAAAACACGGTGGTTGAGCGCCTTTCAGATCTTAACAAGCATCTAACCGATGCCGAGGTTGATCGGATCACACTCGGTGCGCAGATGCGCCTCGTCAAACAAGGAAAATTCGACTCTCTCCCCAGCGTGGTCGACAATCAGCTTATTCACAATCTGAAAAAACAACTCACTCGCCTTGAAGGAGACTACGCCCGACTCTCTGAGGAATTCACCGAAGATTATCCGCCCGTGGGGCAGCTCAAAGCGCAAATTGAAGAAACGAGACGCCGACTGCAACAAGAAATACAGACTATTGTCAGAGGAACCGAATCTGCCTATCAAGCTGCTCAGGCACGAGAGAAAGAACTACGAACCAAGATGGAGGAGCAGCGAACTACCGCACTCGCGCTGAAAGATGCGGCAGTTGAATATGGGATTCTCGCTCGTGAGGCTGATTCTAACCTCCAACTCTACAACAGCGTGCTGCAACGTATGAAGGAGATGGGTGTGGCGGCAGAACTGCGGGCGTCGAATGTCTTTGTCGTAGACGACGCTGAAGCTCCTCTCAAACCTTCAAAGCCGAAAACGCTCTTTACGCTCCTCTTGAGTATGATAGCTGGGATAGGTGGTGGCGTTGGCTTAGCCTTCTTTTGTGAGTATCTGGACAATACGTTAAAAACTTCTCAAGAGGTTGAGCGGTTTCTCCATCTCCCACATTTAGGGGCTGTCCCAGATTTCGCTGCCGTGGAAGGGCGTACGTATGCTGGGCGGGAACTCGTCGACGCCTCGAGGCGTTTTCCTGTCTTGCCGACTGCCAATCGCAAAGAACTCGTTCTCTCTCATCATCCGCATTCGGTAGTGACTGAGGCATATCGCGAACTCCGCACTGCTATCTTACTCTCTCGCGCGGAAGAACCACCCAGAACGATTCTCTTTACGAGTGGAGTGTCGGGAGAGGGAAAAACTACCACGGTCCTCAACACCGCTATCCTTTTTGCCCAAATGGGAGTGCGTATTTTGGTAGTTGATGCGGACCTGCGACGCTCAGGATGTCACGAAGCACTCGGGGTGCGGAATGGATTGGGCCTCACGGAAGTATTAACTGGTCAACGAGAAGCATTTGAAGTGATCAAGCCGCTAGACGCGCAGAATCTCTTCTTCTTGAGTAGTGGTTCTACTTCACCGAATCCCACCGAGCTAGTGGGCTCAAAGAAAATGTATGAGACCCTGAACGGCTTACGGGAACAGTACGATTATGTCTTGATTGATGCACCACCAGTGAGGGCAGTCAGTGATGCTGTTCTCTTATCCACAATGGTGGATGGAGTGGTGCTCGTCGTCAATGCCCAGAAGACGCCAAAGCCAATAGCCAAAGAGGCGCATTCTCGTCTCAGCTATGCTCGAGCAAGCATGTTAGGTGCGGTGTTGAACCGAGTGAAGGTGCAGAAGGAAGACTACGCGATTTACTAGCGAGAAAAGCATGCTCGCGTGTTTCCAAACGAAAGACTGCGAGAGACAAACATTGGAGAACCATCAGACACAGCCTTAGAAAGGGACAACTAGGGGAGTCGTTCGCAACGGGGTCGAAAGACAACATCTTCTTGCGGGGACATTTGGCGAATGGACCGCAGGAAGAAGATCTTTCGATCCTCCAGATCGCGGATCCGGATGCACATATCTGTTGTTAGCAGACACTGTCATGCCCCGTTGCTTTTGCAACTGTACTCCAGACGCTGGCATGCCCGCAAGAGTGCGAACGACCTCCTCTTTGTTGCTTATGCCAGGAAGTTTCTACCACTAGTCAATACAAGCACGCATGAACCAAGGAGGAGACATATGCCACAAAAGAACAAAATACTCGTTACTGGTGCCGGCGGATTTATCGGGCATCACCTGGTGACCTACCTGAAACGTCAGGGGTACTGGGTCCGTGGAGTAGACCTGAAATATCCGGAATACAGTACGACTGACGCCGACGAATTCCTTCTGCTCGATTTGCGACGGTGGGAGAATTGTCTACAGGCTACGCGGGGTGTGGATGAAGTTTACGCCTTGGCGGCGGATATGGGCGGCATGGGTTTTATCTCTGCTCATCATGCTGAAATTCTGCGCAACAATTCCCTCATCAATATCCATACCCTCGATGCGGCACGTGAGAATGGAATCAAGCGCTATTTGTATACATCTTCCGCTTGCGTGTACCCCGAGTATAAACAACTCGATACGAATGTGGCCCCGCTCAAAGAAGCCGACGCCTATCCTGCTCAACCCCAGGACGCCTATGGGTGGGAAAAACTCATTGCCGAGCGGCTGTGTCTGCACTATCGCGAGGAGTACGGCATCGAAACCCGGACGGTACGCTTCCACAATATCTTTGGTCCTCTGGGGACTTGGGAGGGGGGACGAGAAAAAGCGCCGGCGGCGATGTGCCGCAAAGTCGCGATGGCCAAATTAACCAACAGCGCGGAAGTGGAAATCTGGGGAGATGGGGAACAGACCCGCTCGTTTTGTTACATTGATGATTGTGTCATTGGACTCTACAAATTGATGCAATCGGACTACGCCGAGCCGCTCAATTTAGGGCAAGACCGCCTTATTGCCATCAACGAGCTGGCAGATTTAGTTGCCCGTATTGCCGGCGTTCGCATCGTCAAGAAGCACGTCCCTGGCCCACAAGGAGTGCGAGGACGTAACTCTGACAATACTCGTCTTCGACAAGTGCTGGGGTGGGAGCCCAGTATTTCGCTCGAAGAAGGATTAACCCGCACGTACACCTGGATCGAGGGCCAAGTGCGCAACCGCTCAGGACGCAAAGCTGCGTAATACTGACGGTCTTTGCTGTAAGCGTTGGTTTTGACTGAGGTTACCATGATCCCAAGAGCGAACATTCTCGGCGTAGGTGTGAGTGCTGTCAATTTGGAGATGGCGGTGTACGCCATCGACGGTTGGATTACCAAACGGGAGCCCCACTATATTTGCGTGTCCGGTGTTCACGGACTCATGGAGAGTCAACGCGACAGAGAACTACGAGATATTCACAACGCTGCTGGACTGGTCACACCAGACGGGATGCCGCTGGTATGGCTGAGCCGCTTGTTAGGATTCCGTCACGTCGACCGGGTCTATGGACCTGACCTGATGCTGGCGACCTGTGCGCACTCAGTTGAACAGACGCATCGACATTTCTTTTATGGTGGTGCCCCCGGAGTGGCGGAACAGCTCATTCAGCAACTGAAGGCTCGCTTTCCAACGCTCCAAGTCGTTGGTAGTTACTCCCCTCCCTTTCGTTCATTGACTGCAGAAGAAGACCAAGCGGTTGTCGAGCAGATTAACGCGGCCCAACCTGACATTGTTTGGGTGGGTATCAGTACACCAAAACAGGAGCGTTGGATGGCAGCCCACATAGGGAAGGTAACAGCTCCAGTACTTATTGGTGTCGGAGCGGCCTTTGATTTTCACGCTGGATTAAAAAAACAGGCTCCGTACTGGATGCAGAGGAGCGGGCTTGAATGGTGTTTTCGCTTGTTAACCGAACCGCGACGCTTGTGGCGCCGCTATCTGGTTAATAATCCTTCATTTGTTTGGTTGGTCTTACTCCAACTCTTAGGCAGGTCATCCTATCAATTGGAGCGATAGGGAATGATAAATCCTGAATCAACACCAACTGTGTGAAAAGGTATATATCTATGTGGCGTCCTCAGATTTCAGTTACAAGAGGTGGAGAGGGCGTGGCGGCTGCAGAAGTTGTCGGTTTTCTAACTCCTAGCGCAATATGGAGAGCGACGTGGTCCCTCTGGTGGCGATGGGTTGCTCGCATCGCTGTTCTCTTAGCGACAGATATCGTAGGTCTCCTTCTCGCCGCAGCCTGCGGATATCTGCTCTGGGCGTATTGGATCCTGGATCAGCCGCTTGCTTTATATATGAGTCTCTGTCCTCTCTTGGGACTTTTCCCCCTCGGTTACGCGGGAGCCGGTTTGTATCCTGGCTTCGGCATGGGAGCAGTCGAAATTCTCAGGCGACTCTCATGCTGTACAAGTTTCGTTTTCTTAGCACTCGCTGCCGCGAGTTTTGTAATGAAACTGCCTCCATCGTACTCACGGGTGACCTTTGTCATTGCCTGGGGGTGTAGCTTAGTGTTGGTCCCTCTTTTGCGATTGTTCGTACTTTCTCTTGTTAGTCGATGGCAGTGGTGGCGGGAGCCGACAGTACTGATCGGGAGTGGCGAGTGGGTGCGTTGGACCATTCGTGCGTTGGAGGATGCCTTTTCGTTAGGTTATAGACCAGTCGGAATACTATCCTCTGATCCACATCGGCGTGATCGGTCTGTCGAGGGCGTCCCGGTGCTGGGTGGACCAGAGTGGGCACTCCGCCTCGCCGAGCGAGGGGTGGGGGTCGCATTGGTGGGGGAAGGCGATAATGGTGGAGTGCCCACCCTCTGGCTCCAGCAACACTTTCGTCAAGTGTTAATGATTCGTGAAAAATGGGATTTGCCGGTCGAACGCGTGCACGTACGCAATCTTGGCGGGGTGCTTGGAGTTGAGTTCACCAATAATTTGCTGCTCTGGCGCAATCGCATCTGTAAGCGGATCATTGATCTTGTCTTTGGTAGTGTTGCCCTCCTGTTTGCTCTCCCCCTTATTGCCCTCGGTGGGCTCGCAATAAAACTGTATAGCCCTGGCTCCATCTTTTTTTGCCAAGAACGGGAAGGGCGAGATGGCCGGCCCATCAAGGTGTGGAAACTACGAACCATGTATGTCGATGCTGATCGACGGCTTATGGAATGCTTGGCGGCCAACCCCGAACTGCGACGTGAATGGGAAACCCGCTTTAAGTTAACCAACGACCCTCGCATCATTCCTGGAGTGGGAAACCTGCTACGGCGCTGGAGCTTGGACGAACTCCCTCAGTTATGGAACGTAGTCAAAGGGGAAATGAGTCTCGTGGGACCCCGGCCATTTCCTGAATATCATTTGCAACAATTCCCTGCAGAGTTTCGTGAATTGCGACGACGAGTTCGCCCCGGCTTGACCGGCATGTGGCAAGTGACCGTCCGCAGTAGTGGAAGCATTGAGGAACAAAGATCACACGATGCCTATTATATTCACAACTGGTCCATTTGGATCGACCTGCACATCCTTGCCAGAACAGTCTTTGCTGTCCTGGAGGGGCGCGGAGCATATTAGTCAAGACGGCAGCGATCTCCCTATGAAAGACAAAAGCCCGAAGATTGTTCTTGAGGAGTACTACAAAAAGACGGCTCCGCGGTACGACGAGGCCCATCAGCAGGAAGTGGAGCATGATGTCGCCTTAAAAATTATGGCAGGTATCGCCTCATCTTTCAGCATCAAAAATATTCTCGATGTAGGAGCGAGAACGGGCAGAGGGAGCCGGCTGTTCTCACAGATACTACCGCACGTCAATGTTGTGAGTATCGATTTATCTCGCGATCTTCTGCAAGAGGGCATTCGGAAGACGAGCCTCTCTGCACAACGAGTGTGTGTAGCTAACGCAACGAAACTACCTTTCCCCGATGATGCCTTTGATTTGAGCTTAGAGACCGCTGCGCTACATCACGTTCCAGACTCCGCTGCGGTGGTGAAAGAGATGCCCCGCCTCGCCAAATTTGGCATCGTAATTAGTGATAGCAATATGTACGTGGATGGGTCTTCCCGCGGGTTTCTCCCAAAAGGTCTTGTGGGGAGCGTGATAAAGTTCGCCCTCTACAAAACCGGTGTGTGGAAGACTTTGAAGAAGCTCTGCACTGGAAAAGAGTGGAGTTATAGCGAAGGAGAGGGAGTGTTTTGGACGTACAGTGCGTATGAGACACTTCTTCTACTGAAAGAACAGTGTACCCAGGTGTTCACAATTCCTCTTAAGGGAAAAGAGTGGATGTCTGAAATTCTATTACTTAGTGCCTTACGTATGCTTGTAATTGGGATGAAAAACAGACTAGGTGCGTGTGGAAAGAATTAGGGAGGTTCACGATGCAGAGACAGACGATATACTGGCTCTCCCATGGCTCACGGATGGTGACAGCGGCGTTTCCTTCCGGAACAGAGCAAATATCTCACCCAGCCCGACAGCTGATAGCTATGAAACATTCCCTCATTGCACTGCTCCTCGTGACTGGCTGCATCGTTGGACTGATTATCCGGACCGTGGGTGCACAACAGACCGATGCGTCGACAGAGAAAGGAATTTTACGAGAGGCTGCAGCAGAAAAAAAATTCTTGGTTGGGACAATGATTAATGCGAGTTCATTAAAGAACTCTTTAATAAAGGAAACTATTGCAAAAGAGTTCAATGCCGGGATCGTTATTGTTTTCATGCGATTAACACAGCCGCAACTCAACCAATTTGATTTTCGTGAGATGGATAGTGCGATGCAGTTTGCAAGTGAACACGAAATCAAGTTAGCGGGCCACGCTCTCATCTATCGTCTGACGACACCTGACTGGTTCGACTTCGGACCATTTTTCTGTGGCGGTTGGGATAGGGACAGCCTTGACTATGTAATGAAGAAACACATCCAAACGCTTGTTGCACATGGGGGTGACCTTTTTTACGTTTGGGATGTCATTAACGAGCCGTTCACAAGTGATGGAGAATTAGGGCGCTCTTGCTGGTACCGCGTCCTCGGCGAGGACTATATCGCCAATGCGTTCCGCTATGCATACGAAGCAAACCCTAAAGCCTTGCTGCGATTGAATGAGACGTTTGGCAAGGATGGGATAAATGCCCAGAAAGCTGAAAAGTACTTCGCCTTTATTCAGAAGCTCAAAGCTCAAGGCGTTCCAATTCATGTAGCGGGCATTCAAATGCACCTTGAAGCGCAGAAACTGCGTCCGACATACGTAGAAGAATTTCGTAACTTCTTACGGAGGGCGAAGGAAGTTGAAGTCCAAGTCCATGTGACGGAAATGGACGTTTATCAGGGGCCGCAGGGAACATTTGAAAATCCGTTCGAAGTTCAAAAACAAGTCTTTAAGGCAATTATGGGTGCTTGTTTAGAATTTTCGCATTGTACCAGTTTTGCGACCTGGGGCTTAACCGACAAGTTTACGTGGCTAAAGACGAGAGCAAAAGACTCATACCCTGATGCTGAACCTCTCCTGTTCGACGATGAGTGTCGCCAGAAACCTGCTTACTTTGGTGTAGTCGAGGCGTTCCAAGAAAACAAGAGTCGTAAATAATCACTTTTTGTGTTTTTTTAACTAGAAGTCATCCCTAAACCTTTTTGAGAGTGATTAAGGCACAGGCCATATGGACAAGCGCCTCAAAATTCTTGACCGAGTGCTCGTAGCGGACCACCAAGCGGCGGAAGTTTTGCAGCCAGGAGTTGGTCCGCTCAATAATCCAGCGGCGCTTGTAGCGGCGCAGCTTGTGCCCATCTTGATGGGTCGCCACTCGATTATGCTTGCGCCGGGGAATAATCGGCTCAATGGAGTGCTTGACCAACAAGGCGCGGACCGCGTTGCTATCATAGCCCCGATCGGCAATCAGCCGCTGCGGTTTGGTAGGCCGCCCTCGGGGCCCCCGGCGGCGGGTGACCTGTACGTGGGCAAGGGGGGGAGCCAGGAGGTTGACTTCCGAAGGGGACGCCTTCTCCACGTGTATTCCGAGCGGAGTACCCGCGCCATCTGCCAAAACCATAAGCTTCGTCCCCTTGCCGCGTTTGGGGTTGCCCACACCCTGGCCCCTTTTGTCACCGTCACAAACATGCCGTCCACAAAGCATTCGTTCCACCGAATTTTCTTGGCATCGTTGAGCTGGTCGAGGAAAGCCCGCCAGAGAGTGAGGAGGACGCCTTGGGTAGCCCGCTGGCTGAGCCGCCGATGCACGGCACTCTTGGAGCCATATCGCGCCGGGAGTTCGCTCCAGGGTGCTCCAGTCCATAAAATCCATAACATTCCCTCAAAACATTGGCGGTTGCTTAACCGCGGGCGACCACCTCGTGCAGAGCGCTTGGGCTTGGGTAAAGGGGCTTCGCTCAGTCGCCATTGCTTGTCTGTCACTGCCCGCCACGCCATCGCTTCCTCCAAGGCCTGGCAAGCTACGCCGCAACAAGGACTTGTCAATGAGTTTAGGGATGGCCTCTAGAGTGTTGCAATGCAAGACTGTCAATTAAAAGCTGACAATCCAGACTCAGTGAGACTCGCGAAGGGAGCAGCCGTGGCTCTGGGTGGAAGGGTGATTGGGCGTACGGTCGATATTATTAGTCAGGTGACTCTTGCTCGTCTTCTCCCTCCCGAAGCATTCGGCGTTTATGCCATCGGATGGACGGTTTTTCGTATGCTAGGGGTGACCGCTGCGCTCGGCCTCGACAACGGGGTGATCCATTACGCCCCACGCTATTGGCGCTCGGATAACGGAGGGATGAAAAGTGTTCTGCTCCAAGCGATTGGCCTAGCTGTCTTCTCTGGCATGATGACCGGAGTAGGGATGTACTCTGTAGCTCCTTGGCTTGGGGAGAACGTCTTCCATAATGCGGAAGTCGGGAGGATCATTCGTTGGTTTTCCTTCGCATTTTTTGTTTATTCAGGACTCAAAGTTGTTGCGGTTGCAATTACTGTTTCCCAAAAGATGCAGTACGCTGCCTATGCTGTAGATATCACGCAGCCAGTAGTCAATTGGTTGTTAATAGTTGGCCTGTATGCGGCAGGTCTAGGTCTATCCGGCGCAGTGGCGGCAAATATCTGTTCGTTTGTAGTCGCATTCTGTCTCGGATGCTATTATTTGAAAAAGCTCTTTCCCGAAGTCTCTATTAAGCAGGTACGGTCAGTGTGGATGGCTGGCGAGCTGCTAGTTTACTCGCTGCCGACATTATTAGCCGGAACCCTAACGCTCTGCATTTTATGGGCAGACCGGCTCCTCGCCGGGTATTTCTTAACACCGATTGAAGTTGGCATTTATCACGCTGCTTCTCAGTTGGCGATGGTTTTTGCGTCGATTCTCGACGCGTTTGGGGCTACTTTCTCGCCGATGATCGCGCATCGTTTTCACCGGGGACAAACGAAACAACTTGATGAGCTTTTCAAAGTCAGCACGAAGTGGGGCCTCTATTGCAGCTTGCCACTGTTCCTAGTGATGGTGATCGCCCCACAAGAAGTGATGGAAGTTCTTTTCGGAGAACAGTACGTGCACGGCGCCCCAGTGCTTACTATTCTCGCAATATCACAGTTGATCAATGTCGGGACGGGCGTAGCGAGTCGGCTGTTGATCTTGACGGGTCACCAAAACCGTTGGCTCCTTCTCTCCGCGGTAACCTTAGCCGTCAGTGTGTTCTTGAGCCTTCTAATGATTCCCAGATTTGGGCTCGTTGGCGTTGCACTGAGTTCGGCAGGCGCCATGGGAGGACTCTTTCTCGCCGGGCTACTTCAAGTACGACACTCTCTTGCGATTTGGCCGTATGATGGACGGTATTGGAAAGGGATGGCTGCAGCCCTGATCACAGCTGGAGTCCTGATTGGGCTACATACAGTCAAGATAGGAGCACCGGCTTTACATCTTTTGCTGATGACGGCAGCGTCAATTGGCGTTTTCGGAGTAATGCTGCTCGCTTTCGGGCTCGACGATGAAGAGCAAGAATTCCTGACCGTAACGTTACTAAGATACAGAACGAGAAGCACCGTTGAGCCAGCCCAGTTCTGATAATGGGCGGGCAATCCCTAAGCAATCTGGAGAAGAGACAAGCGAAAGGTGCTTTATGACCGATAAAAAAACTCTTCTATTTTATTTCGTCCTGCTTGGTATTGGTGCGCTCTTTGGAACAACATTGCTGGTTGTCCCACCTCAGTTTCTTTCGTTTTTCCTCGGATTATGCGTCCTTTCAGGACTTGCAGTCTTTTGCTTGGTCAATCCAACGCTATTACTCTACTTTGTGATTATCGCTTCGGCTGCGGGAGGCTTGGTCCAAGATCTCGGGAAACTCGATGCTGGCTCCACCGAAATCACAGTCTCAGGGCTCCAGTGGTTATTTATTGCCGGCATCTGCGTCCTTTTTGTCGGCTTCAATTTGCGCTACGTGCGCTTACCGGGCCATCTTTATCCTTTTCTCTTTTTTGTGATCTGGGTTATCGTCCGGTGGGCCACATCTTCGTTCAACCTTGTGGGCATGAAGGATGTGCTGTTCTACACGTTGCCCTTCCTTACGTGTGTCTACACACTTGCAGGTGCTAAATGCGCTCGGAAGATGGATATTGAAAAAATCGGAGCGGCCTTGTTGATGAGTGTTACTATTCCTGTGTCGGTGGTCGTCATTTTGGTATCCCTCGGACAGCTCGATCTTGAAGCGAAAGGTCCTACCGGTTTAGTACATCCGCGGACGATCGCTCTTCATCTGGTCGTGATCTTAGCGTTCAGTGTTGCACAGTGGCGATACGGAGGAACCGCAAGTGCCCGCCGCTGGGGAGGGTTCGTCAGTATCTTAGCGCTAGGAACGATCCTTTTTACTTTGTCGAGGATGGCAAGTTTAACGGCACTCCTCGTCGTAGCCACTGCTAAGCTAGACCCACGGAAACTGTGGAAATTGCTTCCGACGGCTTCTGTAGGCGCAGTAATCTTCGGACTTGTGCTCTTTCATGTACCCTGGTTCCGTCAGCGAAGCTTTTTCAGCGAAGACGTTAAACTTTCAGATAGCTTCGAGCACCTAAATACTGCGGGACGAGCAGATCAATTCTGGCCTCTCACGAGTGCTCACGCTCTGCAAAAGCCGGTTTTTGGTTGGGGGCCGGGTGGTGCTCGCATTTTTCTTGGACGCGTTGGTCGAAAAGTGGTGGATAAATGGGAACCTTCTGATTATCACCCTCACAACGAATATTTGCAGGTATACCACGATATGGGGATTCCTGGCTTGGGACTCATGCTTTTGACATGGGGGGCGCTGCTGAGTCGCTGTTGGAGAGATTGGAGGCAGGCGCACCTCTCCAGGAACACTAGGGCGGCGAAATGGAGTATGGCTGCGACAGTAAATCTTGCGGCCATACTCTTCACAATCATTACAGATAATACGCTGCATTTTGCTTTTGTCACGACACCGGTCTTTATCATTGTGGCTTGTACAGAACTACTGAACCGTCCCTATTGGCAACTCTCACCGAGTTGGGAAAAGCAGGTGAGAAAAGATAGGTCACGCGCTAGCCCTGTACCGGTGCGATATCGTTTCTCACCAGCATCACTAACAACGTCATGACAGATTCGGGTCACGGCCGGCGTATGTTCTCTGCCACTTTGCCCGCAACTGAGCTGGGGAAGCCAAATCTGCGTCTTCTTGATGCGGAAATTGTTCCAACGCCCCAGGTTCCTAAGTTTTCTTTGAAGAACTTTTCTGCTCTTACCGCTCCTAGTCAACGAGAAACCTACGACTGGCTGAATAGAAGCTTCTGGGCGCTTACTGATCAGAGCTTAATTACGGTTTCTAACTTTGCCCTGAACGTGTTGCTCGCCCGTTGGCTTCCCCAGCAAGAGTATGGGGCATTTACGGTTGCTTTCACTATATTTCTCTTGTTGGGTGCTTTTCATATGGCTGTGATTGTCGAGCCGATGATCGTGTTCGGCGCTACCAAATATAATACTCGCTTCTCTTCATATGTGACCGCTCTTCTTTCTGGTCACTGGACGTTTACCACCTTCAGCAGCTTTTCGCTTTTGGCTGTGGCCTTCGTATGCCAAATGACTGGCTCTTCAACTCTCGCTTTTGCCCTGGTCGCACTTGCTCTAACCAGTCCTTGTATACTTTCTCTCTTTTTGCTGCGGGGGGTGTGTTACGTTCGCTCGGAGAACCTGCCACTCGCCGCGGCGAGTGGCGGGGTATACCTGTCGGTCATGATGAGTGGCTTTGCTCTTCTTTTTTGGCGTGGCTGGCTTTCTGCAACCTCAGGCATTTTCATCATGGGAGTCGCAAACCTGGTTGCGGCGATCTGGCTTGCAATACGTCTACCAGTGCAATGGCGTTTAGGTCAGGACCGTCAGCTACGCCACGAGGCATTTAACAACCATTGGAACTATGGTCGGTGGAGTGTCGCGACCTACGCCCTGATCTGGGTTCCAGAGAACATCTACTACCTTCTTCTCCCGCTCTGGGGCGGCCTCGGTATGAGTGCAGTGTTACGAGCTTTAATGAATTTGCTCATGCCACTCATGCGTCTCTATTCAGCGCTTTCACCTTTGCTACTGACAGCTTTCGCACATGCTCAGTCGCAGACGAGGTCGCGGCAAGCTCAGCTCTCTCTCGTTGTTCTTATACTCGGTGCGGTTGTCTATTGGCTTATCCTTGGCTCTTTCTCTGCCCAGTTACTGTCCTGGTTCTATGGAGGGCAATACAGCGAGTACGGAAACTTCTTATGGCTCTTGGGCTTAGTTCCTCTGGGGCTTGGGGTAACGACGGTGCTGAGTGCGGTACTGCGAGCACTTGAACGGCCCGACCTGGTTTTCTGGGCTCAGGCATTCGCAACAGTAGTCACCTTGACACTAGGGGTGGGCCTCGTGTGGTGCTGGGGGGTGAAGGGAGCAATCTATGGAGTGTCGCTCTCGGGAGCGACGGGAGCACTTGCGATGTGGGTCTTCTCTCGTCGAGTAAGGTGGTCAGAGACAAAGGATCTGGCGTGATGCGTATTGCCGTTTTTGAATATAAGGTCACTGCGACAAGTCCTGTCGGGAGCTGCTTACTCCGCACTTTGCAAGGGCTCTACCACGAGCATGAATTTACTGTCTTTGCCGCGGAATTTGACAATCCCTGTCCAGAACGGATTCTTTTTGTCCGCGTTCCTATTCCTACGCGTCCCTTAGTCCTGCTTTTTGTTCTTTACCATCTTGTTGCTCCCCTTTGTTACTGGTTTCATCGCCTACGCACACGATCGTCTTTTCACTCCGTGCTAATGGTTGAAAGCAATTTAAGCTTTGGTGATGTGAGCTATGCTCATTTCTGTCACCGTGCCTATTTGCGACAACACTGGCATGCCGCGAGAGCATCTGGCCTCCGAGGAATGTTGCGTTGGTTAGATCATCGGTTACATGCTCTGTGCGAGCCTTGGGTATTCCGGCGTGTACGGCACATTGTGGTCCCCTCACACGGGCTCGAACGGGAGTTGCAGACTGAGTACCCTTTTACCAAGGGGAAAATTATTTGTATCCCTAATCCGGTTGACGGAAAGCGAGCGAGTTCATCAGCAGACTTTGATCGAGCAACCTTTCGGCGCAATCTCGGACTCGCCCCAGAAGACGTCACCCTCGCTTTCGTATCCTTAGGACATTTTGAACGGAAAGGGCTCCCCTTATTATTGCAAGCTCTTGCTCAAATACCAGCTCCACGTCTGCGCCTACTCGTCGTAGGGGGAGAAGCGGATTTGGTTGCTGCATACCAGTCACGCGTTCTCCAGCTTGGCATTAGCGAACGCGTCATTTTCACGGGTATGCAACGAGATGTGCGGCCTTATTTGTGGGCAGCTGATGGCTTCGTTCTCCCGTCACTTTATGAGACCTTTTCCCTGGTTGCGTTTGAAGCTGCCGCGGCCGGGCTCCCGGTCATTTGTTCTTCCGTCTATGGAGTAGAAGAATTTCTTCGCGACGGACAGAATGGCATCCTCATCGATCATACAGCGGAAGGCGTTGCGCAGGGACTCTCGCGATTTCTTGCTTTGTCTCCTGAAGCCCGTCAAGCGATAGGTATCCAAGCCCAGCGAGATAGTAGCCGATATAATCCAAAACATTTTGTCAATGCATGGCAGGCTTTCTTTGCGCGACTGCAAAAAGACGCTGCTGATGTGACGGGCAAACGAAAATGGCTCGTCGTCGGCCATTATGGTGGTCACAATACTGGGGATGATGCCATGCTGATGGGGCTCGTGCTTACCGGCGGACCGCAATTCTGGCGGCACCTCATTATCGTGACGAAGGATGGAAAAGTGCCGTCTTTCCTCGCTAATACGACAGTGCGAGCAATCCGTGCGACCCCAAGGGCGGTAGTTGCAGAACTCAGCCAGGTGCAAGGAGTTGTCGTAGGGGGGGGGACTCATTTCCATGATGACTATGTCGGGCGTCGGTACGTGCGGCATACACGATACATGTTGTGGTTTGTTGGCATTGCCTTAGTGACAAAGTTACTTCGCAAGCGAGTTCTGTGGTTGTCCATGGGCTTTGGTCCCTTTTTCCGCACGCCGACAAAATGGATTACCCGACTTGGGGTGCAATTTTGCGATTATGTGACCGTCCGAGATACTTGCTCTTATCATGATATTCTCCCCTGGGTTAGCCCACAGAAGATTGATTTGACCTTCGACCTCGCCGCCCTCCTACTGGGGCGGGATGGACTGAAGAAAGTGGGGAAACTGCGGAAAAAGCCTCTTACGCTTGGTGTTTCGGCGACGTCAGTGCAAAACAGCAAGACCGGCGGACCGCTTGTCGATGCAGTCTTTTGGGACCGATTTGGCGAGAATTTGGCAAGTATTTTTGCTCGTCAACAAGCAATGAATGTTCGCCTCTTTATCATCCGGGGCGGAACACGGGATGATGATAAAGCCCTCACTTGCTATCTCTACCAGAAGCTTGCCGCGATTGATGCAACACGGGTTGAGATTATGCCGTACGATGCCAATCCGCTTCATACGTTGCAAAAAATTGCTGAGTGCGAGGCTTTCATCGCCTCACGCTTTCATTCTGGGATGCTTGCCTATCTCTCCGGCTGTCATCTGCTTTTCCTGGCGTATCATCGTAAAGTCGAGGATCTGGCTCGGGAGATCGGCCTTTCTCCTCAGGCGTGTATTCAACTCTGTAGTACGGTTTCTGACGAGGTGTTCTCGACAAAAATTTCCGAACTCTTATCTGGGGCGGAGGCGTATAGACCAACGCTCCCTGTGAGTGAGGCGACAAGGCGAGCTCAGATGAATTTCGATATCTTAGATAAATATACTGATGATAAATCACTGGGATTGCGTTACGCGGAGTCAGCTTTTCGCTGACCTTTCTATTCGTGTTTCTAGGAGAGCACCTTATGCGGCGCGTTCTTACCATGATTCATACTCCAACCTTCGGTGGACCGCACACTTTAGTTGATCGTTTGTATAACCCCCTTGCTGCTCGTGGTTGGGAAATGATTGCTGTCCTTCCTAATGAAGATGGCAACGGACCTGAACGGTTGCGTACTGCGGGGATTGAGGTGGTGCAAATCTCACTGCATCGTCTGCGGGCAAGTCTCGACCCCCGACTTCATTGCTATTTTCTCTTTGGCCTTACTCCAGAAATTAGGCAAATCCGTCGCCTTATTCGTGAGCATCGTATTGATCTTGTTATGGTCTGTGGGGTGATGCACCCACACGGCGCTATCGCTGCTCATCTCGAGCGGACTCCTGTGGTGTGGCACCTCATGAGCACTTTGGCTCCCATGCCTCTCCGTCGTGTACTGATGCCGATAGTCACTCGGCTTGCTGATGTAGTGATGAGTACTGGGGTACAAGTTGCCCGACAGCATCCCGGGGCGATGCGGTTAGGCAACCGTCTTATCCCTTATTTTATGCCGGTGGATACCAACCGGTTTCTTCCTGATCCTCGGAAGCGTATGACCGCCCGGGCTGAGTTAGGAGTTCCTGAAGATGCCCTCTTAGTCGGTACCGTTGGGAACCAGAATCGACAGAAAGCTCATGAATTGCTGGTTCAAGCGGCTGCCCCTGTGACACGAGAGATTCCCAACGCCTGGTTTCGTATCCTTGGAGCGCCAACGGCGACACAAGCGACATACTATGAAAAACAAGTGAAAGCCGAGGCTCGAAGCCTAGGACTTACGGAGGGCAACCGCCTTGCTTTCGTTGACCCAGGAGAGCGTGTCGCCGATCTTTTGCCGGCCTTCGACCTTTTTGCTCTCACTTCTCGCGCAGAAGGAGTCCCCACGGCCATTCTGGAGGCTATGGCATGCGGGCTACCAGTAGTGGCGACGGATGTAGGATCGGTCCGCGAGGTTGTCGAAAATAATATTACTGGCTTCGTACTTCCTTTGCTCGACCCTGAGGCAATTGCCCGCGCTATTACTGGACTCCTACGCGATCCGGAACGCCGCGCCATTATGGGACAAACAGCGCGGGAGCGAGCAGTCAGACTGTACGATACTTCAGTCTGTGCAGAGACACATGGGCGGGCTTTTGAAATCGCGACCGCCTATCGTCGGCTCCGAGGAAGAACAAACCAATACTCAACTCAAGATGCCCCAATCACTTCCTGAAAGAGAGCGTCTCCGTTTTTGTGAGTGATCGGACCGAGCGCTATGCGTGCTTTTGCAGAAAGAGAAAATTGCTTGTGAAAGTTTTTGTCGCCCACAATTTCTACCAGCAGTTTGGTGGTGAGGACGCAGTCGCTCTGGCAGAAAAGCAGCTCTTAGAAAGCCATGCGGAAGAGGTAGTCTTTTACTCCCGCCATAATGATGACATCAAGCAGTATAGTCTCATAGAGAAAATCCATTTTGGCTTTCAAACCATTTTCTCGCGGCAAACAAAGGAAGAACTACACGACCTCGTGCGTCAGTTTCATCCTGACGTTGCTTACGTCCATAATGTATTTCCACTGATTTCTCCAGCCCTGTATCATGTCTTGCACGCCCTCCGTATTCCGATTGTTCAGGTCATTCATGATTTTCGCTTTCTGTGTCCAAATGGCTGGTTTTATACTCAAGGAAAAATCTGTGAGCGCTGCAAAAGTGGTAATTATTGGAATGCGATTCGGTATCGTTGCTATCGTGACAGCTATCCCTTGAGTGCACTTTATTCAGCTTCTCTCGGCGTGAACCGTTTCGCAGGAGTCCTGGAGAAAATCGATGCGTTCGTCTGCTTAACGGAATTCTCGAAGAAGAAGCTGTTGGAGGTCAATGTTCCAGAAAGGAAAATCTTCATCAAGCCGAACTTTCTCGACGTTACTGCAACCGCGCCCCAGCCCGGAGTGGGGAATTACGTTGTCTATCTCGGTCGCCTTTCCGCTGAAAAAGGAATCTGGACCCTTGTCCGAGCATTTGAGCGTTTGCGAGAGGTTCCACTCAAAATCGTCGGCACGGGGCCGCTCGAAGCCCAGCTTAAGAGCTATGTACAAGAACGGAACTTGAGCAACATCAGCTTTATGGGATTTAAACAGGGACAAGAAAAGTCCGACCTACTAAGCAATAGTTTCTGCACTATCGTGTCCTCCGAGTGGTACGAAAACTTTCCGGTTGTGGTTCTCGAAGCCTATGCAGCGGCAAAACCCGTGATCGGTTCATGTATAGGGAGCCTCCCCTATATTATCGAGGAGGGAAAAAGTGGCCTGCTTTTTGAGCCGGGGAATCCAATAGATTTAGCGGAGAAAGTGAAAACCCTGCTTGATTGTCCACAGCTACGAGCCGAGATGGGAAGGTATGGCCGGGCATTGGTGGAATCGAAGTATAGTCCGCAACAGAGTTACGAGACATTGAAAACCATCTTTACGCAGGTGCAGAGTCAACTGTGAAACCACAACCGCGCATCTATCTTGATCACCTGGCCTCTGGCTATCTGCCTGTGATTCAGAAAGGCTTGGAGTGGACTAACCTGCGCTCGAAGCTCAAATGGGGGGACCCTGTCTTTGTCAAACCCAACTTGACGTATCCGACGTTTCGTCGCGGAGTGATGACCAATCCAGAATGTGTTGAGGCAGTCGTTGTTGCTTTGAGAGACTATACCAACCAGATTATTGTCGGAGAAGCAGATTCTGGCGGCTACAATCCTTTTAGTATTGATGAAGTTTTCGTGAAAACTGGGATCAAAGAATTAGAAAAGAAATACGGCATACAGGTATGCAATTTGAGCCATCTTCCTTATCGCTGCATCGAATTCGCCTACAAAGGGCGCCAACTCAAGGTTCCGCTGCCGGTGCTTTTGTTAGATGAGACGGCATTCTTATTGACAATTCCGGTGCCTAAAATTCACATGAATACCCAGGTGAGCATGGCGATTAAGAACCAATGGGGCTGTATCCCTGAACCAACTATGCGCCTTGGATTACACCCATTTTTTGAAAAGGTCGTATACGAAGTCAATAAGCACGTTCGTACTGATTTTGCCGTTGTCGATGGGAAATATGGTTTGAATCGAAGCGGCCCGATGCGCGGCGACCCGGTTGAATTGAACTGGCTGATGGTGGCTGACAACATTTATGCGGCGGATGTGGCCGGTTGTCAGCTGATGCAAATCGATCCTTCTAGTGTGTACTACCTCCGCTATCTCGCGACTCGCGAGAAGGTGCTTCCTGCTATTCACGACATCGAGTTCAGCCAAGATTGGCGAGCTTTTGTCAAGGAGAAATTCCACTTGCACCGAGAGTGGACGGACTACCCTGGGTTGTGGGCTTTCCGCTCGCCACTTCTTGCTTATCTTGGCTATTATTCTCCGTTGGCAAATCTATTACATAGGATTCTGTACCTGTTCCGCGAGCCTTTCTATGATTACGCGGTAGGAAAAAAGGGGGAGCAGCAAAAAGCTGTGCCAGCGGAGAGTTTTACTGAGGACAAGTCGACGCTAGAGATGGAAGAGAGGCCCGAACATCGCCGCGAGGCTTTTCTTCTGCGGAAGCCATAAAAAAGAGGATGCAGATGCGAGCCTTGGAACAAGCCCTTCTCGACTCTTGGCTAGTTGTGCGAAACGCTGGGGTGCCGAAGTATGTTCCCCATCCCCTCAAACAGGTGATCCGCCGCTTTTTTCTCGACCGTATGATCTGCGTAGAAATTGAGGATGGTATTCGGCTACATGCTCATCGAACCGACTTCTATCTTCTGAATAGAGATGAGCGGCGGATAATCGAAGATTTCAAAAACTCAATTCACCCGGGAGCGTGGGTGTTAGACGTTGGCGCGAACGTGGGTGCCTATACACTGCTAGCGGCAAAACGGGTCGAGTCTACGGGCAGGGTGATAGCCGTAGAGCCCGATGCTGACAACCGTAAACTGCTAGAAGTAAATATTCGTGACAATCACTGCCGCAAGAGAGTAGATGTCGTGCCCTATGCAGCGAGTAACAAGCGCGAGAGTAAACAATTTTTTCGCACGAGCCGGTGCACCGAGAACAGCTTATATCCTGGGAGTGAGGTAGAGTCGATTGTTGCCGTGCAATGTGTTCCTCTCGATGACATCCTCGAAGAGCAAAAGATAGATATCATCAAACTCGACGTCGAAGGACATGAGATTGAAGCCCTTGAGGGAATGGAAAAAACAATCGCGCGAAGTGAGCCACTGGTCTTGTTTGTCGAGTGCAATCCATCCGCGCTCGCGCGTGCTGGGCATACGAGCACTGAACTCTTGACAAGACTCTCTGCTTATCAGTGCAGGGTGGCTTGGGCAGAAGTCAGTTTCTCACACGGCAGCGCAGTACTGAGTGGACAGGACTTCTCCAAACTCGTGGCTGGAACCCAGCCGTGGCACAACTCCACGCTCAGGTGTTCTCGAACCTAACACCGTAATCTTTGGAGAGACCATCTCCTTATTTTCGGTTCCGTTGTAAAGAGAGACTTCACTTTGTCACGATGATTTTCGTGGGTGGCTTCTGGCAATGAAGATAGAGAACGCAAAAGAATTCTTTCCTACACTTGAGTCATTACGAGGAGTAGCCGCCTTACTAGTGGTCATCTTTCATGTCAATGTGAAGTGGAATACCCACGTTCACTCGTGGGATTTTGTCAGAAATAGTTACCTCTTCGTCGACTTCTTTTTTGTTCTTTCTGGTTTTGTCATTTCGCATCACTACAGCGAAAAGCTTGTGACACTGAAAGGCGTCGCCACTTTCATCCGTCTTCGATTTTGGCGATTGTATCCTCTCCACTTGGTGACGTTGATTGCCTTCGCCACTTTTGTTTGTGTAAAGATGCTGGTTGCAAGAAAGCTAGGGATCGAATGGATCGACACTGATGAGAACACTACGTTTTCTTTTTTAACCAACCTCACACTTGTTCATTCCCTGGGGCTTCACCATACGCTGACATTTAATGCACCGAGTTGGAGTATCAGCGTCGAATTTTTCACCTATGTGGTCTTCGCTTTTGTCATTCTCCTCTCTCTCCATCGCAAAAATGTTGTGCGCTGCTCTCTCTTTCTCTGCACAACCACCGCGATTATTCTGTTTTCCGTTGATAACCGGAGATTCTTTGAGTTAACTTATGATTACGGGTTTCCTCGCTGCATTTTTGGGTTTTTTGTTGGCATTCTCGTACAGAAATTCTCCTCTCACATTCGTCGTCCCCCGTATGGTGGGACATTGGGCATCGGGGGAAATCTTGCAGAAATTGCTGTTCTTTTCTCGACCGTTCTTGTTGTGTCGTTCGTGAAAACGCACGTTCTCTTGCCTTTTATCTCGGTGCTGGTTTTCGGTTTGGTTATACTGATATTCTCATTTCCTAGCTCTACCTTAGTGTCTCGTGCTCTTCAGAACAAAGTCCCCCTACATCTTGGGAAAATCTCATACTCAATCTATTTGTGGCATTGGGTCGTCGTTTCGTGCGTCTCTGGTATCCTCTCGGGACTGGGAAGGGTGCCAAAAGGATCTGACACGCATGGTGAGTACGCGGCGATATCCCCGATATTCGGAGATATGTTGATGATTGTGACCTTGCTCCTGATTATCGCGATTTCCTCCCTTTCCTATCCACTCATTGAAAAGAAATATCGAGACTGGTCGAGGGCAACAAATCTACATAGTACTACTTCCGTTAAATTGCTTACGCTGAGCTAAACAAGGGAAGGTGCGCCGCCAAGTGATACTCCTGACAGTACAAACACTGGGTGAACCGAAAGAAGGGGTTGAGCCAATACTTTACGAGGTCAGCCTTCAGTGTGCTCGTGGTTTGTTTTGTAATAGAGTCTTTATTGCCTGGTAAGCTGGCTTAGATTGGTAGCTCATATCAAATAGTAAAGGTTGTGCATCCGGTTTTTTTAACTGAGTTCGCCACCACGTTACTTTATCGTATACTCCCCAGGTAGAAAAACTTGTACACCAAGGAGTGCTAAAGCATGCATCAAAAATATTACTATAGACTTGGGCTTGCCCGGCAAAATCGTTACTAGTACCTTGGTATATGTCTATTTCTGAGACCTGCACTTGGATATGTCGTTTTGCAGCTTCCCTCAGAATTAACCGAAAGTTGTCAATATATATGGTAGGGGGATCGGTAGATTTAATAGTATCCAAATTCAAATGATTCTCTACCCCCAAGATATCAATAGGTGCTCCCGCAGCTTGTACAGCATCTATCAATGCTAGAGTCTTTTGAATAATCGGCATTGATTCATTGGCAAACCCAAAAGTTTCATTGAGTCGAAGTAACATTCCTGGAGGGTGTACTTCTCCAGCAAAACGAAAAGCATCGATAACATACTGAGGGTAGCCTAGTTTTTGTGACCAACAATTCGCTGAATTAGGTGTTGATGCAGCTTCATTCACTACCTCCCAAACATAATATCGTTCCGGCCGGTGTTGAATAACTGTTTGAATATAATCCTTCGTGACAGCCCGCACTTGATCAGGAGTATATGGACCACAACCAGTATTGGTAAAGCCGGGCCAGGCTGGGGAGGTAGAGTTCCGATATACGAGAGATTGTGCCGCCGTACGCATGTCTAAACTCTGACCTGTGTTTAAGTAACTATCAATGACCGTCCATGTATATACTCCAGGACTGGTTTCTACGTCGCGCATAAATCGCGGCATGATGTTAAAATTAAATTCTGAAGCGATAGCTTTATATTGAGTATCATTTCGAGTCTGGACTGGATCAATAAATGCGCCAATGTGAAAATCAGAGGCGTCCACCAGCTGACGGAGTGTCTGTCCTTGCGTCTGGGCCGGTAATGAAATGATAAAAGCTAAAAGCCAAGATATTCGAGGTCGCATTGGGCGCTCCTTCCGTCTCTGCCAGCTCTGAAAATTTCAGCCCACCTAACGCAATACCCACCAATGCTGCAACCTCCACATTGCCGTTGGCAGAGCTACAAGTAGAAGCTTGGTTAGAAATGGTACGAGAAAAAATAGTCACCACTCGAGATCCATGGCCAGTATATCTTCACTATCGCGACCGTGCCATTCTCTTGGCCTGGACGGTGTTGCCCGCGAGAGAGAAGCACAGTTGGCGACCGGAGGGGTTTCGCATGCTGCGCCATGCGTGCGCCGCTGAAGTGTACGCGAATCTCACTCATTGACCTTGGGGAGAATGCAGGTTTTTTGTTCAGTTCCTGTAAAAGAAAAATCCTTATGTCGGTTCGCACCGATCTCAAGCACAACACGGTGCCGTCTCGTTGATCTCGCTTAGCAGTAACATAGCAAAATCTTCCCTTTCTAAAGGTCGAGTGCTTCTTACCGATCCTCTCTCTTGCATAAATCAAGTATTGTCAGGCTTTCAGCTTGAGAAGGGCAAACCACATCGAAAGAGTGGGACGCAAAGCCGCTGGACTACGTCCAGAGCCGTTCTAGATATAGTCGCAGGGCTGCCGAGCGAACACAGTTCCTCTTACAAGAGCTGTTGTTCGAGACGGCTCAACTTCGAGGAGGAACTATCATGAAGAAATGCGCTGGCCTTGTCGCGGGGCTCCTGTGCCTCGTCGTTTCTACTGCTCGTGTGCAGGCGCAAGCGACTGGAGCAAACGTTCCTGAACAGAACGTCACCGCGATCCTTTACGTCGATAGATACAATCCGCGAGCTGCGGATAACAACCCGGGAACAGCACCGCTTCCGCTAAAGACCGTTGGCAAAGGGGTAGAACTGGCAGGGATAAACAGCGGAAAGAACATCGGGACGAAGATCTTGATTGCCCCCGGCTATTATCGAGAGAGCCTGGCGATCTGGCAACAGTCGGATGCGCCAATAGTGTTTGAGGCGAGGAGGATAGGAGAGACCGTCATTGATGGGTCCGATATCTGGACTGGTTGGCAGCGCCAAGGAAGCAGCAATATCTACACACATTCCTGGCCGTATAATTGGGGATTAGCTAACGTCCCGCCCGATTGGCAGTCTGACACGCTTTCCCAAAATGCGTTTAAGCCCATCGTCCGCAGACGAGAGATGGTCTTTGTCGGTGGTACACAACTGAAGCAAGTACTGTCGTCCGCCGAACTGCGCGAGAAAAGTTTCTATGTTGATGAAGGAAGTCACACTGTCTATGTCTGGCCCCCTGCGGGAACAGATATGAGTACCGCCCAGGTTGAGGTCGCCGTCCGCCCATCGTTGTTCTTAGCAATGGGGAACAAGAATATTGTTCTTCGCGGGATAGTTTTTCGGTATGCCAATAGTCCGCTGAATTCTGGTGCTGTTCACTTTGAAGGCGCTTCGAATATTTTGATTGAGGATTGTCGGTTCGGCATGAATAATTGGGGCGGGTTGAGCTTCGGCAGTTCGCGAAACGTCACTGTGCGAAGAAGCGTTGCCAATGCGAATGGTGGCATCGGCATGGCGGCGGCATTTGGGAAGAATTTTCTCTTTGAAGATACCGAGACCTCTTACAATAATTGGCGTGGAATCCTGGGCGGATATACCGGTTGGTCCATCGCTGGCTTGAAGCATTTGTTTATCCACGACGCCATATATCGCCGGCATAAGGCAACGTACAACAATACGCTTGGATTTTGGTTGGATTCTGATTCTCAAAACGTGCTCATTGATGGAGCATTTCTGCACGGAAATCTCACCTTCGGAATATTTATTGAGGCTAACCAAGGTCCAGTGACGGTCAAAGGTAGCACCGTTTGTCATAATCGCAGTGCTGGGTTTCTCATCAATAATTCTAAAGATGTGACCCTGGAGAATAACATCATTTACGGTAATGAACGAGCACAGATCTTGATGGAAGGAACCCCGATTGAAGGGCGCCCGATGAAAAATTGGGAGACCGGGGAGCAAATGAGGCTGTTGTCTGAGCATTGGACACTCAGGGATAATGACATTGTAGGGAAGACGGCGAGTCAACTGCTCCTAGAGGTCAACCTCGATGGAGTAAGCACACAACCTTGGACGAGGTTCAAAAGTAGCCTCACTGCTGGGAAAAATCTTTGGTACAATCCGGCGATCTCAAGTGCGTTTCGGGTATTTGGTTGGAGCGCTGATGTGAAAAACGTAGACTTCAGCGGGTGGAAGTCCATTTCGGGTAAGGACTCTGACTCCGTCTTCACGGCTCCCCAATTTGTCAACCCTAATAATCATCAGTTTTGACCCTAGAACGATGCCGCGGGCGTGACCTCCTCCCGGGGTTGTGGCGGAATTAGGGGGCACACGAAAGTGGAGGCCGGGAGGAGGTCATAGCAACCTTGCCATAGTGGTAGGTAGTGGAAATTTTACTATTGCTTTCACTTTATGTTGATGCGGAGACGAGTAGTTTGTATCTCACAGTTTACTAGTGCACTTGCGGACTGCCTGTTGAAGAATACCAATGTAGGGGGTCCGATTAATCGGACCCCAAAAGCGCTTGATAAATCAAGCGCTATAAATTTTTGTCAAGATCGAGGATTATCTTATTCCCCAAGAGGTCTCCTGAAATTGCACTAATAGCAGGGGAAAACAAATGCAGCAGTTGATATGAAGATTCTTCTTTCTGCATATGCATGTCACCCTTTAAGGGGTTCTGAACCACGAGTTGGTTGGGGTTAGCTCAAGGAAATCTCTAGACTCAACCAGGTATGGGTTCTCTTTTATTCGGGACAAGGCCAGCGTGAGGCATTGCAGGAAGCGGTTGCCTCTCTTGAGTACCGTGAGAACATACACTGTGGGCAAGGCGGCGAGTCAACTGCTTCTGGAGGTCAACCTCGATGGAGCGAATTCACAAATTTGGACGACCTTCAAGAATAGCTTCGCCGCTGCAAGTGCTGGTGGCTTTGGATTCAAGGGGGCATCATGCGACGAATGGGCGCTCTGGGGAAAAACATTGCTCTATTAGCCATTGCACTGATCGTGAGTTTAGGGGCTTGTGAACTTGTCGTGCGAAATTTTGTGTCAGTTCGTGACGTTGGGCCAGCTTTTACCATCTACGATCCTTTCTACGGCCAGAGTCTCAAAAAGAGCTTCTCCACTCGGAGAATTGCGCCCGAATTTACTATGACTTTCACCACAAACGTGGAGAGATTGCGCGGACCGGAACTCGGATTTCTGTCGCGCCGACCGATACTCTTCTTGGGTGACTCCTTCACGATGGGCTATGGGGTCAATGACGGAGAGGAGTTTCCTGCGCTTGTCCGCAAAGCTCTGGATACAGGTGGTCCGGATACCATCCCCGTGATCAACGCCGGAGTCGGAAATAACGGCAATGGGCGATGGGTGAAATTCTTGCGGACCGAAGGCAAGAAGTACAACCCCAGCCTTGTCGTGCTTCAGGTTCTTGCCAACGACTTCCAAGATAACGTCCACGAGCGACTCTTTGAGGTAGCTCCGACGGGCGACCTGCGTGAACTCTCCACTCCTCAGGGGGGTGCGCAGAGGATCGTGCAAGGACTCATAGAGAGCATCCCGGGTCTAGCGCATTCTTATCTCGTAGGATTGGTCAGGCAAGTTCTTGGGAGTGAAGTTTCTGTCCGCTCGAATGCTGACTCTAAGATCTCATTAATCACGCACGATCAGGCTTTATTAGAAGAACAGCTCTTGTTTCGTCTGCTGGAAGAAGTGTTGAGCCTCTGTAAAAAAGAGGGGTGGCCTGTTTTGGTTATCGTGCCTGACGACACTGCAAGTACGCAGCTGATGCATTTGAAGAATTTCTTGTCGATCCGTGACATATCGACGATAGTCATTCCTGGCAAGATAGAATCTCCTGACCTCTACTATAAGGTGGATGGGCATTGGAATGCATCGGGTCATAAGTTTGCTGCCGATCAAGTTCTGCAAAAAATTGCAAAGCCTGACCTTAAGTACTGGTAGTCGTGCCTGACATACGCTGCTTCTTCCGCCTTATGATCTCCCCTGAGTCTTACACACAATTCTGAAGGGTGTCTTTATCAATCCCGATAATCATCAATTTTGACCCCGGGGAAGTACCGCGGGCGTGGCATCCTTCTGGGATTGTGGTGGAATCTAAGGAACACAAGAATGCGGCGGTTAGGAGGACGGCATGCTCGTCTTACAATCCAGGCGCTGGTAGGATATCGTTCGTTTGCCGCGCAGTAGTCACAGGTTCAGTAGGATAGTCCGATAAGTGAATCGGGATCCGGGGCAATCCCTTTTCCCCACACGAGACGGAAAGATAAATGACATCTCCAGAACGAAAACGCCCCATCTCTTGATGCAGTTCTCCGCTATTGACGGAGCGCGACCGAATTCGAAGCCGGCCAAATGCCTAGGCGTACTGGAAGCTGCACGACAGCCTCCCCACGGCGTACGGTGAGGTAAACAATAGTGTGGGCATGAAGACGACTAATTTCCCGTTGAAACTCGTCCTGCGTTTTTACTCGTTTCCCATTGACTGCCAAGATAATGTCTCCATGATCGACTCCTCCACCTGCACGCACTACTGACGGGGCCAAAGCAGCCACAGGTGTCAGTGTCAGGAGACCAGCGACAGTTGCCAAGGCAGTCTCGCGGGCGCTGAGCCCATGAGCCGGGCGCAAGCCTGCTCGTGCAGCCGGACTATCCTGTACGACCGTAACGACCTCCACGCCCTGAATAGTCAGAGAGTGCATACAAAAGTGTTCACGATAGAAATCGCGGCTGCTCAGCCCAAGATATCCCGGTGTCTGAGCGACGGCAGTTTGCCGTGCTGGCTTTTGTTGCTGCTCAGATGAAACCGCTGGTTGCACGGAAACTGGAGTGGGCTGCTGCGGCCACACCGTAGGGATTTCTTGGATACGAGGTCTTTCCGCTGGTTGGTTCTTTAGTTCCCCTGGTTGACCTCTCTCGGCCGCTTTTTGCTCGTCGCTCACTAGAGGACCTTGGTGGTCTGCTGAAGTCGGTAGTTGTTGGGAAGAATATGCACTAACTGGGGATTGCAAGGGTGGAGGAACCAGTGCCATTCCTTGCCTGCGATATCGCTGCGGGTCTTGTTGCCCGCTGGCAGCACAGGGAAGGAGGAGAAAGAAACAAACAACAGAGAGAACTCCGACGGTCCAACTGTGCTTCATGGCAGGACCCTCCTCTTAGTGGCCAAAGGATGGCGGCATTAAACTCCGAAAAAATTTTTGAGTCAAGCGAAAAAAAGAAGGGAAAGAAAACTCCCTGGGGAATAAAATAATCTGTTGCGTTAATTTCCTTGAAAAATGAGGAGAGCGGTATGCAAATCGTTTACTTTTGCCTGTCTGCCCTTGGTCTGACGATCTTATGCTGCGCTTGTGGCATGGGCAGCGGCAGTCTACTCCCACGATCAGCAAGCGTGACTAAGGTCGAGACCAGTGCCTCCCCAGCTTCTTCAACAACAGAGAAAGAATCCGGGTCTTTTTCTGAGCGGGTGCTGAGAGGGTTTTTCCCCTATCGCGAAGGGCCTCCGCGCGTATTAGGCATTGTTCCGGGGGTGGCGATATCTCAGAGTAACTGGCAGGTTGCTTCAGAGGCATTGTCCCAGCAGTTGCTCACCACCGTGCAGAATGGGGAGCTGACCATCTTAGTACAAGAGACAAGTGATCTTCCTGTTACACCGGAATATATGACCGCAACTATTGAACGCGCACAGGGAGTTACTCTTGATGAAAGCGGCAACTTAGTCCACTATTATGCTGGGCTACCGTTTCCACTGCTTGATCCGGCTGATCCTCAGGCAGGCCTGAAGGCCGCCTGGAACGCGCGCCATGCAGATAGTGGCGATATCGTCCAACGCTTAGAGTCACTGGAAGTGCGCGACATCACTGGAGAGTATCAATATGGGTTCTCGTTCGCGTATTCGCGAGCCTATGGCATGCATCGTACCAAGCCGGAACGCAACGTACCCGCCTGGGAGGATGAGGACATTCTGTATAAGGAGTTTATCCAAGTCCTTCACCCTGCTCCGGCCATTACTATTCACCCACTCCTGGGCCTCGTGCACTTGTTCTATTGGCATGACCACGACACGCGTCCAGTCAATCAATGGTACGTGACCGGCTTTCTCTCTATCAATCGATTGCGCACGTTAGTCTATGATCCTGGCGCTTCGGCGTGGCGGTTCCCGCTGTTGTATGAAGATCTCTTTGGTTCCTACCTTCATGCCTATCAGTGGCGATTGCTCAGTACGCGGGTTGCCTTGGTTCCAGGCTTTGTTCACGGAACAGCGCCACTCTTTGGCGGGCAGCGAGCAGGCTATCCACTCGATCCATGGGAGTTACGGACTGTCTATATCGTTGAAGCCGTCCCTCGCAATCCTGAACATCCGTACGGACGGAAGGTCTTCTATTTTGACCAGCAAACCTTTGCCCCGCTTTACGTTCTTATCTTCGACCACCAGGGAAAACAGTGGCGGACGGGATTTTTTCTCTATGCTCACCCAACCGCCTATCCCGGTGCGAAAGATCTCCGGGTTCCCATCCTCATCGGTCGGTCGTGGATTGATTTTACCGCTGACCGCGCGACCCTCGCGCTGGTGACCGATGCAACCTACAATCAGCCACTCTCACCAGACTTTTTCACTCCGGCAAATATGATTCGGAAAGGGAAGTAGAGTGTGACTTGGCCACCGATTCTCGCGGAGCTTTGTTGACCTAGAGAGCATGAAACGCTAGGACAAAGCTATTCCGTTGGGCGGAAAATTATGATCACACGGACGAGCTCGAGCTCGGCTGTGAAGGAGGAAAACCTGTGACTGCACCTGTCTATATCCTGGGGGGATATCAAACTGACTTTGCTCGTAATTGGTTGAAAGAAGGAAAAGACTTAGTCGCGATGATGAAAGAGGCCGTGGCTGAGGGATTAGCTACTACAGGAATTGATGCAAAAGAGGTTGAAACAGCGCACGTCGGGAACTTTGCCGCCGAGCTGTACTGTAAGCAGGGTCACCTCGGCGGGTTTCTTGGCGAAATCGATCCAGCTTTGTCCGGGATCCCGACCTCTCGTCACGAAGCAGCCTGCGCTTCTGGGAGTGTTTCACTCATGATGGCCTCGGCTGAAATCGAGGCTGGCCGGTACAACTTAGCGTTGATTATTGGCATAGAGCAGATGAAAACGGTGGACCCTGCTACCGGAGGTGATTTTCTCGGCACCGCTGGGTGGTACGAGCAAGAGGCAAAAGGTGTAGAGTTCCCTTTTCCCAAACTCTTTGGGCGGCTTGGTGATGAATACGAAAAGCGCTTCGGCCTAAAGGACGAGCATTTGGCCCGCATCGCTGAGATCAACTTCGCCAACGCGCGCCGTAACCCTCAAGCGCAGACCCGCGGCTGGTTTACTAATGAGACGCAGAATCTGACCTCCGGCAAGTATGCCAATCCTGTGGCCGGCCGTCTGCGGGTGCGAGACTGCTCGCAAGTAACCGACGGTGCATCTTCGCTGTTTCTAGCGTCTGAAGCGTTTGCTCGGCCGTACGCCGCCCGACGAGGGCTAAAGCTCGAACAGCTGCCGCGCATCTTAGGATGGGGACATCGCACTGCCCCGATGCTATTTGACACCAAAGTAGCGGAGAGCAAAAACAATCCCTACGTGCTCCCTCATACGCGACAAGCGATTGTTGATGCATTCCGCCGGGCTGCGATTCCCGATGTCTGGAGTGTGCAAGGAATCGAAACCCACGATTGTTTTACCACTTCAGAATACATGGCGATTGATCACTTCGGTCTGACCAAACCCGGTGAGTCGTGGAAGGCCATCGAAGAGGGAGTGATCGAATTTGGCGGAAAACTACCGATCAACGCTAGCGGTGGTTTAATCGGTTGTGGTCATCCTGTTGGCGCCACCGGAACTCGCCAGGCTCTCGATGCCTTCAAGCAAGTAGCAGGTCAAGCCGGCGAGTATCAAATCGATGGCGCCAAAAAGATCGCCACGCTGAATATCGGTGGTTCCGGCACGACCACAGTGGCGATGGTCATTGGATCGTAACAAGGAGTTTTCCCTCTCTGCATAGAAAAGGCCAGGGTGGGGAAGGGCGCTAGGCTCTCTCGACGGATCGCTTCTCCCTTGGCCTTTGGCCGGTAGGAGAGAGTCAGCCGATGCGACAAAGACTGACCTCCTGGAAGCTTACGCTCTTCATCCTTTTCGCGGTCTGTATCAACGGCGAAGTAGCATATGCTGCTGATCTCTATCTCTCCCGGCGGTTAGGTGTTTCCCAGTCGACATTACAAAAGAGCCTAGAAAAAGTCGGTGGTCCAGTCACTTTCACCCCACGTCCGGGCAGCACGCAGGGAACGCAAGAGGCGCGCCTGCCCGAACATGCTGGCATCGTACAAGCTGGCGGAGGCAGCGAAAATCTTGCAGTGGTTATCTTATGGTTACCGGTTGATCAGCAAGGAAGGCTGAGTGGCGCCAAGGCGCAATCTTACCTCGACGCGCTGGTCAGAAATTTTACCGCGGAAAGCGAGCAAGTGGTCTTATGGATCGACCAGGTACTTCGGCGAGCCGTCGCTGAGACGAGAGGGGGACCGCACCTCGAATCGCAACTGTTCGGCCGGTATCAGTTCAAGGCCACGTATGCTCCTTCTCTTTCACCGCCGATGATTTCCCTCACAGTCACTGCGGCGGAAGAACAAGGGGGAATTTTGCCCAACACGGTGCCCTACTGCTGGCCTGTGGAGAGAGTGCGTGCTCTTACCGGGGAGGATATACGACCAGTCGGCGAAACGGATCTTCCCCTTCACTCTTGGAGACGAGCCCATAGCGCTTGACTAACTCGTGTTGGAGACGGCGCAATCGCGGCTTCTGGGGCGCGAGTTCCACCGGACGCTGTCGTTCAAGAACCTGCTCGGCGGCTGCTTCTGCCTCGGCAAGTGCCGACCGGTCCTCAGGGAAAGCGTCGGCAAGCTGTTCACGTAGAAACTTCCCGATTTGCACCATAGTGTCACTACGCAGGGTATGGAGGGGAAGTCCTTGCTCGATGAGGAAACGTAATTCTTTTGGTTGACGTTTTACTTGTCCTTTGACCGTCAGTACCACATCCGCTTGGGTCGGTTGAGCGACGAGACGAGCTGGGGCTTCCAGTTCGTGAATGACCTGCTCGAGACGATGGCGGTTAATCCCGTATGGATAAATACGAAGTATTTTCCGTCGCTCCGGCCGCATCTCTTCGATGCGTGGTTCAAGAGCAGGGGCCATCGCCTGAGTGATCTCAACATGGCCGTCCTCGTGACGGGCGCGCATCTCCACGCGCGGCGCCCGCCCGCGCAAAAAGCCATCGACTGCCTCGGCCACGTCAGGGTGAATAGCAAAGTGTGCTCGGTCACGGATTTCGATGAGGACGTCAAAAGTAGGCGGTGCTTTGCGTTCAAGTACAGTCTTTTGCGTTCCTCGTCGACGCGCTTCTTCATCACCAAGAGTGACAGATTGGATCCCGCCAATCAAATCAGCCAGGGTAGGATTCTGGATTAAGTTCTCCAGCGTGCCGCCGTGAGCAGTAGCAATCAACCGTACGCCTCGCTCGGCAATGGTACGCGCGGCCAGTGCTTCCGCTTCGGTACCGATCTCATCGACGACGATCACTTCGGGCATGTGATTTTCTACCGCTTCAATCATGACTTTATGTTGTAGATCCGGAGACGGTACTTGCATCCGCCGCGCCCGACCAATGGCTGGGTGGGGAATGTCGCCGTCACCGGCAATCTCGTTCGAGGTATCGACAACAATCACCCGTTTGCCGCTATCATCGGCAAGGACTCGGGCCACCTCACGCAGGAGAGTCGTCTTTCCTACCCCCGGAGGGCCGAGCAGCAAGATACTCTTTTGGTCCTCGGTGATAATATCTCTAACGATATTTACCGTGCCAAAAACCGCCCGCCCAACCCGGCACGTAAGACCGATAATCTCTCCGGTCCGATTGCGCAGTGCGGAAATACGGTGCAACGTCCGAGGAATCCCGGCTCGATTATCATGCGTGAAGGTGCTGACACGCGCAACCGTGAATTGAATGTCCTCTCGACTAACCGCAGTATCGAACAGGTATTCCGTTTTCTCTGCATAACGCGCTTCTGGCGGACGACCTAAATCAAGTACGACTTCGAGGAGTCCTTGAATCTGAGGGGAGCGCACCAACGCTGCATGAATCGGTGGAGGGAGGACGTCGAGAAGCAAGTCGAGATTGTCAGTCGTTTCTCCCCGATCGATGAGTGGGATGCGCTCTTCTGCCGCGCGCATGTTGATGGTCATGGTACTCTCCTGACTAGGTGATAGCTGTGCGGGTATCACTGGGAACACTGCTCGGTGGGTACATTGCTTCAATCTCAGTGTGACGAGTCTTCATCACCTCACGCCGTTTAACTTTCAGGGTTGGAGTCAGTTCGCCCCGTTCTTGTGAGAACGGTTCCGCCAGGAGCGTGAAGTTGTGTATCCGCGCATACAATGGCAGGGTGCGATTGACCTCATCAAGACGGCGGCGAAAAAGCGTGCGAAATTCGTTGCGCTCTAGAAGTTGTCGCCACTCTCCGGATAGATTGTACTTGTGGGCGAGGGCTTCGATCAAAGAGCGGTTCGGGACCACGAGCGCGGTAACATACGGACGTTTATCGCCAATCAGGCATACTTCTTCGATGAGCGGGTCTTGCTTGAGTAGCCCTTCAATCGGCTGTGGAGCGATATTTTCGCCGTCCGAGGTAATGATGAGATCTTTTTTCCGATCCGTGACGAGGAGGAATCCTTCCGTATCGATTTCGCCTATATCCCCAGTGTGAAGCCATCCTTCAGAATCAATTGCTTGCGCGGTCTCTTCGGGCTTTTTGTAGTAGCCCTGCATAACGTTTGGCCCGCGTACACAGATTTCTCCGTCTGAGACAATTTTCACTTCAACCTGTGGCAGGGCCGGCCCGACCGTACCAAGGCGTGTCTGTCCGGGAATGTTACACGAGACCACAGGACCAGCTTCGGTCAGTCCGTATCCTTCATACACAGTGATACCGACACCATAAAAGAAGCGGGCAATTTCCGCACTAAGCGGCGCTCCGCCAGAAACGAGAAACCGCACTCTACCGCCGAGTAGAGTACGTAATTTATGAAAGACCAGACGATCTGCCAGACGATGTCGGGCCTCGAGCAGTAAGGGGAGGCGTTGCTGAGCAGCCCGGCGGGGACCGACTGCCTTCCCAGTTTTTAGCGCCCAGTTCAAGATGTGGCGTTTGAGAAAGCTGGCGCTCTCTCGTTCACTCAACAGGCGGCGGTACACTAATTCAAGCACGCGCGGAACGCAACAAAAGAGGGTCGGCTTCACCTCACCGAGATCCTTTGTGATGGTGACTGTGCCTCCGCCGTAGGCAATACAGGCACCCGCACGAAGAATAGTATAGAGCCCCGCGGTACGCTCAAACCCGTGAGACAGGGGTAGAAATGAAAGAGTGAGATCTTGCTCCGTAATGGGCAGGACCGCCGTGGCATCTTGCGTATTAGCGAGAATGTTTGCGTGTGTCAGCATCACACCTTTGGGCGATCCCGTGGTACCGGAGGTGTAGAGGATGGTAGCAAGACCTGGGTCTGAAACTGGTTGTGATGGCCCGCCCCGTTGCTCTCCCCGAGCCAGGAGGCCACGCAAACCAAGGCTTGGTAATTTTCCCAGGCGTGTTTCTTCTTTTGGTCCATCATCAAGAAGAAGAAGGTACGAGAGCGTTGACAAATCGCCGGCAATCTTAAGAATTTTCGCTAGTTGTTCATGACCGGACAGAGCGACGAAAGTCACTCCAGCATCTTTAAGAATATACCCCATGTCTGCGGAAAGGCTCGTAAGATAAAGCGGGACATCAATACCACCCAGGAAGAGGCACGCTAGATCAATGATTGCCCATTCGGGCCGATTCTCCGCCACGATTGCCAGGCGATCTCCCGCCTGAAACCCAAGTGCTGCAAGCCCCTGTGCGGCACGGACAATCTTCTCACCTAAGCTCTGCCATGAAATATCTTCCCACTGGCCTTGGCGCTTCTCAAGCATCGCTCGTTTGCTGCCATACCGCTCAGCCCGCTCTAGAATCATAGTTGCCAGAGACGTTTCACGCATACCTCTACCTTTACCGAGCATCTCTGTGAGAGACCATAAACCAGGCGGAAGCGAAAGACTAGGATATGACTAGACGAGGAGAGAGGAACTTAGAGATATGGAAGCAATTCCACGGAAGGATTTTTGCGCAACCAGTTGAGACAAGGGGCGTGCACCCCTTGTCTCAATACACATGGAGCTACGCAGCTATTCGTTTAACAAACTGCGCCAAGTCGCGGTTGAAATCCGCAGACTTTTCGAGTTGATAGAAATGACCGACATCGTTGAGCACGCACAATTGCGCGCCCGGAATATTATCAGCTAGAAATTTGTTGGCCGCGACTGGCGTTGCCTGGTCTTCTTCGCCAGCAAGCACCAAAGTCGGCTTACGAATGTTCTTGAGATGGTCACTGATATTCCAGTTGAACACTCCGTTCGGATCACCAATAGCCGCGAAGAACGCGTGACGGGGGAAATTATCCTCGACCATGAAATGCGCTTTCATCAGGTCGAACAGTTCCGGCCGTTCGCGCTTGGTCTTGGCAGAAAACGCGCCGTCGACAAGCGTGCCGAAAGTCCCGACCGGGTCTTTCTGAAATGCGGCTTTCGCTTCGGGCGGCATGCCTGCGGCGAGATTGGTGCCACTGCTGACAATAACGTTCCCAATGACACGGTCGGGATTATCGAGATTAAACTGCATGGTAATCATCCCGCCGATCGAGTTGCCAACCAAGATAGCTTTGTTGACTTTAAGATCGTCGAGGACTGTACCTACGTCCGCAGCCATTTCTTTGATGGCATACCCTTGCTGCGGCTTATCCGACCGGCCGTGACCGCGCTCGTCGATAACAATGCATTGATTTGTCTGTGCAAAGGGAAAAGTTTGAAAATACCAGATGTAGCCGTTAGTAGAAAAAGGATGCAGGAAAACTATCGGAGATCCTTTCCCGTAGGTTTCATAGTAGATATTGACTCCACCACGTTTGGCGTATGGCATAATGACCTCCTTCAGATAAATTGTAAGTGGGAATGTAACCTCCTCTATCACACCCATCCTGCCGAGACCAGACGGTTCAATGTGATTGAAGGAGAAAATAAAAGACAATGATACAGTCCCTGATGGTTCAATGGTGCATTGTAGTTCTTGGTACTCAACCCCTGCCTGTCTTGACAGCATGCAAGGCCGTGTGTGAGAAGAAGAGCGATTCTCTCAGTTCAAGGAGGAGGTATAAGAATGGAAATCAAAACCGAACGTGTCCACATTAACGTCGATAACCAGACGATGGGTGGCTATCTGGTCCGGCCTGCAGACTCCACTCCACGCCCAGCCGTGTTAGTCTTTATGGAAATTTTTGGCGTCAACTCTCATATTCGTGATGTCACCGAGCGAGTCGCGCGTGAGGGATATGTCGCCTTGGCTCCTGACTTCTTTCACCGAACTGGCCCGGGGGTGGAGTACGGCTACGACCAAACTGGGATGACCGAAGGAATCAAACTGCTAGGGATGCTCAAGGCGGATGAAGTTGTGGCTGACGCCCGGGCTGCGCTTGCCTTCCTCAAGCGACAAAATTTCGTCAAGGGCGAGAAGCTCGGCGCGATGGGATTTTGCATCGGCGGGCACGTAACCTATCTGACTGCCTGTGAGACCGAGGTCAAAGCCGCGGCCAGCTTCTATGGCGGTGGGATCGCCGGAGAGAAAGGACTCGGAGGACAAGACTCCACCATCGGCCGCACCAACAAAATCACCGGCCGTATCCTTTGCCTCTTTGGTGGCAAAGACGCGCACATCCCGATGGCACAGGTCGACGCGGTTCGTGCCGCATTGGAGAAGAACAAGATCCGCCACGAGGTGATCGTTTACCCGAACGCAGATCACGGATTCTTCTGTGACCAGCGTGCGTCGTACGACAAGACTTCGGCTGAAGATGCCTGGAATAAGGTGAAGAAGCTGTTCGCCGAAGAGTTGGGGAAATAACGCAGCAGGAAAGAGGCGAATGATCTTGTAGGGGCGACCGGCTGGTCGCCCCTACGACTGTTTAACATGCGAGGTAATCATGGGTGTTCTCGACGGCAAAGTTGCCATTGTGACCGGCGCTGGACGACTACGAGGAATTGGTCGAGCGACGGCTCTGGTGTTGGCTGAATTGGGGGCAGATATCGTCGTTACTGGCACCGGTCGAGATCCGGCCAAATATCCTGCCGACGAAAAGGCGGTCGGTTGGCGTGATATTGAAAGTGTCGCAGAACAGGTGTGCGAGCGAGGGCGGCGCTGTCTTCCGGTAGTAGCCGATGTAGCAAGCAGCGCCGACGTGAAGCGTACGATCTCCGCGACGCTTCAGACCTTCGGCCGTATTGATATCTTGGTCAATAATTCTGCTTTTGCCCGTGGTCCAGACCGTGTGCCACTCGTCGAGCTGTCCGAAGAGCTGTGGCGCAAAGTCTTGGAAATTAAGCTCACTGGCAGTTTTCTCATGTGCCGGGAAGCGTTGCCAGCTATGATCAAACAAGGGCAGGGTGGGGTCATCATCAATGTTTCCTCGATCGCCGGAAAACGTGGATTTCCCAACACAGCGGCGTACTGTACCTCAAACTTTGGCATTCAAGGATTTACCCAAGCCTTGGCGCTAGAACTGGCACCTCATAACATCCGCGTGAACGCTGTCTGTCCTGGGATTATTGATACCTCTCGTATGGATGACCTGGGCCGTGACGAAGCGTGGAATGCCGCGATTAAACAGATGGTCCCACTTAAGCGTGCCGCCAGCGATGAGGAGACGGGAAAGTTTATCGCATATCTTTGTACCCCCGATGCTTCGTATGTAACCGGCCAGTCGATTAATTTCGATGGGGGCGTTGTCATGTGGTGAGGCTATCAGTGAAGGATAGGAAGTAAGGAGGATGGGAGATGACCTTCGAGGAGCTCCTGGAGCAGGTACGGAAGCTGCTACAGCGCGAAGGTCGGGTAGCGTATCGCGTCCTGAAGCGTCGCTTTGCACTGGATGACGACGGCCTCGAAGATCTCAAGGCAGACCTCATCGATGCCAAACGCGTGGCCGTCGATGAAGAGGGTAAGGTGTTGGTGTGGACTGGGGGCACCGATAAGGCAGGAACGGGGAATCGGAGAAACGGGGAAACGGAGAAAGATAATACGATAGTTGCTGGTAGTCGGTTGCCAGTTATCAGTCTCCAACCCCTAGCCCCTAGCACCCAGCACCCATCGGGCGAGCGCCGCCAACTGACGGTGATGTTCTGTGACCTGGTGGGCTCGACCGCGCTCTCGGAACAACTCGACCCAGAAGAGTTGCGGGAGGTCGTCCGCACCTACCAACAAAGCAGTGCCGCGGTCATAGAAGGCTTTGACGGGCACATCGCGCAGTATCTGGGTGATGGGCTGCTGGTCTACTTTGGTTATCCCACTGCCCACGAAGACGATGCCCAACGGGCAGTGCGGGCGGGGCTGGCAATTGTTGATGAATTGCAAAAATGGGTCCCCTCTCCCCTGGCGGGAGAGGGACAAGGTGAGGGAAGCGTAGGGGCGACCGGCCGGTCGCCCCTACAAGTCCGCATCGGTATTCACACCGGGTTAGTTGTCGTCGGAGAAATGGGCGGCGGCGCAAAGCGCGAACACTTAGCACTCGGGGACACCCCCAATATTGCTGCACGGATACAGGGGCTAGCGGAACCTGACAGCGTAGTCGTCAGCGCTGCGACGCAGCGCCTAGTGGCGGGCCTGTTTGCATGCCAGGACCTAGGACCGCAGACGCTCAAGGGCCTTTCCACTCCTCTCTCGGTGTACCAGGTCGTGCGCGAGAGTGAGGCCCACAGTCGCTTTGACGTGGCGGTCCGGACCGGTTTGACGCCGTTGGTGGGCCGCGATCTAGAAATCGGGTTATTGCAGGAACGGTGGGCACGAGCCAAAGAGGGCGCAGGGCAAGCGGTGCTGCTGAGTGGCGAGGCGGGGATTGGCAAATCGCGGTTGGTCCATGAACTCAAAGCGCAGCTTGAGCGCGAGCGCGTGCCACGGATTGAGTTTCGCTGCTCACCCTATCACCAGAACAGCGCCTTCTATCCAATCATCGAGCATTTGCAGCGACTCTTGCAATTTGCGCACGAGGACACGCCTCAGATCAGGTTGACCAAACTCCAACATCTGCTTACCCGGTACCGCTTTCCTCAGCCAGATACACTCGTCCTGTTGGCAACCCTGCTCTCACTGCCGCTGCCGCAGGACGCGCCGCCTCTGACGCTGAGTCCACAGCAACAGAAGCAGAAGACGCAAGAAGCCTTAGTGTCGTGGATCGTCGAGGAAGCGGAGACAACCGCTGTATGCTGTGTGTGCGAGGATCTCCACTGGGTCGATCCCTCGACGCTGGACGTACTCTCACGCTTCCTCGATCAGGTGCCCACCGTGCGGATGCTGACTGTGCTGACGTTTCGTTCTGACTTCACTCCTCCGTGGCGACTCCGTTCGCATATCACCCTACTTACGCTGACGCGCTTAGGGGGACCTGACGTTGAGAGCATGGTTGAGCGGATGGCCGGCGGTAAGAGCTTACCTGACGAAGTGATCAAACAGATCGTGGATAAGACAGATGGCGTGCCGCTGTTTGTCGAAGAGTTGACGAAAATGATATTGGAGTCGGGGTTGCTCAGAGTAGCGGAGGATCACTATGAGTTAATAGGCCCGTTGCCGCCGTTGGCAATTCCCTCCACGCTCCAGGACTCGCTGATGGCGCGCTTGGATCGCTTGTCTCCCGTGAGAGAGCTTGTGCAACTGGGGGCGACGCTTGGACGTGAATTCTCCTATGACGTACTCCGTGCACTCTCGCCACTCGACGAGGTCGCACTCCAGCAGGGGTTGCAGCAGGTAGTGGAGGCTGAGCTTCTCTATCAGCGCGGGGTGCTGCCGCAGGCGACCTATCTCTTCAAACATGCCTTGATTCAAGACGCGGCGTATCAGTCGCTGTTGAAAAGCAGGCGCCAGCAGCTGCATCAGCAGGTCGCGCAGATACTCGCAGACACATTTCCGCAGACGGCCGAGATCCACCCTGAGCTGGTCGCGTATCACTATACCGAAGCCGGTCTGGGAGAGCACGCGCTACCCTATTGGCAAAGAGCCGGGGAACGCGCCATCCAGCGTTATGCGCACCAGGAAGCCGAAACGCATCTCAAAAAGAGTCTGGAGCTGCTCAAGCTACTGCCCGAAACTCCCCAACGCACCCAGCAGGAGTTCGTGCTGCGCACAACCCTTGCGTTGACCCTGCAAGCAATCCGCGGCTACGGAAGCCCAGAGGTGGAACAGGCGTATGTCGGTGTCCGTGCTCGGGTCGGAGAAGTGCAAAGCCGTGCCCAGCTGGTTCGTATGCTCTTTGGTCTGTGTCAGCTGCATTTAGCCCGTGCAGAATACGAAACCGCGCGGGAAATTGGGCAACAACTCCTCGGCATTGCCGAAGATGAGCAGGATACTGGTCTTCTCGTTGAAGCCCACGCTGTCATGGGAGTGACCGTCTTTCATCAAGGAGAGATCCAGACGGTACTCACCCATCTGCAGCAGAGTGCTGATCTGTACGATCGCGAACAGCACCGTTCGCATGCGGCGGTCTATGGCCAAGATCCGTGGGTGGCCAGCCGGTCCTATTCGGGGTTAGCGCTCTGGCTGCTCGGGTATCCGCAGCAGGCAGTCCAGCGGACCTCCGAAGCGTTACGCTATGCGCAAGAGATCGAGCACCCGTTTAGTCACGCCTTTGCGTTGCACGACCTGACCTTGATCTATCAATTCCAGCGGAACCTGGCCGCAGTGCAGCAACACGCCGAGGCATTATTGACCCTCGCCCGTGAGCAAAAATTCCCCACTTGGGAAATAGCCGCGAGAACTCTTCACGCCTGGGTTTTAGTTGAACAAGGGCAAAGCGAAGCCGGAGCTACGATTTTGCGCTGGGGGATCGACGCGCGGCTGGCAGTAGGAATGACGTTGCGCATGCCTTACCAGCAAGCGCGCTTGGCCGAAGCCTGTGGCAAGAATAACCACCCAGAGGAAGGGTTGGTACTGATGGAAAGAGCGTTGGCGACGGTCGCCAGTACCAGGGAACGGTGGTGGGAAGCGGATCTTTATCGACTCAAAGGTGAACTGACGCTCCAAGAAGCAGATCAAAAGTCAAAAATTCCAAAGCTTAGATCCCAAATCCTAGAGCCTCGGTCAGAAGCCGAAGCCTGTTTTCTCAAAGCGATCGACATCGCCCGTCAACAACAAGCCAAATCCCTCGAACTGCGTGCGACGATGAGCCTGGCTCGCTTGTGGCAGCAGCAAGGCAAGCGGCACGAAGCACACAGTCTGTTATCCGAGATCTACCACTGGTTCACTGAAGGCTTTGATACCAAAGATTTGCAAGAGGCAAAGGCGCTGTTGGAAGAGTTGGCTTAAAGGTAAGGAAGCTCAGAACTCGTTCCCAACGGAACTTATAATACAGGCACACCGATCGCACGCAAGATTGCCTTCTCGATTTCTGTCATTCGTGCCGCTGAAAGTGTTCCCCCAAGGGCACGGGGCAGGAGTCGGTCGCGCTGTAGCGTTGTGACCTGCTCACACTTGACAACCGATGAACGCGCGAGGCCACCTTCCCCTGCTCGCAATCTGACATGAGTGGGGGCTTCATGCAGCACACTGGAAATCGGCACCACGATCACGTCATTTGCTAACCGATTGCGTGAATCAGGTGACACAACGAGCGCTGGACGGCGTTTGCCTCGTGGTTCATCAGGGATCCTCACCCAATAGAGATGGGCTCGACGCGGGTAGGAGTCGGCCAGTGTCACTCGTCAGACTCCGCCCAGCGGTCACGAACGGTCTCGTCGCCGAGGGCGGCCCATTCCGCATCCTCCGCACTCTCATCCTGCTTCAGGGAGCGGTAATAACGTTCAATGGCTTGATCAAGATTTGCTTGCCGATGTCGCCGGAGCCACGAGACGAGAGCTTGTTCGAAAACGGCGCTCCGACTCAACGTGCCTGCGAGGCGGTCGACTTCTTCGAGGAGGTCCTCCGGCACGGTGACTGACACTTTTCGCTTCGTCTGCATAGTGGGGAACTTTATCTGACTTCCAAGCGTACCTCAATGATCGCTTAAAGTTTCCGAATCCCAGCACCCAGCCCCTAGCCCCCAGTACCCACGAGCAAATCACTGCCTCTCCCTTTTTCCCTTCATTTTCATGCGAGCCGAACGCTGAGGATATCTTTCCGTGCATCCACATGTCCGATGACAACCTGGACTGGAGTTCCGAGGGGCAATGGAGGTGAAGTACTTACTGGGACGACCAGTAAGGTCTCGTCAAGCTCGATAAAAGAACGGCCATTCAGTTCACGTACGACCTGCCCACTGACTATCTGACCTTTGCGCGGTTCCAGGAAACGGAGCAGCCAATAACGAGTACTCTCACGCTCACACCGCTTCGCCTCTGCACTCGACTCTTGTGCGCCGGCAGCGATGACCTGGAGTTGCTCCTCGTCAAACAGTGCGGTGCCCTGCACTAAATGGTGTTTGAGCTGATGTTGCATTTGCAGGTCCTGATAACGACGGAGTGGGGAGGTAACCTGCGTATAGACATCCATTCCCAGGGCGGCATGTGGGGCCGGGGTTATCCCGATCTGTGAGGGCTTCATCAACCGTCTCGCTGCGTGGATATAGACGCGTTGTGAAGGAAAGGTTGTTGTCGCAGGAACCGCCTCGTCCGGAGGTGGTTGCGCGACGTAGAGCGCGGGCAAACTCTGGTCGCGACAGTAGCGCGCCGCCATTTCGTTTGCCAGAATCATGCACTCACTGACGAGACTACGCGATGGGGAATCGTTGGTGAGGACGACCACCGTGACTTCGCCGTTGTCTGCTTTCACCTTTACTTCATCTCCTTCGATAATTACCGCTCCATTTGCTACTCGGAATGATTTTCTTGCTTGGGACAGGGCAAACAAAGTCCGCAGAGCAGAGGCACCCGAGGTTGTTTCTTCGCCGCGGAGCAGAGTATCTGCCTCATCGTAAGAGAACCGTTGACCGATGCGGATGACGCCACGACAGATACGCTCGGATTGTAAGTGTCCTTGCGCATCAATGCTAACGAAGAAGCTTAGCGTTGGCCGCACCGACCCTTCCACTAAGCTCGCTTTCTCTTCACTGAGTATGGGCGGGAGCATGGACAACTTACCGCTCGGCAAATACACCGAAGTACCACGAGCGAGCGCGGCTTGGTCCACTATCTCTCCGGGCGGGACGAAAAATCCGACATCAGTGATGTGAATACCAATTACGGTCGCACCGTACTCTTCGCTGACGCTTAGCGCATCGTCAACGTCAGTCGTTTCGGCATCGTCAATGGTGAAAGTGAAAAGAGAGGTGAGATTCGTATAATTTTCCTCCCCTAAAGCAAACTCAGGAGTCTCCTGCGCTGCTTGTTGGACATCAGCCGGGAAACGAGTAGGAATCTGGTAGCGCAAAAGGCTCAGTTCTTCGTCAGCCCTCCATATGCCCAGCGCTACCAATAGTTGAAACGCAACATCCCAGGGGTGGCCTTTGGCGCGAAAGGCGATTTCTTCCATGAGTCTGAGTGCTTGAGTTTTTTTGTCGTAGGCCTCCCCGTGCAGAGCGAGCCCTTTCAATAAGTCTAGATATCGGTCGGCACCTGCGGAAACAGAGGTGGTAGTGGGATCAGCCAAGCGGGCTCTGGTCCAGGCGAGGAATTCTCCTTGCGCTTGGGCACGTTCCTGTTCCACCTGCTGCTGATGGAGGGTATCCTCTATGCTTTTAGCATCACGAAGAACGAAAACTCCTGCCTTCTTTTCCTTGAAATACAGAGTCTGACTGTAAAGCGCATCAAGAACCCCGGCGGTTGCTAGTGGATTGTTGCGTGACGAGAGGACTAGATCAGCGAGTTCCTCCCACGACCACGCTTCCACCTGTTCGTCTTGAAGAAGCTCCCACAGCTCTTTGAGGTTGACCGTACGTGCATATGAACGGATCTGCTCGTGGAGCCGCTGTAAGTGCTTTTTAATTTCGTTGGCGGGAAGAGTAGAGGGAAGGGGCTGTTTACTATCAAACAGGACTCGATCATGAGGGAGTGTCTGTTTTTTCCCGTCTTCACCGATTACCTCAATTCGCGGAGTGTCGGCAGCCGCGCTCATTTTCTGAACTGCGCCTAAGGCTAAGTGCCCATGTTCACGATAGACAATGACGGTTCCGCTGTGCATACCGGGAGAATCCTTATTCTACTCCGCTTTCCTGAAGTTGGGATGGACTCTTGCATCTGAAGAAATGCCCGCCAATAATGCCGACTACCATGCTGCAAGTCAAAGTGATCAAAAAAATAACGGAAGTAGATCAGGGGATGTGGAATACATTGGTAGGAAACGGGTCGCCGTTCATCGAGTGGGATTGGCTCACGTGTATGGAAGAGTCTCGTTGCACCACGCCCAAGACAGGCTGGCAGCCTCAGCATTTGACTGTTTACGATGGCAACCAGCTTGTCGCTGCCTGCCCCTTGTATTTGAAGGGCCACAGTATGGGGGAGTTCGTTTTCGATCATTCCTGGGCGGATGCCGCACACCGAGCCAGAATCGAGTACTACCCTAAGCTGCTTGTGGCTGCTCCCTTTACTCCGGCAACCGGAGTGCGACTGCTGACAGCGCCTGGCAGCGATCGTCCGACTTTGATTCGGCTCCTCGGCCAGACCCTCCAAGAACTGTGTAAGCAGAATGAGCTGTCGTCGGTCCATGTCAATTTCTGCCTGCCCGATGAAATGGAGGTGTTGGAGGAAATCGGCTATCTCAAACGCGTCGGGTTGCAGTACCAATGGCTCAATCATGGGTATCAGGTGTTTGACGACTATCTCGCCCATTTTCGTACGAAACGGAGGAACCAGATCAAACGGGAAATGCGTGAGATGGATGATCAAGGCGTGCAGATTGACGTGCTGAGTGGTGAGGAAATTCCCGATGCCCTTTTCCCGCGTATGTATGCGCTGTACAAAACTCACCTCGACAAACTGTACTGGGGACGGCAGTATCTGGAACCGAAGTTCTTCGACCTGCTGGCGCGTCACTTTAAGCGGAACCTGTGCTTTGTCGTAGCCCGGCATCAAGGCGATATCATTGCCGGCACCTTCAATGTGCAGAAAAGTGGCGTATTCTACGGTCGCTATTGGGGAGCATTTAAAGAACTCCGGCATCTGCACTTCAATGTTTGCTACTATGCCGCCATCGATCACTGTATCAAGCACGGTATGGTGCGGTTCGAGCCCGGCGCTGGTGGAGACTTTAAGCGGCTGCGTGGTTTTGACCCGCAACCGACAGTGAGTATGCATTTTTTTGCTGATCCTCGCTTGACTACCGCAGTGAGTCGATTTCTTGCCAGCGAGCGGGAGCAAGTGCATCGGACGATCGACTGGTTGCAGCAAGAGAGCGAGCTAAAGCAGGAGCCATAGGGAGCCTGTCAAAAGGTAACTTGAGTATCGTCGGCTGGGGCGAGCTTTGTAGGGTGCGCTTGCGCACCGAGAGAATGGTGCATAAATGCACCCTACAAGACTGAGCAGAACACCTAGGAGAAAGGACATCACGTGGCAAATCAACCTCATGGACACACCCTGGTGAGCGGAGCAGTTGGCGGGTTAGGCACGGCCATGGTCCGGCGGCTGCTGAATGATGGGCATGCAATCATTGCGTGTGATCGACGGGAGAGCCTGGCGGGAGATTGGCTCATGCAGATCCCAGCCGACCAACGTGACCGAGTCAGTTTCTATCCGCTCGATGTCAGCAAGGAAGATCAGGTTATCGCGCTGGCTCACACTCTCAGCGGGAAAGACATCCACGTTGCCTACCTCATCAACAATGCCGGCATTAATGGAGCCGGTGAGGTTTGGGCGCTGGAGTCGCGTGTTTGGGAACGGGTGATCCGTGTGAACCTCTACGGGACCTTCTATCTGACCCGAGCTTTCAGTCATGCGATGATCGAAAAGAGTTTTGGGCGGATTGTGAATCTTGCCTCGCTGTATGCCTATCATCCTGGTGAGGGCGAAGCTCCGTATGCTGCGGCGAAAGCAGGTATCACTGGCTATACCCGTTCGACTGCACTCGACTTGGCAAAACACGGCATCACCGTGAACGTGATAGCGCCGGGTATGATTTGGCACGAAGGGCTGAAAGGTGTTATTCCTGAAGATGCTTTTGCCAAGATCCTCCGTCGAGTGCCAGTCGGCCGTTCTGGAAAGCCGGAGGAAATCGCCGCGACCGTAGCGTTTCTCTGCTCTGATGATGCGGCTTACATCACCGGGCAGACTATTCACGTGAACGGTGGATTGTACCTCCCAGGATGAGCCAAGTGCTGAGTGATGAGGGCTGAGGAATGAGGAAGAAACAAGGCCTTGACTCAGTCCTTAATCCTCAACCTCTACCGCTCAGCGCTCCTCATCCTTCCATTGGTCTTTTTAGCGCCATCATGCTGGTGGTAGGGAATACTATCGGCGTCGGAATCTTCACCACTAGTGGAGTCGTCGCCGAGCAGATCCCGAGTCCTGGGTGGATGCTGGTGGTATGGATGCTCGGTGGCATCCTCTCGCTTGCCGGTGCACTGACTTGGGCCGAGTTAGGAGCCGCGTTCCCATTGGCCGGGGGAGAATACGTCTATTTACGCGAAGCGTTTGGCCCCTTTTGGGGATTTCTCTGTGGCTGGGCGGCTTTCCTCGCAAGCTTTTCTGGCTCAATTGCAGTCTTGGCCATTGCCCTGGCAGAATATTTGACCGCCATACTTCCTGCTGCTCCAGGCGGAAGCGTGCTTTGGAGTTTGCCCCTTGGGGGATGGACCTACGCTCTCACCTTCAATCAATTGCTCGGGATCGTGTTGGTGTGGTTGGTCTCATTGCTCAACTATCGCGGCCTTCGTCTTGGTAGCGTAGCCCAGAATCTCTTGAGCCTGGGCAAGCTGCTTGCCATTGCCGGACTCTTAGTGGCTGGATTCGGCATAGGCTCTGGACAGTGGACGCACTTCTCCCCTGCTTTTACGTGGAATGGGACACAGGGTATTGTTAGTGCTCTAGGGCTTGCGCTCATTCCTGTGGCGTTCTCCTACGGCGGCTGGAATGCCGCAGCCTATATCGCCAGTGAAGTGCGCGATCCTGAGACCACGCTTCCTCGCGCCTTGGCATTGGGAACGGTCATTACTATTGGTGTCTATCTCGCACTGAACGTCCTTTACCTCTACGCGATGCCGATTGCTGGACTGAGCGGGGTGATCCGAGTCGGTGACCAAGTAGCCGGCGCGTTGTTTGAGGGAAAGGCGGCTTGGGTGGTGTCAGTCCTGATCGCTTTATCCATTGCCAGTGCTTTTAATGTCATGGTCCTTACTGGTGGCCGCATTTATTTTGCCATGGCGCGCGACAGAGTCTTTTTTTCCCATGCAGCCGTGTTGCATCCGCGCTTTCACGTTCCCGGTAATGCGTTGCTCCTCCAAGCAGTTTGGACTTCGGTATTAATTCTCTCAGGGACCTTCGAGCAACTACTGACTTATGCAACCGTGGCGATTGTCGGTCTCTCTGCGCTCACCGTCAGTGCATTATTTTCCCTGCGCCGGCAACGACCCGATCTGCCGCGACCCTACCGAGTGTGGGGTTATCCCTGGCTTCCCGCACTGTATATGGTGGCGTCAATCGGAATCTTGCTGAATGCTCTCTGGCAACGACCGATCGAGTGTCTCCTTGGGGTCACGTTGTGCGCTGCCGGAGTGCCAGCCTACTGGTGGTGGAAACGCGTTGACAGCCCTTCGGCCACGGCGTAGCATGACCGCTGAACCGGCCACAGGGCCGTTGGGGGAGCCGTAACTCCGGCTGAGAGGATGAGTTCCATGCGTGGGCTCATCGACCCTTGGAACCTGCTCTGGGTAATGCCAGCGAAGGGAACACGGTGTCGCTACACATCTACTCTTTCTCCTCGCATAGCTCCAATACTCTCAGCCTGCCGAGTCTTCACTCTCTACCAATGAGCGTAGGGCGGACCTGCTGCGGATTTTTTTGAGAGCCGTGAATGATTCACTGAGAATAGGGGGATGCCACTATGAAAAAGAACAAACACAAGGGAACAAACCACACCGCTCATGCGGAGCGGACCGGTTTGACAACCGCACCGCTATCCGGATCGCGCAAAGTGTATGTAGAAGGAACGCAGTCGGAAGTACGCGTGCCTTTCCGTGAGGTTAGCCTTGCTCAGTCCCATGCGAAAAACGGCCGCAGCCAGGGTGAGAACCCTACCGTGCTGCTCTACGATACCTCTGGGCCATACACCGACCCTCACATCTCAATTGATATCCGCCAAGGACTCTCTCCCGTGAGACTTGCCTGGATCGTTGGGCGCAAAGACACGGAAGAGTTGCCCGAGATTTCTTCTGCGTATGGTCGTCAGCGGGCTGCTGATCCGGCGTTACGTGAATTGCGTTTTGCCCACCTCCGTCGGCCTCGACGTGCTCTCCCTGGCGGCAATGTCTCCCAGATGCACTATGCGCGCAAAGGGCTCGCTACTCCTGAAATGGAGTACATTGCCATCCGCGAGAATCAAGCGCGGGAGGTCATGCAGCAGGAAGCAGCAAAAAGCGGCAACGGTCACACCCGTCTTCTCCAACAACACCCAGGCAATTCCTGGGGTGCGAGCATTCCGTCGGTGATCACGCCGGAATTCGTGCGTGACGAAGTCGCCAGAGGGCGCGCCATCATTCCGGCCAATATCAACCATCCAGAGCTTGAGCCGATGATTATCGGGCGTAATTTTCTGGTGAAGATTAATGCCAATATTGGTAACTCAGCCGTGGCATCGTCTATCGAAGAAGAAGTGGAAAAGATGATCTGGGCGACGCGCTGGGGAGCAGATACGGTCATGGATCTGTCTACCGGCAAGAATATTCACGAGACGCGGGAGTGGATTCTACGCAACTCGCCGGTGCCGATCGGGACCGTGCCCATCTATCAAGCGCTAGAAAAAGTCGGTGGCAAAGCCGAAGACCTCACTTGGGAGATTTATCGCGATACACTTGTCGAACAAGCTGAGCAGGGAGTCGATTATTTCACTATTCATGCCGGCGTCCTCTTGCGGTACATTCCGCTGACTGCCAAGCGGCTGACCGGTATCGTCTCTCGGGGCGGATCGATCCTGGCCAAGTGGTGTCTTGCCCATCATAAAGAAAATTTTCTTTACACGCATTTCGAAGAAATCTGCGAGATCATGAAAGCGTATGATGTTTCGTTTAGCCTTGGCGATGGTCTGCGGCCGGGCTCGATTGCCGACGCCAATGATGAAGCCCAGTTCGCTGAACTCGAAACGCTCGGCGAACTGACCAAAATTGCTTGGCAGCACGAAGTACAGACCATGATCGAAGGCCCAGGACATGTTCCGCTGCACCTCATCCAGGTCAACATGGAAAAACAAATTAAGGAGTGCCATGAGGCCCCGTTTTATACATTAGGGCCACTGACGACTGACATTGCTCCCGGCTACGATCACATTACTTCGGCGATCGGCGCGGCCATGATTGGGTGGTACGGCTGTGCGATGCTCTGTTATGTCACGCCCAAAGAGCATTTGGGTTTACCAGATAGGGAAGATGTAAAGGCAGGGGTGATTGCCTACAAAATCGCTGCGCACGCCGCAGACCTGGGCAAAGGCCATCCTGGCGCGCAGGCGCGCGACAATGCGCTCTCTCAAGCACGCTTTGAGTTTCGTTGGCAGGACCAATTTAACCTTTCGCTTGATCCTGACACAGCGCGCAAGTTCCACGACGAGACCCTGCCAGCAGAGGGCGCGAAAGTCGCGCACTTCTGTTCGATGTGTGGTCCGCATTTCTGCTCGATGAAGATTACGCAAGACGTACGTGACTACGCCGCCCAGAAGGAACTAGACGAACAGACCGCGCTTGAGGCCGGCCTGCAAGAAAAAGCCGAAGAGTTCAAAAAGAGCGGAGCGGAGATTTATCGCTAGAAGGGATTAGGATTTAGGGATTGGGGGTTGGGAAAACTTTTCTTCCTTTCTTCTACTAACCCCTAGTCCCTAATCCCCAGCCCCTAAGTGTAATTGACAACATAGACTCTAGATGTCTATATTTCCCGCACACAAGGAGAACGCATATGGCAAGGCTCAGAGCGCTCCCTGGCGGGAAAAACAAAGAAAAATCTCTCTCGCTTGTCTACGGTCTGCGGTTGTATCCAGCTGGAGAAATCGCGCGAGTGAACGAAGGAGAGATCACTTCGCGCGATGGGACGAGTAGCCACGTCCCGCTCCATTTGATTGAAGGAACTCGCGAACAGATCCGTGCCCAACTGCTCGCCAGTATTGACGCTTTCTTCGATATCTACAGCGACGATGAGGTCATGCGTATCTCTGTTCCTTTCGGCTTACGAGTTGAGGAGGTGGGAGAGGAGACCGGCTGCTAGCCGAGGAGCGGGACTATGCCTCATCCGCCCGTTGTCCAAGAACTGATCCGTCGTTATCCGCTCTTGTGTCTGATCGGCAATACGCCATTAGTGCCGGTCCATCTTTTTCAGCGCGAACTCCCAGACATAGATCTCTTAGTAAAATGTGAGTTCTTGAATCCCGGCGGGTCGGTCAAAGATCGGTCGGTGTTGCGGATGTTGACCGAAGCGATTGCTACAGGCGTGTTGCCCCCAGAGAAAACGATTCTCGACTCTTCATCCGGAAACGCTGGTATCGCTTACGCGATGATCGGGGCTATTCTCGACCGTCGGGTCGAGTTAGTCGTTCCTGGCAATGCCAGTGAAGAACGGAAGAAACGGATTGGCGCGCACGGTGCCACGCTCATTTTGACAGACCCTGTGGCTGGTTATGATGAAGCACTGCGAGAAGTACGCCGTCGATACGCGGCCAATCCGGAGCGGTATTTTTTTGCTGACCAGTACAGTAATGCCGCTAATTGGCAAGCGCATTATGACACCACGGCTGAAGAGATTCTGGCACAGACTGGAGGACGGCTGGATTGGTTTGTCGCCGGGGTTGGTACTGGTGGCACGATCACTGGGGTTGCCCGCCGCCTTAAGGCTCATGATCGGAAAATTCGTATTGCCTGTGTCATGCCCGAAGAGTTCCCTGGGATTGAGGGACTGAAGCCTTTAGGACCAGAGCATATTACGCCGGAGATTTTTGCCGAGGAGTTAGTCGACGAGTGGCTCCCCGTGCGCATTGATGAAGCCTACGAGATGTGTACTCGGGTTGCGCGTTTGGGATTTTTCGTCGGACAATCCTCTGGTGCGTATTTGCACGGGGCCTGGCAAATCGCCCGTAAATTGCGTCGTGGTCAGGTCGTGACCTTATTTCCCGATATTGGCGAACGCTATATGAGCACCAAGATGTGGGACGAATAGCAGCCTCATAAAAGGATACTATGCCATCACTCTTTCGTCGTCTCAGTTCTTTATGGAAAAAGGAACCACCCATTAGCCCAGCTCCGGAGCCCGTACGGGAGACTCCCACTGCGGTTAAACCACCGACCGACCCAGCTCCCGATCTTTCACTCCCCTTAAGTGAGGAACTGGTTTATCAGGCGTTGCGTAACTGTCGCGATCCGGAGATTCCGGTTAACATTGTTGATCTCGGCCTGATTTATGATGTTCGAGTCGCGGATGACCGCGTCAATGTCAAAATGACTCTCACGACGCAAGGCTGTGGGATGGGTGGATACATCGCGCGTGAGGCAGAAGAACAGATCCAGGCGCTCCCGGGAGTGAGCGAGGCAAAAGTCGAATTAGTGTGGGATCCGCCGTGGAATCCCGACATGATTAGTTTGGCTGGGCGCAAGACGCTCGGTCTGCCAGAATAGTTATGGTAGGGCGCGCCCTACGATCTACAACCGACGAACCCAGCACTTTCCGCGTGTCTGTACTTTTAGCGCCCTCGCTGTCGCGGCAACTCTCGGATTAACTCTTCCAATTCCTGGGTTTTCTGCTTCAGTTCTTCGGCCTGAGGATAGGTAGGGCCAAGGGCCTGCATCGCCTGTTGATACTGACTGCGCGCCGATTCAAGTCGCCCCTGCGCCTCCATGGCTTGGGCGATAAGCAGCCTTGATTCGCCTTTTTTTCCTTGCTGTTGGAAAATCTGTGCGAGCGTTAACACGGCTTCATCATGGCAGGGGTCGAGATCCACCGCCGTCCGGCACTCCTGTTCTGCCTGTGATAGGCTGCCCTCCTGAAGGAAAAGCGAGCAGAGTTGGCGGTGCGTATCCGCATCTGCGGGATCACTCTCACTTTGTTGCAAGAGCAGTTGTCGGGCGCGATCCCGTTGCCCGAGACGAAGGTATGCAATTCCAAGCTCGCGGTTGAGATGAACCCCTTTGGCACTGGCTTGCTCTAGGGACTGTCGTGCCCGCTCCCAGTCGTTATAGTGGAGGAATACCGTTCCAAGTAGTGCAAGGGTGCGAGGGTCATCGGAGGTCTCTACGACCTTCTTTTCATAATCAGCAATAACTCGACTGCGCGGCTCTTGCAGAGTGCGGAGAATGGCCTGTACCTGTTCGAGCTGAAACGAGCTGGAAGGTGCAGTCTGGTTCCATTGCAAGGTTTTTAACGTCCGCTCGATGTAGCTGAGTCGTTCTTGAGAAAGTGGATGAGAAAGCAGGTACGGAGGAACATTGACGCCATTCAGAAGGTCCTCGCTTTGCATGGTCTTAAAAAACCGTGGCATTGCCTGTGGGTCAAAGCCGGCTTGGCTCATGTATTGAAGCCCCCGATAATCAGCCTCTTCTTCGAGCTGGCGTTGATACTTCAATTGGGTCGCTTTCGCAGCTGAGGACGCTCCTGCTGCAAGTACAGGATTAATGATAGCCAGTGCCATAGCAGCCAGTCCTGCATACGATAAAAGCCGAGTATCCTGTTGCTGTCGGACCATATGATGACCTTGCACATGGGCAATCTCATGGCCAAGTACGCTAGCAAGTTCATCATCGCTGTCGGCTTTTTGTATTAAGCCTGAGTGCACATAGATGTAGCCTCCCGGGACAGAGAAGGCATTAATATGCGGCTCTTGCACGACCGAAAATTGGTAGTTGAACTCAGGCTGGTCGAGACGGGCAACAATGTGCTGTCCGAGCCGCTCTACGTACCGCCGCACCGTATACTCTCGTATCAAAGAAAGTTGGGACTGTGCGACCAACGAAAACTTACGCCCAATACTCACTTCTCCCTCATCTGCGGCATACAGCGGGAGGCAGTGTTGCAACAGCAGGACGTAGACTAAGAGAATAGCGCACCAAGTTTGCATTGCCAGCACGCTAGCATGGGAGGGATGAAAGACAACCCCGTATCTTATAGCGGATTTCGCTTGCATGCAGTACGGGAAAACCTCGACGATTGTGGTGGCGCGGTTCGTCGTAGAGACGCCCCGGCGGGACGTTTCTACCAAACTTTATGAAATGGTGAGCTTGAGAACGTGGAGTGAAACGCATAGAGTATACGCGTATGAAAACGGCATCGTTCTTTTTTACGACAATTTTCGTTATTGGTGTCGGGTTGTTTCTTAGCGGGGGGTGTAGCGGATCTCTGCCAAGAGGAAGGCATGTCGTGATGGTCGAGAACCCTAATCTTCCCGCCTCGCAGTTGACCCCAGAGCCAGTCGTTGAGCCGATCGACTTGGAGACCTTTAGCGCGTTTTGTGACCGTGCGTAACGGGCAGTGGTTGGCTAGCAAGGCAGCGGATCAGCCGGCCAGAACGTAAAGCAGGCTGATCCGCTCAGAGAGCAGGATCGGCTTTTCCTGATTACTTGCTGAAGGCACTACGAAGGGCTTTGACAGCTCTCGCCACACTAGAAGGAGACTCGGCTCTCTCTAGTTGAGAAAGCGCGTCTCGCTCCGCACCAGAGATTCCGTGCTGCCGCTGGAGAGAAGAATCACGGAGGAATTGCTGCAAGGCCGAACCGCCAGAGGCCGCTTTCGTCTTCCCCAAGAGGGTGCGAACCTTAGGGTTGGCTAAGAGATAGAGTTCTTGAGAGTCGAGCTTCAGTGCGCCGGAGAGTTTTTCCACGACCTTTTGGCTTGGATGGCGCATGCCGCGTTCAAGATAGCCGATGTAGTTCGCTTTCACATTGACTTTCTTCGCGACCATCTCTTGGGTTAGGCCTAATTCGTGCCGCCGCTCTTCGATCACTCGGCCAAAGCTTTTATCTGCCATAATTCGATCCTCCTTACTCTCGGCGCCTAGCAATAAGATCTGTCACTCTTAGCATACTTTTTTTGCCGACGAAAGTATGAATCGTACTTGAGTCTGCGTAAGACAGCCGAACTGTGAGAGGGATTCTATCATACCGTCACAGTGAGCTAGCCGGAAGATTTTCTCAATCCTGGAGGAAGAGAAACCCTCCAGAATGGAGGTTGGTTGAGTGGTCGCACGGTGACTCGAACACCGGACCTCTTGCATGTGAGGCAAGCGCTCTAACCGACTGAGCTATGCGACCATGAAAACTGCTTATCACGACGATAGCGAGAGCGTAAGAGGGGAGGACAGAGAGGGCATACCGCAAGCTTTCCTGCGGTATTGAAAGGAAGAGATTGGCCTTACGCTACTGCTGAACTCTCTTTTGTTGAGGTTGGCCCCTCTTTTGTAGAAGAGGTGCTCTCTTTTGTAGTGGAGGTACTCTCTTTCGTAGAAGAAGGGCTCTCTTTTGCAGAAGAACTAGAAGCTGCGCTTGAGGAACTGTCGTCTTTGGTCTCGCTCGTTGTCTTGGCGTTCTCACTACTGCCCTTGTTAACCACATTCTTCGCATAATCGGTGACATACCAACCGCTGCCTTTAAGGTGGAAGGCGGACTGAGAGATGAGTTTGGTAACCTTTGCCCCACAGGTTGGACACTTTTTCAGCGGTGCATCAGAGATCCGTTGGGTAATCTCAAAATCTCCACAGCGTTTGCAAGAGTATTCATAGATTGGCATAGGCATCTTCCTCTCTGAGAGAGAAGCGTTTTCCCTTAAAACGCTAACCATCTCGTTTTTTTTTGTCAACCCGCACCAGTGCCTCCTGTAGCTGCACTATCAACCCTTTAGGATCCGTCGTACGGATCAGGACACGTTTCTCACGGCTTTTCTCGCCTGATTGGAGAGAGATCAATGAGCGGGGGAGTCGTAAGAGCCCGGCGAGAAATTGCAAGAGAGCAGTATTTGCCTCCCCCTTGACCGGCGGAGCAGTCAATTGGATCTTGAGTCCTTGACCGTGCAGACCGGCAAGGCAATTGCGCGAGGCGCGAGGCTGGAGGTGAATATGGAGCAGTACTCCCTGGGAAGTCTGTTGCCAGGGGGGAGGCATGAGGCACTTATTAGTGAAATCGGTATGCGAGTTCTAACAAACTCTGCACGAGAAACTTCTGTAGGAAGATGATAACCACAAAAACCAAAATCGGCGAGAAGTCGATACCGCCAAAGTTAAGAGGAAGGAGACGACGAACCCGGTATAGCAAAGGCTCCGTCGCGGCATATAAGAAACGGACAATGGGGTTATAGGGATCTGGGTTGACCCAGGAAATAACCGCGCGAGCAATGATAATCCACCAGTAGACCGAAAGCAGTAGATTCAAAACTGATGCCAGAGCGGCAAGAAAATTGCCAAAGATAAACATTGCCGATCTCCTTATTCCCCTCGGCCGAGTTCTTGTGAGCGCTGGGTTGCTGCGCTAATGGCTGCGATGACTGTTGTCGAAAAACTTCCTGCCTCGAGACGAGAGAGTCCCGCAAGCGTTGTTCCTCCAGGCGAGGTTACCATGTCTCGCAGTTCTTTCGGGCTTTTGCCAGTCTCTTTCAGCATAGCTACCGCTCCCTCAAGGGTTTGCAAAGTTAAACGCGTAGCGACGTTGGAGTCGAGCCCCTGTTGTACTCCCCCGGCAATGAGGGCTTCAGCAAACAAATAGACATACGCCGGGCCGCTGCCGCTCAAGCCGGTAACCGGATCCATCAACTTCTCATCCTTAATAGCCAGCGCCTCACCAACACCACGAAATAAGGATAAGGTGAGCTTTTCATCCTTGGGTTTGGCGTTCTTCCCGCGGACAATCGCGGCAATCCCTTTTCCTAGGAGCGCAGGCGTGTTTGGCATCACCCGAACGACACGCGCATTGTCCCCCAGGCCGTTCTCTAAACGCCAGAGCGGAACACCAGCGGCGATGGAGATGAAGAGCTTGTCGGTGGTAACCTCAGGCCGAATCTCGGCGAGAACCTGATCAATAATTTGCGGCTTTACTGCCAGGACAACCGTTTGTGCCTCGCGCACCAAGGCTCGATTCTCCTTGATTCCAGCGACTTTATAAGCCCTTTGTATCTTTCTGAGTTGAGTCGGTACGGCGTCGCTCACTAACAGGTCCTGAGACCGGTAGAGCTTGGCCGAGAGCAGACCTTTGATAAGCGCTCCCGCCATATTGCCCGCGCCGATAAGCCCGAGCTTTTTCATACCCCCCTCCTTCATCGTTCACCAAAAATTGCTCGGCCAATACGCACGATCGTTGCGCCTTCCTCGATCGCGACTAAGTAATCATCTGTCATGCCCATGGAGAGTTCGCGCAAATCAATGCTTTCCGTCCGTAATCGTCCATACTGCTCCCGCAACCGTGCGAGCGCACGAAAGTACGACCGCGCCGCTTCAGCATCAGGGCCAGGGGGAGGAATCGTCATAAATCCTTCGATGCGGAGGAAAGTGAGAGTCGAAGCGACTGCCAAAAGATTTTCTACCATATTAGGAGCGATGCCGCTTTTCGTTTGTTCCCCTCCGAGATTCACTTCGATCAAAGCCCGCACGGTTTTCCCCTGCTTTTCACCCTGGCGATGTAACTCCTGGACAAGGGCTACACTATCAAGCGAATGGATGAGTGTGAACAATGAAATCGCTTCTTTCACTTTGTTACGTTGCAGGTGTCCAATGAGATGCCAGCGGGCGGATTCGTGGATCTGGGCAATTTTCTGTCGCGCCTCTTGTACGTAATTTTCGCCAACATCGGTTGCCCCGGCGGCAAGAACTGCGCGGATCAACTCCGGTCCTTTGGTTTTGGCCGCACAGACGATGGTGATATCTTCGGGACGGCGACCGCAGCGCCGGGCAGCGGCTGCCACCTGTTCACGCACCCGAGCGTAATTGGCAGCAGCATTAATCATGAGGATTGAATGTCCTTGGGATGATACAAACCGGCAGCGCGTAAGACTGCAAGCACTTCATCTATAGGAAGACCGACGATATTAGTATAGGACCCCTCAACGCACTCAATTAACGATGCCCCAAGGCCTTGTACTGCGTACGCTCCCGCTTTGTCGAACGGTTCACCGGTCGCAAGGTAGTCCTGAATCTGGTCATCTGAAAGAGACTTAAACGTCACCTCGCTTATCACAACCTGACGGACGTACTCTTGTCCACTGGGGTTCACTGCGACAAACGCCGTCATAACTTGGTGGAGACGACCGGAGAGCAAACGCAGCATGCGATAGCCGTCTGCCATATCCTGTGGTTTTCCCAGAATCTCCTTATTGATGACGACAATGGTATCCGCAGCCAAAACCCATGTTCCTGGATAACGTGTCGCTACATCCCTGGCTTTTTCTCCGGCAACCCGTAAGGCGTACGCTTCTGGCGCTTCACCTGGTCGCACTTCTTCGGAGATATTGCTCGGAATGACCGTGAAGACAACGCCAGCCTGTTGCAGCAGCTCGTGGCGGCGAGGCGAAGCGGAAGCGAGGAGAAGAGACGACGCGAGGTGTTGGTGTTGCATAGAGGAGAAAGACATTTCCCGCTCTCAGAGGGAGGGGGTGGGGGATCTGCTGTTGTAGGGGCGTATGGCCCTACGCATCTAGCGCTTCGCTTTAGTTTTCGCCTTATACCGGCTCTTGTCGGCGAAGAAATCAATTACGAAAGTGCGGGTAGTAAAGCGGGCAGAGTGCACCACTCCCTTCGGGATGAAATACCTATCACCCTTACGATAGATTTGCTTCTTTCCCCCGCTAGTGAGTTCCATCTCACCGTCGACGATAATACCCCATTGCGCGCCATGGGCATGGGGAGCGACCTCGCCAATCGGAGCGATATCCATGAAGACGAGTTGATGATCCTTTGCTTGCGAAAGCCAGCCTTTCACTCCTGTGAAGGCGATGGCAGCCTGCGGTAGAGTCGTGATAGCTTTTGGAAAAGGAGATTTGGACATATTTTTTCTCTTTCTACCAATCCCTAGCACCCAGCCCCTAATCCCTCTTAAAGTGGGGAATCACTTCTGCGCCAAACTGGTTGATACAGTCGATGACGCGCTCGGGTGCGGGCCCCATCGGCAGGCGAAACCGCATAATGAGGTAATCGGCTCCCATTGCCTCCATCCACATTTCAATTTGCTCGATGCATTCTGTGGGCGAGCCCATGATCAGGTATTTCTTGAGTTTCTCTACGGTGAAATCTGCTTCTGACTGAAACTCATCGTTGGGAGTAAGGAGATTCCAACGGTAGTAGAAAAGCATCTCTTCGACCCACAACGGGCCGAAGACTTTCTCGGCTTCCTCACGAGTCGGAGCAACCCAACCGTCGCGCATGAGGACGACTCGCGGCCTGCGCCCATGCGCCGTGGCAGTTTCCCGATACAAATCAGATTGTTCTTTCAGCTTCGCTATGGGGTCCCAAAACGGCAGAATCCCCCAGGCATCGCCGAGACGGCCCGCACGCTTGATCGCTTCCGGGTAAGCAGCGCCAATCCACAACGGTGGACCATCAGGTTGGTAGGGTTTAGGGGTAAGCAGAATATTGTCGAACTGGTAGCGCTTGCCGTGATACGAGAACGGCTCGTGACTGCTCCACGCCTGCCGCATGATCTCCAAGCTCTCCTCAAAACGAGAAAAGCGCTCGTTGTATGGCGCGGCAAAAAGACGGAAGTAATCTGGATGGTAGCCGAGACCAACGCCTAAGATCATCCGACCTCGCGACATCAGGTCAATCATCGCCACATCTTCAGCCAGATGCATAGGATTGTAATAAGGAGGTTGAAGGACGAACGTGCCCAGGTCCACTCGCTGGGTGCGGACTGCATAGGCGGCGAGCATAATCAGTGGCGGAGGGAACATAGTCTCGGTCCGATGATGTCGTTCAGGAAGAAACAAGCCATCGAAGCCGGCCTTTTCCGCTTCAATACCCTCGTTAAGTAACTGCTCACAAAATTGGGCCGCGGCTTCTCTGGTCGGCTCGGGCTGATTGTACGGCCCACCGTGGGTATCAGGCATGTAGCCGATCTTCATATTCCCTCCTATAGACCTTTAGCGATTGGTCTTCCTTTTCTCCCACTCTCCGATTCTCCGTTTCTTCCCTCAGTATGACTTCGGTAACCCAAGCACGTGTTCGCCGACGTAATTGAGCACCATCTCCTGTGAAATAGGGGCGATACGGAACAATCGCGCCTCACGCCAATATCTTTCAACATCATAGTCTTTGATGTAGCCGTAACCGCCGTGAGCTTGCATGGCTCGGTCTGTCGCTTCGCAGGACGCTTCCGCGGCCATATATTTGGCAACGTTGGATTCTTTCCCGCAGGGCTTGCCACTGTCGAACAGCCAAGCGGCCTTGTAGACCATCAGTTCTGCCGTCTCCAGCTTGGCGTAGGACTCCGCCAGGGGAAATTGAATGCCCTGGTTCATGCCGATTGGTCGGTCAAAAACAATCCGTTCTTTCGCATACTGGACGGCTTTCTCGACTGCGCGTTTACCCATACCGATACACTCGGCGGCAATCAGAATCCGTTCCGGATTAATCCCGTCGAGAATGTAGTAGAATCCTCTGCCTTCTTCACCGATCAGGTCCTCCTTGGCAACATAGAGATTGTCAATGAACAGCATATTGGTGTCTACTGCCTTGCGCCCGCACTTGTGCAGTTCTCGTACCTCTACGGCTTGGGGATCAATGTCGGCAAAGAAGAGACTCATGCCCATGGTCTTTTTCTGAACTTGGTCGATTGGAGTAGAGCGCGTGAGCAAGAGCATTTTCTTCGATTCGCGCGCTTTGGTGATGAACACCTTGCGACCGTTAATGATATAGCCGTCGCCTTTGCGCGTGGCGAAGGTTGTGATGTGGGTAGTGTTGGTGCCGGCATCAGGTTCAGTGACGGCGAATGAGACGTGCATCTCTCCACTCAAAACGTCGGGTAGGTATTTCTTTTTTGCTTCCTCGGTGCCGTATTTAATCAGCGGTTCCAAACCGAAGATCCCGAGGTGGATCGACGAACAGGCTTGCGTGCCTCCTCCACTTTCGGCGACGGTCTGCATCACCAACGCTGCTTCGGTGATGCCAAGACCACTGCCACCGTACTCTTTGGGGATGGTAATCCCCAACCAGCCACCCTTGGCAATCGCCTTATAGAAGTCCCACGGGAACTCTCCAGTCTCATCCCGTTCGCGCCAATATTCGTCAGGGAAGCGTGAACACAACGCCTGGATCTGTTTTCTGATTTCCTCTTGCTCTTCAGTAAGCTGAAAATCCATCTACGGCCTCCTTCCTGGTATCTTAGGTCGTTCTCCACCCTTACCATTTGCCCTAGCCCTGCCGCAATTCCTTGCGTGTCCGAATTGGGTGGGATAAGGTTCGGGCCGAGAGGAAATTGCCAGTTTTGAGTTCCCAGTTGCCAGTTGTTTCACGGTTCTGGCTCCTATTGATCCCCGACTCTTATTTTCTGCTGACAACTGATCACTGAGAACTGACAGCTGTAAAGGAGGTCCTAATGGCAGGACGACTCACAGGAAAAGTGGCGTTGATCTCCGGTGGTGCCAGCGGTATCGGTGCGGCCCACGTGCGGGTGTTTGCTGCTGAAGGGGCAAAGGTCGTAGCCGGTGATATTCAAGACGCGCAAGGCAAAGCGGTCGTTGATGCCGTCAACAAAAGCGGAGGTGAAGCAGTGTGTGTTCGTCTTGATGTCAGCAAAGAAGCCGACTGGGCGAATGCGGTGAAAGAAGCAGTCGCGCGCTTTGGTAAGCTCACAACGCTGATCAACAATGCCGGCATTTACTGGCCGCAGGGGATCGAAGCCGAGACCATGGACGGGTGGAACAAAATGATTGCGGTGAATCAGACTGGTGTCTGGCTCGGCATGAAAACCGCCGTGCCCGCCATGCGCAATGCCGGAGGTGGGGCGATCGTCAATATCTCTTCACTCTATGGTCTGATCGGTAGCCCCACTTCGATTACCTACCATGCGACGAAAGGGGCGGTACGGATCATGACGAAGGCCGCGGCGCTTGAGTACGCCAGACAAGGGATTCGCGCGAACTCGATCCATCCCGGCCAGATTGATACGCCGATTCTGGCTGGGCTCACAGCGGAACAAAATGAGCAAATCAAGGCTGCCACGCCACTGGGCCGGATGGGCAGGCCCGAAGAGATCGCCTATGGTTCGCTCTATCTGTGCTCAGATGAAGCTGCGTTCGTTACTGGTACGGAGCTAGTGATCGATGGTGGCTGGTTCGCTCAATAGGAAGGCGTGCTTCGACCAGCCTGCGCTGAGCTTGACGAAGGAGTCAGCATGAACGGTTACTCATCTGGTCACCCTAAAGACCGTGAGACAAAACTCTGGACGAAGATAAGGAGCAGAGGAGCCGAAGCTGTCATTGCGAGGAGCGATAAGCGACGAAACAATCTCTGTTTTCAGGCAAAGATGGCTTCGCTCCGCT
>Ga0187894_10000097_pt1 | contig 109536 bp, 84 predicted proteins | sample GBC1701081metaG_FD_136650 | JGI IMG/M metagenome (GOLD analysis project Ga0187894, IMG submission 136650) | White microbial mat communities from a lava cave in the Kipuka Kanohina Cave System on the Island of Hawaii, USA - GBC170108-1 metaG ...
GGGCAACCGCAGCGGCGAGGCCGCGCGGCGTATCTTGACGATACGTTGAGTGGCCGAGCCGCGAGGACGCCCGGCATGGCGAGCAGATCCGCGGTCGCAGCAGAAATCTGGTGAGAAATGCGGGCTAACTTTCCGGCATGGGAGATATGAGCCGCACGCAGGCCCCTCCGATCGAGCGCCCCCGATCCGGCGTTCGCGTGCGCAGTTCGATCACGTGGGCGCATTCTCCCACGGCGCCCGCGCCAATCCAGCTGATCATGGCGGCGCCCTGTGTCGCGGCAGGGATCTTCGTCGTGCGCATGGGACTTCTTGAGAAGGCCCAGCCGGGCGAGGGCCTGCAGGGAATGAACCTGGTGCTGGTGTGGGTCGGCGCCTTGTTCGGCCTGGCCGGAATGGGGATGCTGGCCACGGGGGTGCGCGGTCTGTTTCGCGGTGCCCGCATCGCCCGCCTGCGGCGCGAGCGGCCCGGCGAGCCCTGGCTCTGGGATCACGCCTGGGATACCGAAGGCGCCTCGGACATGACGGGCCTGAATGCACGGCGGGCCTTCGTCAGCGCGGTGGCCATCGTACTGTTCATGGTCCCGTTCCATATCATCGCCGCGAAGGCACCGGCCGGGATCATCTGGAAGATCGGGATCGGGGTGTTCGACCTGGTGGCGCTGCTCCTGCTTCTTCATGCGATCTACCTGACGTTGCGTCGCGCGCGCTGGGGGGTCAGCCGGCTGCGGTTCAGTCGCTTTCCGTTCGCGCCGGGCGAGCGCCTCGACGTGCAGCTCATGCTCCGTGATATTGGCAGCGGCTTCGACTCGCTGAGCTTCTCGCTGCGCTGCATTCAGGAGCGGTATGTGCGGCGCGGCAGGAACACCACGCTGGAGAGAGAGACCCTGCACGAGGCCAGCCAGACCATGAAGCCGGAGTCCGATGGCCCGCTGACCCGCCCAAGCTATGACATCTCGTTTCCACTGCCCGCGGAGGTGCCGGGCACGGATCTCGGCGGCAGTCCGATCCGGTACTGGGAGCTGGAAGCGCGCGGGGCCACCGGCGGCGTGGATTACGGCGCGACCTTCCGGGTGCCGGTCTACTCCAGGGTCCTGGTGTCCTGACTCAAAACGCCAGCCTGCGGGTCAGACGATCAGGATGCTGTTGAGGCCGCCCACACCATCAGGCGTCTTGCGCGGGTTGTCCGGGTCGTCCTGCCAGCGGGTGCCATCCACCAGGAACTTGTATTGATGCCGGCCCGGAGGCAGCTCGGGTACCGCTGCTTTCCATAATCCGGGCCCGGCGAGCTGCATCGGGATCCCCGGGGCGCCCCAGTCGTCCCAGCTTCCCACCACCTGGGCGCGGCGCGCGTTGCGATCGTGCAGCGTCAGGATCAGGGGGGCGTCGCTGCCGCGGCGCGGCTCCAGCGACCCTGCCACCCACGGCGCATGCGTCTCCCGCAGCGCCAGCTTCACCGCCCGGCCGGCGTCGAGCGCTCCGGCCCCCTGTCGCTCCACCTCGGCGCCCGCGACGGGCCGGCTGGCCGACAGCAGCACGTGGCGCACCAGAGCGGGCGTCAGCTCCGGGTTGGCCTGCAGCATGCAGGCGATGACGCTCGCCGTGAGCGGCGCGGCGAAGCTGGTTCCCTCGACATGCTGATAGTGTGGCGTGACCAGCTTGTGGCGCGCGATCTGTTCTTCGATCTCCGCCTCGCGCTTTCCCGGACCCAATGCCGCGCGCCGCTTGAACAGCTCGGCGGCCTCCTTTGAGATCGGAGTTCCCGGAAGCATCGGCGCCACCACCCAGATGCTGGGCGCCACCAGCTCCGGCTTGGAAGCTCCATTGGAGTCAACGCCGAAGTTGCTGTGCCAGATCGCCATGTCTTCGTGATCGAACGCGTTCTTGTCATCGAGGCCGCCGATGGTGATCGCCTCGGGGGCCGTGGCCGGAGGCACCAGGCGGCGCTGCCCGTCGTTGCCCGCGGCGGCGACCACCGTGATCCCCTGATCCACGAGCCGCCTGACTTCCTGATGCACCTCGTTGTCGGCATCCGGGTCGCGCGTGCTGCCGCCCACCGAGATGCTCACGATGCGCACCCCCAGCGACGCGGCGTTGTCTGCCAGCCAGCTCAGCGCCCGCGCGATGCTCTCCTCCGAGATGCCTCCGCTGCGCGCGCGCACCTGAACCAGCACCAGCTCCACGTCAGGCGCGACGCCGCGGTAGAGGCCATGGCTCAACCGGCCGTTGCCCGCCGCCGAAGCGCTCGTCATCATGCCATGCCACTGCCAGGGCGCCGCTTCGTCCCAGCCGGGCCACCGTGGCTGCCGATCGGGACGGAACCGGCGCGACACCACTCGCGGCGCGCTCGCATCGGCCCAGGCGCGGATCCGGTTGCGCGGCCTGGTCAGATCAGGATGCGGATAGAAGCCGGCATCCACCATCGCCAGGGTGATGCCGCGCCCCGTGTAATGAGGATGCGCGTGCATCCGCAGCGGCGTCGGCAGCGCGCCGAAGGCCGCCTCGGCGTCCAGGGGCCAGACTGACTGGATGCCATCGTGGAGGGCGGCGTCCCCCTGATCCAGCAGCACGTGCAGGAGCGCTTCCTGCAGGCAGGCGGGGCAGACACCCTGCGGGCGCACCTGGTCGCGACGCGCGGCGGCGAGCCGCCGCACGAGATCCGACTCCAGCCACGAATCGCGGGTCATCTCCGCGGGGCCGTAGCCCGTGTTGCACAGAGAGCAGACAGCTGCCTTCATGTGTATTCCTTCATGCCTCCCGCGCCTGGCACGCCGCACGCTCCGGCGGGTCACCGGTAACATACCGGCGCCGGCCGGGCGCTACCACCTGTTCCGCTGCAGAGGAGCGCCCCGTTCAGGCCTCTGTCCGGGGGAGAAACCACCCCGCCAGCAGCGACAGGAGGCCCAGTACCAGGCCGCTGGCGATCCCGATGATCGGCGACAGCACCAGCACGAACAGTCTGGGCTCCATGCCGGCCTGCATCCTGCCCAGGTCGGCCACCCGGGACGGGTTGTTGGCCAGATAGGTGTCGAACATCATGCTCTGGAGGAGCACGGCGCCGGCCCCGCCGATCGCCCCGGCGAGCAACCCGTGCAGAAAATGACGGCCGGGCGCCTCCCGGCTGATCGCCGTCGCGGCGAGCAGCGCGATCGCCAGCCACAGGTACCCTTCCAGGGATCCGAGCCATCCCAGGATCGAGGCCAGAGCCATGGCCGGCCCGAACAGGCTCAGGCCCATCACGAGCGGCCAGCTGATGCCTGTGATCCAGGGTGACGGCTGCGACATTCAGCTGTAGGCGTACGAGACCTGCATGCAGGCCCGTCCGTCCGGCACCGTGTAGAGCAGCAGGTACTCGAACGACGCGCCGCCGCGCAGGCGCAGCTCGCGGGGTCTGCGCTTCGACATATGAATCCGCGCGTGGCTGCCCGCGCCCCATGACTCCAGCGTCCCGCATCCTCCCTCGACCTGCCATTCCTCGGGGGCCGCGGGGCTCTCCGTGAGCCTGATCCCCTTGATCAGGAGCTGGAGGACCAGCGGCTCAATGGTCACGGTGCAGAGTCCGGTGCGCGTCGTCCCCAGCATCCGGCAGTCGGGCTGCGGATCGTGCGCGCCGGCGATCGCCAGCAGATCACTGATGTCGGAGGTGAGCGCCTTCACGTTGGCGGCGTTCCACATCCCCTGGCAGCCGCAGACAGATCCCAGCGCCGCCGCCAGGGCTGCCGCCCGTGCCGCCGCCCGTACCACTATGCCGAGACCTGATCTTCGCACCAGCAGAGCCTTCTCCCCCTCCCCGGACCGCTTCACGCCCCCGGGCCTTCGGTTAGAATAATCCGCTTCGCGGCACATTGGACAGCGGGTCAGCGTTTCTCACACATCGGTGGAGGCGTCATGAAGCGACCGGTCGCGGCGGTTTGGATCCTCATTGCAGCGTGCAACCTGACCATCGCCGCAGCGAAGAAGGCCGAAGTTCCCAAGGCGGCCGCAGGCTCCATGAAATCCGAGACCTTCTCCGGCCTGGCGCTGCGCGCCATCGGTCCTGCCACCACCTCGGGCCGCGTCGGCGACATCGCGATCCACCCCTCACAGCCCAACACATGGTACGTGGCGGTTTCCTCCGGGGGCGTCTGGAAGACGACGAATGCCGGCACCACCTGGACTCCGATCTTCGACGGCCAGGGATCCTATTCGATCGGCTGCGTCACCATCGACCCGTTCAACCCGCTGGTCATCTGGGTCGGCACCGGCGAGAACAACTCGCAGCGCAGCGTCTCGTATGGTGACGGCATCTACAAGTCCACCGACGGCGGCAAGAGCTGGGAAAACCTCGGGCTGAAGTCCTCCGAGCATATCGGGATGATCGCCATCGACCCGCGCGACACGAAGGTTGTCTATGCGGCGGCGCAGGGCCCGCTCTGGTCGGCCGGCGGCGATCGCGGCCTCTACAAGACCACCGACGGCGGCAAGACCTGGGTCCTCATCCTCAAGCTCGGAGAGTACACCGGCGTCAACGAGGTGCATCTCGATCCCCGCAACCCGGACGTGATCTACGCCTCGGCCTACCAGCGGCACCGTCAGGTCTGGACCCTCATCGATGGGGGGCCGGAGTCCGCCATCTACAAGTCGATTGACGCCGGGGTTTCGTTCAAGAAGCTGGAGAATGGCCTGCCCATGGAAGAGATGGGGCGCATCGGGCTGGCCATCTCTCCTGCCAATCCGGACACGGTCTACGCCATCATCGAAGCGGCCAACAAAGCCGGCGGCTTCTTCCGCTCCCTGGACGCCGGCGGGAACTGGGAGAAGATGAGCGACCATGTCTCCTCCAGCCCGCAGTACTACCAGGAGCTGGTGGCCGATCCGCGCGCGGTGGACCGCGTCTACAGTCTGGACACCTATCTTCAAGTCACTTACGACGGCGGCAAGACGTTCCGCAGGGCGGGCGAGCAGTTCAAACATGTGGACAACCACGATCTGATCATCGATCCGGCCAATACAGACCATCTCCTCGTGGGATGCGACGGTGGTCTGTACGAGAGCTTCGATCGCGCCGCCACCTGGAGGTTCGTGGAGAATCTCCCGGTCACCCAGTTCTACAAAGTGGCCGTGGACAACGACGTCCCGTTCTACAACATCTACGGCGGCACGCAGGACAACTTCACCCTGGGCGGCCCCTCGCGCACGAAGACGGCCCACGGCATCGTGAACTCCGACTGGTTCGTCACGCTGGGAGGCGACGGGTTCCAGACACAGGTCGATCCGGAGAACCCGGATATCGTCTACTCGCAGCTCCAGCACGGGGTGCTGGTGCGCTACGACAAGCGCACCGGCGAGGCGATCGACATCCAGCCGCAGCCGGCCGCCGGCGAGCCCGGGCTTCGATGGAACTGGGACTCGCCGCTGATCATCAGCCCGCACCTGCACACACGGCTTTACTTCGCCGCCAACCGCTTGTTCCGCAGCGACGATCGCGGCAACACATGGCGGCCGGTCTCCCCTGACCTGACCCGCCAGATCGATCGCAACAAGCTGAAGATCATGGGGCGCGTCTGGAGCGTGGACTCGGTTGCCAAGAACGCCTCGACCTCGTTCTACGGCAACATCGTCTCGCTGGCCGAATCCCCGGTGCAGGAAGGGCTTCTCTACGTGGGCACCGACGACGGACTCGTGCAGGTGAGCGAGGACGGCGGCGGGAGCTGGCGGCGGGTTGAGAAATTCCCGGGCGTCCCCGACATGTCGTACGTCTCACGCCTGACCGCCTCCCACCACGAGGCGGGCGTGGTCTACGCCGCCTTCGACAACCACAAGGCCGGTGATTTCAAGCCGTACGTGCTGCGCAGCGCCGATCGCGGCGCCACCTGGAAATCGATCGCGGCAGACCTGCCGGAGCGCGGCACCGTCTACGCGCTGGCGGAGGATCACATCGATAAGGACCTCCTGTTCGCCGGCACGGAGTTCGGAGTCTTCTTCACCCGCGACGGCGGCACCAAGTGGGTGCAGCTCAAGGGAGGCATTCCGATCATCCAGGTGCGCGATCTGGCGATCCAGAAGCGCGAAAACGATCTGGTGGCAGCCACCTTCGGCCGGGGCTTTTTCGTTCTGGATGACTACACGCCGCTGCGCAAGGCAGCCCCCGAGCTTCTCCAGTCGGAGGCGTCTCTGATGGCGGTCAAGCCGGCGTGGATGTACATCCCCGCGACGCCGCTGGGCCTGAGGGGAAAGGCGTTCCAGGGAGAGGCGTTCTTCACCGCGCCGAACCCTCCCTTCGGCGCCATCTTCACCTACTACCTCAAGGACGAGCTCAAGACGGCGAAGAAGAAGAGGCAGGAGGCCGAGAAGGAGAAGATCAAGAAAGGAGAGGATGTCTTCCACCCCACATGGGAGGAGCTGCGCGCCGAAGAGCGGGAAGAGGAGCCGGCGATCATCCTGACGGTGGCGGCCGAGGATGGCCAGGTGGTGCGGCGGCTGACCGGCCCGGTGAAGAGCGGCTTCACGCGGCTGGCATGGGATCTGCGCTACCCGCCGCTCGAGCCCACCAGCCTCAAACCCCCCGATGACGACATCTTCTCGGACCCTCCCGCCGGCCCTCTGGCGGCGCCCGGCACCTACACCGTCTCGATGGAGCGCCGCTCCGGAGGCGCACTCATCCCGCTGGGCGAGCCGCAGCGCTTCCAGACCGTTCCTCTTGGAAAGGCGACGCTTCCCTATCCCGACCGCAAGGCGCTGCTGGAGTTCCAGCGCAGGACCGGGCGGCTGCAGCGGGCCGCGATGGGAGCGGTGCGCGCGGCGGCGGAGGCGCAGAGCCGGGTGGATCATCTCAGGAAGGCCCTGTTGGAGACGCCGGCGGCGGACCCTGTCCTGTCGCAGGAGACACGCGAGCTGGAGGCCAAGCTCAAGGATCTGATGATCGAGCTGACGGGGGATCCCATCCTCCGTTCGCGCAACGAGCCGTCGCCCCCCTCCATCATGGATCGCGTCCAGCAGGTGGTCTTCGGCCACTGGTCGTCGACCTCCGATGCGACGCAGACGCACCGGCGCGACTATGACATCGCCGCGGCGCAATTCGGCCCGCTGCTCGAGAATCTGCGCAATCTGATCGAAGTGGAGCTGGCATCGATCGAGGCGCTCGCCGAGGCCGCCGGCGCCCCCTGGACGCCGGGCCGTGTGCCGGAGTGGCAGCCGGAGTAGGAGCGCCTGTCATGTTCCTGCTGGTGCTGGCGGCCCTGACGTGCCTGCTCTCGGCGGCCATGCTCCTGCAGATCGTGCTCGGATATCGCTCGGCACGGCACCTCAGGGAGGCCAGCCCGCGGATCGATCGGGCGCCACGCGTCTCGGTGATCGTGGCCGCCCGCAACGAGGAGCGCGCCATCGAGTCGGCGCTGGCTTCGCTGCTGGCGCTGGACTATCCCGACTACGAAGTCATCGTGGTGGATGATCGCTCCGAGGATGGGACAGGCGCCATCCTGGATCGGATGGCCCGGGATCATTCCCTTCTGCGGGTCCTGCATGTGGAGCAGCTACCCCCCGGGTGGCTGGGCAAGAACCACGCGTTGCAGCGCGGTGCGGAGATGGCCACGGGCTCCTGGCTCCTGCTCACCGACGCCGATGTGGTGTTTCATCCCGAGGCGCTGGCCCGCGCCGTCACCCTGGCCGGCGAGATGCAAGCCGATCACCTGGCGGCGATGCCGGAGGTGCCGGCTCCCACGCTGCCTCTCGCCGCGGCGCTGGTGTTCTTCAATCTGGGATTCTCCCTGGCTCTCAAGCCATGGAAGGCCTCCGACCCCGCCAGCAAGCGGTTCGTCGGCTTCGGCGCATTCAACCTGGTGCGGGCTGCGTCCTTTCGCGCAGTGGGCGGCCTGGAGAGGATCCGGCTGCGGCCCGACGACGACATCCGGCTGGGGCAGCTTCTGAAGGCATCAGGGGCGCGGCAGAGCTGCGTCGGGGCGTTCGGCTTCCTCACGGTGATCTGGTACCAGTCGCTGCCCGAGATGGTGCGTGGGCTGCGCAAGAACATCTTCGCGGGGCTGCGCTATCGGGTTTCGCTGGCCGCGCTTTCGGTCACGGCGCTGGCGGTGATTCACATCTGGCCCTTCGCCGCCGTCTGGCTGACGTCGGGAGCTACGCGCATCCTCTACATCGCTTCCGTGATTCTGCTCATGGCGTTGTACGCCTGGCTGGCAGCCCTTTCGGGAAAGGGCCCCTGGCTCGCGCTGCTCTACCCGCTCACGGCCGCGGTGTCTTTGTTCATCGTGTGCGACGCGGTCCTGCGCACCCTGTGGCGCGGCGGCATCGAGTGGCGCGGGACGTTCTACAGTCTCGACGAGCTGCGCGCCAACCGGGTTTAGCCGCTCACTGCGGCGGCTGCTGGTCGAGTCTCAGCGCCGCGAATGTGGCCTGCATGGCCAGAGGCGCCATCGAGATGAACCAGGTGAGCAGCGCGATGACTCCCTGGACCCAGGTGGCGGTCTTCATCCAGGTGGCGATCTCGATCGCCACGATCGACAGCAGCGTGGGGACCACAGCCATCAGCACCCAGGGCCACGTCTGGTCGGGCGCCAACCTTTTCCAGACCGGAAGGTACATGACCGTGAACACCAGCAGACCTCCGATTGGCCAGGTCAGCCAGAGGCCCGGGCGCCCCTTCCACCACCGCGCCCCCAGCGCGGCCAGCACGTAGGCCACGCCGATCAGCGACAGCCAGGCGAAATACTTCATGACACCTCGTAGGCCTTCTTCAGCCAGCCTGTCAGCTCGGCGTCCACCTCCTTGACGCTCTCGACGCGCACCCGATGCGTCACCATCGCGTTGAAGCTTCCCGACGCCTCCAGCCTGCCGGTCGGCGCCGTCCCCTTGAGGTTGATGCCGACGTCGATCCGTGTGGCCGTGGAGGGCTGGATCAGCCCGAACTGCTTGCTGCGGCGCAGACTGACATATCCCTTCTTGGCCGACAGCTCTACGTCACCGCCGAATGATTTCACCTTCGCAGCGAGTGCCTCGTAGATCGGCCGCAGCGCCGACCTGGTTCCCGCGTACTGGGCCTCCACCAGATCTTCGCCCGAGGCCTCCGGCTTGCCGGCGCTGAGCGTCTGCTGCGCCACCAGGTTGGCATAACCATGTCCCATGCCGTGATCCCCCTTCAGGAAGCCGACGATCTCGTCATGCTTCGCCTTGCCGCTGGCTGTCGCGATCTTCACCCAGTCCTCGAGGCTCTTGCCGGTCTTCTCCTTCAGGTTGGCGATCATGGAGGCAAGCTGTTCTTCGGGCGTCGAGGGCATCTGACTCTCCGTTGTGAGTGTGAGGCCACTACCTGGCGAGCTGCGCGATCACGTTCCAGCGTCCTTCTGGTTCATGCGCGCGCCCGCTTCGCGGTGCCGGCCGCCGTCTTCGTGTGCGTGGAGTAGACGTATTCGCCCGACCGCACTCTCTGAACCGCTCGCCTGACCATCCCTTCAGCCACGTCCATCGGCAGGTCCTCGAGCTTTCTGAAGCGGATGCAGCACTTGCCGCAGTTGAGCTTGCCCAATCGTGGCTTGAACTCCTTCATGACCACCGGGTCGACGTAAAGCGACATGTACTGGACCTGCGAAGCGAAGGCGAAGACCGGCTGGCCGCGCCAGAAGCAGCACGGCATGCCGTAGAACATCCGCTCGGTGACCTGCGGGATGACCCTGCGCACCACGGCGCGGATGCGCGCCAGGGCCTTGCGCCGGTCCTCCGGCAGCGACTTGAGATACCCCGCGACCGTCTTTTCCTTCGAGACCATGGGCACCTCTCCTTCCTGATTACGCGATCCGGGCCTGTTCCTCTATCGCGCGCACGCCTTCCTGCACTCCAGAATGAGGAGCTCGAACAACGCCTCCATGTCCTCCCGGCGCGTGTGCAGGTTCACCGGGTTCACGCGGAACCAGCTCTTGCCCTTCAATTGCGTGGTGGAGATCCAGAACCGGCCCGATTCCTCCACGCGCCGCACCACCTCGGCGTGCAACGCGGCGAGGCGCTTCTCGTCCTGCAGGCGCGCCGGCTGATAGCGCAGGCAGATGGCCGACATGACCGGCCGCGTGGCCGGCACGAAATCGGAATGCGCCTCCGCCAGCTCGTAGAGGCGCCGCGCCTGCGCGACGTTGGCGTCGATCCAGGAGCCGATCTGCTCCGTGCCGTAACGCTTGAAGCCCATCCAGACTTTGAGCCCCCGGAAGCGGCGCGACTGCTCGAAGCCGTGCACGTAGTAGTTGTAGCGCTCGCCGGCGGCGTCCTTCTGATCGGTCAGGTATGCGGGGCTGAGGCCGAAGGAGCGGGTGAGCTGGGTCTCGTCGCGCACCAGGATCGCTCCCGCGTCCAACGGTGCGTAGAACCACTTGTGCGGGTCAATCGTGACGGAGTCGGCCAGCTCCAGGCCATCCAGCACGCCCGGAGACTCGCGCGAGATCAGCATCCCGCCTCCGTAGGCGGCATCGGCGTGCAGCCACATCTTCTCCCGGTCGGCGATCTTCCGGAGCGCGCGCAGATCGTCCACCGAGCCGGTGTTGGTGCTGCCGGCCATGGCGATGAGGCACATCGGCCTGATGCCGGCCGCGCGATCCTTGGCGATCGCCTCTTCGAGGGCATCGATCCGGACCCGGAACTGGTCGTCCGTGGGAAGCGCGCGCAAGCCATCACGTCCCAGGCCGACCGCGTCGGCCGCCTTGTCCACCGAGACGTGCCGCTCTTCCGACGTATAGGCGGCCCAGCGGCCGGTGTGCCCTTCGTGCTGAGCCCGGTCGCCGCTGACATGATCACGCGCCAGCTTGAGCCCGATGAAGTTGGCCATCATGCCGCCGGAGGTCAGGTTCCCGCCGGCGCCGGAGCCGTACCCGGCGAGATCGCACAGCCAGCGCACCACGTGCCGCTCCATGGCGACGGCCGCCGGCCCGATGGTCCAGGCGCCCACGTTCTGGTTGAGCGCCGAGGCGATGAAGTCGGCCAGGATGCCGGCCGGGTTGGGCGACGGCGTGATCAAACCGAAGTAGCCGGGATGATTCACGTGGGTGCAGTGCGGCAGGAGCTTGCGCTGCAGGTCGCCAATCAGGGTATCGAGATCGGACTCGGTCCGGGGCAGCGGCTCTGCGAACATCTCCTCGAGCGCGCGCGGCTCGACGCGCGGGAAGAGCGGCTGGTCGGCGACGCGCTCCAGATAGTCGGAGAGCAGGTCAACGACACGATGCCCCGCGCGGCGGAACTCGTCGTGGTCCAGGGGCTGCTCCTTCGAACGGCTGCCGGGTTGTGATGTGCCGGGATTCTAGCAGCCGCACGGCGTTGCGGTCACGCCAGCTAGCGGCACAGGCCGGCGTCGAAGGTGTAGCTCAACGTGTACGCCGAGCACTCGAACCCTGGTGCATTGAGGCCGCGTATTCGGAGGTAGGTTGTGTAGTCATCCTGGCCAGTGGGACCACAGGACCCATCGAGGAACTGCTGGAGGTTGATCACCTGGCCGGCTCCTACTTCGAAGCAGTACGTAGGGGGCCAGCCGCACGTGTCTGTATTCATGCAGATTTCGTAGCTGCCCGCGTTCGCGGGTACCGTCATCCTCACTCTGATCTCGTAGTCTTCGTCAAAAGAGACGGCGCCACAACCGCAGCTGCTGTCCGTCTCCGTCAGCGGGAGAGCGTAGTAATCCCAGTCCCCCGACGGGTAGACAGTCATCGTGCTGTAGGATCTGGTCTGGTCGCTCCCGGCGGTCGCCAGAATCCTCGCGTTGCTGCAGTCCGGATTGGGCTCGAAGCCATCACCGAAGGCTCCGTCGTCGATCGTGCCGTTGCAATTGTCGTCCACGTCGTTGCAGGTCTCCGACGCGGGAGGCAGTGGGGTGCACGGTAAGGGCGCGCCGTTCTGGCACTGGTTCACTGTATTGACGCATGCCCCGACGCCGCAGGTCTGCGTGCCCGGGTTGACATTGATGCAGCTGCCCGCCGTTGTGCCGGTGCAGGTGCTGAGGTTCGGGTCCTGGCAGTTGTTATGGCATGTCGTGGTCACCGGCCCCACAGTCGTACTGGCCGAGCACTCCTGTGACTGTGTGCGACAGGCTCCTGTGCCGTTGCAGCTGGCGACGTTCGCCGGCACGTCCGCTTTCCTGCGGCAGCTATCTCCCGACCAGCTGTGATAGAACCCGACGCAGGACTGGAGGCCGCATTCGTTGTCGGGATCGATGCCGGCAGGCAGTGGCGCGCAGCTCCCCAGCGATCCAGACAGGTTGCATGCCACGCAGGTTCCCGTACAGGTGCTGGTGCAGCAGACGGCGTCGGCACAGGGCAGCCCCGGCTGGCAGTCACTGGGCTCGTCGCAGGTGCCGCCGGGAGCCTCGTCGTACAGGCAGGCCGGCGCGTCGCAGTGAGCGGTCGGATCGCAGTTGTTGTCATCCGCGCAGGTCGTGGCACACAGCGCCGCCTGGTTGCCCGGCTGCGTCACCGCCCCGGTGCAGAAGACAGATGGATAGGGGCCACAGTCGTTGCTCAACAGCCCCAGGCAGCCCGAGTCGTCATTGACCAGGGCCGAGCCGCACTGAAACGCGCTACAGGTGGGATCGAGCCGTGTACCCTGGCAGTTGAACGCCGACAGGCATGCGGAAGGGCTGGCGTAGCCCGGGCAGTCGCCGGCCGTGGCGCAGCAGTCCCCCGTGGCGCAGCAGAAGCCGTTGCCGCAATGGCTGCCCAGACACTGGGAGTCGTCGGCGCACTGGCTGCCGTCGCTCTGGTCGGGCACGCAGGAGTCGGCCGCATCGCAGTACTGATGCGTGCCGCAATAAGGGATCGCCGAGCAGGGTGGGAAGACTCTGTAGTAGAAGACATCGCCTGCCGGAGGGGTGTCGCCCCACACGGTCGAGCCGGTAGTGCCCAGTAGGTTCGGGGGCGCCTCCAGTCCGGATGGCAGCGGCGATCGATAGACCCGGTAGGCCCCGACCCCTCCGGTCCAGAAAACCAGCACGCTTCCCGGGGTGGGCCCGTAAGCTACATCCAGGACGACGCCATCGTCGGCGGCGCGTGGTGCTACGCCCAGAGACACGAGCAGGATCGCGGCGGTCAGTCCGGCCCTGGCCGGTCTTCCCGGGGACATGCGGGGCATCGTCTTGATAATACGCAGCTTCGACGCGCGGACAAAGCAAAAAATGCAGCCTGATGAAGAATTCCGGGAGTTACTTCTGCACTTCCATGTACCTCTCGGGGCTGGCCAGCCGCTGGAACCCCGCCTTTTCGTACAGTCGATGAGCATCCCGCGTGACCAGGACGATCCGGCGCAACCCTCGCAGATCGGGGTGCGACATGACCTGCTCCATGAGCCACCTGGCCAGGCCCCGGCCGCGATGCTCCTCGAGCACATAGACGTCACAGACGTAGGCGAATGTGGCCGCGTCGGTGACGACCCGCGCGAAACCGACCTGCTGCCCACGCTGATAGAGCCCGAAGCACAAGGAGGCCCGGATCGACCGCTCCACGATGTCGCGTGGTATTCCCGGCGACCAGTAGGTGCCCTTCAGAAACTGATGGATCGCGTCGATGTCGAGCCGGCGCCGGTCTGACGAGATCTCATACTCTCCTTGCCTGGCGGCAGTCTCGGCCGGACCGGGTGAATCCTTCAGCTCGATGATCACCTCGTGCAGCTGCGTCGAGCCGATGTTCTCTCCGGCGTGGCTGGTCGCAGAGTTGTACGAGACCTCGCCCGCAGTCAGCTCCACGACCCTGGCCTCCCCGTCGGGTGAGGTCATGCGCATGGTCGCCGGGCTCAGGACCAAGACGAGGTAGTCGGGATGCGAGTGCATCGGCTCACTCTGGCCCGGCCCCAGCATCAGCTCGAGGACACGCACGCGAGGGGTGTCCAGCCGCACACTGCTCTTGCCGCCGCCTGCCATGGTGGACTGATGCACCTCCAGGAGATGACTGAGCATGACACGGCCGCCCGCGAAGGTGAAGGGGGAATTGCTAGCCCGCTTTTCTCACCAGGTTTCGTCGCGAGACCGCGCAGATGCCGTCAGGCCGCGAGGACGCCCGGCATGGCGAGCAGATCCGCGGTCGCAGCAGAAATCTGGTGAGAAAAGCGGGCTTCTAGGGCTGGACAAGTCGGACCTGGTCCTGTTCGCGGATGACGCCAGGATGCTCGATTGCGGCGTTGAGGCAGAGGCGGCCATCGAAGCGCTCGATGATCGATTCGAGAACGCCCTCATCCTGCTCGTTGGTATCGAGGTCAATCGTCGTCATGACGCAGCGGCCTCGAAGGCTGTCGAGATAGATGACAGCTTCGCCGATCTTCAACCGGGCGCCCTCCCACCGCCTCTCTGCAAGCCCTTCGACTCCCTCGATCAACAGGTTGGGGCGCAGCCGCCGCACGTCGTAGCCGAAGGCGGCAGCCGAGCCGTCGGTAGCCACCAGCATTGGCAGCATGTCGAAGCGGCCCGACCCATTTGAGCGCTCGAAGCGGGCTCCTGGCGCGACATCTTCCTCCAGCCAGCGCGCCACCTCCGGAGAATCCCAGCTCCTCCCATCCACGAGCGCGTCACCGTTCTCACCAAGGCTGCCGCGGTGCCTCAGTAGTCGCGGGTATCGCCGCGCTGTGACGAGCCGCCCGGCGGCATCGGTGGCGAAGACCATGCGATCGCCGGGCACGCCCGCCGGACCGAGTGCCGCTTCGCGCACTCGCTCGCCCGCCATCGACTTCACCGGGTAGCGCCAGATCTGCGCCACATGCATTTGCCTCACCGATCGGAGCGCCGCAGCCGGGCCGCGAGCGCCGCCCGCAGCCTGCGACGGACTCCCTCGGGCATCTTCTGCGTGGTGGCTTCCTTCACGATGCGCGGCGTGTCGCAATAGGAACGCACGAACCGCCGGCAGCGCACGCAGCGGCGCACGTGAGCCTCCATCGCAAGCCGGACGCGCGACTGCAGCGCGCCGTCGGTGTACTCCATGAGCCGGCCCACGCCCTCCTGGCAGTTCATCGTCCTCCTCCTCGCTGAATTCTGCTGCCGCGCGCCAGATAGCCGCGCAGCATGAGCCTCGCGCGATGCACTCTTTGTCGGACGAGGCTCTCCGAGATCCTGAGTATCTTCGCCACTTCGGCGGTCCCGATCTCTTCAAGATCGCGCAGGACGAAAGGGATCCGGTAGCGCTCGTCGAGCAGCTCGAGGGCCCGGGAGGCGAGCACCGTGAGCCGCCTGCGATCGAGGCGCTCCTCCGCATGGCCTGCCGGCGCCGCCTCGATCGGCCCGGCGTGACCTCCATCCCGGTCGAAGGCAGGCAGGTAGCGCTGCAGCGGTGCCACCATGCCCCGCGCGTGCCGCCGCCGCAGCTGCAGCGCGGTATTGGCGGCGACGCGATAGAGCCATGTCGAGAACCTGGCCTCTCCCCGGAAGGTGCCCAGTCGGCGCAGGACGGTCAGGAAGGTCTCCTGCACGGCCTCTTCTGCGTCGTGACGATTTCGCGTCAGCCGCCGGACGAGGCTGTAGACCCGCTCCTGATGGCGCCCCAGGAGCACCTCGAAGGCTTCGTGCTGTCCCGATGAGGCGCGGCGGGCCAGCTCCTCGTCGGAGGCGCCGCCCGCCGTCTCTGCAGTCCGAGCCTGCCGCGCCCTTGCGCGGCTCATGAGCGCATCACCGCTCCCTGATGGCAGCCTTCACCTTGTTTTCCAGCTCGGGCGTGATCTCGGTGACCCCATGGTCTTTGCGGGCGTGCGCCGCGGTCTTTTCCAGAAGCTCCGCCTCGGTGGGCGCGCTCGCCGTGAACTCGCAGCCCGGCACAACTTCTCCACATGCAACGTGCTTGTCCATTCTCTCTCCTCGCAGCGGCGCCGGCCAATTCCGGCGCTCGTGCTGGTTCAGATGCCGACCGACTGTTTCCGTGACAGGAATTCCTGCCCGATGCCCGCCCTTGAGGGGTGGCTCCGACCGTGTTTTTGTTCTTGACAACTTTCTCTTTCGGTGTACTGTCCATCCAGCACGCCCGAGCCAGAGAGGAGACCTCGATGTCCAGCATCGAGCTGATTCAAGGCCACCGCCCCGCCGCAGCGCTGCTGCATCCGCTGCGCCGCCGGATTCTGGAGGCGCTCCAGGAGGCCGATTCGGCATCAGGTCTGGCGCGCCGGCTTGACCTGCCGCGGCAGATGCTCAACTACCACCTCCGCACCCTCGAAAAGGAAGGATTGCTCGAGCTGGTAGAGGAGCGCCGCAAAGGAAACTGCACCGAGCGGCTGCTGCGATGCTCTGCACGCGCCTTTGTCATCAATCCCGAGCCGATCGGCAGCCTCGGGGTTGGCGCGGATGCGCTCACCGATCGATTCTCGTCTTCCTACCTCGTGGCCGCCGCCGCCCGCTCCATCCGGGACATCGGCGCGCTGCGCGGTCTGGCGGCAAAGTCAGGCAAGAGGCTGGCCACATTCACGCTCGAAGGCGAGATCCGCTTCGCTTCGGCAGCCGCCCGGGCCGCGTTCCTGGAGGAGCTGTCCGATCGGCTGCGCCATCTTACGGCGAAGTATCACGAGGAGAAGACACCCGGAGGGCGGCGCTTCCGGCTTCTTCTGGTTGCCCACCCCTCGCCGCCCGAGAGCTCTTCGAAAGGAGAAGCCCGCCATGCCCAGAAAAGTTGACACGACGATCGAGATCCATGCTCCGGCCGAGGCGGTCTGGAAGGCGCTCACCGATCCCGAAGAGCTGGTCCGTTGGTTCTGCCTGAGCGCGCGCGCGAAGCCTGGCAGCGGGGGATCGATCTGGTACTCGTGGGGACCGCCGTACGAAGGCGAGCAGCGGATCGAAAGCTGGGAGCCGGGCCGGCGCCTGCGGCTCGTGTCCTATCCCCCGGGCGGGGATCAGCCAGGATGGCTGCGCCAGTCCGACGAGCCCCCGGCGCCGGGATCGGTCCCGCTCGTACTGGACTACCTGCTGGAGTCGTCAGGTGGCAGCACCACGCTGCGGCTCGTCCACTCCGGCTTTGGCGACACGGCCAGCTGGGATGACGAATACGATGGCGTGCGGCGCGGCTGGGCCTTCGAGCTGCGCAGCCTGAAGCACTACCTGGAGCGCCACCGGGGCCGGCCGCGCGCCTGGGTGCTGGTGCGGCGCGCGATCCCGATGTTGATGGACGCGGCATGGAAGAGAGCAGCCGGGCCCGAAGGGCTGATCCGCGGCGGCCTGCGGGCCGGAGTGCGTACGGGAGGGCGATGCGGCGTGGAGCTTGCGAGTGGAGATCGCTTCGACGGGGTGGTGGAGCTCCTGGATCCGCCGGCGGTCTTTGCCATGCGCGTGGAAAACCTGGACGGCGCGCTGTTCCGCTTCGAGCTTTTCCGGGCTGGAGGTCAGCTCGAAGGAAGTCTCTGGCTGGCCTCGTGGAGCCAGACCGCAGCGCAGCTCGCGCCGCTGCAGTCCCGCCTGGAGGAGCTCATGGCCCGCATCTTTCCGAACACCGCCTGACGGCGAGCAAGAGCCGGGCTCCGCTCACGCCGCACAGAGCGCGCAGACGCCTCCGGCCGGGGCGCCGACTTCAGATCTGGGTGACGGAAAACAGTACCACTGTGCGGCACATTCTGTAGGTGTCCAGCCAGGGGCGGTAATGGGAGCTGACGCTTCCGTCCACGTCCGGAACGTTGATCTCGATCGTCACGATCCGCCTGCGGTCGCGCACCGCCACCAGCAGCGCCTCGATCTCGGCATCATAGGCATGCCGCTTCAGCCGGAGCCCCTCCAGAAACGACGCATCGTAGAGGCGGTAGCCCGACTGCGAGTCGCTGAGCCGCACACCGGTGAAGAACGCAAACGCCCCGCACGAGAACCTGTTGCCGAAGCTGCGCCCTTTCGTCATCCGCTCGAACGCCGCCGCGCGCGATCCGATCACGATATGCGCCGCGCGCTGCTTCCAGGCCGCCGCGAAGCGGGGGATCTCCGCCGGGTCGTGCTGGCCGTCGGCATCCAGCGTGATGATCGCCGAAGCGCCGCGCGCCAGCATCCAGTCAAACCCCGCTTGCAGCGCCGCACCCTTGCCCACGTTGGCCGGCAGCCGGAGCACGGAGGCTCCCGCTTGCTCCGAGCGGATGGCCGTCTCATCACAGCTGCCGTCATCCACCACCAGCACATCCGGCTGGCATCGCCGGGCGATCGCCACGACCCGGCCGACCGTGGCGGCCGCGTTGAGCGCCGGAATGACCACGCCGATCATCGTGGCGCCCCGTGCACTCGGCGCAGCTGGAGGTCGCCGTGCGCCAGAGCGCGCGCTCCGCTGAAGCTGGCGCAGCGGACAAGGTAAACATCTCCCAAGCGCCGCGTGAGGGAGCACTCCACCCGGATGGTCTGGCCCGCCGCCGCGCTGTCATGGATGTGCATCCCGCGGATCCCCGCGAGCAGCGCCATGCCGACGGGCTCGGATTCATCCGCAATCAGCAGCCCGGCTCCCTGCGCCATCAGCTCTACCAGCAGTGTGGCAGGAAAACGGCCCGCCGCGTTGAGCCAGTGGTCGGAATCGGTCAAGGTCCTTTCCGCCACCACGTGCCGCGCGGGGATCAGCGAGACAATCCGGTCGGGGAGTCTGGCGTGTCCGGTGTGAGGGAGGCGATCGAGTGGATCGGGCTCAGGCACGCGGGAGGCCGGCGCGATGCCCGGCAATGTGGACCGCAATGGAGCTGACGGTGGCGAAGACCTTGCGGACCTCGTCCGTATCGGTGATCTTGATCCCGTAGGCCCTCTCCATGGCCACGGTGAGCTCTAGAAAATCTATCGAGTCGAGAGAGAGATTGGCGCCCGACAGCGGCTCGTCATCGCTGATGCCTTCCGCGGTCACATCCTTGAGCCGGAGCTGCGCCACGATGAACTGCTTGATCTCGCGCTTCAGCTCGGCGTTGTCTGTCTGCGCTGGCCCTGTCATGGATGCGCGCAGACTATCACAGGTCACTCGCCCAGCCGGCCCAGGTGCGCCTCCGTGCTGCGCGCCAGCGCCTTGAGGTCGTAGCCTCCCTCCAGCAGGGACAGCACGCGTCCATTGCAGAGGTCCGAGGCCCAGGTGCGCACCGTGTCGGTCAGCCGCGCGTATCCCTGCTCGGTGAGCAGCATGCCGCCCAGCGGATCTTCGCGGTGCGCATCGAATCCGGCCGAGATCAGGATGAACTGTGGCTTGAACGCGAGCACGCGCGGTCCCAGCACATCGTCGAAGATCCGCCGGTAGTCGTCGTTGCCCGCCCCGGCCTGCATCGGCGCGTTGAGCGTGGCGCCGGCTCCCTGACCGGAGCCCGTTTCGCGCGCTCCGCCGGTGCCCGGATAGAACGGATACTGGTGAATGGAAAAGAAGAACACCGACGGGTCGTCGTAGAAGGCATCCTGGGTACCGTTGCCGTGGTGGACGTCCCAGTCCACGATCAGGATCCGCTCGAGCCCGTGGCGCTGCTGGAGGTAACGGGCCGTGATGGCGATGTTGTTGAACAGACAGAAGCCCATCGCCACGTCACGCAGGGCGTGGTGTCCGGGCGGGCGCGCCGCGGCGAAGGCACAGGCCACGCGCCCATCCAGGATCGCATCGGCGGCGGCCAGCGCCCCGCCTGCCGCCAGCAGCGAGACGTCGTAGGATCGAGGGGAGATGCCCGTGTCCATCGAGTCGATGATCGCCCGCCCGCTACGGCTGAATTCCTCCACGCGGCGGATGTAGGCGGCCCCATGGACGAGCTCCAGCCATTTCAGCTCGGCGGGGCGCGGCGGGATCATGACCAGCTCGTCCATCAGACCGCACGCGCGCAGGTGGTCGTTGATGGCCTGCAGACGCTCGGGGCGCTCCGGGTGCGAGAATCCGGTCTGGTGGGTCAGGTAATCAGGGTGCGTTACGTATCCGACGGGCGGCATGCGAGGTGTCAGGTTATCTGCGCCGTCAGCGGCCCTTCTCCGCGAAGAATCCGCTGAACGACTGGCTCACGCGAACATCTTCAGGAAACTTGATCACGTAGCGGGACGCCGGAATCTCCGCGTTCACCTTGATGTCCTCGAAGGTGAACACCGTGCGATCACCATCGGTCTCCCGATACTCGAGCTGGCGGACCTGGTTGACCTGGTCGTCCAGCCAGAGCCGGACTTCCATCAGCCGCTTCTCCAGGCGCTTCACCTTCGGCTTCATGACGATGAGATGAGTGCCCGGAACCGGATTGTCCGCTTCAAGGGACAGATCGTAGTACTGCTGCAAGTCCGCGAAGACCTGCCCCAGGCCGAAGTACTTCACGAGCTTGCGGGTGAGCCGAGTCTGAATCTCTTCGGCCTGCTTTTGCAGCGGGTAGTAGGCAACCAGTGTCTTGTCGTTCATCAGGAGAAGCTTCGGCTCGGGCGAGGCGTATTCCCAGAGGAACTTGTCCGGCTTCGTGTGCGAAAAGACGCCCTTCTGGATCACGGCATTCTTCAGCAGCCCGATCTCCTTGCGCTCCGTGAAGCGGGCCGACAGTGTTGTCACTCCCGACTGGGCTGCATCGAACTTCTCGAGCACCTGGCGCAGAGCCGGATCCGTACGGTCGTACGGGCCGGCGTCGGACGCGGCGCGTGCGGCAATGGGGAGCGCGCACAGCAGCATGCATGCCAGAGCCAGTGCTGCTGTTGCGAGTTTCTTCAGCATGTGTCCAGACGTCCTCTTCTGATGAGTCCTGATCTGATGAGTCACGTTCTAATGTGTCCTGCCGGATCAACGGATCGCGCGCGCCATGCGGACTTCACCTATCAGCGCGAAGTGCCTTCAATGTAAACCAGCCCCTCAGGGGTGTCAAAGCGGCCGGTGTGTGGCTTTCTAACGATCGATCTGCTTGATGCGTTCCACGCCCGCAGCACTGCCGTGCCCCTCCTTGTACATGTACTTGATGCTGTGCTTGGGCACGAGCAGGTTGGGGCCTTCCGTCCTGGTGAGCTTGATGCAGTCGCGGTCGTACCACTCGATCACTCCGTGGACCATCTCGCCATCGATGAGCACCAGGACCATCGAGGTGCGCGCCGCCATCTGCTTGCTGTAGTAGAACGCCTCGGCGCTGGTCTGCTCGGGGGGCACGGGCCGGCTGCGCTCCGCGGATTCGCGCGCCGCGGGCGCTGACTTCAGCTCGGCAAGATTGGGACGGATCAGCTTGCGGTTGGGCATACGCATCTCGGTGTAGGGCCGCACTCTACCAGATGCATCGCCGCGGCATCAAGCGCGGCGGATGCGCGCATTGAGGATCAGCTCACCGGATCAATGGTGCGGTCGTCGTACTGCTTGTAGTTCGGGTTGACCTTGATCAGGTTGGTGTCCATCAGGGAGCTGAAGAACTTCCTGAGCTCGCCGGTGAACTTCTCCTGTTTGAGCTTGCCGAGGATGCGCTGTTTGGAGTTCTCGAGCGTCGGATCCTGCGGCAGGACATGCTCCTCGAGCCTGATGATGTGGTAGCCGGCCCGCGTCTTCAGCGGCGGGCTGACCTCGCCGGGCTTGAGAGCCTCGGCGGCCTTCTCGATGTCTGACGCCAGATCCCCCTTCGGCACCGGCCCTATCTTGCCGTCTTTGAAGCGTGAGGGCGCCCGCGAGTATTTCACGACCATCTCGTTGAACTTGGCCCCCGACTTCAGCTCCGCTTCGACGCGCGCGGCCAGCTCCGCGAGCTCCCGCCCGCTGAGCCCCTCTTCGGAAAGCACGATCTCCGAGATCGTGAAGCTCTCCTCGATCTTGAAAGAATCCTTGTGCTTGTCGAAGTACTCGGAGACTTCCTCTTCGGTGACGGAGATCTTGTCCCTCACCTCCAGGTTGATCATGATCTCGGGCACGTTGTAGCGCAGAAGCGTCTCGCGCAGCTCGTCGCGGGTGAGCCCCTCGTTCCTGAGGACCTCATCCAGCTCGTCCTGCGTCTTGATCCCCTGGTTTTCCTTGAGCTGCTGGAGCGCCTGCTGGAAGACCTTTTCCAGCTCCAGTCCGAGGATCTCGGCCCGCTGCAGGAGGATCTCCTCACGGATCATGTCGGTGAGCAGCGTCCGGCGCGCCCGATCCACCGCGGCATCCAGCTCGTCACCCACGAGCCGGGACGACACCTGCGCCATGACCTGCTGTTCCCGTTCCATCAGCTGGCTGCGCGTGATGATCTTCCCGTTGACCTGGGCCACGATCTCCTCGATGACCGCGGCCCGCGCGGAGCCGTGTGCCACCGCCGTCACGACGGCGAGGACTACGGCAGCCGACGTGAGCTTGAACGGGATCATGATGCCTTCATCTTAGGCTGGGCGGCGCGGGATGGGTAGCTCAGACCGTCACCGGGAGCGATTCCAGCCCCCGGAGGATCAGGCTGCGGCGCCAGCGGGGCCGCTCGGGATGATCGGCGAGCCGCATCCCCGGAAACCGGCTCATCAGTGTGGTCAGTGCGATGATGCCCTCCAGCCGCGCAAGCGAAGCCCCCAGGCAGAAGTGGACGCCCAGCCCGAAGGCGACATGCTTGCTGGGTGTCCGCGTGAGGTCCAGCGAATCAGGATTGGAGAACTGCGATTCGTCGTGGTTGGCCGAGCCCAGCAGGGCGATGACCGGCTCTCCGGCGGGGATCCGGACCGACCCGATCACGTGTTCTTCGCGCGGGATCCGCGGGCTGGCCATGTCCAGCGGACTGACAAACCGCAGGAGCTCCTCGATTGCCGGCTCGGCCAGGCCCGGGTTTCGCAGCCACAGATCCCGCTGCCGCGGGTCCTGCATCAGCGCCAGCGCGCCGCTCGCGATGAGGCTGACCGTTGTCTCGTAGCCGGCCACCAGCAGGCCGCCGATCATGGCGATCAGCTCCTCCGGACCGAGGCGGTCGCCTTCCTGCTCGGCGCGGATCAGCTCGGTTACCATGTCTTCCCGAGGATCTTCCCGGTGATGCGCCACGAGCCGGCGCAGGTAGCGCTTCACGAGCCACATGCTGGGCACGACGCGCGGAAGGGCGCGCAGCGTGCCGAACCCTCCCACCACGTGCTTCGACCAGGAATGAAAGCGCAGTCGGTCGCGCCCGGGGATCCCGAGCAGATCTGATATGACCGTGAGCGGCAGCGGCAGCGCAAAGGCCTCCACCAGGTCAACCCGGCCTTCGCGCGGCACGGCGTCCAGCAGGTCGTCGCAGACCCGCTGGATCCTGTCTCGCATCGTCTCCACCAGCCGCGGCGTGAAGGCCTTCTGAACAAGCGCCCGTAGCCGCGTATGGTCAGGCGGATCGCTGTTGAGCATGTTACGCACGAGCGGTCCGGCAAAGCGCAGGAAAACCTTCGGCATCCGGGCGGTCCAGTCGTTCGACAGCCGTTCATCTTTGAGAAGGTCGACAACATCATCGTAGCGGCTGACCAGCCATGCGCTCCGCCCCGCGATCCGAGCGCGCAGCACCGGCGCCTCGGCGCGCAGCCTGGTATAGAACGACCAGGGATTGGCCTTGAAAGCCGGGTTGGCAAGATCGGGCACCGGCATCGTTCTGAAGGCGGCCTGCGGCGGCCCGGCGACGGGGCTCAGAGCCATCGCCTCACACGTGATACGAAGAGTTCATAGTCCTTCCCGAACTCGCGCTGCAGCATCGCCTCCTCCACGCGGATGACACGGCGGTCGATCACCATCGCGAAAGCGGGGATCACCAGGAACGGTGTGAGCGAGCCCAGCAGCACTCCGAGTCCCGCCAGCGCCACCACCATTCCAAGATACCATGGGATTGCGCGTGAGCCTGTACGGCCCGCGCAGCACCAGAACGCTGGATCGCTGAAACGGCCTCACCGTCGTTCCGGCCCGGGTGAACAGTCCCGCCGCCCACAGAGTCAGCGCGCCACCACCTGCGAGCGGGAACAGACCCAGGAACCGCAACGGCCCCGTCACCCAGCGCGCCCCCGGGGCCAGCCGGTCCAGCGCCAGCATCGTGATCACCGCAAGGAACAGGTAGACCGGCGGAAGGACCCGGCGGTCTGTTGAATGCCCTTCGTTCATTGCATCACACGTGCGAAGCGGCTCTCATTCCCTGCAGACACGCTCGACGCTCCTTCGGAAAGCCCGCGGGTCGAGCGCCGGGTAGCGGTAGAGCTGAGGCTCAAATCCGCCGGCGCGCTGCAAGGTCCTTCATCGCTTCGCTGATCGGCTCCCAGCCGGGAAGGTTCTCAGGCATCATTGACGTCATGCTAGCCGGCATCACGCCCTTGGCACTCACCGCGATCGCGGAGGTCACTATGCGAGCGCCATCAGCAGCTCCCGGGTCGTGGCGAGGCGGGCCTGCTCCGAGAGCGTCCCCTTGATGCGCAGGATGCCGGGAGGCGAGAAGGTGGCATCCCAACGGCCGGGGGCCGGTGCGCGAGACGGCCCACTGTGTGACCATGCACACCGAACTCATGTATCGAGACAGTACTTCGACCTCCGGCCCAATTACAAAGCCGATGTGATCCAGACACCGAGACTGAACGAGTTCTTCTTTTTGACGCCGTACACCTCGACATATGCATTGCCATTGAGACATGACAGCTGAATCGCCGAGCACGAATCGGCTGTCTTGCCCACATTCTCACTGGCACACACATAGTTGCCCAATTCATCCAGAAGATAGAGATCTGGGTCGCCCTTCAGAGATTCAGCAGCAGCGACAAGGGTCATCGCTCCCGTCACGCTCACATAGAAGCTCTCGCCACCTCTAAGAAGTCCGCCGAAGTATCCATCCGTCAGCCCACACGCCCCAACCAGCGCGAGCGTCATGGTGACTTCGCCTCCTGACCAGTCCGCCTCTGCCGCGACCTCCACTGCTCCATCACGTAAGGGCGACTGCAGGAGTTGCACATTATTCAGCACTTCCGCAGAGAGCAGCTCCTTCTTCGGCACTGTAACCATCAAGGCAGTTCCTGCATCATTCGACTGTAGCGTCGTCGTCGAGCTGAACCTCATTGAATTGAGATGCTCCTTCGTGATCTTTCGTGGAAGCTTGATCTCCGTCGTAAGGACAGTGGAGCCATCCGTTGCCTTCCACAACACAAGTGCTTCATCCGCCCTACTCGGTGAGATCGATGCGGCGATTGCGAGTGCAAGCCCGAAAGCACGTCTCAAGTTCGTACCCTCCTCGGTTCTGCGTGGTTGCATGGTCTTGAGCGCGCGCCCAAGTCCTCCCGCCTTCCAAGGCTCTGGATTGCCCAACGAATCGTGATACAGGGATATCCTACACAGAATTCAATGCTCTGAGCCTTCTCTTTTTCTGGCTGGCTGGCGGGATGGTGAGAGAGTGCGGCTCAGGCGAGCGCCATCAGCAGCTCCCGCGTGGCGGCGAGGCGCGCCGCCTCGGAGAGCGTCCCCTTGATGCGCAGGATAGCTGGAGGTGAGAACGTCGCGTCGGTGCGCCGGCGCACATAGCGCAGCACATGGTCGGGATCTATGGGCGAGACCTCGGAAAGCTTCACGATGAGTGCCCCGGCTCTGTAGTCCACCTGCTGGACCCTGAGCTTTTCGGCCAGCAGGCGCAGGCGCGCCAGCTCGAGCAGGTTGAGTCCCTGCGGCGGCAGCTTGCCGTAGCGGTCCTGCATCTCGTCGCGCGCGCGGTCCAGCTCCTCCTGCGTGGTCACAGAGGCGATCCGCTTGTAGAACATCAGCCTGTGATGCTCGTCGGCCATGTATGACTCGGGGATCTTGAGATCGACCGCCAGGTTCAGCGATGCCCGCAGCGGCGCCACCGGCATCGCCCCGCTGCGCTGCTCGGCGACCGCCTCCTCCAGCATCCGGCAATAGAGCTCGAAGCCCAGGGCGGCGATGTGGCCGTGCTGCGCCTGTCCTAGCAGATTGCCGGCGCCGCGGATCTCGAGATCCATCGCCGCGATCCGGAAGCCCGATCCCAGATCGGAGAACTCCTGGAGCGCCTTGAGACGCCGGCGGGCCTGCTCGGTCAGCGTCGTCTCGGGCGGCACCAGCAGATAGGCGTAGGCCTGTCTGTCCGAGCGGCCGATCCGGCCGCGCATCTGGTACAGCTGCGACAGACCGAATGTGTCCGCGCGGTTGACGATCAGCGTGTTGACCAGGGGGATGTCCAGGCCGTTCTCGATGATCGTGGTTGAGACCAGGACGTCGAACTCGGCGCGCAGGAAGCGGAGCATCGTCTGTTCCAGATCTTTCTCCGGCATCTGGCCGTGCGCCACGCCGTAGCGCGCCTCCGGCACCAACGCGCGCAGCCGCTCCGCCATGGCGTAGGCCGACTCCACGCGGTTGTGAACGAAGTAGACCTGCCCCTGCCGCGCCAGCTCGTGGCGGATGGCCGACGCGATGACCGGCTCCTTGAAGGCCAGCAGATGAGTCTGGATGGCCAGCCGGTTTTCCGGAGGCGTCTCGATGATCGAGAGATCCCTCACCCCCATCAGAGACATCTGGAGCGTGCGCGGGATGGGAGTCGCGGTCAGGGTCAGCACGTCCACATCGCACCGGAGCTGCTTGAGCCGCTCCTTGGCCGCCACGCCGAAGCGCTGTTCCTCGTCCACGATCAGCAGGCCGAGATCCTTGAAGGCGACGTCCTTGCTCAGCAGCCGGTGCGTGCCCACCACGAAGTCCACCGACCCCGAGGCAAGCCCTGCCACCACTGCTTTCTGATCCTTCGCGCTGCGGAAGCGCGACAGTGACTCGATGCGTGCCGGAAACGACCGGAACCGCTCCGTGATCGTGTTGGCATGCTGAAAGACCAGCACGGTGGTGGGCGCCAGCAGGGCCACCTGCTTTCCCTCCATCAGTACCTTGAAGGCGGCGCGCAGCGCCACTTCAGTCTTGCCGAACCCCACGTCGCCGCACAGCAGCCGATCCATCGCGCCGCGCGATTCCAGATCGCGCTTGATGTCCACCAAGGCGTTGAGCTGATGGGGAGTCAGCTCCCAGGGGAACGCCTCCTCGAAATCGTGCTGCCAGGAGGTGTCGGGACCAAAGGCGTGCCCGGTTATCGTCTTGCGCGCGGCGTACAGGTTGAGCAGCTCCACGGCCATTTCCTGCACCGCCTTCTTCGCGCGCGACTTGGTCCTGCCCCAGCCCGTGCCTCCCAGCTTGTCCAGCACCGGGGCCTTGCCCCCCACGCCGCTGTACTTCTGCACCAGGTCCAGCCGCGTCGCCGGAACGAAGAGGCGGTCCTTGCCCTGATAGGAAAGAACCATCACGTCCACCTCGTGGCCGTCCGAGGCGACGCGGGTGAGGCCTTCGTAGAGGCCCAGGCCATGGTCCACGTGGACGATGAGATCGCCGGGATTCAGATCGCGGAAATCGGAAGTGAAGGTCTGGATGACGCTGGGGCGCCGGTGCGCCACTTCGGCGCCGAAGATCTCCTGCTCGGCGATGACCGTGAGACCCGCCTCCGGCAGGCTGAAGCCGGACCCGATCGCCGCCGTGCCGACGTAGAGCCCCCCGCCCTCCGGCGCAACGCGGCTTGCCGGCGTCAGCTCGGCCGAGGCCAGCTCGTGTTCCGACAGCAGCGTCGTGATCCGGTGCGCGCGCCCGTCGCTCTTCATGAGGACGCAGACAGTGCGGGCCGCTGCCAGCTCGGCCCGGATGAAGTCCATGAGCGCGGGGAGCCTGCCGCGCCACGACGGCATCGTGGAAGCGTGCAGCACGATAGCGGGGCGCGCGGGCCCCGACTCGGGTTCATCCTCCATGGCAAGCTGGCGCAGCCAGAGCCCGGCGCCGCGCAGCTGCTGAGTCAGCGCCGGCTGCGAGAGGAGCAGGTCCGCGGGTGATGGCAGCCCGTAGTCTTCGCCTCCCGATTCCTCGGCGGCCCGCAGCCAGTCGGCCCGCTGCTGGCGCAGCTCTTCCTCGACCAAGTCCGGCTCGTCGCACACCAGCCTGGGGGCTTCCGCCGCGGCCCCGCGCGCGATGAACTCCAGCGCGCTCATCGCGCCGGGATAGATGATCCGCGCGCAGACCTCGATTCCGGCAAACCCGCCCTGTGTCTCGAGCAGCTCGAGGAGCCGGCGGCGGCCCGGCCCCGGTTTGCCAGCGCGCTCCAGGGCCGTGCGCAGGTTGTCCAGCTCGGGCCTCCCCAGCACCGTCTCGCGCGCCGGCGCCAGGATGTACGAGTCCACGGTCCCGATGGAGCGTTGATCGTCCGGATTGAAGCGCCGAAGTGAGACGATGGTGTCGCCTTCCAGCTCGATGCGCGCGGGGTGCTCCGCGGTGGGCGGGAAGAGATCGAGGATCCCGCCGCGCCGTGACAGCTCCCCGGGCTCCGACACCAGATCGACCCTGCGATACCCGGCCGCGCTCCAGAAGCCCGTGTCGTCTGCCTGCGGGAAGCGGCTTCCCACCCGCAGCGTCACGAAGAATCGCGACAGCAGTCCGGGCGGAGGCAGCGGCACCAGCAGCGCGCGCGCCGGGATGACGATGACGCGCGCCGTCTCGTCGGCGCCGGCAGGCTGCATCAGATGCGCCAGGCAGCGCATCCGCCGGCAGACGGAGCCCTGATGGGCCGCGATGCCGTCCCAAGGGTCGGCATCCAGCGGCGGCAGGATGTCGATCGATTCTGGATGCAGCGCGCCGGTCAGCCTGGCGAGGCCGCGCAGGTCGGATGCCAGGCCTGCCGCCGCGGAGTCGCTGGCGGCGATCACCGCCACGGGCACGCCGGCGCGCGCGGCGGTGTCGAGCACGAGGAGCGCGCGGGCCGTGGCGGGAAGTCCTGACACGCTGGCGGGGCCGCTCCTGAGCACACGATCCCCCACCTGCCCGATGGAAAGCAGGGGATGTCGTGCGGCTGCCTGCGCCTGCGTCATCTACCTCCGGCGGGGCGCACGGCGGATCCGCGAGACGATCGTTGCGGCCAGCCTTGTGGTGGACAGCCCCCGCGTCACAGGCACGCGCACCACGCGTCCCCCTCGGGCCTCCACCACGTCGCGCCCCACGATATGCGTCACCTTCCAGTCGCCGCCCTTCACCAGGACGTCGGGCTGCAGCGCCTGGATGAGACGCTGCGGGGTGTCTTCCGTGAAAATGACAACGTAGTCAACCGCCTCGAGGCCCGCCAGCATCAGGGCGCGGAGGCGATGCGGCACAAACGGCCGCAGCGGCCCCTTCAGGCGCCGCACCGAGGCGTCGGAGTTGATCCCGACTACGAGCAGATCGCCCAGCGCCCGCGCTCTGCAGAGCGTCCCGAGATGTCCGGCGTGTATCAGGTCGAAGACGCCGTTGGTGAAGACGACGCGCTGGCCGCGGCGATGCGCGCGGGCGGCGGCGGCCCGGGCCTTGGCGCGGGTGAGAATCTTCCCCGCCGGCTGTCTTGGCCCCGGGCTATGGCGTGTCATAGAGGCCCTGGCGGTACCAGCGCCGCACGCGCCAGACATCGCGCAGCATCCGCAGCGGGTCGGACAGCATCCCCACCTTCGAGCCGGGTGCGTTGCGCCAGGTCACCCCCACCTCCCGCACGGGGAGCCCGCGCCGCACCGCCACGTAGATCAGCTCGACATCGTATGAAAAGCCGTCGATGCGCGCCCTGGAGAGAATGGGCGCGACATCCTCGCGCACCATCAGCTTGAAGCCGCACTGCGTGTCATGGAATGGCAGCGACGTCAGCAGGCGCACGAACCGGTTGAAGACCTTCCCCATGACCTCGCGGATCATGTTCTGATGTATCTCCACGTTGGAGTCGCGCAGCGCGCGCGAGCCGATTGCAAGGCCGCGTCCTTCGGCTCCCAGCGCGGCCAGCAGCCTGCCGGCATCCTGGATCGGCGTGGAGAGATCGGCATCGGACACCAGAGCGAGCCTTCCTGCCGCGGCGAGGACGCCCCGGCGGATACTGTACCCCTTGCCGCGGTTCCCGGGGTTCACCAGCACGCTGGTGGCGATCCCGGCGGCGGCCGCGCCGAACGCCTCACGGGCCACGTCCGCGGTGCGGTCGCGCGAGCCATCGTCCACGACGAGGATCTCGATGGCCTGCGGCTGGCGCGACGCCCAGTCCAGGATCGCCTTGAGGGAAGGACCGATCCGCCCCTCCTCGTTGTAGGCGGGGATGACGACGGTCAGATCGGCCGCGGCGGCTATCGCTTCTCCGCGACCTGGAGCCGCACGACGGCTTTCTCGAGCGCCACGGTGGCGCGGTCCCAGTCGAGATCCTCGCCGCCCTTGCGCAGCAGATCCTCTGCGCGCTGCTTCGCCTGGCGCGCCCGCTCCACGTCGACGTCCTCCGCGCGCTCGGCGATATCCACCAGCACCGTCACCCGATCGGGCAGCACCTCCGCGAATCCCCAGGCAACGGCGATCTCGCGCGTTTCACCGCCGCGCCGGTAGCTGAGCCTGCCCACCGACAGCGAGGTCAGCAGCGGCGCGTGGCCCGGCAGCACCCCGAGGGATCCAAGCCTGCCGGGCAGGACCACTTCGTCCACCTGCGCTTCGACCAGCTTGCTGGTGGGGGTGACCACCGTGAGATGGATCACGCCGCCTCCTTCTCGAGCTTCGCGGCGTGCTCCTTGACCTCCTCGATCGTCCCCTTCATGTAGAAACACTGCTCGGGGATCGCGTCGTGCTTGCCCTCCGTAATCTCCTGGAAGCCGCGGATCGTGTCCTTCAGCTCGACATACCGGCCCGGGATGCCGGTGAACTGCTCGGCCACCGAGAACGGCTGCGACAGGAAGCGCTGGATCTTGCGCGCGCGCGCCACCGTGAGCTTGTCCTCCTCCGACAGCTCATCCATTCCGAGGATCGCGATGATGTCCTGCAGCTCGCGGTAGCGCTGGAGCACCGACTGCACGGAGCGCGCGGTGGCGTAGTGCTCGGCGCCGACCACGCGCGGGTCCATGATGCGCGAGTTGGAGGCCAGCGGGTCCACGGCAGGGTAGATCCCCAGCTCGGCGATCTGGCGCGAAAGATTGGTGTTCGCATCCAGGTGGGCGAATGTCGTGGCGGGGGCCGGGTCGGTGTAATCGTCCGCCGGAACGTAGATCGCCTGCACCGAGGTGATCGAGCCCTTCTTGGTGGAGGTGATCCGCTCCTGCAGCTCGCCCATCTCGGTGGCCAGCGTGGGCTGGTATCCGACCGCGGAGGGCATACGTCCCAGCAGCGCCGAGACTTCGGAGCCCGCCTGGGTGAACCTGAAGATGTTGTCGATGAACAGCAGGACGTCCTTGCCTTCGAAGTCGCGGAAGTACTCCGCGACGGTGAGGCCCGACAGCCCCACGCGCAGGCGGGCGCCGGGGGGCTCGGTCATCTGTCCGTAGATCAGCGCTGTGGTCTTCAAGACACCCGACTCGCTCATCTCGAGGTAGAGGTCGTTTCCTTCGCGCGTGCGCTCGCCCACTCCCGTGAAGACCGACACGCCGGAGTGCTTGGTGGCGATGTTGTGGATCAGCTCCATGATGAGAACGGTCTTTCCCACCCCGGCGCCGCCGAACAGGCCGATCTTTCCTCCCTTCATGAAAGGCTGGAGAAGATCCACCACCTTGAGACCGGTCTCGAACATCTCGATGTTGGTGGACTGGTCCTCGAAGGAGGGCGCGTGGCGGTGGATGGGAAGGCGCTTTTCCGCCTCGACAGGGCCTTTCTGATCCACCGGCTTTCCCAGCACGTTGAGCACGCGGCCCAGCGCGGCGGGGCCGACCGGCATCGTGATGGGCCCGCCGGTGTCCGTCGCCTTCATCCCCCGCACCATGCCGTCGGTGGGCTCCATGGCCACGCAGCGCACGCGTCCTTCTCCGAGGTGCTGGGCCACCTCGGCGGTCACGTCGATCTCCACGGCGCTCTCGCCCTTGGCGCTCTTGACGTGCACCGCGTTGTGGATCGGAGGCAGGTCCTCCTCGGTGAACTCGACGTCAATGACGGGCCCGATGATCTGGGTGACTCGGCCGACTGCGTGTGCCATGGATTCTCCTTCAGGTGGCTTCGGCGCCGCTGACCACTTCGATGATTTCCTTGGTGATGGCAGCCTGGCGCACGCGGTTCATCGTGAGGGTCAATGTATCGATCATCTCGGTTGCGTTGTTGGTCGCGGCGTCCATCGCCGTCATGCGGGCGCCGAACTCAGCCGCCGCCGACTCGAGCATGGCCCGCAGGAGCTGGAACTCCACATGCCGTGGCAGCAGATCGTCGAACAGCTCCTCGGGGGACGGCTCGTAGATGTAGTCCTGGACGGTGACCTTCTCATCGAACTGCAGCTGGCGGATCGGCAGAAGCTGCTCGATCACCACGCGCTGCTGGATGACCGACTTGAACTCGTTGTAGACGACATGCACGGCGTCCAGCTCGCACTCGATGTAGCGCTTCATGATTTCGCGGGCGATCGCCGCGACCTGCTCGTACTTGAGATCGCGCAGCAGCTCGATGTGCTCTCCCGTGGCCTGAAGCCGGCGCCTCCTGAAGAAGTCGCGCCCCTTGCGTCCGATCATCTGCGTGGTCAGCACGCTGCCCGCGTTCTCCTCCATGAAGGAGACCGCACGCTTGACGATGTTGGCGTTGAAGCCGCCGCACATCCCTTTGTCGGCCGTGATGATCACCAGCTCGATCTTCCCGGCTCCGCGCTCGGCGAGCAGCGGATGACTTTCGCGCTGGGCGCGGGTGGCCAGGCTGTTGAGCACCGCCAGCATCCGCTCCGCGTAGGGCCGCGCCTGGATGATCCGCTCCTGGGCGCGCCGCAGCTTGGCCGCGGCGACCATCTTCATCGCCTTGGTCACTTTCTGCGTGTTGCGGACGCTGCGGATCCGCTGCCGTATGTCTCTGACGCTTGCCATCGCCGCTCCCTGGTGTCCGGCTGACGCCTTGCCTTACGACGCCTTCCCCTTGGGCGGCGCCTCGCTCTTCGGAGCAGCTCCCTTGGTGGCTGCTGCCGCCCCCGCACCCGCCGGGACTTTTCCGGCGCCCTGGGCAGCTTGGGCCGCCGCGTCCTGTGCGCTCCTGGCCGTCATGGCGGCAGGGTGTGCCGCCGCGAACTGCTGCTTGAATGCCCGCAGCATGCCGGTGAGAGCCTTCTTCACGTCGTCATCGAGGACCTTCTTTTCGACCAGGAGCTTGACCACCTCGGGCGCCTGGGTGTCGACATAGCGGTAGAGCTCCGTCTCGAACAATCCGCACTGCTTGTGGTCGACATCGTCCAGGAATCGGTTCGTCCCGGCGAAGATCAGAATGACCTGCTTGGTGACGGGCAGCGGCTGATACTGAGGCTGCTTGAGCAGCTCCATGAGCCGCTGGCCGCGCGCCAGCTGCGCCTGGGTGGCCTTGTCCAGATCCGATCCGAACTGGGCGAAGGCGGCCAGGTCGCGGTACTGGGCCAGCTCGAGGCGCAGCGTGCCGGCAACCTGCTTCATCGCCTTGATCTGGGCGTTGCCACCGACACGTGACACCGACAGTCCGGCGTTGATGGCGGGCCTGAAGCCCGAGTAGAACAGGTCGGTCTCCAGGTAGATCTGGCCATCGGTGATCGAGATGACGTTGGTGGGGATGTAGGTTGAGATGTCGCCGGCCTGCGTCTCGATCACCGGCAGCGCCGTCAGCGATCCGCCCCCCAGATCGTCGCGCAGCTTCGCCGCGCGCTCCAGCAGGCGGGAATGCAGGTAGAAGACGTCTCCAGGGAATGCCTCGCGTCCAGGCGGGCGGCGCAGCAGCAGCGAGATCTCGCGATAGGCAGCCGCGTGCTTGGACAGGTCATCGTAGATGCACAGCGCGTGACCGCCGTTGTCGCGGAAGAACTCCCCCATGGCGCATCCGGCATACGGCGCGAGGTACTGCAGCGGTGGCGGGTCGGAGGCCGACGCCGACACGATGATCGTGTGCTCCATGGCGCCGAACTCTTCCAGCGTGCGGACCACCTGTGCGACGGTGGACTTCTTCTGGCCAATCGCCACGTAGATGCAGACGACGCCGGTGCCTTTCTGATTGATGATCGTGTCGACGGCCACGGCGGTCTTGCCGGTCTGCCGGTCGCCGATGATCAGCTCGCGCTGGCCGCGGCCGATCGGGATCATCCCGTCGATGGCCTTGATGCCGGTCTGCAGCGGCTCACGCACCGGGGTTCTCTCGATGACGCCGGGCGCGATGCGCTCGATGGCGCCGAAGGTCTTCGTTTCGATCTGTCCCTTCCCATCGAGCGGCTTGCCCAGCGGATCGACGACGCGGCCCTTGAGCTGCTCGCCGACGGGGACTTCCATGATGCGCCCCGTGCGGCGCACTTCATCCCCTTCCTTGATGAGTGTGGTCTCACCGAGCAGCACGGCCCGGACGCTTCCCTCTTCCAGGTTCAGCGCGAGGCCCAGCACGTCATGCGGCAGCTCGACCAGCTCGCCCGCCATGCACTTCTCGAGCCCGTGGATGCGCGCGATGCCATCGCCCACGGAAACCACGGTGCCTACTTCGGCGATGTCGATCTCGCGCTCGTATCCTTCAATCTGCTGGCGGAGAACTGACGCGATCTCATCCGCCCTGATGCTCGTGGCCATTTGCAGGTTTCCCCCTGACGTCTCGATAGTGCCCTGTCTGATCAGTGCAGCATGGCGCTGCGGATTCTGGCGATCTGCTTGCGGATGCTGCCATCGTAGACGACATCGCCGATCCGGACGAGGGCGCCTCCCATCAGTGCCGGATCGGTCGAAAACTTCAGCCGGACGGTGCGGCCCGCCTTCTCCGAGACGGCCTTCTCCCACGCCGCGTGCTGCGCCGCGGGAATGGGGCGGGCCGAGATGACATCGGCGGAGGCGGTGTTCAGCCGCTGATCGCGAAGCTGGCCGAATACCTTGGCAATATCCTTCATGGCGTGAAGGCGGCCCTTGTCCAGCACCAGCGTGAGGAAGCGCCGCGTCATGGCGTGGGGCGACATCCTGCGCATCACCTCATCGAGTATCTGATGACGCTTCTCGATGCCCATCCCCGGATGCTGCAGGACGCGAGGCAGCGCAGGCAGCTCACGCAGCAGCGCTGCGAAGGTGTCGAGATCATCGCCGGCCTTCTGGATGTCGTCGGGCGACTTCAGCGACTCGATGAAGGCCGAGGCGTAATTCCGGGCGATGCCGCTTTCCGTCAAAGCGATGATCTCCTGTTTCGCCGTCGCGCGCGGCGATCCCGAGGTCCGACCCTGATGGACTGGCCGTGCAGAAACGATGGAAAGCGTGTTCGCCGGCCGACCCTGACGAAAAAGAGCGCGCAGATTAGCACGCTGCTTGAAAGAGCGTCAACGGCGCCGCGCCCGGATTCAAGACCTCTATCTGACTGACAGGAAAGGCCGATCAAATCAATAGTGTTAATTCACTAAATCAATCAGCTGCGGCTCAGGTAGACATAATTAGTATTTTAGGACTACACAATCATGCTTCGGTCGGGCCGCTCGAGAAGCTCGAAGAGGCGGTCCAGCTCCTCGTCGCTGTAGAACTCTATCTCGATACGGCCGCGCCCCTTCCCCAGATACTTGATGTGAATCCTGGTTCCCAGGGTGCGCTGCAGGCGTTCCTCCGCATGCCGCACGTTCGGATCTGCCGGCTCTCCATCACCGGCGGACAGCCCATCCTTCGCCGTTCTTTTCCTCCTGGCATTCTCTTCGGCAGCTCGTGAGGTCACATACCCTTCCAGCATCGCCTCGGCGGCCTTGAGGATCTCCTCTTCGTCATGCAGCGACAGGAGGGCCTTGGCGTGACTGGGGGTAAGACGCCCGCTCTTGACCAGCTCCTGCACCCGCGCAGGGAGCTTGAGCAATCTCAAGGTGTTGGCGACACTGGGCCGCTTGCGCCCTACCTTCTCGGCCACCTGCTCCTGGGTCAGCCCGTAGTCCTCCATCAGGAGGGTGAAGGCACGGGCCTCCTCGATGGCATTGAGCTGCTGGCGCTGGATATTCTCGATGAGCGCCAGCTCCAGGGAGCGCTCCCCGCCCACCTTCTGCACCATCGCCGGCAGACGTCTCAGACCGGCGATGCGGGCCGCCCGCCACCGGCGCTCGCCGGCGATCAGCTCGAACCCCTGCCCGACCTCCCTCACCAGGATCGGCTGGAGCACTCCGGCGGCCTTGATGGAGGCGGCAAGGTCGTTGAGCTCGTCGTCATCGAACCGCTCCCGTGGCTGGGATGGATTGGGAACGATCTGATCCACATCCACCTGGATGAATCCTTCGGCAACCGGGCCGCCCGGACGGGGCGGCAGCAGGGAGCCAAGTCCCTTACCAAGCGCCTGCCTTTTCATGGGCCATGATCTCCTTTGCCAGGCCGAGGTAAGCCTCGGCGCCTCTAGAGCGTATGTCGTACGTAATAATTGGTTTACCAAAACTGGGCGCCTCACCCAGCCGCACGTTCCTCGGGATGATCGCCCTGAGGACGCTGTCCTTGAAGTACTGCTGCACTTCCCCCACGACCTGCCTGGCCAGGTTGATCCGCTCATCGAACATGGTCAGGAGGATCCCCTCCAGCGCCAGCTCCGGGTTCAGCCCCTCCCTGACCCTCTTGAGTGTCTCCATCAGCTCTGTAAGACCCTCGAGCGCCAGGTACTCACACTGAACCGGCACAAGCACGCCGCGGGCGGCGCAGAGAGCGTTGATGGTGAGAAGACCCAGGGCAGGCGGACAATCAAGGAGGATGAACTCGTAGTCTTTCTCCAGCGGGCGTATCGCCTCCCTGAGCCGATACTCCCGGGCGTGGGCTTCGACGAGCTCCAGCTCGGCGCCGATGAGATCCCGCTCCGCGGGAATGAGCCACAGCTGCTTCATGTCGGTGGGAAGCAGCGCTTCCCGGGCCGTGGCGCCTCCAACCAGCAGGTCGTAGACGCTGACCCGATCTTCCATGGGAGGAATGCCAAGCCCGCGTGTGGCGCTGCTTTGCGGGTCCACGTCCACGAGCAGAGTGGGCCGCTCGAGGGATGCCAGAGCAGCGGCGAGGCTGATCGCGGTGGTCGTCTTGCCGACGCCACCTTTCTGATTCGCAATCGCAATGATGCGGGCCAAGTGCCGCTTCCTTGGGAGGCCTTGTTGAGCGCTCTGGAACTCCGCGCAACGGGATCGATCCGTGAGGCGCGCGCAGGGTAGCATGCGCGTCAAGCAGCGCCGGCGCGAGAGCGGCTAGTCGATCGTTCCGCGCGGAACACTCTGGGGAGCCGCCAGCTCGAGCACGACGGCAAACGAAGACCTCCTGAATGGCAGGAGCTGATCGGCCACCAGCCTGAGCGGCTCTGCAATTGCGCCCAGGATCTCCTGACGCCCCGACGACCCCACCAGGAATAGCAGCCGTCCGCCCGGCCGCAGAGCCGCCGCGGCCCCTGCCATCACTGTCCGGGCGGCGGCTACAGCCCTCATGCTGATGCAGTCCCAGCGTCCGTAGCGCGATAGATCGTGAGGCCGGTCAACCCTGGCCCTGATGACGGTCGTGTCGGTAAGCTGTAGCTCGCGGGCCACCGTCTCGAGGAAGATACTCTTCCGAAGGGTGGGCTCCATCATCCCCAGGCGCAGCTCCGGCAGCGCGCACTTGATCGGGATGGCGGGATAGCCGTTCCCCGCGCCGATATCCAGAAGGGATCCCGCCCGTTGGTGCACCCACGGAAGCAGAGCCAAAGACTCCATGACGTGCCGCTCGATCACCGTCCGGGCCTCGGTCGAGCCAACCAGCCGGACGGCGCGATTCCACTTCACGAGCAGGGAGAAATGCCTCTCGAGGCGGTCGAGACCTCCCGGCGGCATCGCCACCCCGGCAGCGGCGATCCCGGAATCAAGAAGCAGCCTGACGTCGTCTGGTGCCACCCGCGGCCCTGTGAAGGTAGATGCGCAGGATGGAGATGGCAGCAGGGGTTACCCCGCTGATCCTGGATGCCTGGCCAAGGGTGGCCGGGCGGACACGGGAGAGCTTCTCCACGATCTCGCGCGAGAGACCCGGGACGGCTGTGTACTCGAACCAGTCAGGGATTGCGCGTCCCTCCTCCCTGGCCGCGCGCTCCACCTCGCGCTGCTGCTGCTCGATGTAGCCCACGTACTTCATCCGCGATTCGATGATGAACCGCTCACGTGGTGAGAGTCCTCCCGGCTCCGCCTCTTCGGCGAGCGCCTCCACCTGCGCCAGAGTGACACCCGGCCTCCCCAGAAGCTCGGCGCGTGAGAGTGAGCGCCTCTCCGATTCCATCCCCACCACCACCTGGCCGCCGCGCAGCCAGGAGGCGCAGCTCTCCAGCCGCGCCCTCCGCGCCAGGAACAGCTCCCAGCGCTCGTCATCGATGAGGCCCAGCCCGCGCGCCGCGGGGGTGAGCCTCGTGTCGGCGCTGTCGATGTCCATTAGGAGCCTGTGCTCCGCCCGGGAGGTGAACATTCTGTAAGGCTCCCGGGTCCCGACTGTGACGAGGTCATCCACGAGCACACCGATGTAGGCCTGCGAGCGGTTCAAAATGAGCGGTGGCTCCCCTTTTGCCTTCAGGCCGGCGTTGATGCCGCCGATCGCGCCGAGCCCGGCGGCCTCCTCGTAGCCGGTCGTCCCGTTGATCTGTCCGGCGAGGAACAGCCCTTCCACCCGCCATGTCTCCAGGGAGGGCTTCAGCTCCGTGGGGTCGACGAAGTCGTACTCGATTGCATACCCAGGCCTCACGATCGTTGCCCCGGCGAGCCCATCGATGGTGTCGATGAAGCGGCGCTGTACCTCGCGCGGAAGCGACGTGGACAGACCATTAAGATAGATCTCGTCGGTGTGCCTTCCTTCGGGCTCGATGAAAATCTGGTGCCGTGTCCTGTCCGCGAACCTGTGCACCTTGTCTTCCACGGAAGGACAGTACCGGGGGCCCACGGAGCGGATCTGGCCGGAGAAGATCGGCGACTCGCCCATGTGAGCCCGGATCACATCGTGCGTTGCCTCGTTGGTCCAGGCGATGTGGCAGGGAACCTGATCCATGACGAGCCGGCCCGTCATGAAGGAGAACGGGACCGGATCGGGATCTCCGTGCTGGACCTCGAACTGCGCGAAGTCAATGCTCCGGCCCAGGAGCCGGGGAGGCGTTCCCGTCTTGAGCCGGCCCATCGCGAACCCCAGCGACTGCAGGCGCACGGCCAGGTCCACGGCCGGCGCTTCTCCGAGCCGGCCCGCCGCAAACGACTCGGCGCCGATGTGGACGAGTCCCCTCAGAAAGGTCCCGGTGGTGATGACAACGGCCCGCGCGGCAAGCCGCCTTCCATCAACGAGCGTGACGCCCCGGGCACGGCTGCCGTCCAGCTCCAGGTCGGCCACCATTCCTTCGACGAGATCGAGGCCTGGCGTGGACTTCAGGCGCCGCAGCATCACCTCGTGATAGAGAGCCTTGTCGGCCTGCGCGCGTGGCGCCTGGACCGCCGGACCGCGGCTGCGGTTGAGCAGGCGGAACTGAATCCCGGCTTCATCCGTCACCAGTCCCATCAGTCCCCCCAGTGCGTCGACCTCCCGCACCAGGTGTCCCTTGGCGAGCCCCCCCACGGCAGGATTGCACGACATCCGCGCCACGGAGCCCGCGCTGGGTGTCACCACCGCCGCGCGGAGTCCCATCCGCGCCGCGGCGTGCGCCGCCTCGCACCCCGCATGTCCTGCACCGACAACCACGACGTCGTATCTCACCGGGCCATCCTCACGTTACTTGCCGATGCAGAAGGTATTGAAGATCCGATCGTAAAGCCCCTCGATCGGGACCTGCCCCGTGATCTCCCCGAGGCTCTGGAGCGCAGCGTGCAGATCGGCCAGCCAGATCTCTTCGGTCATTCCCTGCGCGAACACGGCTGCGGCAGCCTCAAGCCTTGATGCCGCGCGGCGCAGCGCGTCATGGTGTCGAGCCTCCGTGATCACCAGCTCGCTGCCCGAAAGCGACTCAACTCCCGCAAGGCGGGTGAAGATCGCCGCGCGCAGCCGATCGAGTCCATCCCCCGTGCGCGCGGAGAGCGCAACCCCGCCAGCAATAGAGCTCGCCTCTCCCAGATCGCACTTGCTTGCCGCAGGAATGACCCGATCTCCCATGGCATCCAGGATCGCCCTGTCTTCATCGATCGGCTGTTCGCCGCACGGGATCAGCAACACGACCAGATCGGCGCCCCGCATCTCGGCTCTGCTGCGCCGGACCCCTTCGGCCTCGATCGCGGCATCGATCTGACGCAAGCCCGCCGTGTCGACCAGCGAGACCGGGATGCCGTCCAGGTCGATGCGCTCGCTGAGAAAGTCGCGCGTGGTCCCAGGCACCTCCGAGACGATGGCGCGCTCCGATCTAAGTAATGCATTGAAAAGAGTTGACTTACCTGCGTTGGGCCTGCCCGCCAGCACCACGCGCGCCCCCTCCCGCAACAGCCGGCCCTGGCGGTAGCTTCCCACGAAGGCGGCAATCTGATTTGCCAGAGCGGCGATCCTGCCGGCGCGCTGCCCACCGCGCTCGCGGACATCCGGCTCTTCTCCGAACTCCAGGCTCGCCTCGGCCTCGGCGATCAGGCTTATCAGCTCTTCCCGCATGCGCTCGAGGCGTTGCGAAAGAGCGCCGCGCGCCTGCTCGCCGGCCACCCGCGCTGCCTGCGCCGAGGGGGCGTTGATCAGATCGCGAATGCCCTCCGCCTGGGCCAGGTCAATCCTGCCGTGCAACAGAGCGCGGTAGGTGAACTCACCAGGCGATGCCGCCTGGGCGCCGGCGGCGAGGAGCTCCTCGAGCAGGAGTCCCACCACGGTGGGGCTTCCGTGGCAGCTCAGCTCCACGAGATCTTCGCCAGTGTAGGAGCGGCCAGACTTATGGTAGGTAAGAAACCCTTCATCAATGATGTGCCCGCTGGAATGGAGCCGGAATCTGCCGAAGATCGATTCGCGTGGCTCTATTTGTGTTGATGCACTAGCAATGAATACCTGCTGCGCGCACTCCAGCGCCTGGGGGCCGGTGATCCGGATGACGGCGATCCCGCCGCGCCCTGGCGGCGTGGAGAGCGCCACCACGGTCTCATGGACTGCGCGCATGATCCGGGTCAGGCGGGGGAGATGACGATTTTCTTGAGGCCTTCGCCCCCCGGCACATCCACGCTGGAGGTGGAGACCCCTTCGATCTGCGCCAGCTCCAGATGCACCAGCCGGCGATCGTAGGCGTTCATCGGGGGCAGCTCCTGCTGCCGGCCATCGCGGCGAACCTGCTCTGCGGCCTGCAGGGCCTGATGCAGCAGATCTTCTTCCTCCTGCCGGCGCCGGCCCTCGCAATCGACCACCAGCCGCTTGGCCAGATTGAGCTGGCGCGCCGCCACCTTGCCCATCAGCAGCTGGAGAGATTCGAGCACGATCCCCTGGCGCTCCAGCAGCAGGTAGTTGTCCGGACCCTCCAGCTCCACCCAGATCGCCTCCGGTGTCTCGCGGAAGGTGGGTGTGAGGTTGAGCCCGATCTCGCGCAGGAAGGTCTGCGTGAGCTCTTCGACCCCTTCCGGGAGGCTCATGGCCTGCTCTCCTGCGCTCGCCGCCTACGCCGCGAGGGCGCGGGCCGCCTCATCGAGCTGGTCAGCCTTGCGGTTCGTCAGCCACTGCTGCACCAGCCCGAGGATATTGTTCGTCAACCAGTAGATCACCAGCCCGCTGGGCATGTTCATCATGAAGAAGGTGAACATCACCGGCATGAACATCATCATCCGCCGCTGCATCGGGTCGGGGATCGACGCGGAGGTCATCCACTGCTGCACGAGCCATGAGATCCCCATCAGGATCGGCGTGATGTAGTAGGGGTCGCGCTGCGAGAGGTCGCCGAGCCAGAGTATGAAAGGCGCCTGCCGCAGCTCGATCGTCACCGCCAGCAGGTTGTAGAAGCCGATGAAAATCGGCATCTGCAGCAGCAGGGGAAGGCAGCCTCCCAGGTTGGCCATGGGGTTGACCCCTTCTTTCTTGTACAGCGCCATGACCTCTTCGTTCATCTGCCGCTGCTGGTCCATCGTCTTGCGCCCAAGCTTCTTGTAGCGCTCCTGGATCGCCTTCACCCGCGGCTGGATCTTGGCCATCTTCTTGCTCGTCTGGCGCATCGTGATGGCCGACTTGTAGGTCAGCGGGAAGAAGACCAGCCGCAGCAGAACGGTCATGACGATGATCGACCAGCCATAGTTGCCGATGCTGCCGTGGATCCAGGTGAGGGCGAGGAAGAGGTACTTGGTCACGAGGTAGATGAGCGAGAAGCGCGAAAAGTCGATGACCCTTTCCATCTCGTGGCCCAGCCCCACGAGCAGCTTGTAGTCCTTCGGCCCGACAAACAGGCGCCACGTCCCGCCGGGCGCCGTCACTCCCGACGCGATGATGGGAGCAGCCGGCGCCGCGCCCGCGGCGGCCCGGCGCGGCTCCCAGGAGATGGCCAGATCGGAGCCCGGCGCACCACCATCCGGGAGGACCAGCGAGGCAAAGTAGGTGGACTCCAGTCCGGCCCAGCGAACCGGGGTGCCGCGCGCGGCGCTGTAGAGCACAGGGCCAGCCAGGCTCGCCGGCGCCATGCGGATGATCTCCCGGCCGTCATGCAACACGCCCTGGCCTTCAACATGCCCGTACGACTGCGTGTCGCCTTCGATCTTCTGGGCCAGGCCCGTGGCCGTCAGCAGAGTCGCCTCGATCGGCTTGCCGTCGCGGGTCACTTCGAAGCTGATCTGGCTGACGTACCCGTCCGAGGGAATCACCATGCTCTTGCGCACGGCGAGCCCCTTGCCGTCGGCCCACGACATCTCCACGCGCGTGCCTGGCCCCAGACCCGAGGGATCTCCCGGGGGTATCTCGACGAGCTCATGAGCATGCAGCGCCGTGGCGAGACGCCTGGTCCCCTCCGCGTCGGCGGGCAGCACAACCTGGAAGGGAAGCTCGCCGCTGGCCGCCGCCTCTTCCGGGATCAGGTCCTGCGCCACACCCTCATGGTTGGAATACTTGAGAAGCTTCCACCAGCGGATTCTTCCCCCTTCGTTGGTGAACCGGATGTCCTGTGTGGCGGTGGTGACCCGGAACTCCTCGACGGCAGCCGCCCCCACAACGGCGGGGGCCTGGACGGCGGCCGCCGGAGCGGGGAGCTGTCCGGTATCTATCGCCTGGGCAGCCTGCGCCTGCGGCGCGGCAGCTGATTCAGGAGTCCGGGCAGCCTGCTCTGCCGGCGCGCTCTGCCGCGGTGGCGGGGGCTGGGGAGCAAAGAAGACAGACCAGATCACCATCACCGCCGCCGAAAGCGCGAAGGCCAGAAGAGTTCTCTTTTCCATGGGGGTCTGGTGTCCTTATTCCGGAATCATCGAACGGGATCGGAGCCGCCCGGATGCAGAGGATGGCAGCGCGCCAGACGGCGCAGCGTCATCCAGCCGCCCCTCCAGAAGCCGCGGCGCCGGAAGGCCTCACTGGCGTACTCCGAGCAGGTGGGCTCGAACCGGCAAGTGGGCGGCAGCAGGGGAGAGACGAAGCGCTTGTAGCCCGCCAGCACCGCGACCATCAGCCGCGCGGGCAGCGCGGCGATCGCCCCGGTCAGGTCCGGTCTTTCATCAGTCGCGTGAGCCGCGCGCATCGTTCCAGAAACTCCTGTTCGAGCGATGTCGCCGGCGCGCTGCCGATTCCGGGCCGGCCCACCACCACGACATCGAAGCTGCCCGGCAGCATTCCCCGTTGCCTTCGGAAAACCTCGCGAAGCCGCCGCCGTGCGCGGTTGCGCACGACGGCATTGCCCACCTTCCTGCCCAGCGCCACGCCCAGTCTGCTGCGCTCCAGGGAGCTGGGCGTCGCGATCAACGTGAAGTGGCGGCCCGGCAACCTGATCCCGGCCGAGTGAATCCTGTCGAAGTCCCGCTTGTGATGCAGCCGGTCGTCCGGCCTGAAGCGCTGCCCGCCCGCGAGCCGCTCCGCGTCGGCCATCCGCGTCAGACTGTGAGCCGTTTTCTTCCCTTCACGCGGCGCCGCTTGAGCACAAGGCGCCCCTTGGCGGTCTTCATGCGCGACCGGAAGCCGTGCTTCTTCAATCTGCGCCTGTTGTTGGGCTGATAGGTTCGCTTGGCCATGAAACTCCTCGAGTGGGACCATTTCTGAATCAGGACGTCCGATGTCAGGGCGAACCACAGATGTTATCGGCCGCCCCCCGACGCGTCAAGCAATCGGGATGTTCGCAACGCACGCAGGATCCTGCGCATCCAACGCGCCGCGCGCGCGCTCTTCTTCGTTGATGGCCGCTCGAACCGTATGATAGGATGCCGCACTTGCTGGCGCGCGGTAGACAGGCGGCTGCTGCAGTATTCCTTCCCGACAGTCGAGGCACACACTTTGAGCGATCCGACGCGGCGGATGATGATGTCGCCTGTGACCCCCGCCACCTGCCAGCACAACATCTGGTCCCACCAGCCGGCGTTACACAACACTTTGGATTACGGCAGGCCCGGGGCGGCCAGGCGGCAGCCAGTACGTGCCATACTTTACTTAACTTATTGAAGTATAAGAACTTCCGACTTACGAGCTTTTCCACAGTTGTTGAAAAACTGTGGATGCCTACGGCGCGGCAACGGCGGCATCTCTATGAATATCTGGGAGAGAATCCTCGACAACCTCGAAGACAGGGTCAACTCACAGAGCTTCGCGACCTGGTTTCGCCCCACGTCGCTATCGCGCGACGAGGGGAGGAAGATTGTGGTCGCCGTGCCCAGTCCGTTGTTCGCAAACTGGATCTCGAAGAACTACATGGAACTGATCAGGGAATCGTGCGGCACTCTGGATCGCGGCGGCGCCGAGGTGGCGTTCGTCTACGATGAGCACGTGGCCGCGCTGCCTCCCGTCGGCGCCGCCTCCGAGAACACGCCGCTGCCGGCCGGGCGCGCTTCCTCGCCGCTGAACCCCAAGTACACCTTCGATTCGTTCGTCGTCAGCTCGAGCAATGAGCTGGCGCGGGCCGCGGCGCTGCGCGTCGCCGAAGAGCCCAACCTGACCTACAACCCGCTCTACATCTACGGCGGCGTCGGCCTGGGCAAGACCCACCTGATGCACGCCATCGGCAATCACATCACGCAGACCAGGCCACGCCTGCGCCAGAGGTACCTCTCCAGCGAATCGTTCATGAACGAGCTGATCACGGCGATCCGGTTCGAGAAGACCCTCGACTTCCGCGATCGATACCGCGGCGTGGACCTGTTGCTCATCGATGACATCCAGTTTCTGGCCGGCAAGGAGAGGACGCAGGAGGAGTTCTTTCACACCTTCAATGCTCTCTATGAGAGCCAGAAGCAGATAGTCATCACCAGCGACTGCCCTCCACGCGAGATCCCCACGCTCGAGGAGCGCCTGCGATCGCGGTTCGAGTGGGGCCTCATCGCCGACATCCAGCCCCCGGATCTCGAAACCAAGGTGGCCATTCTCAACAAGAAGGCGGAGGCCGAAGGGATCACGCTGCCCCAGGAAGTCGCCCTCTTCATCGCCAGCAAGATCAGGTCCAATATCCGCGAGCTGGAGGGCTCGCTCATCCGGCTGACCGCCTATGCGTCGCTGGTGGACGGCGACCTGGATCTCCCCCTCGCCAAGGATGTTCTCAAGGACATCCTGGTGGACGACAACAAGGCGATCTCGATCGAGTCGATCCAAAAGTACGTCGCCAACTTCTACCAGATCAAGGTCTCGGAGCTCAAGTCCCGCAACAACGCCAAGCAGGTCTCATTCCCGCGGCAGGTGGCGATGTACCTGACCAAGCACCTGACCGATGCCTCTCTCCCCGAGATCGGCAAGCGCTTCGGCGGCAAGCACCACTCAACCGTGATCCATGCCGTGCGCAAGATCGAGACGAAGCGTTCGAAGGAGCATGATTTCAACAGGATGGTCAACAACTTTATGGAAGCATTGAAATGACTTGCCTCCTTGTTGTTGATAACTGCCTGTGGGCCGGTAGTGGAAAAAACTTCTCGAACTCGGTTTCAGAGACCACTGTGGATCGCCGGGCTTCGGCGGCACGGCCGCGTGGCAGGCATGCACAGGCTAAGCTCCTGAATCCACTCTATCCGTCGAACTCTTCCACACGTTGCACAGCGCCTGCTACTACGGCTGGATAGATACAAACACACAAGATTGTATAGGTAGAAACAGATCGTTCAGGAGGCCCCATGGAATTCATCGTGAAGCAGTCAGTCCTTCTGCGGGAATTGAGTCTCGTCCAGGGGGTCGTGGAACGGAAGAACACCGTGCCGATTCTGGCCAACATCCTGATGTCCGCCACGGGCGAGACAGTCAGCCTGATGGCGACCGATCTGGAAGTGAGCATGCGCAGCACGCTCACGGCGGCGGTGCAGAACGAGGGGAGTCTGAGCGTCTCCGGGCGGATGTTGCATGAGATCGTGCGCTCGCTGCCTGATTCAGATATCCAGCTCAAGTCGGATGATGACAACTGGGCGACGATTACGTGCGAGCGCTCTCACTTCCGCCTCATGGGGCTGTCAGGGGAACAGTTCCCTGCGCTGCCGAAGCCCGGCAGCGGGGCGAAGGTGGTCTTCGGTATTCAGCCGCTCCGGCAGATGATTCAGAAGGTTGTTTTCGCCGTGGCCAATGACGATGGCCGCTATGCTCTCAACGGAGCACTGTTGATTGTTGCCAAGGGGACCATCAGCCTGGTGGCCAGTGATGGGCACCGGCTTGCGTACGTCTCCAGGCCGCTTGCATCGGCCGGGGATCAGGCAGAGCTGCGGGTCGTGGTGCCTCACAAGGCGCTCATGGAACTGGCCAGGATCGGTGAGGAGATCGGTGGCGAGGTTCTGATCTGCCGGGAGGACAACCAGATCTTCTTCGAGACGGGCAGGGCCCTGATGTCATCGCGGCTGCTGGAAGGGCAGTTTCCCAGTTACGAGAAAGTGCTGCCTAAAGGCAACGACAAGATCGTGGAACTGCCGCGGGGCGCGTTTGGTGACGCGCTCAAGCGCGTGGCCCTGCTGTCGTCGGAGCGCAACCGGGCCGTGAAGGTTTCCGTCGGCAAGGGGAAAGTGGAGATCTCCGCGAAGAACCCGGAAGTTGGTGAGGCCAGGGAGACGCTGGCGGCCGGATACAACGGCGCCGATGTGGAGATTGGGTTCAATGCCCGCTACATACTGGACTTCCTTGGCGCGGTGGAAACGGATGTTGTTTGTCTGGAGCTCAAGGATGAAGCGACCCAGGGGCTCCTGAAAGGCAAGGAGGCTGCGCGCGACGGGGCCGCGAAGGGAGAAAAGAGCGGTAAGGGGGACAAGACCAGCAGGACCGAGGCGAAGGCGGCAGCGGCCGAGGACTATCAGTACGTCGTGATGCCGATGCGGATCTGAGAGGGATATGCCCACCAGCCAGGAACGAGGTGGAATAGGAGGCGCTCCGGCGGGAGCTGCCGCCTACGACGCCACACAGATCAAGGTCCTCGAGGGGCTCGAGCCGGTCCGCAAGCGTCCGGCCATGTACATCGGCTCCACGGGCGAGTCCGGACTGCATCACCTCGTTTACGAAGTGGTGGACAACTCCGTCGACGAGGCCCAGGCCGGGTACTGTGACCACATCGAGGTCGTGATCCACCTGGACAACAGCGTCACCGTGCAGGACAACGGACGCGGCATCCCCGTGGACCTCCATCCCACCGAGAAGAAGCCGGCCGCGGAGGTGGTGCTGACGATGCTGCACGCCGGCGGCAAGTTCGACAACGTCGCCTACAAGGTCTCCGGTGGACTCCACGGGGTGGGCGTCTCCGTGGTGAATGCTCTGTCAGAGGCGCTCGAGCTGGAGATCTGGCGCGACGGCAAGGTCTATCAGCAGTCGTACGAGCGCGGCAAGCCGGCCACCGAGTTCATGGAAGTAGGGATCACGCACAAGCGCGGGACGAAGCTTTCGTTCCGTCCCGATCAGGAGATCTTCGAGACGACCAACTTTTCCCATGACATCCTGACGCAGCGGCTGCGCGAGCTGGCCTTCCTGAACCCCGGACTGCGCATCGATTTCGCCGACGAGCGCACCTCGAAGAATCATTCGTTCCACTACGCCGGCGGCATCGTGGACTTCGTCGGGCACCTCAACAAGAGCCGCACGACGCTGCATCCCGATCCGATCCACGTCCGTGGGGAGCGCGACGGCGTTCTGGTCGACGTGGCGCTCCAGTACAACGACACTTACGCCGAGAGCGTCTACGCCTTCGCCAACTCGATCAACACGATCGAGGGAGGCACGCACCTGTCGGGATTCCGCGGCGCGCTGACGCGCTGCATCAACACGTACGCGACGCGCAACGGCCTCACGAAGGACCTCAAGGACGCCAGCATCACCGGCGAGGATGTACGCGAAGGGCTCGTGGCCGTCATCAGTGTGAAGCTGCCCAACCCGCAGTTCGAAGGTCAGACCAAGACGAAGCTGGGCAACACGGAGATCAAAGGGTACGTCGAAGGGGTCTTCAACGACCGCCTGTCCGTCTTCCTGGAGGAGAACCCCCAGGTCGCCCGGCGCATCGTCCAGAAGGGGATTGACGCCGCGCGGGCCCGGGAGGCCGCCCGCAAAGCGCGCGATCTGACCCGGCGCAAAGGGTACCTCGACTCGTCATCCCTTCCCGGCAAGCTGGCCGACTGCCAGGAGCGCGACCCGCAGAACGCAGAGCTGTTCCTGGTGGAAGGCGAGAGCGCCGGCGGGTCGGCCAAGCAGGGGCGCGATCGGCGCACCCAGGCCATCCTGCCTCTGAAGGGAAAGATCCTCAACGTGGAGAAGGCGCGCTTCGACAAGATGCTCGCCCACGAGGAGATCAGGACGCTCATCACGGCCCTGGGCTGCGGCGTCAAGACGATGGACGATTACGCGATCGAGAAGCTGCGCTACCACCGGCTGGTGATCATGACCGACGCCGACGTGGACGGCAGCCATATCCGCACGCTCCTGCTGACCTTTTTCTACCGGCACCTGCCCGAGGTGATCGAGAGGGGCTATCTCTACATCGCCCAGCCGCCGCTCTACAAGGTCCGCAAGGGCAAGTCAGAGATGTACATCAACACCGACGAGGAGCTCAACCGCTTCCTGCTGGGCAAGGCGATCGAGGAAAAGACCCTCACGACCCGCACCGGTCGCGTCTACAACGGCGTCGGGCTGCAGAACCTCCTGGAGCGCCTCATCGAATACCACCGCTTCATGGAGCTGATCGCGCGCCGCGGCTACGACAGGGAGCTGCTCGAGGTGCTTCTGCAGGAAGGGATCTACCAGCGCCAGCACTTCGCCGAGCGTGACTGGATGGAGAAAGCGGCAGCGGCCCTGAAGGCCAAGGGACGCACCGTGGAAGGGATACGCCACGACGAGGAGCACAGCCTCTACGAGCTGCAGGTCGGACCGCGCACTGCGGCCGAAGCACGGCTGACGATCTCGTGGGACGCGCTGGCCTCGACGGTGGAGTACCGCCGCCTGCACCAGATCAGCAATGACCTGGCCGACCTGGAGGCCACGCCGCTCGTCCTCTCCGGCGCCGGCAGCAGTGACGAGGAGGACAAGGGGAAAAAGACCCTCGCCTCGCGCGAGGAGCTGCTCGAGACAATCCTTGCCGCCGGCAAGGAAGGGGTGCATATCCAGCGCTACAAGGGGCTGGGCGAGATGAACCCGGATCAGCTCTGGGAGACAACGATGGATCCCGCCCGGCGCCACCTCCTGCAAGTCAGGGTGGAGGACGCCACGGAAGCGGACAACATCTTCACCGTGCTGATGGGCGAGCATGTCGAGCCCCGCCGGCGGTTCATCGAGACCAACGCACTCGACGTGCGCAACCTCGACATCTGACGCAGGCCGGGAGAGCAGGCTGAATGGACGAGAAGGTCGAGCGCGTACAGCCGGTCGACATCGAAGACGAGATGAGCAAGTCGTATCTCGACTATGCGATGTCGGTCATCATCGGCCGCGCCCTGCCCGACGTGCGCGACGGGCTCAAGCCGGTGCACCGGCGCGTGCTCTACGCGATGTACGACCTGAGCAACGATCACACGAAGCCCTACAAGAAGTCGGCGCGCATCGCCGGCGATGTGATCGGCAAGTACCACCCCCACGGTGAGGCGCCGGTCTACGACGCCATCGTGCGCATGGCCCAGGAGTTCTCGCTGCGCTATCCGCTGGTCGATGGACAGGGGAACTTCGGCTCCGTGGACGGGGATCCGCCCGCGGCGATGCGCTACACCGAGATCCGCATGGCCCGCATCAGCTCGGAGATGTTGCGCGACCTCGACAAGGAGACGGTGGAGTTCGCGCCCAACTACGACGGCACCCTGGAAGAGCCGCTCGTCCTGCCGGCGGCGATCCCGAATCTGCTCGCCAACGGCTCGGACGGCATCGCAGTCGGGATGGCCACCAAGATCCCGCCGCACAACCTGTGCGAGCTGGTGGACGGCCTGGTCACGCTCATCGACAACCCGGCGTGCACGCTGTCCGACCTGATGCAGCACATCAAGGGGCCGGATTTCCCGACCGCCGGGCTGATCTACGGCGCCGAGGGGATCCGCGCCGCCTACGCGACCGGGCGCGGGTCGATCGTGATGCGCGCGCGCGTCGAGGTGGAGACCCCCAAGAAGGGAGCCGAGCGGATCGTGGTCACCGAGATCCCCTACCAGGTGAACAAGGCCCGCCTCATCGAGCAGATTGCCCAGCTTGTCCGCGACAAGAAGCTGGAGGGGATCGGCGACATCCGCGACGAATCGGACCGCGACGGCATGCGCATCGTGCTGGAGCTGAAGCGCGGCGAGCTGGCGCAGCCGATCATCAACTCGCTGTACAAGTACACCCCGATGCAGGACTCCTTCGGCGTCATCCTCCTGGCGATCGTGAACAACCAGCCGCGCGTGCTGACGCTCAAGGAGATGCTCGAAGCGTTCCTGACACACCGCAAGGAGATCGTCTATCGCAGGACGAAGTTCGAGTTGCGCAAGGCCGAGGAGCGCGCCCACATCCTGGAGGGGCTCAAGATCGCGCTGGATCACCTCGACGAGGTGATCAACACGATCCGCGCGGCAGCCGATCCGGCCACGGCCAGACAGCAGCTGCGATTCCGCTTCAAGCTCTCGGAGCTGCAGGCGCAGGCGATCCTGGACATGCGCCTCCAGAGGCTCACGGGCCTCGAGCGCCAGAAGATTCTCGACGAGCTCAAGGAGACGCAGGAACTCATCGCGCGGCTCCGGAAGATCCTGGGGTCCGAGGAGCTGATCATGAAGATCATCGCCGATGAGCTCAAGGCGGTGAAGGAAGCCTACGGTGATGAGCGGCGCACCGAGATCGTGGCGCAGGTGGAGTTCATCTCGGCGGAGGACATGATCGCCGAGGAGGACATGGTGGTCACCGTGTCGCACACCGGCTACATCAAGCGCTCGTCGCTGAGCATCTACCGCACGCAGGGACGCGGCGGCAAGGGCCGCATCGGCATGACGACGAAGGACCAGGACTTCGTCGAGCACCTGTTCATCGCCTCCACCCACTCCTACATCCTGATCTTCACCAACAAGGGGCGCCTGCACTGGCTCAAGGTGCACGAAGTGCCCGAGGTGGGAGCGGCCGCCAAGGGGAAGGCGCTGGTCAACTTCATCAAGCTGGAGGAGGCCGAGCAGGTCCGCGCCCTGCTGCCGGTGCGCGAGTTCGCCGAAGGGCAGTTCATCGTGATGGCCACGCGCAAGGGGGTCGTCAAGAAAACGGCGCTCAACGCCTTCGCCAACGTCCGGACGGCGGGGATCATCGCGCTGTCGATCGATGGCGACGACGATCTGCTCGCGGCGCGGCTGTCCGATGGCGCCCAGGAGGTGATCCTGGCCACCCACAACGGCAAGATCATCCGCTTCTCGGGCGAAAACGTCCGCCCGATGGGGCGCACGGCGCGCGGCGTGCGCGGCATCCGGCTGCGCAAGGACGACTTCGTCGTGGAGATGGATGTCCTGGCGGGCGCCACGCACATCCTCACCGCCACCGAGAACGGCTACGGCAAGCGCACCGAGGTGGGGCTCTACCGCAGGCAAAGCCGCGGCGGCATGGGGATCATCGACATCAAGACCACCGCGCGCAACGGCAAGGTGGTGGGCGTCAAGGCCGTCGGCGAGGAGGATCAGATCATGGTGTCCACCACCAGCGGCATGGTGGCCCGCATGCGCGTGAAGCGCGTCTCGGTGGTCGGACGCAACACGCAAGGCGTGAGGCTGATGGTGCTCGAGGGAGGCGACAAGCTGGCCTCGGTGGCCAAGGTGGCGGAAAAGCAGGATGATGCGGGCCAGGAGCTGGCACCGCCGGAGCCGACGGCGGAGGAGCTGGCGCAGCTGGCGCGCGAAGCGGCCGAGCAGCCCGACGAGCCCGAAGAAGACACCGGCCTGCCCGGGGCCGACGACAACGGGAATGAGAACGACGCTGAGAATGGGGAGTAGACGATGAAGTTCTTCCTGGATACGGGCAACGTCGAGGAGCTGCGCGCCGCGGCGGCGACGGGAGTGCTCGACGGCGTGACCACCAACCCTTCCCTGGTGGCGCGCGAGGGGCGTAACTTCAAGGAGCTGCTGCTGGAGATCTGCGCCATCGTGGACGGCCCGATCTCGGCCGAGGTCACCACGATGGAGCAGGAGGGGATGTACAAGCAGGCGATGGAGCTGCGCGAGATCCACTCCAACATCGTGGTCAAGCTGCCGCTCACGAAGGAAGGGATCACCGTCTGCTCCCGGATCGCGCCGCAGGGAGTGCGCGTCAACGTGACGCTCTGTTTTTCCGCAACACAGGCGCTGCTGGCGGCCAAGGCCGGCGCAGCCTACGTCTCTCCCTTCGTGGGGCGCCTGGATGACATCTCCCACGTCGGGATGGATCTGATCCGCCAGATGCGGCAGATCTTCGACAACTACGGCTACGCCACCCAGATCCTGACGGCGTCGGTGCGCCATCCGGTGCACGTCGTGGAGGCCGCGCTGGCCGGATCGGACGTAGCCACGATGCCTGCCAAGGTGTTCGAAGCGCTCTTCAAGCACCCGCTCACCGATATCGGCAACGAGAAGTTCCTCGCCGACTGGAAGAAGCTGAAGGCCTGATGGCGGATCCGAGGCTCACGGAGCTCGCCCGGCGCAACGAAGCCGCGCTGGCCGGCGGCGGGGCCGAGCGGATCGCGCGCCAGCACGAATCAGGCAAGCTGACGGCCCGCGAGCGGGTGGAGATCCTGCTGGATCCCGGCTCCTTCCAGGAGTTCGACCGCCTCGTCGAGCACCGCTGCACGATGTTCGGCATGGAGTCGCAGCGGATTCCGGGCGACGGCGTGGTGACGGGCTACGGCAAGATCGACGGCCGCACCGTCTTCGTCTTCGCGCAGGACTTCACAGTGTTCGGCGGCTCGCTGTCGGAGACCTACGCCGAGAAGATCTGCAAGATCATGGACCTCGCCATGAAGGTCGGCGCGCCGATCATCGGGCTGAACGACTCGGGCGGCGCGCGCATCCAGGAAGGCGTGGTCAGCCTGGCCGGCTACGCCGACATCTTCCTGCGCAACACGCTGGCGTCGGGTGTCGTGCCCCAGATCTCGGCGATCATGGGGCCGTGCGCCGGCGGCGCGGTCTACTCGCCCGCCATCACCGACTTCAACATCATGGTGGACGGCACGGCCTACATGTTCATCACCGGTCCGGACGTGATCAGGACGGTCACCCACGAGGAGGTCACCAAGGAGGAGCTCGGCGGGGCGCACACGCACGCCGCCCGATCGGGGGTGGCGCACTTCGCGGTGGACGATGACCGCTCCTGCCTGGCGCTGATCCGGGAGCTGCTCTCCTACCTGCCCCAGAACAACATGGAGGACCCTCCAGCGCGCCCCTGCGCGGACGATCCGGCCCGCGCCGACGAGCGGCTCGATTCGATCGTCCCGGAGAATCCGAACCAGCCCTACGACATCAAGGATGTCATCAGCCTCATTGTGGATGACGGGCGGTTCCTGGAAGTGCATGCCGAGTTCGCCCGCAACATCGTGGTGGGGCTTGCCAGGCTGTCCGGGCGCAGCGTGGGCGTGGTCGCCAACCAGCCGGCGGTCCTGGCCGGCACGCTCGACATCGACGCCTCGCTCAAGGCGGCCCGCTTCGTGCGGTTCTGCGACGCGTTCAACATCCCGCTGGTGGTCTTCGAGGACGTGCCGGGATTCCTCCCGGGGGTGAAGCAGGAGCATGGCGGCATCATCAAGCACGGCGCCAAGCTGCTCTACGCCTTCGCGGAGGCCACCGTCGCCAAGGTCACCATCATCACCCGCAAGTCGTACGGTGGCGCCTACTGCGTGATGGCGTCCAAGCACATCCGCACCGACGTCAACTTCGCCTACCCCACCGCCGAGATCGCAGTGATGGGGGCGGAAGGGGCCGTGGAGATCCTCCACAGGAAGGAGATCGGCGCGGCCAAAAACCCTGCGAAGATGCGCTCCGAGAAGGTGCAGGAGTTCCGTGCGGCATTCGCCAACCCGTATATCGCGGCGCAGCGCGGCTTCGTCGACGAGGTGATCCAGCCGCGCCACACCCGCTCCCGGGTGATCGCGGCTCTGGAGATGCTCTCCACCAAGGTGGACAGGAACCCGCCGCGCAAGCACGGCAACATCCCGCTGTGACCGGCAGATAAATGAGGACGAGCGCCGCAGCGGCCCGCATCTGGATCGTCCGTGGCGCCCTGCTGTGGGGGGCGATCGGCTTCGCCGTGGCGGCGGCAAGACCATCCGACGAGGCTCGCGGGGCCCTCTCATGGCTCCTGGCCGCGCTCCTGGCGGCAGTCGCGCTGCCGGCGGGCCTGTTCGCGCTGTTATCCGGGCTGGCCCGCTGGTTCTCGGCCGAGTGCGCCCGATGCCGGTACCGCCTGCTGGCCTGCTGGGCCCCGGCCGGCATCCTGATCTATGTGGCCGGGTTTCTCGTGGCCCCCGACGCGGAGCACTGGAACCGTCTCTTCGGGCGCCTCTTCTGGCCGCTGACCATCGCGGTGATCGCGCTGGGAGCCGACGCGCTGGCCGAGGCGGCGCGCGGCGGCGAGCTCTGGCTCCTGCTGGCCGGCGTGCTGGCGGCCCTGCTCATCGGCGAGGCCGGCGCGCGGCTCTGGCTGCGGCACGCGGCGGAAAATCCCTGGGAGCGGGCGATGTTCGATCCGGCCCAGACGGCGTTCGTGGCGCCCAAGTTCTCGCCGCACCACTACGAGGCCTACATCCCGAGGCCGGAGTTCATCTCCCGCGACGGGCTCAACCGCCACAACGCGCTGGGATTCCGCGGCGAGGAGATCACCGCCCCCAAGCCCGCCGGCACTTTCAGGATCGCCGCCCTGGGCGGCTCGACCACCTATGACACCGGGGTGCGCGACTGGCGCGAGGCCTATCCGGCGGCTCTGGAATCAGAGTTGATCACGCAGCACGGCCTGGGGCGCGTGGAGGTGATCAACGCGGGCGTTCCGGGCCACGACATGGCGGAGATCCTGATTAACCTGGAATTCAGGGTGCTGGACCTGCAGCCCGATCTGGTCATTGTCTATGAAAACACCAACGACGTCGCTGCGCGGATCGTGCCACCAGCCGCGTACCGCGGCGACAACGCCGGCCGCAGGAGGGTCTGGGACAGCGATGCCGTGGCACGCGTGACCTCGCCGCTGATGCGTCTGCCCAGCGCGCTGCTGCGCATCATGTCGATCAACTTCCGGTGGCTGGGAGACGGCGGTGTCGTGTCGCTGGACACGGTGGTGGATGTCCCGTGCACCGGCAACAGCGCCGGCGCGTCGTGCCTCGGGATGAGCGTGGAGGAGGCGCTGGCCGCAAACCCGCCCGTCTACTTCGAGCGCCGCCTGCGCGGGATCGCCGCCATCGCGCGATCCGCCGGTGTCCGCCTCATGCTCATGACATGGGCGCACAACCCGCTCATGAACGACTACGCGGGCCGTCCCGAGATGGAGGCCGCCTTCGCCCAGCACAACGGCATCATCGCCAGGATCGCGCGGGAAGAAGAGGCCAGCTTCTTCGACTTCGCGCCGCTGATGCCGCGAGACCGGGCATTATGGGCTGACGGCCGGCACATGACGGCCGAAGGCAACAAGGTGCGCGCCCGGCTGATCGCCGGCTACCTGGTGGGCGAGGGGCTGATCCCGAAGGATTGATGTGGCTATGCGGGTCCATAGGGGTGGGGGGGGGGCCGGAACGCAGGACCGCCGCCAGCTCCCATCCGTCTGCCTCATAGTCGGTGGGTGACCGGCGGCGGCTTCAATCCGGCTGGCGGGATGCAGCGCCGGCAACGCCCATCCCTTGCCAAACCGGTACAAACCCTTCAGTTCTTGGCGACTGCCTGATTCTCCGCGTGCTGGAGCATGTGACCGCCAACCCAGCCTGCGAGCACTTCCTGGGGGACCTCAGCCAGCGTCGCCGTGACATCCTTGAGCCCGCTCGCGCGCTTCACCGTGTAGGTGACCTGCTTGCCCGGAGCGAGCGACTTCTTGGCGGCCTTGATGGCTTCCATATTCCCGTCGGCGTACTTGATTCCATTGATGGCGACCAGTGCGTCGCCGGCGGCAAATCCGGCCTTCTCGGCCGGGCTGCCCGGGACCACCCTCTTGACTGTCATCACGCCGGTGTCCTGGTCGTGATCGATCTCGAGGCCCAGCCAGCCGGTGTTCTTGAGCTCGCCGGCCATCATGTTGAGACACTCCTGGGTGGATTTCGTGCACTTGTAGTGATCGCCACCGGCGAGTGCCAGCGGTGCAGCCACGGCCAGCATGAGCTGGAAGGCCAGACCGAGTCTGCGCGGCATTGTTCGTCTCGCTGTTTCCACTACTTTCTCCTCTGTAGGCTCGCCGGTCATCTACTATCGACGCGGATCATACGGGCAGGCGAGGTAAAGTACCTAAAAGGGCGGTAAAAACTTGTCTGACTTGTATCCTGTGTGTAAAGAGCGCCCGGGGGCGCGCGACCTGTGGCCCCCGCGCGAGTAAGATCAGGCCTCATGAGAGAGTTCCTCAGGCGGCACGTCCTGTGGGTCGGGTTCGTGGCGGTGCTCGTGCCGCTGCTGGTGATGCTCGCCCTGCAGTACTCCTGGCTGGTGGATCTCGACAAGAAGTCGGCCATCGCGCGGGAAGCCCAGCTGAAGAACTACCTCGAAGCGGTCGCCACGAAGATCCAGTACTTCTACGCCTCGATGGGGCAGCGGTCGCTCAACATCCCCGCCGGCCTCTTCACCGGAAACAAGCTCGAGAAAGTGGCCCACTACGTCGAAAAGCAGAACATCAGGGCCGCGCGGCGGCTCTTCGTGCTCTCCTTCGTCAAGGACGACGCCGGCAAGCTGATGTTCTACGACCCGGTGACCGCCTCCATGGAGCCCCCCTACTCGCTCGATGAGCTGACGGCCGTCTATGTCGCCTCCGCCCCCTGGTCGCTGATAGCCGAGAAGGGGGAAACACTCGACGCGGTCTCGCTCGCCGTCGACGAGCACGACCTGGACAACCGCATCATCATGAACCCGATCGTGGACGAGTCGTACTACCTCGTCGGGATCGCCGGGCTGATCGTGGATGAGAGCTTCTTCAAGGAATCCGTGCTCCCGCAAATCGTCGACGACGCGCTGCCAAAGTTCTTCGCGGCCGGCGATCGGAGGCGGGTGTTCGTGGAGGCGGAGCAGGAGCGCGCGGGCGCACACATGAAGGACGGCGGCGACGCCGTGCGGCGGCCCCTGAGATGGATCTTCAGCGACTACCAGCTCACCCTCTGCTCGGAGTCTCTCAACCAGCGGCAGTGGGCCCAGTCCAACTTCGCGCTCAACGTGACGATGTCAGTCGGGATCGCGCTCGTGCTGATGGCCGGCATCACCCTGGCGCTGCGCACGGCGTCGCGCGAAGTGAAGCTCTCCCAGATGAAGAACGACTTCGTCTCAAACGTCTCCCACGAGCTGCGCACGCCGCTGGCCTCCATCCGGGTCTTCGCGGAGCTGATGAGGCTGGGGCGCGTGGAGGATCCGGAGAAAGTGCGCGAGTACGGCGAGTATATGGAAACCGAAAGCCGCAGGCTCACCGGCCTGGTGAACAACATCCTGGACTTCGCCCGCATCGAATCGGGACACAAGACCTACAGCTTCGAGCTGTCAGATCTCCATGGGCTGGTGGCCGACACACTCAGGATGTTCGAGGTGCGGCTGCGCCACGAAGGATTCCAGATCGAGCTGCAGGTGCCCGCCGAGCCGCTTCCAGCGGTGCGCCTGGACGCCACCGCGATGGCGCAGGCGCTGAGCAACCTGCTGGACAACGCCGTGAAGTATTCCGGCAGCGCGCGGCGGATCGTCGTGAGCCTGCGGCAGGAATCGGGCTGGGTGGTCATCTCGGTGACCGACAACGGGGTGGGGATCCCGGACGGAGAGCAGCGCCGGGTTTTCGAGCGTTTCCATCGCGTCGGCACCGGGCTGGTCCACGACGTCAAGGGGAGCGGACTGGGGCTGTCGATCGTCAGCCACATCGTGAAGGCGCATCAGGGGCGCATCTCGCTGGAGAGCGCCACGGGACGCGGCAGCACCTTCACCATCAGGCTGCCCGTGCCGCCCGGCTCTCCGTCGGCGGCCCCGGAGGAGGCGCATGCCACATAAGGTGCTTATCGTCGAAGACGACGAGGCGATGTCGGTGGCGCTGCGCGACGGTTTCGCCTACGAGGGGTACAGCGTGACCGAGGCCAAGGACGGCGAAACGGCGCTGCAGCTGGCGTCCGAGAGCTCGCCCGAGCTGATCCTTCTGGATGTGATGCTCCCCAGGCTGTCGGGGCTGGATGTCTGCCGCAGGATCCGGGCGGAAGGTAACCGGGTGCCGATCATCATGCTGACGGCCCGCGGACAGGAGATCGACAAGGTCCTCGGGCTCAAGCTGGGGGCCGACGACTACATCACGAAGCCCTTCTCCTTCATGGAGCTGATGGCGCGCGTGGAGGCGGTGATGCGGCGCGCGTCGAGCCGCGATGGTGTCGGGGATTCGTGCAGCTTCGGCGACGTCGCCGTCAACTTCCGCAAACAGGAGGCCCGCAAGAACGGCCGGCCGCTGGAGCTCACCCAGCGCGAGTTCACGCTCCTGAAGTACTTCGTCGAGCGCAAGGGCGAAGTGGTGTCGCGCGACGAGCTGCTGGAAGCCGTCTGGGGCTACGAGCAGATCCCCTTCACCCGCACCGTGGACATGCACGTGGCCAAGCTGCGCAAGAAGATCGAAGGGCGCAGGGGAGCGCCCCGCTTCATCCTGACGGTGCACCGGGCGGGCTACAAGTTCGTGGGCTGAGACTGCCGCCCGCCCGGCCGGGGTCCGCGATCGGGTATCATCCGCCATCATGTTCAGCAAGATCCTGATCGCCAACCGCGGCGAGATCGCCGTGCGGGTGATGCGGGCCTGCCGCGAGATGGGAATCGGCACGGTGGCGGTTTTCTCCGAAGCCGATCGCGACGCGCTCCATGTCCGCTACGCCGACGAGGCCTTCGCCATCGGCCCGCCCGAGCCGGCACGCTCCTACCTGTCGATCCCGAACATCATCGCGGCGGCGCGCGCCGCAGGCGCGGCGGCGGTCCACCCCGGCTACGGTTTCCTCTCGGAGAACGCCGAGTTCGCGCGGCAGCTCGAGGCCGCCGGCATCACCTTCATCGGGCCGCCGGCCTCCGCCATGGAGGCGATGGGTGACAAGGTCCGCGCCCGCGCCCTGATGAAGAAGGCCGGCGTGCCGCTGCTGCCCGGCACCGACGGCGCGGTCTCGAGCGCGGCCGCGGCTGGCAAGGCGGCCAAAGCGATCGGCTATCCCGTCCTGCTCAAGGCTTCGGCCGGAGGGGGGGGGCGGGGAATGCGGGTGGTGCGCGCGGCCGGAGAGATGGCGTCGGCCTTCGCGCAGGCCACCTCCGAAGCCGGCGGCGCCTTCGGTGATCCGTCGGTCTATCTGGAGAAGTTCATCGAGCGCGGCCGGCACATCGAAGTCCAGATCCTTTCGGACCCGCACCGGCCGTCCCTGCACCTGGGGGAGAGGGAGTGCTCCATCCAGCGGCGGCACCAGAAGCTGATCGAGGAGTCGCCGTCTCCCTTCGTGACTCCCGAGCGCCGCGCGCGCCTGTGCGACGCCGCGGTGCGGGCGGCCGACGCCGTGGCCTACCGGGGCGCGGGGACCGTGGAGTTCCTGGCCGACCCTGAAGGGAACTTCTACTTCATGGAGATGAACACGCGGCTTCAAGTAGAGCACCCGGTCACCGAGCTGGTGACGGGGATCGATCTGGTCCGCGCGCAGATTCTGATCGCGGCGGGGCAGGACACCGGCCTGGAACAGGAGCAGATCGCTCTGCGCGGATGGGCAATCGAGTGCCGCATCTACGCCGAGGACCCGGATCGCGACTTCATGCCGTCACCGGGGCGCATCGAGCGGCTCCGCGTGCCGGCAGGCCCGGGCATCCGCGACGACGGGGGCGTGTACGAGGGGTATCTGCTGCCGACGCACTACGATTCGATGCTATCCAAGCTGGCTGTCTGGGGCCGCACGAGAGACGAGGCGATCGACCGCATGCTGCGGGCGCTGGGGGAATATGTCGTCGAAGGCGTCCCCACGACGGTTCCCTTCCATCTGCGCGCGCTGCGCGACCCGCGGTTCCGGGCGGGGGATCTGCATACCGGCTTCATCGCTCAGATGAATGGTCAGGCGGTGCTGCATCCGGAGCGGCTCGAGCGGCTCGAAGACATCGCGGTGATCGCAGCGGCACTGTCCGCCCAGCGGGGAACCCCTGCGGCGCCAACAGGCGCGGCTAGCGGCTGGAAGATGTCGGGCCGGCGCCGGCAGATGGACGGCCTGCCGAGGTGACACCTTGAGCACCACGAGATGGAAGGCCCGCGTCGGAGAGAAGTGCCACGACGTGGAGATCGCGCGGCGCGCCGGCGGCGTGGTGGAAGCCTCGGTGGATGGCCGTGCCTACAGGCTCAACCTGACCGAGCCGCAGCCTCTCGTCTACTCGATCCTGCTCGGTGACGGCACCTCCCACGAAGCGATCGTGCAGCAGCGATCCGGCATCAGCAAAGTGCGCGTCGGAGGCGTGAGTTTCGAGGTGATCCCCGATGAGGCCGCCCGTGCGGCCCTGGCGGAGCGCGCCGGCCGCCCCGCCGCTTCGGGCCAGGCGGCAGTGAGAGCCATCATGCCGGGGCGCGTCGTGCGTCTGCTGGTCGCGCCGGGAGATCAGGTCGCCGCGCGGCAGGGCCTGCTCGTGATCGAGGCGATGAAGATGGAAAACGAGATCACCGCGCCGCGCGCCGGCGTGGTCGGGCAGATCATGGTCGCGCCGGGCCGCCCGGTCGAAAGCGGAGAGACGCTGCTCATTCTGGAGTAGGGCAGCTGGAGTAGGGCAGCTGGAGTAGGGCAGCTGGAGTAGGGCAGCTGGAGCAGGGCGCGCGGAAGAAAACAGGCCGCCCGCCCGGCTGGATGATGCACCGGACGAGCGGCCGTTGGATTTCACAAGCTGCTTTCTACTGGGTGCAGACTGCTCCTCCATCCAGAGCATCCCGCGGATCGGGCACGATCGAGCTGTTGCCGAACGTGACCGGGTTGGGCAGGTTGCAGTTGTTGTGCGCCCGTCCCAGCCAGTAGCGGGCCGTCCCGGGAGCCGGAGGGGCATTCACGTCGGTAAACGGAGTGTCGTTGTCGTTGTCGACTCCGCAGACAGCCAGCAAGTAGGTGCCCGACGCGCGCAAGTGGTTGACGATGCCTGTCACCAGGTCGTAGTTGGTTGCCGTTCCGGACAGGCCATCCTGGCTGGTCCACGAAATCTGCGTGGTTGCGCCCAGATCAGCCACGTCCAACCCCGCAAGCGCCCCTGCGGGCAGCTTGAGAGAGGCGTCGCCCGGTGCGCAGTCCTGGGAATCCCGCAGGCCATCGCCGTCGGAGTCGACGAACCGGTTGGCCGTGAAGACCCGCGCCACGTTGGGGAAGACGGCGCCCGGATTCGTCACCGTGACATTGATGCCTCTGGGCCCCGTCAGGCCGAGATTCGGCACGGTGACGTTGACGCGCAGCAGCTGCGAGTTCATGAAGGTCACCGTGTTGACCAGCACGCCCCCGCTGAACGACACGGTGGCTCCGTTGACGAACCCGAACCCGCTGATGTCCACGTTGGCGGTGTCGGTCTCATCCAGCGCGGGCGGGTTGGCCGCGTTGATCATCACGGGAGGCGCTTCCTCCAGCAGCAGGTCGTAGAAGACATCGAACGGGACCAATCCCCACGTGGCGCCGTTGTTCTGCGAGGCCAGGGTGTTGTTCACGCGGCCGCTGATGCAGTCGCCAACAGCATCGGGCACGCAGGTCACGATGGCAAAGAACCCCTGCGTGATGAACATGATGCCCGCCGGTGGAGGCGGCTGCCGGACGGCGACCCAGACGTCACGCGGCTCGTTGATCGTCACGTTCCACTGGTCGCGCACGTCGAGGAAGTCCCCCGCCGCCGTGTTGCCGCCGGGACCACCCGTCAGGCTGCGCCCGGCCGACGGGACGATCGGATCAGTGAAGTTCGGTATTGTCATGACGGTCGGATGGGTGAACATCAACCTGCTGGTGTAGGGGAGGGTTCTCCTTCCGCCGCGGACCCACTGGCCTTCCGCCACGTTGTAGGGCGGGGTGGGCAGATTGGCTGCAGGGAATCTGATGGCCCACCAGTCATCCCCTCCCGACGCGCCGTTGAGGAGAAACGCCGTGATGACATCGGTACCCGCCAGCAGATCGTTGCGCAGCCTGCTGCGGGCCGTGGGGTTTTCGCGCTCCTCGGGGTTCTGGGTGTTATCCGGCTCGATGTTGATGGCGATGTCGATGCCCGAAGTGACATTGCCCGCGGTCACCGTGACGAGACTGGCGACGTCGGCGTTGTCCACCGCCGTACCAGGGGTGACACCGTCACCCCCGTTGCCCGAATCTCCTGTGTTGAAGTACTCGGCCAGCGCCGGAAGAAACCCGAGCCAGACAGGCGCCTGATCCAATGGGTCACCGCTTCCCGCCGCGACGTTCGAGTTGAGGACCGTCGTGTTATAGCGGTTCTCGAGCCGTCCGGTGAAGAACTCCGATTGATCCAGGTACTCGACGTAGACCTGGTACGACCCGGGGGGCAGTCCATCGATCCTGTAGAAGCCCTCTCCATTGGCCGCAAAGTCCGGCCCCTCCGGGCCGATCGTGGCGGGATCCTGGAACTCGGTGAGCGAGAGTCTCCCCACGACTCCCAGCATCGTGGTGGGGTCAATGGCGATCACGTGCACACCGGTTGCGGGCTGTCCGTCGATGGTGATCGTGCCGGTGATCGTGCCGAAGTTGGCTCCGTACGTCGCCTCCGGGTAGTACCGCCCCGCGGTGGATACGTCGGTCGGCTTGAGGACCCTCTGACTGGAAGTGTCGCTGGCGGGCTCGTCGTCGATGAACGGATACATGACCGCCTGCGGGATGGGGTCGTGGCTCAGCCCGTAGAAGTGGCCGATCTCATGGGTTGAGATGGCCTGAATGTCCGAGAACCCCGGTCCGGCGGTCGTGGTGAAGTCGAGGTTTTCCCGATTGGAGAAAGTGTTGAACTCGACATCGGCATCGACGATCGTGCCGGCGGGATAGGTGCCCACGGGAAAGCAGATGACTCCGCCTGGCGCGCCGCCATTCAGATCGGGTGTCGAGCCCTGGCCCGCCGGGCAGCCCCCGCCCGCCACGACGCTGAAAGGAAGCGTAGAGGCAGTGCTGGGCGTGCGCGCCAGAAAGCCGAGATCTGCCGCCAGGACCGCCGCGTCGCAGAAGGTGACCAGGTTCACACCGTCGAGTCCGATGTTGCGCTGGACGTTGGGGTCGGAGTTTCCGGCAAAGGTGAACGAGAGCGCGGAATCAACCAGGTTCTGGTGGGTGTTGAAAGCAGCGAGGATTGCCGGCTGAAGCTGCGCAGCGGGCGCGCTGGCCGACGCATAGCCGCATGGAGGGGCGGTCGAGTTGGAGAAGCGCCACGGCAGCGGAAAGGAGTTGGCGTGCCAGATGCGGTTGAGAATCGTGTTGGCCGTGTTGGTCTCCAGATTGCCCGTGGCGCGCGCCTCGCCGGCGGCTGACAAGACAATGACCGCCAGGGCTGTGAAAGCCGCAAGTCGCGAGAGCCGCTTGGAGGGTGCCATCAGTTGTTGCCTCCTTCCGGAGCCTGACGCTGCTGAAGCTGCCTCGGTTTCATTTGCCCGGGGCCGGCGGCGCCGGCGGCGATCTGCCTGATTTCGGACAGCAGTGCCGACAGGTCCACCTGCCCGGTGGCGGGCTGGACCTGACGCAGGCCTGATGCGGTGCGCTGCATGACGCTGACGCCGGCCGCGACCTGGCTGACAGCCGTCCTGTGCCCCGTGGCCGCGTCCACCTTGACCCGCATCACCCCCTGGCTGTAGCCAGCCAGGTTGTGCGCCCCGGAGAGCCCGGGTGTGGCAAACAGCACCACTTCTTCACCTAAGCTGAAGCTCGGCGTTCCGGGAGCGCTCATTTCCACTGGGTCGATGCGTCCGCCCAGCAGGCGCACGGTGATTGTGGAGGGGCCGCTTCCTTTGGCTTCATCGATCACCTGGAAGGTGGTCTCGGTGTAGATGGTTGTCCCGGCCGCGTCCCAGAACACCCTCTGATCGGTGGCCCGGGCGTGCACGACGCGGTCGGCGGCGTGGGTCAGATCCGCGGTATCCATTCGAAGCAGCGTGGTTGCGCCGGCGGGCAGCGTCGCGCCCAGACACAGTAATGCCGCAGCGGCCAGGCGGTGGGTCGCCTCCGGCAGCCTGAGGGTTTTCATCAGTTCCTCCAGAGAGATGGGATGGTCGTGCGCCGGGGCTCGGGCCAGGATTCCAGGCAGATACACATACCGGTGGGATACTCCTACGGCGACAGGAGGGACGCGTCAAGCGGAATCCCGGAAAGGGGGGCGGACGGAGCCGTATTGGCCGGCGGGGAAACCCGGAAGGCTGTGCGGGGCCAGCCTGACAGGGCGGCGGCCAGGGTGGCTCTGTGTTCCAGCCACCCTGGCAGGTGCCGAAGTGCTACTTGACTGCGGTTTCGAGCTCCTTGCCTGCCTTGAAGCGGGCAACCCGCTTGGCCTTGATCTGGATCGTCTCGCCGGTCTGGGGATTGCGCCCGGTGCGCGCCTTGCGCTTGGAGGTGTACCAGGTTCCGAATCCGACGAGCGTCACGCGCCCGCCCTTCTTGAGGCCCTTGGTGATGCTGCCCACCAGGGAGTCAATCGCCGTGTTGGCCTTGTCCTTGGTGATTCCGGCGTCTTTCGAGATCGTGGCAACCAGATCTGCCTTGTTCATCCACACACCTCCATTGAAGCGGATGATCGTCGGGCGCGGGGCCACGCGCAGGACGGGTTTACGGTTTTCTAGAGTTGGACTGCCCGAAAAAATCTTGACCAGGATACCCACGCTGAAGCGCCGCTCAGCGATGGGGCGTGTTCTTATACTCCAGTATTCATCGGACTGTCAAGAAACTTTCACCCAACATTAATAATGACGCGCGCAGACGTTCAGGCACCTCAGGACTGGCCCTGCCCCGTGGCGTAGTCGATGCCAAAGCGCTTCATGCAGCGGTACAGCCGCATGCGATTCCAGCCCAGAAGCCGCGCCGCACGGCTCTTGTCGCCGCCTGCCCGGGCCAGGGCCTGCTCGACGAGGGCGCGCTCGTCTGCGGGGGCCGGTTCGGGCGCATCCGGCCCGGCGTGAGATTCGGCGGGGGGCTCGGCGCTGGCCAGAATGCGCGTGGTGAGCAGGTCACGCAGCTGATCCGAGTGGCCGCCCAGGATCTTCTCCGGGAGCGACTCGCGCCGGACCATGCCTTCGGCCGACATGATCAGCGCAGATTCAACGGCGTTCTCCAGCTCGCGGACATTGCCGGGCCAGACGTGAGCTTCCAGCCTGGCAAGCGCCCCCTCGCCCAGCCCCTGATATGTGATGCCCCGAGCCGAGCAGAAGGCGCGTGCGAAATGATCCGCCAGCGGGGCGATATCCTCTCTGCGCTCCCGCAGGGGAGGGAGGTTGAGCGTGACCACGTTGAGACGATAGTAGAGATCCTCGCGAAAGCGGCCGTTCTTGATGAGCTGATCGATGTCGGCGTTGGTTGCGGCGATGATCCGCACGTCGGCGCGCCGCGCGAGTGTGTCGCCGAGACGCCGGAACTCGCCTGACTGGAGCGCGCGCAGCAGCTTGGCCTGGAACGTGCCGCTGCTGTTGGCGATTTCATCAAGAAACAGAGTGCCGCCGTCCGCTTCCTCGAACAGCCCCTTCTTGTCGCTGTCGGCGCCGGAGAACGCCCCTTTTCGGTAACCGAACAGCTCGCTTTCCACCAGTGTGTCGGGCACGGCACCGCAATCGAGAGGCACGAAATTACACAGCTTGCGGGCGCCCGCATAGTGAATGGCGCGCGCGACGAGCTCCTTGCCGGTGCCGGACTCTCCGGCCAGCAGAACGTTGCAGTCGGCCCTGATGACCGACTCCATCATCCTGAAAACCCGTTGCATTGCGGGCGAGTCACCCACCAGGCTGTCAATGTGATAGCGGCGGGCCAGCTCGCGGTTCATCGTGACCGCCCTTTCCCGGAGCTGCTGATTCTCGCGGGCTTCCTCGATGGCCGCGGCGGTTCTTTCCGCCACCCCCTCCACGACATTGAGATCCGCCTGGCGGAAAAGGCGGTCGCCCGAGCGGGAGTCGAAGTAGAGAGCGCCAAGCAGGCGCTCCTTGGAGCGCAGCGGCACGCACATCAGGGAAAGGATGTGGTGCAGCGTCACGCTGCGGCGGTGGCGGAAGCGCTCGTCGCGCGGGACGTCCACGACCAGCAGTGGCTTGCCGTCGGCGTCCTGGACGATGCCGCGGCAGTAGTCCGCGGCATCCTGGAGCGTCTCTCCTTCCAGGTTTCTTGCGATGGAGACTTCGGGGTTGGACGGGTCGCGATCCAGAAGGACGAGCAGGCCCCGATCGGCGCGGATGGCCTCGATGGTCCTGTCCAGGGCGGCGGTGAGGAGATCGCGCAGCCCCGCGTTCGCCCCGAGTTGCCGTGCCGCCTCTGCAAATATGTCGGCGGCGCTCTTCTCGGGCGCGCGATCCGATGCCTCAGGCAGCTCGGGTCTGCGGAAGCCGGCTCGCTCCAGCCGTTCGGACCGCTGCAGCACCGCCAGGCTCATGGCGGATGCCAGGTAGGATTGCCGCAGCCCGGGTTCCTTGATCCCGCCGGCAATCTCCCGGACGATACCGGCCGCCTCGAAGATGCTGTGTGCCGCCGGCTCCTCTTGTTTGGTAGCGTCCTGCGCCTGTGACAGCCAGTAGAGCAGCTGGGTCATCAGCGGCCGCAAGCCCATGTCGCGGGCGTCCGTGCACGCCTGCTCGAGCTGAAGCCTGGCCTCCACAGGCTGCTTGACCTTCAGCAGCGCCTGCGCCTCGACGAGCGCCGCCTTGGCAACATCGGGCCGGAGTCCGATGGCTCGCGCCAGCTCCTTGTGCTCGCGGATGTCTTCCAGCGCCCCTCCGGCATCGCCTTCCGCGAGCCTTATCGCTGCCCGTCCCGCCAGCAGTTTCGACAGGTTGTCCTTCCGCCCCGCCGCCCTGGCCTCCGTGATCTCTGATTCGGGCAAGTATTCCCGCGCGCGCGACGGCGACTCAGCCGCCAGCAGCGACGACATGCGCAGCCTCGCCGCCCGCAGAAGCGGTTCAATCTTCAATGCCTCTGAGAGCTCGAGCGCCTCAGCGGCGGACGTCATGGCGGCCTTCTGTGATCCGCAGACTTGCTGGAGCCTGGATAGTGAAACGAGCCCCAGGCCAAGTTCCCTGCGGCTTCCTGACTCTCGATTCATGCGAATCGATCGTTCGGTGCAGTCCATCGCTGTGCCATAGCGGCCCAGCTGACCATGGATCAACCCCATGCTGTAGTAGGCGTAGGCAGCGTAGAGCATTCGCCCGGAGCTCTCCGATAGTGCCGCGGCTTCGTTCAGTAACGCCAGGGCGGCCTGAAGATCGCCCAGCATTCCTTCAACTTCACCGAGATTCAATGCAGCCAGCACACCAGCGAGTGAGACACCCCGGCCTCGTGCAAACGAAAGGGCCTGGGAGAGTGAGGCGCGAGCGAGGTCAACCTCACCACACTCGAGATGCGTAAACCCGATGTTGCACAAGGTGACCGCGATCCCTTCAACGTCATCTATCCGGCGCTTGAGTTTGAGCGCCGCCTCGAAGGATGCCAAGGCCTCTACGTGCCTTCCAAGGTTGCAGTTCACCAGCCCCTCAAGTCCCGCGGCGAGTGACAGTTCATAGTAGTCCTGCGAGTCATCAGCCAGTTTTTGTGCCGCGTGAACCGCCGCCATCGCTCCTTCGAACTCACCTATCTTGTAGAGTGCCGAGGCGCGAGCCAGGATCGCCGATGCCTCACCCCGCCGTAACCGAAGGGCGTTGTACTTCTTCATTGCTTCATCTGCATAGGCGAGGGCTTTCTGGATTTCTCCGCCGCTTATGAACAGTTTGGCGATTCCGAGTACAGCAGCGGCCTCCTTCTCGCACGAAGACGTGGTGCGCGCCAGCAGCAGCATCTCCCTGTAGACCGCGTCGGCGCGATCCAGAACTCCGGTCATGACGAGCAACTGGCCGAGCCTCTCGAGCCCGTGGAACCTCTGTGACGTATTCTCGCGCCGCGTGAGGTCAAGTCCTGCAGAGTACCAGTGGATCGCTCGATTCACCGCCAACCCGTCGAGCGCGAGCTGCGCCGCCTTGAACGCATACAGGGGACCCTTGTCCAGATCAACAGCCTGGACGAAATGGTGGGCCAGCGCCTGGATCGAGTCTGGCGTCAGAGAGGGCGATGAGCGTTCTATGAGCGTGCCCACTGCGCAATGCAGACGGCGCTTGTTCAGAGGCTCAATGCGGTCATGAACGTACTCGCGGACAAAGGCATGCCTGAAGGCAAACGCGAAGGTGTGATCGGCGCCGGATCTTGTCAGGTGGCCGATCGACTCAAGGGCGGACAGATCACGAGCTAAGGCTGACAGATCGCGCTCGGTGAGTGCTTGAAGGTGTAGAGCCGTCACCGGCTTCGCGAAGACGCTCATGATCTCGAGTAGGCTGACCAATCGCTGATCCAGCGAGGCGATGCGAAGGCGCGCGAGCTCTCCCATATTGCGGGGCAGGGCGCCCATGTCCAGCCGCTGCGTGTCAATGCTCCAGCCCGAGGGATGCTTCGAGATCGCCTTCTCGTGAATCAGCCCGGCTATCGCTTCCTGAATAAGAAGCGGATTCCCGCCGCTCATGACGTGCACCTTCTCACCCAGCGCGGCGATCCCTCTGCAGTGTCCCAGCGCGGATGATACGTAGGCCGAGGTGTCTGACTCCGAGAGACGAGCGAGGGTCTCGGAATGGGCGTCTTCCCGAACCGAAATGGTCCGTAGAAGGGCCCGCACAAGGGCAGGATCCTCAAGATCCGTTGAGCTGGTCATGACGACAACGGGCCCGTCGCTCTGCAGGAGGAGGACACGCAGGAACTCGAGTACCTCCGGATCCGACCGATGCACATCCTCGGCGAGCAGCAGGAAGGGGGTGTGTACCGAGTACGACGCCAGGTCCGTCGCAAGCCTATGAAGGGTCTGGAGGCGATTGGAATCGTGGCCGAGGAAGCGGGATGAACCCATGGTGAGAAGTTCAGAGCTTGCAGCCGAGGAAGCGACCGGAGTGAGGTGTTGTGCGTTCTTAGTCCCTTGGGAGGCGAGCCTCTTCGCGATGGATTCTGTCAACGTCGCGAAGGACGCATGCCCGATGGGGGAGGAAGGGAGACTGAGGCACTCGTAGCCTCGAACCTGCGCCGCGGCTCTGATTCCCGCGACGATCCGGGATTTGCCAATCCCCGCTTCACCCGTGAACACCAGGAATCTGGGCTCATGCTGGCGGATGGCGGAGCTCCTGCGAGAATAGCAATCCAGCGAAGTTAGAGCCCGGGCGAGCGTCGCCTGTCGACCGATCAGTGGAACGTATCGGTAATAGCTTCCGAGCTCCTCAGGTGTTTCCTCGGGACAGTCGGCAGCCAGTACCTCGAGTACCTCACCGATGGAGCTGGGACGATCGCCGGGGCGAGCTTGACTCATCCAGCTAAGCAGGGAGGGAAGCCGGTGGCCGCCGGCACTGGGCGTTGGGTCGATAACGCTGGTGAGGGCCACGCCGAGCGAGTAGAGATCGGAGCGATGGTCGGGGGCGATGCCTGCCGCTACTTCGGGGGCAATAAATGGCGAATTGGAACTGCACGGGAGAGGATGCCTGGGGCCATCGTTGATCCTCGTCGCCGAGCCAAAGCCAACGAGGGTCGCGTGAAGATCGGAGCGCTGCTCACGGAACTGGAGAACGATGTTGTCAGGGTCGATGTTGCGGTGCAGGATCGCTCGGGCCTCCAGGTACTGGAGGGCACGAGCGACTTGGATAAGCACCGCGAGTATCTCTTGAAGACCTACCCTTCCACGCATGGCAGACAGGGTGTGAGTTCCGGCCTCTGGCATCGTGAAATAGGGTCCGGCCTTGGGGCAGAGGCCGAAGTCACGAACCCGTATGAGGCCTGGGTGGTCCAACCCGTGCAGCAGCTCAAACTCGGCGCGCAACCTGGAGGGAGTCCCGAGGAAACGACCGGGTTCCGGGAGTGCCTTTATGACTACTGTCGAGGCTAGATGTTTATCGTGCGCGAGGCAAACGAGAGCATGGTCAGAGGCGCCAATCTCCGACAGTATCTCGTAACGGTCGTGGACAACGGGGGGTAGCATCCGCGCAACCCAGGATTGAGCAGTTGGAGATCCAACTCAATCTCGGTTCACGCTCAGTTCCATTCAACCCTAGCCCGCGCGTACCTGCTGGCGAATGTCGTGCTTCTATTCGTTCAGGGAGGCGACGGCGCTCTCGATCGCAATAAGGGTCCACTGGAGAGTGGGAAGGTAGGCGAATGCGGTCGATCCAAAGCTCGCCTGCCGGCTGGTCTCGTGCCCAGGCCTATTCATGCCACCAATCCCCGCTGGCGTCGGTGTCGAGCCTATCCCCGCGAAAATTGCCGTGGTGATGGCGATGGCCGCGATTCTCGAGAATCCATTCCGGATGGTCGACATGGCTGCACCCCCTTGTGCTGTGGGGGTAGAGCATGTGGTGTGCCATGAGGGCGGTAATGTGGGAGGGCAAGGCTGAGTGCCTGTGGCTCAGTGAGTTGGCGCGACCACCAGGAAACCTGGCCCTGGCTGGGGGCGCTGAGCAAGGTCTCAGTCTGAGACTTCGCCCCTGATGGAAAGAGACTGTTCCTGGGCCGCGGATTCGGCCTGGGTGGATGGGGGTATCGGGATGGCGATGCCGGTTCGGCGGGCTTCGCGGACGCGCCCCATCCAATACTCCAGCCGCTCGAGCAACAGCGCCTGATTCACCGGCTTGCTGACGTAGTCGTTGCAGCCCGCGGCCAGTGCTTTGTCGCGATCGCCTGTCATTGCGGCAGCTGTGAGCGCAATCACGGGGATGTTCATGATGCCGGGCGTGTCACGCAGCATCCGGGTGGCTTCATGACCGCCCATCACCGGCATCATCATGTCCATGAGGATCAGCTCGGGGTGCTGCGAGGCCGCCTTCGCGAGCGCTTCGCGCCCATTTTCCGCCAGGATGACCTCATACCCTTCCGATCGGAGCAGATACTGCAGCGTGTACTGATTGGCGCTGTCATCCTCGACGAGCATGATGAGCCCCTTGCCGCTTTCGGAATAGGAACCGCGCTCGCTGTCGCCCGGAAGCTCGGGCGCGCCTGACTGAGCCTCCGGGGCCGGCGCAGCACTTCCAAGGTCTTTGAGCAGCTTGCCGATCTCCGCCATCATCCGAATCGGGTCGAGTGGGTTCTTCATGAAGAGGCTCTGCGCCTCCTGCTGCACGCGCTCGATTTCGTCTCCGGACAGATCCCGTGCGGTATAGATGACCACGGGAATGCGCTGCGTTTCGGGATGCCGCCGCAGTCCCTCCATCACCTGGAATCCATCCATCCCGGGCATGCTCAGATCCAGCAGGATGAGATCGGGCTGCTCCCTGCGCGCTGTCGCGATTCCCTCCTCTCCTCGCATCGCCCGCAGTACGTCGTATCTGTTCTCGACCAGCAGCCGGGCTACGATATCGGAGTCGACGAGATTGTCGTCGATGACGAGCACGCGCTTGACGTCCTTGCGCGCTTCGCCCTGAATCTGGTGAATCGTGTCGGCCAGGTCGATCTCGTTGATCGGCTTCACCAGGTACCGATAGGCGCCCAGGCAGAATCCGCGTTCCTGGTTGTCCAGCACCGACGAGATGATCACGGGGATGTGGCGCGTCTCGGGATCGGTCTTGAGCTCGGAGAGAACATCCCAGCCGTTCTTGCGCGGCAGCACCAGATCCAGCGTGATGGCGATCGGTTTGAATTGCCGCGCCTTCTCCAGAACCTGGCCGCCGTCGCGGGCAAAAACGACGTGACACCCGAGCTTGTTGAGGTACTTCTTCATGATGTAGAGCGTGTCGGACTCATCCTCGGCCACCAGCACAACAGGCTGACTGGAGCGCGCCGCCAGATCGGAATCATCCGAGTTGTTCATCAGGGTCGGCTCGGGAATCTGCATGCGCACACGACGCAGCGTCTCGGTGGGTGTTTCGGGGACCGGCTGGCCCGGCTCGTAGGGCACGCTGAACGTGAAAGTCGAGCCCTTCCCGGTCTGGCTCTGGACAGTCAGCGTGCCGCCCAGCAGCTCGGCCATCCGCTTTGAGATCGTCAGCCCCAGGCCGGAGCCGCCGTACTTGCGGGTCGTCGAGCCGTCCCCCTGGCAGAACTCCTCGAATATTCGATCGACGAGATCACCGGGAATGCCAATGCCGGTGTCGATGATCGCGAAGGCGATGGCGGCAGGCTTGGTGGTGTGACTGACCTCCATCCTGACGCTGCCGCGCTCGGTGAACTTGATTGCGTTGCCTACCAGGTTGATCAGGATCTGGCGCAGCTTCTGTTCGTCCGTCTTGATGAACTCCGGCAGGTCAGGGGTCGTGCTCGTGGCGAGCTGCAGGCCCTTGTCCTCGGCCAGCGGACGCAGCGTGTCTGCCACCAGGGTCACCAGGCTGCGCAGGGACATGGGAGCCTTTTCCACGTTCATCCGGCCGGCCTCGATCTTCGACAGGTCAAGAACATCGTTGATGAGCCGCAGCAGCGATTTGCCGCTCCGGTTGATGATCAGCACCTGCTTGGCCTGCTCGTCGTTGAGCGGCCCGCTCATTTCCTTGCTGAGGATCTCGGAGAGCGCCAATACGGCGTTCAGCGGCGTACGCAGCTCATGTGACATGTTTGCCAGGAACTGGCTCTTGAGCCGGCTCGCCTCCATGACCTTCCTGTTCTGTGCTTCGATCTGGCGGTTCTTTCGCTGCAGCTCCTCGGTGCGCTCGCGGATCACGCGCTCCAGCCCGGCGTTGATATCGAGCGCTTCGCGGTGGGCTTCGCGCAGCCGATCCACCATGAACCGCAGGGAGCGGGCCAGACTCTGGATCTCATCGGAGGCGGCGCTGACTTCCAGGCCGACGTTGAGCTCGCCGGCGCTGATCCGGTCCGCTCTGTGCGCAAGGTCAGCCAGTGGCCGGGACAGCCGCCGTGACACTGCGGCCACGACTGGCACGGCGCCCAGGATGAAGACGAATCCCGCCGCCACGGCGATATTGCGGACGGCCAGAATGGGCGCGACCACCTCGGCGCGCGACACCATGGCGGCTACGGTCCAGTCGAGAGGCCCGAGGCTTGCCGGGCGCATGAGGCGCGAATGGGCCACCAACCATCGCTCGCCTCCGTCCGTGCCGCTGCCCGCGATATCGAATTCACTGAAGCCACGGGGGGTGGCGGAGATCATGTGCGCCACCGAGGCAATGCCGGGGGCCTCGTTGGCCGGCTTGTTCAGCAGCTTGAGATCCGGATGGCTGATGAGCCTTCCCTCGCGCGAGATCACCACGACGTAGCCGCCGTGGCCGATCCGGACGGAGCGCACCAGCTCCTGAATGCTCCCCAGATTGAACACCACCCGGATGACTCCCAGCGGCGGGCGCGGGTCATCCGGCAGCGGAAGCGCCACGCTGTAGGTGCACATTCCGGTTGCCGGATCCCATTCCAGATTGCTCAGCGAGAGCTTGCGCTGGACTGCCTCCTGCCACCAGGTTGTGCGGCGCCGCAACGCCGGCACCGGACCCGTGGCTGCGGCGCGCACGCCGTAGCGATCGGTCAGCTCGATGGCTGCGATCGCGGCGTGGCCTTCCTTGAACTCTTCCAGCAGCCGGCGGGCCGGCGCGCTGATCCCCTCGGCCGGCTCGCCTGCCAGCGCGGCATCGGCCATCCGCTCATCGCTCTGCTCGAGACCCAGCGACACACTGCGCCGCGCCGAGACGGCCGCCGCCTCGCGCAGGGTGGGCACCAGCGTCAGCATCTGCGCCTGGCTGATCCGCTCCTCGATCTGGGTATTGAGACCCGTCACCGTCTGATCGACAGTGAGCAGCAGCCTCTCGCTGATCCCCGATTCGAGAATGCCGGCGTTGCGCAGGTAGACGATCCAGCAGATCAGCACCACCAGTGAGACCGACAGGGCGGTGTAGATCAAGGTGAGCTGCAGCGAGAGGCTTCCGGCACGCCGCAGGGAGAGCTTCACGGCGCGGCTCGTCAGCCGGCGCAGACGAGATTGCGCCCCGATGCCTTGGCCTGATACAGGGCCGAGTCGGCGCGCATGATCAGCTCATCGGGCACCGTGATGCCGGTGTCGGGAAACACGGCCACGCCGCTCGAAATCGTCACGCCGAAGGCATGGTTCTTCCACGCGAAGCGATGCTGCTCCACGTCGGCGCGGATCCGCTCGGCCACGCGCAGCGAGTCGTTCTTGTCGCCTTCGAAGAGGACGATCATGATCTCCTCGCCGCCGTAGCGGATCGCCAGATCGCTGCGGCGCACGTGCCGCTTGACGATGACGGCCACCTCGCGCAGCACGGAGTCGCCGGCCGCATGCCCGTAGGTGTCGTTGACCGTCTTGAAGTGATCGATGTCGAGCAGGATGCAGGACAGCCGCAGCCCGTATCGTGACGCCCGGTGCATCTCTTCTTCGAGCCGCTGCTGCAGAAACCGCCTGTTGTAGAGCCCCGTCAGGTCGTCGGTGTAGGAAGCCTCGCGCACGGCGTTTTCGGCCTTGCGCACCCGCACCATCACCGCCACGCGGGCCAGCAGCTCGTCCTGGTTGAACGGCTTGGTGATGTAGTCGTGCGCTCCCAGGTCGAGCCCCTGCACGACCTGGTTCATCTCGCGGTACATCGCCGTGAGGAAAACAATCGGGATGGGGGCGGTGCGGGGATCTTCCTTCAGACGTCGGCAGACTTCATGGCCGTCCATGCCGGGCATGTTGATGTCCAGGAGGATCGCGTCGGGCAGCGCCTCGGAGGCCAGCCTGAGCGCTTCGTGTCCGGAGGAGGCCAGCAGGCACGTGTACGAACGAGACTCCAGCACGATGCGCAGGGCGTAAAGATTTACATCCTCGTCATCAACCAGCAGGACTGTGGGCATGACGGCCTGGAGCCCCGCCCGCGGGGCGGCAACCGGGTCGAGTATGCGAGACGACTGAAACGCATCCAGAAAATCGTAGAGGGGAATATAGAGACGCCATCGGCGAGGGCAAACAACGACAATCGCGCCGCTCGTGCCTAGAAGAAGAGATCCAATAAAGTGGCGATAAACAGCGTCACGGCGATCCAGCCGTTCATCGTGAAGAAGGCCACGTTGACCCGCGACAGATCATCGGGCCGCACCAGGCGGTGCTCGTACACCAGGGAGACAGCCACGCAGGCAAGCCCGGTGAAGTAGACAAACCCGAGACCGGCCAGCAGCCCCATCCCCGCCAGCGCGATCACCATCAGCACGTGCAGCAGGGAAGAAAGCCGCAGCGCGCGGGCCACACCGAAGCGGGCCGGCAGGGAGTGCAGGCCGGCGCCGCGGTCAAAGCCGACATCCTGGCAGGAGTAGATGATGTCGAAGCCGGCGGTCCAGAGCAGCACCGCGGCGGCCAGCAGTACCGGCGCCCATGAAGGCAGACCTCCGACGGCGACCCAGGCTCCCACCGGCGCCACCGCCAGCGCGAGCCCCAGAAACAGATGGCTCATCCAGGTGAACCGCTTGGTGTAGGAGTAGCCCAGCACGATCAGCAGCGCGACTGGAGACAGCCGCAGGCACAGCGGCGACAGTGCCGCACACGATGCGCCAAACAGCGCCAGCGAGATCACCAGCACGGCGAGCGCTGCTCTCAGGGTCATCCTGCCGGCAGGAAGCGGGCGTGCCGCCGTGCGCGGATTGGCGGCGTCGATGCGTCGATCCACGATCCGGTTGAACGACATCGCCGCCGTGCGCGCCCCCACCATCGCCGCCACGATCCAGGCCAGCTGCCAGGCCGACGGCAGCCCGCCGGCTCCCAGCAGCATTCCCATGAAGGCAAACGGCAGCGCGAAGATCGTATGGGGGAAAGCGACCAGCTCTGCAGTGACTGATGCCCCGCGCCGCAGCGCGGCAAGCGAGCCCGGCATCACGAGCCCCAGCGGCGGCCCAGAGTGTGAGGCAGATCCATGAGATCCAGCACGCGCGCGACGTAGAGCTCCACCACATCATCCAGACTGCGCGGGTGGCTGTAAAAGGCTGGCGTGATCGGCAGCACCACGGCCCCCGCGCGCGTCACAGCCAGCATGTTGGTGATCTGGATCTCGGAAAGGGGCGTCTCGCGCAGGCCCAGGATCAACCGGCGCCGCTCCTTGAGGCAGACTTCCGCTGCGCGATGGATCAGATTGCGCGACGCCCCCGAAGCGATGGTGCCCAGCGTGCCGGTGCTGCACGGCACGATGGCCATCCCGCCCACCTGATGGGAGCCCGAAGCGATCGGCGCGCGGAAGTCTCCCTCCTCGTGCCATGTGACCTTGGCCAGCCCGCCCGACATGGCAGCGCGGATGTCCTTCACGCCGGCATCGGCGGGCCCCAGCTCCTCGCGGGCCACCATTACCGCCGAAGACGACATCACCGTGTGCACCACGCTCACGTCGGGATGAGAGGCCAGCTCGCGCAGCAGGCGGCGCGCGCAGGCGCTGCCCGAGGCGCCGGTGATCGCGACGGTGTACTCCTTCATGCGAGGTCTCCTGGCGGGAAGGCCTCGATGATAGGGCAGGCCCGCCGGGGGAATCAAGAACCGGATGCTGTCAGGAGCCGGCTCGGCGATGACGCTGCGGCCGAAGCCCCCGTATAATGTCAGCCTCTATGCAGGCCTCTGACATCAAGCGCCTCCTGGCGGCGGTGCGCGCGCGGCGCGTGAGCCTGGGCGACGCGCTGGAAAAACTCAAGACGCTGCCGGTGGAGAACCTCGGCTACGCCCGCTACGACACCCATCGCGCGCTGCGCCGGGGATTTCCGGAAGTCATCTTCGGACAGGGAAAGTCAGACGATCAGATCCTGGGGATCCTGCACCGCATCAAGCGCCACGAGCACCCGATCCTGATCACGCGCGTGGACGAGCGCGTCTACACGCAGGCCGTCGAGATACTGCCCCACGCCGTCTACCACTCGGCGGCGCGCGCCATCACGGCGCAGGGCCGGCGCGGCGCCGGCCGGCCGCGCAAGGGGATGCTTGTGATCACGGCGGGGACATCCGACATCCCGGTGGCTGAAGAAGCGGCCGTCACGGCCGAGGTCATGGGCAACGATGTCGATCGGCTCTACGACGTGGGGGTCGCCGGGCTGCATCGGCTGCTGGCCGAGTCGGGCCGGCTGCGGCGGGCCCGCGTGATCGTGGTGGCCGCCGGGATGGAGGGGGCGCTGCCCAGCGTTGTGGGCGGACTGGTGGAAGCGCCCGTCATCGCCGTGCCTACCAGTATTGGGTATGGAGCTTCATTTTCCGGGGTGGCAGCCCTGCTCGGGATGCTCAACTCCTGTGCGTCCGGCCTCACGGTGGTCAACATTGACAACGGATTCGGGGCTGGCTACGCCGCCGCGCAGATCCTGGCGCTGGCAGATCGTGGGTCGACACGGCGCTGAGCCCGCGGCGATTTCAATTGCCAACATATTCTCAGGAAAGCACTTGCCTCGATCTCCCAGTTGAGATTCGATTGTGACTATTTCTTGACACTATCCGGATGTGGCGATATATTCCGGCAACTCTCAACTGAACGGGCGCTCCACGTAACACCTCGTAAGTTGTTGCCGTGCCAGATCCTGTATGGGTCCGCGCGCGGGGTTTGCACGTTGCTCGATCGCGTCGCGGGGGGGCGACGCACGGCATTCGATTCCGGGTTGGAAGGGAGGGATCGTTCGGATGCCGCTCATAAAGGTCCGCGAAGATGAATCCCTGGAAAACGCGCTGCGCCGCTTCAAGCGCAAGTGCGAAAAATCCGGGATTTTGAGTGAGCTGAAGAAGCGCCAGCACTACGAGAAACCAAGCGCACGCCGCAAGCGCAAGGCGCTCGCTGCACGCAAGAAGATGCTCAAGCGCCTGGCGCAGGAAAGAAAGTTCAACGGGTAGCAGACAGGCACTGGATTCACGGGGGGGAGCACGGGCAGGTGCTCCTTCCTTTACACCTTCCCGATAGAGGGCTGCCGAAAGGTCCAGGCGGTCGGACCGCCGAGGAGGGGCGCGCGGGTGGCGCCTCGAGGAGGGACCTTGGCAAGCGGATATGGGTCTGACTTCGTCGATCGCGTCCGTGCGGCGGTCGATATGGTCGCGCTCATCTCCGAGACTGTCGCCCTGAAGCGCGCGGGGCGGAAATTCCGCGGCCTCTGTCCATTCCATCCCGAAAAAACCCCGTCGTTCCACGTGGACGATGCCAAGGGGCTGTTCTACTGCTTCGGCTGCCAGGCCGGCGGCGACATCTTCAAGTTCGTCATGCTGCGGGAAAACCTCGATTTTCCCCAGGCCGCGCGGCTGCTGGCCCAGAAATCAGGCATTCCCGTGCCGGCTCCACGCGGGCCAGACGGCCGGCCATCGGAGCGCGAGGCGCTGCTGGCGGCCCACCGCGCCGCGGCCGAGTTCTTCCACGACCTGCTCGTGAAGCGGCCCGAGGGGGCAGCCGCCCGCGACTACCTGGCTGCCCGAGGCATCACGGGCGACACGATCGCCCGGCTGCAGATCGGCTACGCGCCTGATCGCTGGGATTCCCTCAAGGGGCATCTCACGGGCAAGGGGTTCGACACGCGGCTGCTCGTCACGGGCGGCCTGCTGAGCACCAACGACGAGCGCACATCGACTTACGACAGGTTCCGCGGCCGCGTGATCTTTCCGATCCGGGGCGTCACGGGCGAGGTCCTCGGCTTTGGCGGGCGGATCCTGGGAGCGGTTGAGCCCAAGTATCTCAACTCGGCCGAGACGCCTCTCTACAACAAGCGCGAGAACCTCTTCGGGCTGCACGAGACCCGCCAGGCGATCAGGGATGCCGGGGAGGCGATCGTGGTGGAGGGGTACTTCGACTACGCGAGCCTGTGGCAGGCCGGGGTGCCCCATGTCGTGGCCACTCTGGGGACCGCCTTCGCCGAGGAGCAGGTTGCCCTGCTGCGCCGCTTCGCCGGCAAGGTCGTCATCAACTACGACCCCGACGCGGCAGGGGCGTCGGCAACCAGGCGCAGCATCGAGCTTCTGGTTTCCGCGGGGTTGAAGGTGCGCGTGCTGCGTCTCGACGGCGGCCTCGATCCCGACGAGTACGTCAGACAGCGCGGGCTGGATGACTACATGGCGCGGGTTCAGGCCGCACCGCGGCATTTCGACTACCTGCTCGGGCAGGCCATCAGGGGAAAGGATCTCTCCGACTACGAGCAGAAGGCGGCGGCGCTGCGCGAAGTGATCCCGGCGCTGGCCCAGGTGCCCGATCGCATCGAGCGGGCGGGTTACGTCAACTCAATAGCCGAGAAACTGGGGATCGACGATGACCTCACCTTGGCGGAGATCCGTGACGGCGTGCTGAAGACACCCAGGCCGCGCCCCGCCGACGCGCGCCGCAGCGCCGGTCCGGCGCCCGCCGCCGAGCTTTCCGAATCGGAAGCCCGGCTCATCCGCGGATTGCTGGAAAGCGCCGAGATCAGAAACGACGTGCTGGCCCGCCTGGGGTCCGAAGACCTCGCCGGCAGCGCGATCGAGGAGCTCTTCCGGGCTGTGGAGGGGCTCAGCGAAGCGGGAGAGGACGTCTCATGGACGAGACTGTCCGAGGTGCTGCGCGAGCCGGCGCGATCGCTCGTGGCGCGCCTGGCCGTCCGCTCGGATCCGGGCATTTCGAGAGATGAAGCACTGCGCTGCGTGGAGTCGCTGCGGTTGCGCCGCCTCCGCCGGGAGCGCGATCTGCTGCAGAAGGAGATGGAGCACGAGTTGAGCGCGGCGCGGCTCGACGAGCTGCTGCGCCGCAAGATGGAAGTCAGCCGTCAGATCGATTCATTGTCATAGGCCGGCTGCGTCGGGGGGACGCATCGGGCCGCACGGTGCCGCGCACAGGGGGCGAGCGCGGGAATGCCCGGCCGTAAGCGTCAACCTCCATAAGGCTCGAAGGAGTTCACACGTTGGGCATCGAGGAGAAATACAAGGAGGTGCGGCAGCTTCTCTCAGCCGGCCGCCGCAAGGGATACCTGCATTACGAAGAGGTCAGCGAGCAGCTGCCCGAAGAGGTCCACTCGTCGGCAGAAGACATCGACGAGATTCTCATGCTCTTCTGCGAGCAGGGGATCGAGCTTGTTGACGGGGACGTGCGCGCGCCGCTGGCCGTGCGCGACGCCAGGGCCGATGACGACGCGGGCCGAGACTATGCCGCCCGGCTGGAGTCCCCCGATGGCGTCGAAAAGACCAATGACCCGGTGCGCCTCTACCTGCGCGAGATGGGCGCCGTTGCGCTCCTCGACAAGGAAGGCGAGATCCGCATCGCCAGGAGGATCGAGCGCGGCGAGCAGATGATGCTCCGGGCGCTGTCGCGCAACCGGCTGGTGTGCCTGGAGATCATCCGGCTGGGACGCATCCTCCAGAAGAACAACGGCGCCGGCTCGCACGGGATCTTCCAGGCCGACGAAGACGACCTGGGAGCACGGCGCCGGATGATGATTCTGGTGCGCCAGGTCTCGCGGCTCGAAACACTGCTCAAGGACGTTGACCGTCTCCGGCGCCGCGCGTCGGAGGTGCGGCAGGGAAAAGAGCACCGCCGGGCCCTGGGACGGCTCGCCCGGGCCCGCATCAGGGCCGGCAGGGGCGTGCGGGCGGTGCCTCTCACGGACGCGCAGTGGCGCCTGCTGTCGCGCCAGGTCGTCGACGGGCGCGAGCGGATGCTCGAGCTGGATCGGGAGCTGGCGGGGCTCAACAAGCGGCTCAAGCTGACGCGCGACGAGAAGGCCCGAAAGGATCTGCGCCGGCAGCGCACCGATGCGTGGCGGGAGCGCGTCACTCTGGAGGAGTCGATCGGCTGCGGGCTGCAGGAGCTCGATGGCGTCGTGATGCGTGTGGAAGAGGGAGATCGCCAGGCCCAGTTCGCCAAGGGGGACCTGGTGGAGGCCAACCTCCGGCTCGTCATCTCCATCGCGAAGAAATACACCAACCGCGGGCTGCATTTCCTGGATCTGATCCAGGAAGGCAACATCGGATTGATGAAAGCGGTGGACAAGTTCGAATACCGCCGCGGCTACAAGTTCTCCACCTACGCTACCTGGTGGATCCGGCAGGCGATCACCCGCGCCATCGCGGATCAGGCCAGGACGATCCGCATCCCGGTGCACATGATCGAGACGATCAACAAGTACGTCAGGGTGTCGCGCTCGCTGGTCCAGGAGATCGGCCGCGAGCCGAGTCCCGAAGAAGTCGCCGAGCGCATGGACATCCCGGTGTCCAAGGTGCGCCGCGTCATGAAGATCGCCCAGGAGCCGATCTCGCTGGAGACTCCCGTGGGCGAAGAGGAGGATTCCCACCTGGGAGACTTCCTGGAGGATCCCTGCATCCTGTCGCCGATGGATGCGGCGATCCGCGAGGGGCTCCGGGAAAGCACCGAGCGGGTTCTCAAGTCGCTCTCGCCGCGGGAGGAAAAGGTCCTCAGGATGCGCTTCGGCATGGAGGACGGCTCGGAGCGCACACTCGAGGAGGTTGGCCAGTCCTTCGAGGTCACGCGCGAGAGGATCCGGCAGATCGAATCCAAGGCGCTGCGCAAGCTGAGGCACCCGTCGCGCAGCTCGCGGCTCAGGGCCTACCTGGACCGGCCGTTACTCTGAGCTCGAGCGGGCTCGCATCGCGGCAGGCGGCGTGGCCATCTTCTATAATGAGGCCCTTTCCCGCACCATAGCCAGCTCACTCAACCAGGTGCGATTGGGAGATGTGCTCATGAAGGCCCCTCTTGCCGCCCTCGCCCGCGGCGCGGCGTTGCTCGCCTGCGTGGCGTTGTTTGACGATCACTCCGCGCCTGCCCAGGAGACACAACCCGCGGGTCAGACGCAGCCGGCCTCACCGGCCCAGCCCGAAGCGGCCGCCCCCGCAGCCAAGGTGGTCGCGGCGTTCAATCCGGCCCGCTCCGACGAGAAGGCCATCGCCATCGTGGATCAGGTCATGAAGTCCTACGGAGCGCAGACGTGGGCAGGCACGCGCTTCCTCAAGTTCACCTGGTTCATCCAGAGAGGCGACACGCGCCGCAACGAGCGCACCCACACCTGGGACATCCAGCGCCAGCGCTCCAGGCTGGAAGGCAAGACCAGCGACGGCAAGCTGCTCATCGCCACCTCGGATCACACGACGAAGACCGGCCAGGCGTCCCTGGACGGCCAGCTCCTGTTCGAGGCCGACGCGAAGAAGTACACCGATCTCGCCCACAGCACGCTGATCAACGACTCCTACTGGCTCATCATGCAGTTCAAGCTGAAGGATCCCGGCATCAGGCTGCGCTACGAAGGTGAGCTGGCGGCCGGCCCGATCACATACGACAAGGTCCAGGTCAGCTTCGACGACGGCACCGGCCTCACATCGAAGGACAAGTACTGGATCTTCGTGAACCGCGCCACGAAGCTGATCGAGCGCTGGTCGTATGTGCTGCAGGGGTCGGGCGCCGATGTGTCACCCGTGGCGTGGGATTGGCAGGAGCTGACGGACATCGGCGGCATGAAGTTCCCCCTGCGCAAGACTCAGGCTGAAGGGGAGACTTCCATCGTGATGGAAAACGTCCAGGTGCTCACCGAAGTGCCCGATGTGGTGTTCACCGGAGCGTCCACGGTGGATCCGGCCACCATCAAATAGGTCAGCAGCTCCGGGTGGTGCCGCGCTTGCTGCGCCGGCCGGCGCTGCGCTGGCGCATGTAGACGCGCGTCATCGCGTCGAGTATCTCGTCCCTGCGCGCATAAAGGCGGCGGAGCCGGCGCGGCCGGCATCGCGTCAGAATGTAGGACGCCACCAGTGGAAGCACGATGGTGGTGTCGGCATAGCAGACGACGCTGTCGGGCAGCGTCGCCGGATCCACCTTCCCCCATGAGACCGCTTCGCCCGGCGTGGCCCCCGAGAGGCCACCGGTGTCCGGCCGCGCGTCGGTGATCTGCACGAAGTAGTCGTGTCCCTTCGTCTCCAGGCCCAGGACCTCCTGGAGCTGCGGCTCGGTCTGCAGCAGGAAGTTCTTGGGGCTGCCGCCTCCCAGGATGATGGCGGCGCTGGGCCCGCGGCGCTTGGCCTCGTAGACGATCGCGGCTGTCTCATTGACGTCGCGGTTCACATCCACCTCGAGCTTGCCACCCGTCAGCGCGCGCGCCGCGATGTTCATGCCGATGGTGCTGTCGCCCGGCGACGAGGTATAGATCGGGACCTCGCACCGGTAGGCGGCCCCCAGCAGCGTCTGGCCCTTGCGCCCGCACTCGCGCTCGGCCCGGTCGACGAACTTGCCCATCAGGTAGTGCAGCTCCGAGGAGGCCATCTTCCGCTGCAGCTCGGGCTGATCCACGATGCTGTAGACGAACTTGTCGGACTTGAGCAGCACATCGAGATCGAAGGTGATGTCGTAAATGCGGATGATGCGCCGGCGGAACAGCTCCACGTCATCGGCGAACGGAGTCGAGCGGAACAGGTCGAATCCGAGCCCGAAGTGCGTGTCGTGATACAGATTGGCCCCCGTGCTGATCATGTAATCGATGAAGCCGTTCTCGATGAGCGGGATGAGGGAGGAGGCCATCCCCGCCGGGATCATCGCCCCCGACAGCGACACGCCGACGGTGACCTCGGGCCGCAGCACCTTCTCCTTCATGAGCCGGCAGATCTCCCAGACGCGGGCCGCGTTGTAGGCGTTGAAGTGGTTCTCGATGAGATCCGCGACGAGCTCGGCGCCCTTCAGGGGCCTGATCTCGATCCGCCCGCGATGGTGATGCCGGCCGTGATGTTTCGATCGCTTCATCGGCGCGCTCCTGTTCGGGCTTGTGCTGCGTCCGGCGAAATCGATCAGACCGGCATCAGGCTCTTGAGGAAGGCCGCGTTGGTGGGATGCTTGGACATCTTGTCCAGCAGGAGCTGCATCGCCTCCACCGGCTTGACGGCTGACAGGACGCGCCGCAGCAGATTGCACTTGAGCAGCTCTTCGGGGGTGAAGAGCCGCTCTTCCTTGCGGGTGCCCGACATCGAGATGTCCACGGCCGGGAAGATGCGGCGCTCGAACAGTCCGCGATCGAGCACCAGCTCCATGTTGCCCGTTCCCTTGAACTCCTGGAAGATGACCTCGTCCATCCTGCTGCCGGTGTCCACCAGCGCGGTGGCGATGATCGTGAGGCTGCCCCCCTCTTCTGCCTGGCGGGCGGACCCGAAGAAGTAGCGGGGCTTTTCCATCGTGCGCGAGTCGATCCCGCCCGTGAGGATCTTGCCCGAGCCGCGCTGCTCGCGGTTGTAGGCGCGGGCCAGGCGCGTGAGCGAATCGAGCAGGATCACGACATCCCTGCCGGCCTCCACCTCGCGGCGCGAGTGCTCGAGAACGATCTCCGCCACGTTGACGTGCTGGCGCGACATCTCGTCGGAGGACGAGGCGATCACCTCGCCCTTGACCGAGCGCCGGAAGTCCGTGACCTCCTCGGGTCTCTCGTCCACCAGAAGCACGATCAGCCGCGCGTGCGGATGGTTCGCGGTGACGGACTGCGCCAGCTTCTGGAGCAGCGTCGTCTTTCCGGTCTTGGGAGCCGCGACGATCAGCCCGCGCTGGCCGAAGCCGATCGGGGAGATGAGATCCAGGACCCGCATCGAGAGCTCGTCCGGAGTCGTCTCCAGGCGGATGCGGCGGTTGGGGGCGATAGAGGTGAGCCGCTCGAAGGGGATGAACTCGCGCCCCTCCGGCAGACCGTTGGCCGGCTCAAGGTTCTCCAGCGCGACCTGACCCTGTGGCCCGCGGTTGGCCGACACGACGCCGCGCAGCAGCGTCCCTTCGCGGACGTTGAGAAGCCGCAGCGACTGGACGGGGACGTAGACGTCGCCCGTGGAGGCCAGGTAGTTGTTCTCCTTGCGGCGCAGAAAGCCGTACCCCTGAGGGAACAGCTCGAGGATCCCTTCCGTCACCTCGCCCACATTGGGCGGCGGCGCGCCCTGTCTCAGCGGCGTCTGGGAGCCGGCGCGCGCCCCTCCTCCGGTCTGGACGCCGCCGCGGTGCTGTCCGCCTCGGCGCCTGCGGCCTCCAGGCCCCTGCGACCCGCCGCCGGCACGATGGCCGCCGCCGGACTGCTGGTGCGTGCGGCCGCCCGGCTGGCTGCCGTGGGAACGCTGCGGATGCTGTCCTCCCCGGCCCTGCGGGGGAGAACCCGACCGTTGAGGATGACCCCCGCCGGACATGGGGCCGCCTTGTCCATGCTGGGAGTTGCCACCCTGGCTGCGGTGGCCTCCCCGGGAACGATGTCTCACTCTGTTTTCACCTTGGCCTGTGCCCGCCATGAAGCGGGCAGTCAGGTCGAGCGCCAGCCATCATGCGCAACGGCGCAGCGTGGCCTCGTGACGCCTCACGCTTTAAGCGGGGGCGGTTCCCCAAAAAGCTCCGCCACAGGCGCCACGGTACGGTTGGTAGGAGCGGGGGCCGGGATCCATCAAGACCGGGGCCGAGTCTTTCTCTCTTTCTCCCGGCCGGGCCCACACCCGGCTGAGACCCGCATTGAGCGCCCAGAGGCTAGCACAGTCGCGCAGCGCTGTGAAGCGCCTATATTCCCCGGCATGAGGATCCGGCTCCTGATTGTGCTCACGCTGGCGATCATCATGGCGGGGTGCGCCGCGGCGACATCCACCCAGGGCCCCTCCGGAGCGGCAGGGCGCGGCGCCGGCAAGGGGGAGTTTCTTGCGGGCGCGGCCAGCCGCGTCATCACGCCGAAGCTCGACGACCCTTCCCACATCATCTATATGGGGGGGCTGGAGCGGGGCCTCAGGCCCACCGGAGTTCACGACGATCTGCACGCCCGCGCGCTGGTGATGACCGCCGCCGACGGGACCAGCATGGGGCTGGTGGTGCTGGACCTGATCGGACTGTTTCTTGACGACGTTGACGCCATCCGGGCCGAGCTGCGCCAGCGCCATCCCGAGGTGGAGCTGAGCTATCTGGCCGTGGCGAGCACCCACACTCACGCCGGGCCCGACGTGATCGGACTGTGGACTCCGCTGGGGGGCGTGGTCGACGACGCCTATGTGGCGACGCTGCGCGCGGCGGCCGCGGAGGCTGTCGCGGCGGCATGGGCCGCACGCCGGCCGGCCCGGCTGTACACAGGATCCGGGATGGCCCCGGGGCTGGCCAGGGACACGCGGCTTCCCGAGGTGATCGACGACACGGTGATGGCCCTGGGGCTGCGTGATGCCAGGACGGACGAAGGGATCGCGGCCCTGGCGAACTGGAACTCGCATCCGAGTGTCGCCGGAGGGGAAAACAGCCGGATCTCGACTGACTTCTGCGGGCCGCTGGTGCGCCGCCTGGAGGAGTCGTGGGGCGGCGTGGGGCTCTATGCCAGCGGCGCGCTGGGGGGCCAGATCGGCTCCGGCCGTGTGAAGATCCCCGACCCCGCCACTGGGAGGACTCCCGATGACCGGATGCGCAAGGCGGAGCTCATCGGCACGCAGGTCGCCGGGATCGCTCTCGAGGCGCTGGCTTCGGCGCGCGCCGGGGGGATCGGAGAGCGGGTCGACAGCATCTCCATCCGCACGAAGTCGTTTCACGTCCCGATGGAAAACGCCCGGTTCGCGCAGGGACTGGCGATGGGGTTGATCCGGCCGCGCCGCCTCTATGCAGCCGACGGCTCGGGCACGGGAGAATTCCCCTCGGAGCTGGCCGATCGCACCAGCCTGCGCTCCGGCAGCCACACGCTGCGCACCGAGGCGGCCATCGTGGATGCCGGTGCGCTGCGCTTCGCGATGATTCCGGGTGAGCTGTATCCCGAGCTGTCGATCGGCGGGATCCCCGACCCTCAGGATCCGGCGGCGGACTTCCCCGGCGCGCAGCGCGAGCCCGCGCTGCGCCCGCTGTCGGGCAAGCCGCTCTTCCTGATCGGCCTGGCCAACGACGAGCTGGGGTACCTGATCCCGAAATCGCAATGGGACAGCCAGCCCCCATACGCCTACGACCGTGACGAGCCGCAGTACGGCGAGCGCAACTCGGTGGGGCCCGAGGCGGCCGCCCGGGTGATGGAAGCGCTGGCCGGGCTCATGTAAGGCCGGCGCGGTCTTCCAGCCCGTGATTGCCCCCGGCCCGGGGGCTGCTTATATTCGTGAGCCATGAGCCGGCCCAGTCCGATCGCCCATACCGCCGATCCGCAGCTCCAGAAGCCCGCCCCGATCCGGCTGAAGATCACCGACGAAAAGGGGTTCGAGAAGGTCATCCTGCTGGACGGCCGTCCCTTCACAATCGGATGCTCTCTGGACTGCAGTCTGAGCCTTGACGGGATCGGCGCGATCGGCGTCCTGGAGCGTCACCTGACCATCACCAGGGAAGGCGAGTCCTGGATGCTGCGGGAGGAGTCCGACGGCAAGGCCACGCGCGTGAACGGCCAGCTCGTGCGACGCGCGGCTCTGGCCGACGGCGATCAGATCTCCATCGGCGAGGGCACGTGGCGGATCGTCTTTCTGACGGAAGGCAGCCGCGCCGTGGACATCGAGCACCGCAGGCTGCGCACCCTTCTGCAGGTGCTGCGGCAGATGTATACCTCGCTCGATCCCGAGGAGATCTCGGCGCGCGCCGTGGTGGCGATCATGGATCTTCTGGGCTCGTCCTGGGTGGCGATCCTGCACGGAACAGACGCCGGCAGGCTGCGCGTGGTGGCGGCCGGCGACGCCGACGGCCGCCTGCCTGCGAAGCCGACCCGCGTGGCGCAGGAGGTCTACAACACGGAGACCAGCTCCCTGCAGCCGGATCATCTCTGCGTGACGATCAGCGCCCGGCGCGGCGTCATCGGCGCGGTGGAAGCAGGGCCGCGGGACGCGTCGCCCTATGCGCAGAGCGACCTGGAGATCCTCGAGTCGATCGCCCTGCATGTCGGGCTGGCCGCCAGCAACGCGGAGCTGCTGGCCGATCAGACGCTCATCAACGACGAATCCGGCGACACCTAGCCCGCTTTTCTCACCAGGTTTCGTCGCGAGACCGCGCAGATCCCTGGCGAGCAGATCCGTGGTCGCAGCAGAAATCTGGTGAGAAATGCGGCTAGCGGGCCGGCGGCTTGGCCGCCTTCTCCAGAAGGCCCTCGGCTTTCCGAGTCTTCGCGTGAGTGGGACCGTACACCGCCTGATAGATTCCGAGCGCCTCCTGCAGCAGCGGCTCGGCGTCGCGCCACCGCCGCTGATCGATGTGGATCCGGCCCAACGACACCAGGGCATCGCCCATCCGCGGGTGTCGATCCCCGAGTGTTCGCCTGTAGAGGTCCAGCGCCTCTCGTGTCAGTCGCTCGGCCCCGGCCAGATCACCCCGGCGCTGGTGGAGCTCGCTCAGCGCCTCCAGGCTCGCACCAACATCGTCATGCTCCTCTCCCAGAACCTTGCGCCGCATCGCCAGCGCCTCCCGCAGCAGGGGCTCGGCGGCGTCGAGATCTCCCTTGCGGAGCAGGACCCTCCCCAGTCCGTTGAGGCTCGTCGCCAGGCTCGGATGCTCCTTCCCGAAGAGCCGCCGCCGCATCTCGATCCCCTGGCGATAGTACGGCTCGGCCGCGACGTAGTCTCCCTTGCTGTAGTACGTGAATCCCAGGCTATTCAGCGTGTCCGCCACGTGGGGATGCTCCTCGCCCAGGAGCTTCCGGCGCAGCGCCAGCGCTTCGAGATGGAGCGAAGCGGCGCCATCGTGGTCCCCCTTCCGGTTCAGGCTCGCCGCCAGGCTGCTCAGGGAGGTGAGGGTGTCCTCGTGCCCCTCCCCGAGAAGCCTCTGCCGCATCGCCAGGGCCGCTCGATAGTGCTCTTCCGCGCCATCGAAGTCGCCCTTGCTGCGCAGCATGCTGCCCACGAATTGCAGACTGGAGGCCACGTCGGGATGCGCCTCCCCCAGGAGCCTGCGCCGCATTGCCAGAGCCTCGCGTTGCAACTGCTCGCAGGAGGCGAGATCCCCCATGCTGCACAGGGTCACGCCCAGGTCGCCCATGATCCGGGCGACAAGGACGTGCTCGGGGCCGAACACCGCGCGGCGCAGGGCCAGCGCCCGCTCGAGATGGGCACGGGCCAGATCCTTTCGTCCGAGCTCATCGTAGGCGTTGCCGATCACCGACAGCAGCGCTGCCTGAGCCTCCGGCTGTCCTGCGAGCTCCTGGTCGACTCGCTTCATGCCCTGCTCCAGCAGCTGCAGTCTCGTTTCCACGTTCCCCTTCGCCTCGAAAAGAGGGTTGGCCGCCTCGAGCATCCTCAGGCCGTAATCTTTGAGCTCCCCGTTCGCAACCAGGCCGGCCTGCGCGCGAATCCGCGCCGACTGCACCGCCGCGATGACGCTGAATCCGATCAGAAGCACCGCGATCGCTGCTGCGGCTCCCACGCCGAGCCGGTGCCGGCGCACGAATCGCGAGGCGCGGTAGGCCAGCGTATCGGGTCGTGCCAGGACAGGCAGTCCCTTGAGGTGCCGCTCGATATCGTCACGCAGCGTCTGAACGGACGCGTAGCGTCTTTCAGGATCCCGCTGAAGCGCCTTGAGGCAGATGGTGTCGAGGTCTCCCGCGAGCCGGCGCCGCAGGCGATCGGGCCGGGTGCCGCGGTCCCGGCTCACCCTTTCCGGCGTGGTGGGCCGGATCGCCGGGTCGGACCCGGCGCCCGCGGCGGGCCGGGTGGCCGCGCGTGAGGGGCGGACCGGCTCTGTCAAGACCAGGCGGGCCATCGCGTCAGGATTCCCTCGCTGCAAGTCGTGCGGCAGGTGGCCTGACAACAGCTCGTAAAGCACGACCCCCAGCGCGTAGACGTCCGCCGCCGTCGTCAGCGGCTCGTTTCGCAGCTGCTCCGGCGACGCGTACTCGGGGGTCATCGGCCGGGAGCCCAGCTGTGTCGTCGGCGACTCTCCCGCGTCGCCCCCAAGGACCTTGGCGATCCCGAAATCGACCAGCTTGAGCTCCCCCGACTCGGTCACGAGCATGTTGGCCGGCTTCAGATCCCGGTGCACCACCAGACTCTGGTGGGCGTATTGCACCGCGGCGCAGGCCTTCAGAAACAGGCGCAGTCTCGCTTCGACGCCCAGATGGAACTGGTCGCAGTAAGTCGTCAGCGGCGTCCCGTCCACGCGCTCCATCGCGAAGTACGGCTGGCCCTCATCAGTGATGCCGCCGTCGAGCAGGCGGGCGATGTTGGGGTGCTGCAGCCGGGCCAGGATCTGCCGCTCATGCAGAAAGCGCTGCAGGATGGCGTCGGAGTCCATCCCTCGCTTGATGAGCTTCAGGGCAACCTGCTGCTGGAACTGCCCGTCAGCGCGCTCGGCGAGATAGACGACACCCATGCCGCCGCGGCCGATCTCCCGCACGATGCGGTACGGTCCGACCTGCTTTCCGGCAAGGGAGTCCTCGAAGAGGGCAGAGACCAGGGGCTCGGCGTCGAGGGCCGGTGTGTGGAGGAACTCTCCGGCCTGCGCGTCGGCCCGCAGCAGCGCCAGGAGCTGCTCCCGGAGAGCCGCGTCGCCGGCGCAGGCCGTGTCGAGAAAGGCGTCACGCTCCCCGGGCTGGAGGTCGAGGGCCAGATCGAGCAGCCGCTCGATCTCCTCCCAGCGCCGCCGGTCCATCCCCTTTGAGTCCACCATGAGTCCGGATCTATGGCGCCGTTTTGTGGCCGTGGAGCTCCTGATAGAGCCAGGCCCGGGCTTTGCGCCAGTCGCGCATCACCGTCCGCGGCGAGCTCTGCAGCACCTCCGCGGTCTCCTCCACCGACAGTCCGCCGAAGTAGCGGCACTCGATCACCCGGCTGAGCCGTTCGCTCAGAGCGGCCAGGCGCGTGAGCGCGGCGTCGAGATCGATCAGACTCTCCGCGCAGGCATCGACGGGAAGCTCCACGTCCTCGAGTCGCACCAGCTCAACCTCGCCGCCCCGCTTGGTGGCCATCCGCCGGCGCGCGTAGTCGACGAGAATCTGGCGCATGGCCCGGGCCGAAGCCCCGAAGAAATGGGCCCGGCTCTCTCCCGGGAGATCCTCTCCTCCGGCCAGCTTGATGTAGGCCTCGTGCACCAGCGCCGTCGTGCCGATGGTCCGCGGCGCCTGCTCGCCTTGGATCTGTCTGTGGGCCAGGCGGTGCAGCTGGTCGTAGACGAGCGGGAACAACCGATCCAGGGCGGTCCGGTCGCCCTGGTTGGCCAGGTGCAGCAGGAGCGTGATCTCCCCCGGCTCGCTCATTGGGCGCACGCAACCTTCCAGGTGTCCGTCTCGCCGGGGGGGCCACTGGAGCCAACGTCCCTCTGATCAACGAGATCCCGGGCACGTGAGAAGACTCTACCACGGATTCCACCCGCATAGAGCGCAGCGATGTGGCAGCCCGCTCCCGCCGATTGCGCATGTACCAGCAGAAACGGCCATAGAGAGCAAAGGGGGAATGAATGCCGCATCGAGCGCCAGTGGCACGACGCAGGGCGCTGCGCCCAACCGCGATGGTGCTGGGCTGGATGTTCTTCTGCGGCGTTGCGCTGGCCGGGGCCCCACCGGCCACGTGCCGGATCGGCAGCGGGACCGGCTGCAATCTCGCCTCCGATCTTCTGGTGTTCGCAGAGGGGGTTCCGCAGTTCGAGATCGTCGCCCGCATCACGGAATGCCATCTCTGCTCGCCGCCCAACGCGGCGGGGGTCTTCCAGTTCGACGGCGAGGTGGAGATGGTCTTCGGCCCCTACAATCCATCGATTTCCGGCTGCAACCCGGCCGATGACACAGTCCAGCTTGCGAGCTTCGTCGCCGCGCTGCGGCCCGGCGCCGGAACGGGCGGAGGAGAGGCCACATACAAGCCCGACAACGCGAATCAGACGTTCAATTTCTCGGCAGTCCCGGAGCTGACGCCGGCGTGCGTCGACAGCAGCAATCTCGAGTATCACTTTCAGGACCTCGAGCTGACCGGCAAGAACGGGCTGGGCTCCCTGACGGGATGGCTGGTGCCGCCGGAGAAGGCGCGGGCGTCGTTCAGCGGGATTCCGGCGCAGGTGATCCCTTTGCTGCCCACACGGCTGCAGCAGAGTCTCGCCTTCATCATCGTCGAGAACAAGCCGCCAACATCCAGCCTGCGCTTCTGGCCCGACGGGCTGCCGTTCAGGCTGGGGCCGGACCTCATCACGTACACCGCCGATCAGGTCCAGTTCACCACGCCGGGAGGCGCGAGCGCCCCGCAGGCATATGCTCCGGAGCCGCTGCCCTCGGCCGCCGCCGCGGGCCTGTTGCCCGGGCAGGTGGTGCAGTGCACCGGGGCACTGCCCCAGCCAAGTGAAGTCTGCACCACGCCGCATATTCGCAATGCGAGCTATTTCGATCACGCGGGCTGGGTGCCGTCCAGCGGGCAGTTCGACCGCGACGGCCTGAGCGTCACGCTCAACCTGCCGGCGAGCTCCTCGATCCTGTATCAGACCCTGTTCCCCCGGGATGCCTGGGTGAAGCTGCTGGGACCCGCCACGGTCGCCGTCCAGGACGGGGCCATTGTCTCGGGTGCCTTCCAGGGAGGGACAACCTGGATCTCCATCGATCGCGACCCCTGCATCAGCGAGAAGCGCCTGCGCTACGGCCTCCTGCAGGGCGCCGGGATGCAGCCGGTGCTCAGGCCCGACGGCGGGCTCATGGCCGGCATAGCCAACCTGCACGAGCTGGATGCCTCGCTCCAGCCCCAGGAGATCCTCTGGTCCTTCAACGAAGCCTCAGGCCTGGGCTGCGGCACGCTGTGGGTGCCGCCTCCCGTCGCCTCCGCACCGAGGCCGCAGGAGACATGGCTCGGCAGCGGCACGCCCGCCATCAAGGGCCGCGGCGTCTACGCGGGGCTCAACTACAACCGCAACCGTGTGTGCCAGGAGTCGATGATCCTGACCGACCGGTTCTGCGCCGTGGACGCCGACTGCAATCCGGGCGGCAGATGCGTGGACGGCGGCTTCTCCCCGCGCTGTCCGGCCCTGCCGGTGTCGCCGATCGCCCAATGGCATACCACCGTGCAGGGAGAGCCGCTGCAGATCCCGGTCGATCCCGACGCGCCGGGGCAGGGGGACCGGGAGCTGGCGTTCTTCGCGCGCCGCTCGGGCGTCACGGGTGTGTTCGACGCCGGCGAGAACACCTTTTCGATCGGCAACTCGGGCGGCGCTCCCGCCACCTTCGACTTCCAGTTCACGACCTTCGGGCTGGCGTTTCTGGGCTCCGAGAGCGAGCGCGCCGACACGATCACTGCGGGAAGGCTCCTGGTTCCTTGGCCCAGCGACACGACGATCCCGTTCGAGGAGATGGAGGTCTGCAACTGCGGCGCCGTGGATCAGGCGCGGGCCCCGGATGTCCTGTTCCAGAAAACGCTGGCCTGGTGGGACGCGAAGTTCTCTCCCTACGGGCTCGACTTCAAGTCGAATCCCAACGTGGACTGCCTCGATCCCGGCGCCTCGCAGTGCGGCAGCTCCACGCAGGCGACGGAGGTCTGCGTCGAGGCCCTCACGCCCATCCCGCACTTCGAGCCCGATCCGACTTCCGTCTTCGATCTGACGCCCGACGGCCAGGTGCCGACCGGCATCCAGCCGTTTTCCGTATCGCGCATGGAGTTCAGCCGCGACAAGGAAGTTCCCGTGCTGCAGACCCCGTACGACTACGACATCGAGAAGTTCGTGCTGCAGAACTGGATCCAGGCCGGGTCGCCATCGCGAACCGCCGTGGGATCAGGATTCGCCGATTTCGGCTACTACGATGCGGTGGGTGACCTGTCGCTGCCATTCTTCGGCCTGTCGCCGGCGGGAATCAGGCTGGAGCGCCGGCGCATCCCGGCGCCGGCGGAGCATCTGATCGATCTGCACCGGGAGTGCGACCCGATCGCCAGCCCGGGCTGCGATCCCGAGGACCCGGGCCTGTCGTTCATCGAGGTGGAGCGCCGGCTGGCCGGCGACTCGATCCTGATGCACTACAAGGCGGACTACTTCCGCCCGCAGGACACCGAGGATCCGGATGATGGGTCCGACGCCGCCTTCCGGGGCAGAGGCCCGGTCATGGCGTTCAGCCACGACCCGCACAACACAGGCAGCGCCGACGAGAAGGCGACCGTCAACTTCGGCTCGCTGTCGGCCGCGACGGGCCTGATCCTGAAGCCCGACCCCGGCCTCGTCTATCCCGGCGTGGTGATCGGCGGCGATATCGGCGCGGCGGCGGCGCTGCGGCTCTACGACGCGATGCAGTTCTCCAAGAGCGGCGAGCTGGGCACGATCCTGCCACCGGGCTACCTGAGCGGCTCCGCGAAGGTGGCGTACGAGAGCGCGCTCAGCGCGATGGGGCTCACGGGCGAATGGTACGAGACCTTGAAGCCGGCCGAGTTCCGCGAAGCGATGCAGGCGACCGAGGCGGTCGAGCTGTTTGCCGGGCATCCGGCGTTCGGCGCCGCCTACAACGTCAATCCCAACGGCGCCAGCCCCCCCATGAATGCGACAGAGCTGATGGGGACCATCGAGTGGTCGGACGACTTCGAGGTTCTGGAGGAGATTCAGATCGACTCGAACCTCGATACCGGCGGCCAGTTCTTCCAGATGGAAGGGGCGCTGCAGACCATCGACCGGCACGTCAAGGAGGACGAGGAGCCGATCAGCCAGTTCACCCGCGAGATCCTGCCGGGCGCCTCCAACAAGATGCAGCTTCCGGGCGAGCAGGACATTTCGTTCCCGGACATTCCCGGGATGACCTGGGACTTTGACTACGACGTGTCGACGACCCCGATCCCCAGCTTCACCTTCAGGAGCCTGACGGGAACCCTCGACCTGACCCGGGGCGGCCTCTCCGGCGTCGGCTTCGACAAGCTCGGCGCCACGCTGAAGTTCTACGCCGACGGCGACTGGTACTTCGACGCCGGGCTCAAGGTGGACTGGAACGGCTACGGCATCCAGGGCGACATCCTGCTGGGCAATACCAAGGACATGACGCCGCTGAGGGATCTGGACCCTGCGGTGGCCGGGTTCCTCGGGGGGATCCCGACGTTCCAAGGCGCCTACATCCGCGCCGGCATGTCGGCGAAGCTCTTCAACTATGGCTGTTTCTTCGAAGTGGGAGCCGGGGTGCAGGTGGGCGGCTGGTTCCTGAGCGAGAGCTTCGGCGGCAAGGTGCGCGGATGGCTCACCGGCCAGGGGGCCTGCCTTGTCTCGGTGCGCGGCGACCTGACACTGCTCGGAGGCGAAGTAAACGATGCCTTCAAGGTCGAGGGACTTCTCTGGGTGGCCGGCGGCATCGGCTTCTGCGACGAGGAGGACTGGGACACGCCGGCGGACGTGCTCGATGACGACCTCTGCGCCGCCTGTGTGCTCAGCGGGAAGGCCACCGGCAAGTGGCCGCCCGGGAAGATCACCTTCCACGGCCCCAACGCGGACTGCTCTCTGTAGGAAGAGACGACGATGGCTCACAGGATTCTGAAGCGATTCCGACCGGCGATGGTTGTCGTCATGGCCGCGGGCGTCATCACGCTGGCGGAGCCGCCCGTCGAGCGGACGATCGTCACGGCCACCGCCGATGCGGCCATGAACCGGGTCCTGGTGCGCTGGCAGCAGGTGGAAGGGTCAGGGAAACGCTTCACCCACTACAACGTCCTGCGCCGCGAGGCCGGCGCGTCCACGCTGGCGCCTCTGAACCTCCAGCCGATCGGCGCGCTCACCACCGTGGCCGAGCTGGAGGCTCTCTTCACCCTGCCCGGCCTGGCCGACGCCCTCGCCGCTATCCAGGAGACCTTCGGGACCGATTACGCCTCAGACATGCTGGCCCTGCAGTCGCCGGGGGCCGGCGAGACGGAGAGGCTGCAGCTCGCGCTGCTCCCGGATCTCAATTACGGGGCCGCGCTGGCCCTCGGCCTGGGGTGGATGGACGACACGGTCGTCGCCGGCACCTCCTATGTATACGAAGTCTGGGGACTCGATCCGCTCGGCTTCCCCGAGGACCGCCTGGGGCGGGCCACGGCCACCGCCGGCGCGCCGCAGCCCCTCGCCGCGCCCGCCAGCGCCACCTGCGTCGATCCCGGCGATGCGCGCGCCCACATGGCGGCCTTTCTGCGCTGGGAGGAGGGCGCCACTTCCCAGCCGCAGCGCGGGGCCGGGTATGAGCTGTACCGTGCCGCCCGTCGGCCGAACCTGACCTGCCCCCCGCTGCTGCCGGGATCCCGTGGTGTCTCGAAGGCGAACCGCTTCCCGACCATGCGCGACGCGCCGGGGGCCGCGCGGGCGGGAGAGAAGCTGTTCGCCGGCGCCTGCCTCGGATGCCACGCGGGCGGCCGGGACGTGGCGCCTGTGGCGGGAAAGACCCTTGCCGACTTCCGCCGGCGGCAGTACCCGGAGCTCTGGGATCCGTCGCAGGCGATGCAGGTCGTGCACGACACCAACGAGCTGAACGCCCTGAGCCCCGAAAGCCTGGAGGCGATCTTCGACTGGATCGAAGAATTCAACTACCGCGACGACGGGTCGGCCACCCCCTCCCATCCGCTCGTCGAAGGTGAAACCTACTGCTACCAGGTCTACCCGCGCGACCTGCTGGGACGCCTGGGGCCCGGTTCGCCCGTGGCGCAGTGCATGGTGAAGGATCGCGAAGCTCCGGAGGTGCCTTACGCCATGACCGCGCAGCGCGTCGTGCAGGGAGGCCACGAGATCTGCGAGATCTCCTGGGACCGCAACGCCGCCCCCGGCGACGACACGGCGCACTACGAGCTGATGCGGAGCACGCGCGTCCCGCGTCTCTCCAGCGAGCTGATGGCGCCCCTGGGGCCGCCCCCGGGGTGGCCCGTGACGATCGCGCAGCCCCCTTCCGGGGCCCGTGTCGTCCACTTGGATACCTCGCAGACCCCCTCGGACGCGGGACAGCCGTTCTACTACGCCGCCCGCGCCGTGGACGATGCCGGAGAAGTCAGCGGCTTCAGCGGCTGGGTGCCTTGCGTGCCGCGCGACATCGCTGCGCCCGGCGCCCAGACCGTCTCGTTGCGATGCTGCGACACCGGCGGCGTCTGCGCGGAGCGCCAGGACGCCGCCTGGATCGGCGCCGGAGGAGAGCGCGCCTTCCTGGCCGACCCCGGGCAGTGCCCTCTGGAGATCGACTTCAACAGCAATGCCGATGCGTTCGGCGTGCGCCTGTACCGCTCCTTCGACGGCATCAGCTACCTGCCTCACAAGGACTGCACCACCGGCCCGTGCGTGATCGATTACGCCCCCACGATCGACCAGAAGATCTGGTACAGAGTCCGGCCCTTCGACAAGAGCTGGAACCTGGGCGCCTTTTCGGCTCCTCTCAAGTTCTACTACTTTGGGCAGCCGCTGCCGCCGCCGCGGATCATCTCGGTGGCCATCGTCAACGAGATCACAGGGCGTGTCGAGATCCGCTTCCGCTCGGTGCAGCCAGGCATGGCCCTCGGCTTCGCCCTCTACAAGCAGCACGAGAGCGCGCCGGGCTACCAGCTCGTGGTCCGGCATCACAATCAGAACCTGTCGGCGAATGTCATCTCGCCGGGCCAGTGGGTGCCGCAGCCGGGGGCGCAAGCGCTGAACCAGATACCGGGCTTCATCGGCCCGCCCGCGCCGGGGCCTCAGGACTTCCTTTACTACGACGACCTGGAGGGAGAGTACGTCCTCAACACGGTGCTCGGCGACACCGCGGCCGTGACGCTGAAGCTCGTGGCCATCTCCTGGAGCGGCCAGGAGGGCAACTTCGTGCCGTACGTCTGGGACGGATGGACGCCCGGAGACGGATTCCTGGACTGGCCCGAGTTCCGCGATCACAACTACACCTTCTGGCTGCTCTTTTCGGAGCTGACGGCCGCTTACAACGCGGTGAACAACCGGATCGACCTCTCCTGGGAGCCGCATCCTGACGGCTGCACGCAGGGGCTCAACCGGCCGTTCGTCGTCTATCGCAAGCGCGGCGGCGCCACCAAGTGGACGCAGATCTCGCCGCCATTCGTGTGCAGCTCCCCCAGCCAGGCGTTGATGATCTACCGCGACACCGACGTCGAGCCCGGCATGAGCTACACCTACACGGTGGTGCGGCAGGACGCGCAGGGGGAGTTCAGCCTGCAGTTCGGCCCCAAGACCGAGGCGGTGCCGTGATGACCGCCGCCAGAATGCCGCCCACGATCAGCCGCCGCAGCGCCGGCGCTGCGATCCCGCTCCTGCTGTCCATGCTGCTGATGCACCCTGCGCCCGCCGCCGCCAGCGCCCTGCACGGCACCGTCGAGATCGCGTATAGAAACATGGACGGCTCGCTGCGCCCGCCCGTGCGCTGGGCCCTGGGAGATCACGCCCGCGCCCTGGCGAGCGGGAACTTCGACGGCGCCGCCGGGACGGACCTGCTCGTCGGATACGAGACGGTCGACTCTTCCGGAGCGCACAGCCGGGTCGGGATCCTGCTGGGAGCCGGAACCGGCAACTTCAGCATCGGGCCGTCGCAGCCGGTGGGCGGCCCGAACGAGATCATCGTCGGGCTCAAGACGGGCCATTTCGACCTCAACCTGACCCTGGACTTCGACGTCTACCTGTCGCCCGACCCGGCGGCGCCCGCGCCTCTGACCACGCGCCATCGCTTCCTGGGCGCGGGCAACGGTACCTTCACCCTCGCATCAGTGATGACCGGCGTCGCGCCGCCGGCGCCTCTGCCCGACGGGCCGCTGTCGATCGATCTGGACGGCAACGGCCAGCCCGACCAGGCGTTCGTCAACCGGCGCAGCGAGAGCCACTCGGATCTGCCGGTTGCCGCGGCCGCGACGCCCGGTGATGTCAATGGTCCGGATGCGTTCGCCCATCCCGAGGGCGCCGCATTCGCGGGAACGATCTCACTGCGGATCCGGCCGACGATTCCCGATCCCTGCGTCGAGGTGTCCACCCCGCCGTGCCTGACGATCTACTACACCACCAATGGATCCACGCCGATCCCGAACACCAATGGCACCCACACGCTCACCCATCCGTTCGACGAGATCCTGTACGCCTACAAGCCGACGACGATGACCTTCTTCGCCCGCCGGGCGGACACGCAGGTTGCCGGACCGATCCGTCAGGAGATCTACCAGGTCGATCAGTCGCCCTTCGTCGACACCGACGGCGACGGCATCCCCGACGCGTACGAGATCGGCGCCAACGGCAAGCCGCGCCCCGGGTTCGACCCGCTGCGCACCAACGACGACAGCGATGGCGACGGTGTTTCCGATCTGCTGGAGCTGTTGCAGGGGACCAATCCCTTCTCGGCGATCTGCCTCAGCGGCGACAACATCGGCGCCGTCTGCGACGGCGAGGAGGACTGCGCTCCCGTCGACGTGTGCGTGGGCGGCAGCGATGCCGGGATCGCGTGCGCTGACGACACGGGCTGCAGCCTGGCCCAGTGCGGCCATCCCTGCTCGTTCACCTGCGTGGGAGGTACCACACCGGGCGCCGCATGCACGGGCGATGCGGACTGCGCCGGCGGCGCCTGCGGCGACGGCACGATTGTCACGCCCGCCGGGGAATGGATCCTCGACGGCACCGCCGACAACGGCGGCCCGGCGCTCCCGGGCTCGAACGTCTCGCCGCTGACGCTGGAGGGAAAGCAGCCCTTCCCCGCCGTGCAGATGACTGCTCCGAACCGCTGGGCCGGCCTCCGGAGCACTCCGAATACGACCACACTTCCATCGGCGGTGGATGACACGGAGCCGGACGGCGACGTGGTGCTGACGCGGATTGTCGCCGGCTTCCGGCTGCCGTCGCCGGATCCGGGCACCGCGTGGACGGACGGAGCTTCCTGGCTGGCGGCCGCCCGCGCGGCGCACGGGCAGGACCAGGTTCTTTCGGCGCTGGCGCTCACCCCGCGCAGCAGCGCCATGGTGGCCCTGGCCGGCCGCGAGGCGTCGGAGATCCTGACCGCGCTGGGCGCGCCGCCGCCGGCGGAGAACATGCAGCTCGGGCGCTTCGGAAAGGGTATGTCGGAGTCGGATCTGCTGGCGCTCTGGTCGTTGACCGATGCCGACACCCACGCCTTCCTGCTGCATTTCAGCTCGGAGCAGGATTCCCTCGCGGTGCTGGACGGGTATGCCCAGTTTGCCTCCGACCTGTTCGCCACGATCGAGTCGGTGGGGGCCGCAGCCGCGACGCCCGGCGAGGAGGCGCTGGCGCGGCACCTGGCGGACGGCACCATTCCGGCCGACGTGGTCCCGGCAATGATGGCGCTGGGCTACACACAGCCGACGCTCCTGGCGATCGCCGACCGCGCCCGCGCCGAGTCCGGCGCGCTGGCGGGCGTCGTTCAGGGAGCCGTGGCGCTCGACCGGCTCCAGGATCCGGCCATCGCGGCCGCGGGTCTCACCGGTCCCTACGTGGAGGCCGTGCGCGCGCGCGCCGATCTGGTTGCCGCCGTGGTCGATCAGGCGAACGGTGCCCTGACGCAGCTCGCCGCGATCGAATCGGCGGGACAGGCGATGGCGGCCGCCTGCCTGCTGGCTGTGCAGCAGGCGGGAGGAACGGCGCAGGCGGCGGGCACGTCGACGGCGCCGGGGCTCGCCGGCGGCACGCCCATGACAGGTGTGAGCTGCGGCTCTGGAGTCCTGCTGGACGCCCTGGTGGCCGCGGCCTCCGATCCCGCGAAGATCGCCCTTCTGACCAGCAACATGCCGGCGCTGATCTTCGACATCCTCCAGGCGGCGTGCGATCCGGGACTCCTCGCAGCGCTGTCCGCAAGCGTCAATGATTATCTGGGACCCGACGTGGCGGCGCCGGTGACGTCGCCGTCGCCGGGCCCCGGCCTGTTCTCCGGTTCCGCTCTGATGGTGACGCTGACCACCGACGAGCCGGCGACGCTCTACGTTCGCGCCGATGGACAGAATCCAGGAGTGGGCGAGCCAGGAACAGCCGTCCATCCGGACGGCACAGCGTCGCTTGTGCTGGTCGGGGATGCCGAGGTGCGTTTCTTTGCCGTGGATCGCCACGGCAACATCGAGCCGGTGCGGTCCGCGCTCTACCGCCTCGATCGCGACGCTGATGGGGTGCCGGATGTCGCCGACAACTGCCTGTACACCGGAAACCCGGGCCAGGCCGACGGCGACAGCGACGGCCTCGGGGACGCATGCGACGGCGCCCTGTGCGGCAACGGCATTCTTCAGCCGGGCGAGGTGTGCGACGATGGCAACCTGGCCGGCGGCGACGGCTGCACGGCGGACTGCCAGCCGCAGACCGTCGTCGATCTGGCGGTCAAGGCGGCGGACTGGAGCGTGCTGGGGGAGGCGGCCGGGCAGGCGCTGGGCGGAGCGATCGCGGTCGGCGATCTGGACGGAGATCTGGTCGCGGACGTGGCGATGCGCGCCGGCTCGCCGCTGCCGGGAGTGCGCATCGTCTCGGCAGCCGGCTTGCTCGGCCCGACGCCGCGCGATCTGGCGTCGGCGCCTGCCGCAGTGACACTCCAGAGTCCTCCATCCTCCCTGGACTGCGGCGCGGCACTGCTTGCGTTGGACTGGAACGGCGATGCCCGCACCGATCTCGCGATCGGCTGTCCCGGTTGGGACGTGCCGGGCAGCCCGGATGCCGGCGCGGTCTTCATCTATATGGGGCCCATCACGGACGGCGTGATCGGCCCGGCCACGGCCAGCCTGTCGTTCTATGGCGAGATCGCGTCGGGCGGGCTGGGCCAGGCCCTGGCGGTGGGAGACTGGGACGGCGACGGCATCAGGGAGCTTGCGGCCGGAGCTCCCGACACGGACTTTGGCGCCTCCAGGGATGCGGGCCGCGCGGTGGTGATGGAGCTCAACGGTGGCGGCACAATATTCGACCTGGCGGCCACTCCCGCATTGATCGAGCTGCGCGGCATCGCCGGGTCGCGCCTGGGCTCCAGCATCGCTTTGGGAGATACCGACGGCAACGGGGCCGACGCGCTGGCGGCCGGCGCACCCACCGCGTCGCCGGCGGGCCGAGCCGGCGCCGGAAGCGCATATCTCCACCGGGATGGAGCGCTGGCAGCCGGCGGGATCGTCGACCTGGGGTCAGGTCTCGCCGCGGTTGCCGAGCTGCGCGGCGCTTCAGCCGGGGCCGGCGCCGGCCGGCGAGTGCTGCTCACCGATCTGGATGCGGACGGCCGGGCGGACATGGTCATCTCGGCGCCGGGCCGCGACAGGTTGTACGCGGAGGTTGCGTCCGGTGTGTTCGGGCCCGGAACGGGAGTCGATCTGACGGACGGCGCCCTGACGCTGACGGTGATCGGCGCCGACGCCGGAGGGGGGCTGGGCAGCGACCTGATCGCGGTCGATCTGGACGGCGACCGGCGTCCCGAGCTGATCGCCGGGGCCCCGTCCGCGCTCGGGCGCCGGGGAAAGGCCGTCGCCCTGCGCGCCGCACAAGCGTCGAGCATCGTCGACCTCTCCACCGCGGAGAGCGGCGCGCTGGCGCTGGTCACCGGAGCCGTGCTGAGCGACCGGCTCGGAGCCGCGGTGGCCGCCGGCGATCTGGACGGCGATCTGCTGGCCGATCTGGTGGTGGCGGCCCCGGACGCCGACCCCGCCGGGCGGGCCGGAGCCGGGATGGTCCACGCCCTCGCCATGACCGTTTCCGATCTGGATCACGATGGTCTGGCCAACACCGGGGATCTGTGCCCGCTGCTCCCGCTCACAGGCAATTCCGCCTACGTCGCGCAGAGTGACACGGATGGCGACGGTGTCGGCGACGCCTGCGACAGCTGCCCGGTGACGGATAACCCGCGGCAGCTCGATGGCGATGGCGACGGGATCGGCGATGCCTGCGACCTGCATCCGGGCCTGCCTCCGTCACAGCCCTGCGACGGCTGGTTCGACCTCCTGCAGGGGTACGCGGACAGCGACCTCGACGGCTGGGGAGACGCCTGCGACTGCCAGCCCCTGTACGCCGGAGCCCACCCCGGCGCCCCGGAGGTCTGCGACGGCCTGGATGGAGACTGCAACGGCGTGCTGCTCCTGGCGGAAGCGGACGCCGACGCGGATGGCTGGGCCGTCTGCCTCGGCGACTGCGCCGATGGAGATCCCGCCCGCAGCCCGGCGGCTCCGGAGAGCTGCAACGGGATCGACGACGACTGCGACGGCGGCATCCCGGCCGTCGAGATCGATACCGACAACGATGGCTTCGCGGCCTGTGCGGGCGACTGCGATGAAACCAATCCCGGAGTCAATCCGGCGCGCCCCGAGATCTGCCGCAATGGCATCGATGACAACTGCAGCGGCGCGGCCGACGGCCAGGAGATCGCATGCCAGTCGCCGACCTGCGTGGTTCTCGGGATCGCGCAGGGGACCGGGCAGCTCGCCCTGGCGCTCGAGAATCCGGCCCAGTGCGATCCGGGCATGATGGGCCCGGTCTACTTCGACCTGATCCGGGGCGACGTGGCGGGGCTTCGTGTCCTGGCGGGGCAGGTGAATCTGGGAGCGGTCCAGCAGATCAGCTGCGGCCACGTCGCGGAGCAGTACCTGTTCGATCCGCAGAAGCCGCCGCCCGGCACTGCGGACTTCTACGTGGCGCTGGTCACGGGCGGTCCGTCCTACGGCACCAGCAGCGCCGGCCTCCCCCGCGTGCCGTCCATGGGGGACTGTCCTTGACCCACGCGGAGCCCTCTGCAGCCTGAAGCGCCTGCACAGGTCCGCGCTGTGTTCCGGCTCCTCGCCATTCGCGCCGCGCGTGGTACCTTTCAGTCACGCGCATGAAATCCTCCCGCCTCGCCGCCATCCTCGGCTTCTGCCTGGTGTGGTCCGCCGCACCGGGCGCCCCGCCCGAGCCGCCGGCCGCCGTGCCGCACGTGCGCTTCGTCATGGGCATCTCCCGCACCACCAACCTGATCCACTGGGTGGACAACCTGGCGGGCACATCGCAGGGCAAGACCATGCCTGTCTACCGCCGGTACTGGGAAACCCGCTTCGGAAAGCATGACGACGAGGATCGGCGCGCGCTGCGCACCTTCGCCAACATCCGCAGGCTGGCGCCCCCCATCGTCAGGCTTCCCGCAAGCCAGGCCGTCAATCCGTCGGGCTGTCTGCCGGTGAGAGAGGATGCCGCGAGCTGGCACGAGAGGTTCATGGAAGCGGCAATGGCCTCCGGCACGCTGGAGGAGTTCAGGGCTGCCATCGAACCGCACCTTCCCGAAGAGGAGCTCAAGGCGCTGATGGGCGCCCTCGAGAGGTTCGAAAAACGCTTCGCCGGGTTGTTCGACGAGCTGGACCACGTCCGCGCCTTCCAGAAGAGATTCGAGCGGTTCCTGGAGCGCGGACAGCTCATCGAGTATCTGGATGGCGTGGCTCGGTTCCTGGGCGTGGATCCGGCGGCGCTGCCCCCGATGCGCATCTCCTTCATTGGGCTTCCCGAGGACGGCTCGACCCATGCAGAGGCCGATGGCGATTACCTCCTCATCGAGATCCGCCCGCACGATCGCCCCGAAAGCCAGATCCAGGTGGTGTCGCATGAAGCGGTCCACTTCCTCATGCGCCGCATGACTTCCGCCCAGTTGGATGCTCTGGCGCGCCAGGCTTACAGCCAGGGGGAGGCCGGCGCCCTCGTCTGGCGCTACATCTGGGAAGGACTGCCCACCGCGCTGGGACAAGGGCTGGCCGAGGCGCGTCTGGCCCCGAAGCTGTTTTCGATGACCGGCCCCTGGTACCACCGCGAGACGATCGATCGGTTCGCCAAGCTGATCTACCCGGCCGTCGCCCTCAGCGTCAACTCGTCGCGCCGGCTCGATGAAGGACTGATCCCTTTGATCACCCGCGAGGTGACTGCCTCACAACTGTACGCCGAGGCGAGGCCCGCCGAGTTCATGATGACGGCGTTCTTTGCCGGCGGGGAAGGAATGGCCCGGACGCTGGATTCCATGCGGATGCGCATGGGGCTGCGCCATGACGGCTCGGAGCCCACGCTGAATCTCGACGATCCGGCTCTGGCGGATCTCGTGCGCCGCTACGAGTGCCTGGGAGGCATCGCGCTGGTGTCAGGGACGGAGCTGCGCAGAGCCGCCGCGCTGGACGGAGAGCAGCTGCTTTCGAATCAGCTGGTCAGCGACATGGAGCAGCGCGCCTCGGGTGGCACGGCCTTCATCGTCGCCGGGCGCCGCCGCGCCGGAGGGAGCGTTCTGTATCTCGTGCTGCCATCACAGAGCATGCTGGCGCCTCTCATGCAGGCGTTCTCGGGGCTCCGAGGCCTGCCCGACCGGCCGCTGGCGATCGGCGGCGCCCCCTCGCCGGCAGACAACTGAATGTGGCACAGCCACCCGTGTGGCGGTAGCTTCACCCGGCATCGAGCGCAATGACGGCAGAGGTGCGTCCTGCGCCGGTTCTCCACCGCGAGGGTTCATGCGAGTCGCTGAGAGGTCCCGGCTCTCACAGTACAGGCTCGTTTCGATCTGTTTATTCCTGCTCGCCGCTTTCTGCGCCGCGGGATGGCGGAGTCTGATATTGGCCGCACCGCAGGGCTGGGAGGCGGTGCGGCGGGCGCCCACCGCATCTGACCCCTCCGGGCAGCCCTTCGAGCTGCTCAATCCGGATCACAATCTGCGTGCATTCTTCGACCCGGACGGCGCCCGTTTCTTTCCCTACAAGGCTGAAGCACCGGTCTGGTGGCTGCGCCTCGCGCCGCTGACGGGTGGAATCGCGCAGCGGTTCGACAACGGCCCGGAGGGGATCAGCCACACCATCGAGGTGGCTTCGCCCGGCACGCTGGAGCTCGTCTGGGAGCTGCAGTCCGTAGGGGACGCCGAGCCCAGGACGGGATCGGACGGCCGCAGCATCGACTTGGCGATCGATGCGGGAGAGACGGTCCTGCGCTACGAGGTGCAGGAGGCCGTGGCCGCGGACGGAGCCGCGCTCGCCGTCGAGGTGAGCCTGAAGAAGGATGTGCCGGGGACCTCCGGATCCGGGCTGCGGCTGCACATGAACATCGAGGCCGCGGGAGCGGCCTGGCCCATCAAGCTGACGGGCCGCCTGTCCCACCCGGCGGCGCCGGGAGCATCCCCGCAGCTGGTTCTCACCGCGGGGACACCGTGGTCAGGTGAAGAGGGGATCGACGAGACGCTCGACGATTTGATGCTCCGCGCCGCGGCGGCGCCGGCGCAGCCGGCGATGATCAGCGACGCCCTCCCCATGCGCCCGGCGGCGCCCGGGCCGCGTGGCGATGCCGTCGCATCTCCGGGGATCGCCCGGTGGCCCCCGTTCGAGCCTCCGGCCGCCGCTGCGGCGCCCGTGTCGGCCCTGGCGCCACAGGTTCCTGGCGTGAGCTTCGAAGCCACCAACATGAATGAGTCCGGGGGGTTCGTCCCGGCGGACGCCACCGCCGATATCAGCCCCACGCAGATCCTGATCGGTGTCAACAAGCGGCTGAAGGTGTTCGACCGGACCGGGGCGCTCGGCGGGCTGAACCTCTCCACGGAGGCCTTCTTCGTCTCAGTGCGCGCCAACCAGCCGGTGAGCAACCCGCAGGTGCGCTATGACAGGCTGTCGGGACGCTGGTTCGTGATCGCCATCACCACGACCGCCCCCAACCGGATCGTGATGGCCGTCAGCTCGGGCTCGATCATCTCGAGCCCGTCCAGCTTCACGTTCTTCTTCTTCCAGCACGATCTGGTCAGCCCCGCCGGAGACACGGGAGGGTTCGCCGACGCGCCCAGTCTCGGCGTGGATCGCCTGGCGCTCTATATCGGGACCAACACCTTCAACGCGGCGCGCACGACCTACATGGGATCGGCCGGCTTCGTGGTGCGCAAGTCGGCGCTGCTGGCCGGCAGCCTGGTGGTCTCGGCGTTTCGCGGGCTGAACACGGGCGGTCTGAGCAGCGGCCCCTACGCGCCGCGCGGCGTGGACAACGATGATCCCGCCGCCACCGAGGGGTACTTCATCGGCAGCGACAACGGCGTCTTCGGCCGTCTGACGCTGCGGCGCGTTTCGGATCCGGGCGGCACGCCGTCGATCTCATCGAACATCAATGTCACGGTGCCGGCGACCAGCTTTCCCATGAGCGTGCCGCACGCCGGCTCGCAGCGGCCGCTGGAAGCACTGGACGATCGGCTCTTCGCCGCGCGCATCCACCGCAACAAGATCACCGGGACGCTGAGCCTCTGGACGGCCCATAACATCGAGGTGAACACCGCCGGCGTTGCGGCTGCCGGCGGAGGGCGTACCGCGGCCCGCTGGTATGAGCTGGGCAATCTCGGCGGCGCCCCGGTGCTGTTGCAGGCGGGCACGCTGTTCGACGCGGCGGCTGCTCCGCGCAGCTTCTGGATTCCGTCCGTCGCCATGTCGGGGCAGGGACACGCCGCGCTGGGATGCAGCACGGCCGGCGCTGCCTTCCGCGTGGACGGCGCGTCGGCGGGCCGTCTCGCGGGAGATCCGCCCGGATCGATCCAGAGCCCCACGACCATCACCAGCTCGACAACCGCCTACAACGCCGACCTCGCGACACCGCAGCGCTGGGGAAGCTACTCGGCGACCATGCTGGATCCGCTCGACGACATGACGCTCTGGACGATCCAGGAGTACTGCAGCGCGATCAATGTCTGGGGCGTCCGGGTGGTACAGCTGATCGCCCCGCCCCCTCCGGTGCTGTCGACGGCATCGCCCGCAACCGTCTGCCAGGGGCGCACCGGGATCGAGGTGGCTGTCGGCGGCAACGCCCCGCCGGGCTCAGGGTTCTTCGACCCCGGATCCGACACGGGCGGCCCGGGATACGCAGGACATCTCAGCGCAATGATAGTGGGCGGCCCGACGGTGAGCAGCACCCGCTTCGACTCGCCCTCCCAGGTCACGCTGACTCTGTCCACCGTGGGATCCCCGCCGGGACCCAAGCATGTCATCGTGACCAATCCCGACGGGCAATCGGGATTCGGGTCGGACCTTCTCACCGTCATCACCTCGCCCGTCATTTTGGCGTCAAGCACCGGCCCGGTCTGCGAGGGAAGCACGGTCCAGCTCAGCGCGACGCCGTTTCCCGGAGCGGCCTATTCATGGACCGGGCCGGGCGGCTTCGTCTCCACGGATCAGAACCCTGTCATCAGCGGCGCGCCGGCGTCGGCTTCAGGCCTCTACACCGTCACCGTGACGGCGCCCGGCTGCCTTCCCGTGCTGGCATCCACCACAGCCGTCGTGATCGCGAGCGGGCTGTCGTGCGTCGACGCGGATGCCTGCACCCAGACCGACATCTGCCTGGCGGGGGCGTGCGTGGGGTCGAATCCGGTGACCTGCGCCGCGAGCGATGACTGCCACCTGGCGGGAAGCTGCGATCCTGGGACAGGTCTCTGCTCGAACCCGGTGAAACCCGACGGCAGCAGCTGCAGCGATGCCAACTCCTGCACCCGCACGGACGTCTGCCAATCAGGCACCTGCACCGGCACGAGGCCGGTGAACTGCTTTGCCATCGATCAGTGTCACGGCGTGGGGACCTGCGAGCCTGCGACCGGCTTGTGCTCCAACCCGCCGCTGCCCGACGGCGAGGGCTGCGACGATGCGGACAACTGCACGCAGGTAGACGAGTGCCGATCGGGCACCTGCCAGGGTTTCAGCCCGGTTGTCTGCGCCCCCCAGGGTCAGTGCAGCAGTGGAGGTGTGTGCGACCCGGGGACGGGCCTCTGCACCAATACGACGCTGCCCGACGGCAGCCCGTGCAGCGATGCCAACGCCTGCACCCAGGCCGACAGGTGCCAGAACGGCTTTTGCGTGGCGGGCCCTCCGGTGACATGCACGGCGCTGGATCAGTGCCACGTCGCGGGGGTCTGCAATCCGGGAACGGGAGTCTGCGGCAATCCTGAGCGGCCCAACGGCAGTGCCTGCAGCGACGCCAACGCCTGCACGCAGACCGACACATGTCAGAGCGGCTCGTGCATCGGAGGCGCTCCTGTCACGTGCGCAGCATCTGATCAGTGCCACGACCCGGGCATCTGCAATCCCGGGACGGGAGTTTGCTCCAACCCGATTCGGCCCAACGGCAGTACCTGCAGCGACGCCAACGCCTGCACGCAGACCGACACATGTCAGAGCGGCTCGTGCGTCGGAGGCGCTCCTGTCACGTGCGCAGCATCTGATCAGTGCCACGACCCCGGCGTCTGTAACCCGGGGACGGGAGTCTGCAGCAATCCCGAGCGGCCCAACGGCAGCGCGTGCAGCGATGCCAACGCCTGTACCCAGACCGACACGTGCCAGAGCGGCTCGTGCATTGGAGGCGCTCCGGTCACGTGCGCAGCATCTGATCAGTGCCACGACCCGGGCGTCTGCAATCCCGGGACGGGAGTCTGCAGCAATCCCGAGCGGCCCAACGGCAGCGCGTGCAGCGATGCCAAC
>Ga0187894_10000098_pt1 | contig 108863 bp, 105 predicted proteins | sample GBC1701081metaG_FD_136650 | JGI IMG/M metagenome (GOLD analysis project Ga0187894, IMG submission 136650) | White microbial mat communities from a lava cave in the Kipuka Kanohina Cave System on the Island of Hawaii, USA - GBC170108-1 metaG ...
AGCCTGGAGATTGATGTAAGCAGGGTTTTCCGGCCTCACCATGGGTTTTCGAGAAGGGACAGAGCCGAGCTGTCGAACTTCCCGTTCCAAGGCTTCAATCGTGCGACGGGCTTGCACCATATCGGGATGATCTTTACCTAACCGCTTCGAGGCAGTAGCCATTGAGGCGCGGGCGTTGATGAGTTGTTTGGTCGCATCCTCGATCTTGGGAAGGTGTCCGGTTTCCTTTTCCAAGGCCTTGATCTCCTGCTTCATTTTCATAATGTCAGGGTGGTCGGGAGCCAGATTGGCAGCGGCGCCGGCATATTCCGTACGCAGGGCCCGTAAGCGCTCAGCTGAGTCCAGGATGCGTTCTCCGGTCACGGACATGATCGGGGTGTGCGGTTTGATCGTGGCGAGTTCACCCTCAAGATAGTTCTTGCGTTCCTCGAGGGTTCGAATCTGCTGGTCAATGTCCATCAGTTCTCGATCGGACTGGTTCAAGAGCTGCAAATTCAGAGGCATCAGTTCCGGCAAGGCGCCGCTCGCTCGGTGCTTGAAGGTGGCAATCCTTTCATCCACCTCGCCGATGTGCTTGGAAAGGTTATCCGCTTCCTGTTGGAGGAACGACGTCGCTTCCTGCGCCTGCCGTTCTCGGGTCTTGAGGTTCTGGGCCAGGAACAGACTGGTCAGCTCGTTGGCGACCTTTTGGGCCAAGTCTGGCGCGTTGCTCTGGTATGACACTGTGAACGCAATGGTAGCCTTCGTCGGATGTTGGGTGCGCTTGTCCACGACGTCGGCGCTGATCACTTCGACCGCGACGTCTTTGGTGAACCGCCTCACGACTTCTTCGGCGGGGTTGGTTCGACGCAGGTCCTGGTAGAGATTGTATTGTTCCACGACCTTCCACAAGGTCGTCCGGCTCATGACTTGTTGTTTGATCGTTTCGATGCGCTGATCGGCATAACTGGTAATCGTCGAATGAACGAGTTCGGATGGAATTTCCTGTTCCTCGATTAGAATGGTCGCCATAGATTTGTAAGTCGCAGGCCAGAGAAATGCGGCGGCGATGCTGAGGCCCAAGAGAATGCCACCAGCCAGGACAATCAGAGTCCGTCGCCGATGAAAAATAGCCACATAGGCCTGAAGACTCTTGACTGGTTCGGATTCCTGTGAGTGCAGCTGGGTAGTCATATATTTAATAAGCCTAGTTGGAAAGCGCGAATTTCGGAGGGTAGTACGTTAGCGTGACCATCGTGGCATTGGAGACAGCTATATCTGAGAAACCGTCCACCTCTCGGCGTCCATAGGTATACGACAGTTCAAGCTTCCACCACTCCAGGAACTTCCAGGCGATCTTCGGTGCGGCAGAGAAGTAGCGCCTATCCGGAAAGGCGCCCCCTAATACGGGCTCGGTGACGCCTGAGGCGATAGAACCTGATCCGTCGAAAGAGGCAGTCAGGGTTTCGGTAAGGTCACGAGAAACCGATAGACCAGCACGATCCGTTTGAATCAGAAGGCCGAATCCGCTCGGCATAATATTCCGAGACGCTGAGACTTGTACGGTCGCGCGCTCAAACTTCTTTGTGAGATTGCCGCCGAACAGCCAGATGGTGCTCTGAGCCTTGATGTTGTCGCCGGCTGTCTGGGTAGTTGAACTTACAAAACTGGGTCCACCGTATGCCGTTCCCATCAGAGTTTCTGTGAAGGCATGGGTCAGGCTCAGATTGACTCCAGGAAAGCTGGCGCGGAATGGTGCGGGCGCGTTGGTCGTATGATAATTAAGGTACGAGCCGGACAATTGGATTTGATCCTCTTCGGTCAATTGATATAACAGACCTCCGGAACCGCCAAAGATTTGGTATTCAACTAGGCCAAGGCTTAAACCATCCTCATAGGTGGTGTCGTTCAATTGAAAACTGGATTGGACCGACAGTTTCTCGGTAATGCTCCTGGTCCAGGTCGGATTGGCCGTCCATTGGTTCCGTTGTGTAAACCGCAAAACCACGCCAGTGGTCAGTAGTTCGCTCATCAAGGTGTTGTCACGGTTGAATCCGCCGGTAAAACCCAGCAGATCCTTCTCAGTTTTATAACGAACAGATAACGGCAAGTGAATGTTGGTAAACGTGTTCACCTCCCCCCCATAATAAGACACGAAATCTGCAGCGACCCGGCCGCTGACTTCCAGGCGTTCGGTCTTACCGGCAAACTCCGCCATCGGCGATACCCAATAGCCATAAGTTGCCTTATGTGGTAACGGAGTCAATATTAGATTGTCGTTATACACACCTTTTACTCCGATCGACGGTAACATTGACCACTCAGCCGCTTCGCTTTCGCACACCATGCCAAATCCTATAAGGCAGATCCACAGGATGAGCTGCCCAATGCCCCTCCAGCTGCGAGATCGGCCACAGTTTCCAACCTCATGCCTCAATCGCAATGGTGCCACAGCCGTTACGGCACCATAACAATGTCGCCACGCTGCAAGAGAATATTTTGCTCCAGATCTTGTCCCTTTCGGACGTCGCCATAGCGAAAGGGAAATACCTGTCGCTGTCCTTTGATCCGCCTGATGACCTTGATATCATTTTCCGCAGCAAAGGGCGTCAACCCTCCGGCTAAGCTTAAGGATTGGAGCACATCCGTATAGTGGCCGATCAGGTATTCACCGGGCTTAGTGACGCGTCCCACGACATACACTTTGTAGCTCAGTACTTTCATGACCGCCACCGACACATTCGGATTCGGAATGTACTTTGTCAACCGTTTCACAAGATCGGCACGAATCTCCTCGACCGTTCGATCTTCTGCTTGCACATCGCCGACAAGGGGGAAGGAAAACACCCCGTCCGGACGCACGACGACCTCCCTGGTGAGCTGCTCATCCTTCCACACGGAAATCAGCATGACATCTTCCGCTCCTAGGCGATAGCCGGGGTCAACCGGCGGCGGGGTTTCTTGGGCTCCCTTGACATCGGAACCGTAAGACAGAACTCCTCCTACCAGCACTGCGAAAAACAGGATCAGCATTCCCATGCTGCGAGCAATACTAGGGTCGGAACTATCCATAACCTTTTTTACCCCCTCATCTGAGATAGAATCTGCTCCGCCTCCTGACGACCCTGGAACGCCTCCGCACTCTTCAGAGCCTTCGAGAGGTAGGCACGGGCTTCAACTGTCTTTCCAGACTGGCGGTAGACCATCCCGAGATGATAGTTCAGCGCGGGAACTTCCGGCGATTTGGCGACCGCATCCTTCATGAGACGAAGCGCCTCTTCCTGTTGCCCCATCTTGAACCGTACCCATCCCAGCGTATCCAGAAACAGCGGATGCGGCGCTTCTTTCTCGAAGTCGCGGCTCAGCGCAAACGCTTTCTGTAAACTCTGGGGATCTCCTTTATAATCGACCAGCAAGACGGCCAGGTTGTTCGCAACAAGCACGTTACGAGGATTCAGTCGCAACGCTCCATCATACGCGGTGATGGCATTATCGATCTGGCCTTGACCGGAATAGGCCGATGCCAGAAGCATGTGCAACTCCTCGCTGTCCGGGTTGGCCTTCAGACCGGCTTGAATCACATAAACCGCCTGGTCCGGCTGTTTCTGCGCCAGCCACAACCCTCCCCAATCGAGCCAGGGTGTGATCCATTTGGGGTTCACGCGGGAAGCCTCTCGAAATTGGGCATCGGCTTCCTGGGGATGGCCGCTGAGGGTCAGTACCTCGCCCAGTAGCCCATGGCCAAACAGATGATCCGGCCGTGCAGCGAGCAACGCATCGAGGCGAGTCTTCGCGCGATCGGCATGGCTTTGCGCGACATCCAGTTTCACCAGAGACAGCAGCGGCTCTGGATCGTTCGGGGCGAGAGCCGTGGCACGCTCATACGCAGCGCCGGCTTTGTCGAATTGTCCCTGCGCCTGACGCAACCGCCCTTCCGCCATGATGGCGACGACACTGTCTTTCGATGCGGTGCGGAGGCGCTCTAACGTGCGTTCCGCTTCAACCCAGTTCTTCGTCACGAGATCAACCATCATCAACATGTCGAGCGCGGCCAGATCATCCGGCCGCTGCTTCAACAAGTCGTCGAGTCGAGCACGGGCCTGTTGGTGACGACCGCTCTGGCTCTCTAATGCCGCAAGTGACCGTCTGGCATCGACCTGCCCGGGATAGAGCGCCACCGCGTGCTCGAAGCTTTCCTTCGCAAGATTGTTCTCTCCGGTCTGCAGAAAGGCCTGGCCGAGCAGGAAATGCACCGTCGCCAACTCCGGTTGATCATGCAACACGGTTCGAAACGCCTGCACGGCATCTTTCCCATTCCTCCTGGCTAGGGCCATCCGACCCGAGAGAATCAGCCCATCGGAAGAACGGGGATTTTCATTTAGCACTTCTTCCACCTGCCGTTCTGCCTTCGCCTGTTTGCCTGAGACAAGATCCATCTCCGCCAGTTTGATCTTGGCTTCGAGGCCGGTCGGCTTCTCCTTGTAGTCCTTAACCAGTCCGGCATACAGCTCACGCGCCTTGGCATCCTGCCCGCTCTTGAGATACAGCGATGCAAGGCCGAATTGAATTTTCGTTGAATGCGGCAACTGAGTCACAGCCTCCAGGAGTGTCTGCTCTGCAGCGGGATAGTCCTTCCTCGTACTGAGAAAATCTGCCAACAGGAGACGGCGCTCCTCGCTATTCGGATCGAGAGCGATGGCCTCGCGCAAGACGGCCTCTGCCTTCTCATGTGCACCTTGCGTATCGAAGAGCCGGGCCAGCCTCAGCCGGTGATCGAACAGCGTGGGTTCTGTCTCGATCATGCGGCGAGCCACCATCTCCGCACCGGCCATATCTTTCGCCTGAACCAGTATCCTATTCAGATTGTTCAGGAGATCCATGTCTTTCGGATGAGCGTACAGCGCCCGTTGCAACGTGGCCTCCGCATCGCGATAGCGCTGCTGCTGGCCGTAGAGCGTGGCAAGCAAAATCGCCACGTCTGGCTCGGTCGGAAATTGCAACCGCAGAGCCTCGGCTTTGGTCATCGCGTCAGGGAGTTTCCCCTCAACAGCCAACACCGCAATCTTCAGGGCCTGCGCTTGAGGATGCTGGGGATCTTTCGTCAGCACCTTGTCCGCCGTTGTCACGACATGCTCGGTCAGACGGGCTTCGAGATAGTACTTGGCAAGGGTAATCAATCCAGCGGTATGGTCGGGAACCAGCTCCACCAATTTTTGATACAGCCCCACGGCGTTGCGCCAGTTCTTTTCCTTCTCCTCGACTTGCGCAAAGAGAAAATAGGCATCGCCGTCCTTTGGATCAATCTTGAGGACATTGCGAAGAGCCACCCGAGCTTTTGGATAGTTGCCGGCTTCAAGGTATTCTTGTGCCTTCGTGCGGTACTTGGCCTTCCGTTCCTCCGGCCCGCCACACGCAACAAGCGAGATCGCCACAACCACTAAAATGATGTTCCGGTAGTTCATGGTGTTACCTCTGCCGTGCGGAAGGGTGAGGTTTAGGCTTCCCCTTCCTCCTCCAATTTTCCGCTCACAGCCACATCCGAATTCCCAGCCCAAACAAGACCCACAAAGACAATAGACCGAGTTGTTTCACGCGATCCGAGAATGCGTGCAACAGTAGCTCGAACGAGAAGAACAACACGATCAGTTTGGCAGCAAAGAGGCCGAACGCCGAGGTGTCCATGCTCACTTCCGGAAGGAACGGAAAGATCAGGGCCAGAACCACCATCAGATAATCCAGCGGCGTCGTCTGAAACCGACTCTGACTGTCGAATCGCATGCTGAGCAAGACCATTACAGCCATCGCACCAAACAAGATGTGGTAGGTCATTGGGACCGGTGGAATGGCCTGCATCCACGAGGCATCACTGACATACAATAAGAAAGTACTACCGATGTAGAGGCCCCCCCGCACGAAGTATGGCGCCAGCCGTGGCAGGAGCGAGAGGCCGAGCAAAACAATGCCAAACAAGGAAATAGATGTATAGCCCACATCATCTGGTACCTGCGCCGGAAGAAAGACCGAGCCGATGAGAAAGAGAGGAACCACCGCGCCCAAGAATCGAATCGGCAGATCCCGTAACCAAGGACCACTGAGAAGATCCGAAAGCCACCTATCCGAACGAACGCGCGCATGCTGCGGGGCCGGGATTGGAATCAGTCCACGACCTGCGGCGATAAAGAGGGCCAAAACCGTGCCGGCCAAGATGAGATAGAGCGGCACTATCAGGGTATCCGCCTGCCATCGAAGCAGGTAGGACAACCCCACCATCCCAGCCTGAATAGCATAAATCGCCGTGACGGCCTCATAGTGGAACAATCCGGCCGCCATCAGCTTGTGGTGAATATGTTTGCGATCGCCAATAAATGGGGACCGTCCTTCGGCCAGTCGTTGTCCGGCCACGCCAAGCGTATCCAGAAATGGCAACCCTAAGAGAAAGAGTGACAAAGCTGGACTGAACGGCCCGCCGGTCGAATCGGTAAGGAGGATGACCAGCACACCCATGATAAAGCCGAGCAATTGACTACCACCGTCTCCCATGAAAATTCGAGCCGGATAGGTGTTATAGCGCAAGAAACCCAACAGGCCTCCTAGGAACGGGACCGTCAATAGCAGCACGGTCGAATTGTTGGAGAGGTACGCCAGGTAAGCAATCCCGCAAAGGGTTAAGAAGCAAAGCCCACCGGCAAGTCCATCGAGGCCATCCGTGAGATTCACTGCGTTCGAGACGGCGACAAGGAAAAGCACCGTGACGGGTATTCCGGCCCACAGCGGCAGTTCAGCGTCGAGCAGAAACGGGATGCTTTCGAATCGGATCCCTCCAAGAAAAATGACCGCAAGAGCTGCCACCACCTGCCCCACCAATTTCATCCGGTAACCGAGATTCGCACGATCGTCCCATACGCCGAATCCCAGGATAACCAATCCGCCAAAGAGCACCGACAACGTGGTGCTGTCTTTCGGGGCCCACCAGGCGATGCTGGCACAGGCTCCAAACGCAAACGCAATGCCACCAACCCTTGGGACAGGATGCTGATGAATTTTGCGCTCGCCTGGGGCGTCCATGATGCTGAAGCGTTCCGCCATGAGTCGCAACGGCGGAATCAGCGCCATGCAGATCAACAGCGAGGTTATGAAGCTAAAAAAAAGCGTGCTACTCATCACTGAGAACTCCCATCAAAGGAAGGGTGAGAACCTCAACCTGAGTCTTAACTTTTCCATCTTCCGTCAATCCGGCACATATCGAGCCATCTCTGGATTGACGGTCGCAACGAACCGCAGTAACCGTTGATCGACGATGTCCTCGGTTTCACCGGGACCAACGAGCGAGGTGATTCGCACGAGCGCCCCATCGGTCCGCCCCCGCGACAGGGCATCCCAGAACAAATACACTTTCACCAGATATTCATTGCTGAGAATCCGATCACGCTGTTTGAACCAGTACAAGACAATTTGTTTCTGGCCGTCTCTCTGAATCGACGCTCGATTCACAGGCAGCGGCCGAACCATCCCGGAACTCGTCTGCAAGTTCATACTATTAATCGAGGAGATTTCCCAACCACCACCTGGGAGACAACTTTGAGGAGAATGCGCCGATTGGCCTTTTCTCTGTGACCGATAGTAGGCGGCATACAGATTAACTGGCTGCCCGTCACCGAATCGATAATCGGCCAACACATAGTCGTCGAAACGAAGCGCGTCGATGAACTGCTTTTCCAATGTGAGTGAGGTGCCAAGCCATCCATCGAGCTTCATGGGAAAATCGACAAACAGGGCACGGGGCGGCGGAACCTCCGCACGCTCTCCCATGAATGTCGAGGCGAAGGCAACCGGAACAAGAAGAGCCACGCTGCAGAGATAGGCGGGGCCGGGGAAAACACTGTGAGAGGTCTTCAGAGAGGACGAGGCTAGGGTTAAGGTTGAGGGAGATTGGTCTGCCCAGGTGAATCGAGAGAAAAAGGACGATCGATCCCCCATCGTCCCGATCTTGGTCAACACCAACATCTCTAGAATCAGTAGGCCTAAACTCACCATAAACAGCACCCAGCCCTCGAAGAGATGGTAAAACCCTTCGGCCGCCCCCTGCCCATACCATTCGACCAGCACGCCGATCATCCCGATGCGGAAACCGTTCACGACGATGGAGATCGGAATCGACGAGAGGACGATCACCACTCGCTTCCACAGCCGATCCTTGAAGAGATAGGCGCAGAGCAGCGCAAGGACGGTGAGCGGGAGCAAATACCGAATGCCGCTGCAGGCTTCGATTACTTGAAGTTGGACCGGTCCCAGATCGATTACATTGCCATCACGAAAGGCCGTCACGCCAACAAGTTGCAAAAAGCCCACTCCGAGAACCGAGGACCACAATTGTAGTTGGCTCGACAAACTCGCATACAGGAAAACCGGCAAAGGGATGCTGGTCAGTAGATAAGAAAGAGGAAAAGAAATCGCCCTTGCCCCACGGACTCCCATCAACGCCATGACCAACCCTACAATGACCATCCAAAGCGAAACATGCTGCAGAACGTATAATGTGGCGAACTCGCCGATCCAATAGAGAAGGAGTCCTGCCGAAATCGCAGCAAGGCCCCACCACGAGTTGTCGACATGGGGTTCAGGGAGGTGATGCCGTGCCTGCCAGATCAAGTACAGACTAATTAGAGGGACAAACATCCCATGGCTATAGTCTTCGCTCCCCATCCAGTGGCGAAATAGGAATTCCAGACTGTCGGCATACAGGTACCCCAGTAAGACTGTGGCGAATAGTGCGCTGAAGCCTAGAAAGAGTTTGCTGTTCATAAGGAAATGCTCAGATGCAGTGGTCGAGCAGGATGCTGAGGCTAAGGCTTAGGCTGAGGCGAACATGAAGAACGTCATGTCTTCGCTCAACCTCAACCTTCCTCAGGCGCTGCGGCCGAGCTGGACGTCTTTTTTGAGAACGAGTCTTCCATAAAATAGAGGCTTGGCACCCCCCATGAAGAGAGTGCCAAGCCCGGTAGAGCGAACCTACCTCTGGTTTACGCCTGAGGCCTGCGAAGGTTTCGCAGCCCTCCGGCCCCAAGACCGACCAAGGAAATGAGACCAGCGCCGAACAGGAGAACCGCCGCCGGCAACGGGACTGCAGTGAGAGAGGTCAGCGTTCCTTGAACTACCCCCCCGCCCGGTAGAAATACCAGTCGCCACTCGTTAGTCGTCATGAATGACGATAGGCTCGGGACAGTTGTTGGATATTGAGAGGTAAACGCCGTAGCGGTCCCATCTTCAAGAAGAATGTCGAACCTCGTGGGAGTGACCCCGACTATCGGGGGACCAGAAGTCAATGTGTTCACAAACAGGCCACCTCTATCGAAGGCAGGAAGGTCACGGATTACGATGCTATTGTCGGGTTGCCCGAAGGTCGCAACATACGGGCTGCCCGTACCGATCGTCACGCTCAGGTTTGTAATGAAGTTGTCGTGCCTTGCGATGTTCGGTGATGGGTTACTGTCCGTCGATGCACCCAACGGAGAACTCACGATGAAAAACCCCGACATCGGTTGATTGGTGGCGAATTGAGGCGAGAGCACATCGGAATTCTCGACAACTCCGGTGAACGAAAATTGAATCGGGGTTGCTCCTGCCGTCCCAGACAGGACAAGTCCAGAAAGAATGATGCCAAGGGAGAGGATTGCTGATTGTACTGTTTTCATTGACCCTCCTTTTAGTTTAGTGTGCCAGCACAACCGAATATTGTGCACAAAGATAAGATTTCGTTTCACAAGGTGATGCTGCTGTACACCCGGTAGTGGAGCAAATCCCAGACCGCCCTGCCCATCTACTAACTTATTGTTAAATCACGAGGAGAGGAAAATTGGGTGAAGACACTGTCGGTACTACCCTACAAGGCGGTTCAATTCTGAATCAGGCACAAGATGGCACGAAAGGTGTCATAACGTTGCATATTATCTCAAAACACGGTCCAACCAGCGCCATGACGTCGGTTGGGCCATAAAGACTATGACCTACTTTCTACGCGACGAGCTTCATGACATCGGCAAATCGCTTCGCCAAGACCTGACGGTCGAAATGCTCCAAGACATACCGCCTGCCACTCGATCCAAGTTTCTGGCGTAGCGTAGGATCGCGATACAACTTAAGAATCTGGATGGCCAAATCCTTTGAGCTTTCCGGTTGAATACAGATGCCACCACCAGCTGACATTACGAGTTCGGCGCTCTCCCCTTCCACTCCTAGAATAACCGGTTTCTCCATCGCCATACTCTCAAAAATCTTAGAGGGAAGAACCGTCTTGAAGAGCGCAGACTTTTTGAGCAGCACAAGGCTCACGCTCGAAAGAGACCAGAGCTCAGGCATCTTCTCCTTCGCCTGCTGATCAAGCATCACAACATTGAATAGCTTCATCTCATCTCGGATGGTCACAAGCCGCCTTCGTTCGGCGCCATCGCCGACGAGAAGAAACACAATGTCCTTCCACTCTCTTAACTCATGGGCCGCTTCCAAGACCGTTTCAAGATGGTGCGCCATTCCATGGGTCCCGAAGTACGAGGCCACAAACTTTCCTTCGAGTCCTAATTCACTCAAGGGGTTCAAGTGACCATGAGGGGGCTTTCTATAGAGGGAGAAGTCCACTCCGTTCTTAATGACCGTCACCTTCTCCGTAGAAATGCCTTTCGCCAACATGTGTGCCCTAAAGGCATCAGTCACTGCTACCAAATGATCTGCCTTGCGATAGGCAAACATTTCAAGCCCCTCCAGCAAGCGAATAACCAGACGATTGGTAATCGCTCCGACGGCTACAATCGATTCTGGCCAGAGGTCGCGGATCTCAAGTATCCAGGGGACACGCTTGAGGCGGCTGACAAGATAGCCGGCGAGCCCATTGAAGAACTGCGGGGAAGTGGAGACTACCACATCGCATTTCGAGAGGAAAGGAGCGATTAGCACTGCCGCCACCATATAAGACAGGTAGTTCAGCGTCCGTTTTAGAAAGCCCTCGTTCGCCGTGACATAGGTCCATGTGCGGATGACCTGAATGCCATTTTTCTCTTCTTGTTGAAACAACTTATTGAGATATCCCTCATAGACTGTCCCGCGTGGATGGTTCGGTGCGCAGGTAACTACAGTCACCTTATGCCCGTCTTGGACCCACTGTTTACAATGCTCGTAGGTCCGAGATGCCGGGGCGTTCACTTCCGGGGGAAAGTAATGTGAAAGAAACAGGATTCGCATCGTGTCCTAGATTTCCTATTGTTTCTGGCTTGCCGCTTTCCGAATTCGATAGCTCACACTAAGAGGGATTTGCCCGGAACAGGTGAAGACAATCACATGGTTCTCGCGTTTCACACCGAATTCCGGGAAATACCACCCCTGCTCTACCCTCATTTGGCTTGCCTCTAGGGTCTCAATAACTGCTATTGGGCTGCCGCTCGGCTCAATAACTCGAAGGGTTGACCCGCTCGGCATCACTTGGTAGTCAGGGTGGATATGAAGATAGCTTTCCATCCGATGCGCCCCCCTCCCCTCCAACATATCCTCAATCAGCCAACTTTCCTGGCCATCATAGGACATGCTCCGCTTATGAATTGGCTTACCTGTCAGTCTTGCATATCCATCGTGGGCGCCTGTAAAGCGAACTGATCCAGCGGCTCGCTGTTCGATACAGGCTTGAGTAGGCCGGGCCCGGCGCGCCACCCGAAAGACCCCCCAAACTTCTGATTGTTCTTCCCCATCAACCACCACTGTATTGTGAGCTTTGGTGCTTCGCGCATAGGCCCGTTCTAAGCTCAATTCATAATCAAAGACCCCACTGTCAACGATGACACGGCGACCATTGATAACCAATTCATAGCTGAGGATGTCGCAATGAGCATGCCCAGGCTGATGGTCGGGGCCGATTTGTCCGCAGTCAATAATGATCGCGTCATCCCCATTGCGGCAGACGTAGTAACCGCTTGCCGATTGTTCATAAATGGCCAGGCCTGGCGGTCTGACGGGGGGCTCATACCCAATTACTCTTCTTGCATAGTCGAAAATCTGACTGGGAGTTGGCGCGATTCCGAAGGCGGAGTCATTAAAAAGAGGAATTTCGCTGTTCGCTAAGCAGATGTCGCTGAGAAAATTGAGGCTACCCGTGACCTTTTGCCCAAACTGGTTTGTCTCCTCTAAATTGATTGTCGCCTTTGAGTTTTGTGCGAGATTCAAGACGTCAAGATAATCACTCACACAAATCGAATGGTACATGGGGCTTCGTTCATAATGTCCCCCATCAGTGAGAAACTGCTCGTCCAGTTCCTCTCGCAGTATCTTCAACCCCTTCTTGAGCCATTTGCCTGTATCAGGCTCTTCGAAATACATTCCCGCAAAAAACAGTGCCACACCGTTCTTAAGATAATGATTTGCCAGAATGTGATATTCGATATTCTTTTCCAGCCATAGTGCCTGTTTGTAGAGGCTTTGGAGCCATTCTTCCCGTATGGCTGCATCATTCTGCAGAAAGAATTTAATCCAGTTCACAATGCGCAAGGAAAGCGTATAAGGTTCCCAGCCATCACCAGTGCCGGGAGGATTCTTCGCGATCCAATCTGAGATTAGATGGACCTTCACATCGTATGATCGATCTGCATCGAAGAGATAGTCGAAGTAGTGCAAGTTGTACCGCCAGAGCTTGGACATGTCCTTACTGACCCAATCGATACCGCCGCTGGAAAAAGTCTTTTCCTGATTTAAGAAACAGAATGAGTGATCTTTACCCGGCAGGCGTGAATGTAAAACGCACGGGCTGAGTCTTACACCAAGCCGTAGTCGTAATCCATGAATTTGAGAAAACTGAGTGGGAGACGGCAGCACCCGTTTGAGAATCTGGGCGAGGACTTGCGCTGGACGCAGATATACGAGAGTTCTTACGAAGAGCAGCAGTCGTTTCATGGCGAGAGGGACTACGTCAGTGCATCCACAATGTCGAAGCTTGTACGTGTCACTTCCACCAGATCTTCGAATGGAATGGGAGCTGACCGACCCAAGCGAATGGCATCGACGAAGGCTGCCGCGCAAGCAGCCTGTCCCTTATCCTGGCGCCAGAGGTTCATCTTGCTGAAACCCGGCCACCCGTAGCCGCGGAGACTACGAAAGTTATCGAGTTGGAGAATGCGCCCCGCGCAAAACACCTCCAACCGTTCTTTGGGGAACGACTTGTGGCCATTCGAGAAATAATGCACAGTGCTCATCGATCCGTCTGCAAAAGAGAGAGTGAAGGTCACCTTGTCTGCGCGCATGCCTTGACCTTGTGCACCAAGGACCCCCACCTGCACAGACATGATGGGAGCATCGGCTAAGAAACGCAACAGATCGATGAAATGGCACGCCTCTCCGATGATGCGGCCTCCGCCTACCTCAGTATCCTGTGTCCAGTGCTCAGCCGGGATGCTCCCGGCATTCACCGTCATCACAAATGATTTTGGTTCTCGCACCCCTGTCAGAAGGATCTTTATCTTCTGTACCTGAGGTGAAAACCGCCGGTTGAACCCCACCATCAGCAAAAGCGCCCCTGCTTCTGCCCTAGCGGAAGTGGAACCTGAGTGGGAAGCATTCATTTCGTGGTAGGTTTTCTCAATTTCCTCCAACCCCTGTCGTGTAATTGCCAGCGGCTTTTCGACGAAAACATGTTTTCGTGCGTGTAGTGCCTGACACACATACTGGGCATGGCTGTTGTGCCGTGTGGCTACGACTACAGTGTTCACCTCGGCATCCCTAAGCACCACTTGGCTGTCCGTAGTGGTTTCCTCAAAGCCGTACTTCTTCCCCGCATGAACCCCACTCACCCCCTTGGCGGATGCCACTGACTTCAGAATCGCCGCCGTCCCCTTGAATGCTGGAATGAGCACCTGCGAAGCATAGTTACCCGAGCCGATGAATCCTACAACGACCGAATCTGCCGACCTCGCGGCCCGCGGCGAATCCCCAGTAAGACGTACCGTGGAAGTGCGCAGTGATTCATGTGAATGTTCTGCCACTTTAGGATACTTGAGCAATATCCCCAAGGAGCTGTTGCCTTTCGCCACGAGTTGATACGCTCCTTCTGCATGGGCAAAATCAAAACGGTGAGAGATGAGCGGCGCCACATCCAGTCTACCCTCCGCCATCATGTCCAGCACCGCCTCGAAATTACGCTGCTCCGTCCAGCGCACGAAGCCCACGGGATAATCCTGGCCGCCTTCTTCATACTGCGGGTCGTAGCGCCCTGGACCATAGGAGCAAGAGACCTGGAAGCTGAGTTCCTTCTCATAAAAATCGGCACGTGATAGTTCCAATCCGACGACGCCGACCAGCACGATTCGTCCGCGCTTGCGGGATATGAGTGCGGCCTGATGCATCGGCTCGTTGCTCTTGGTTGCCGCCGTTATAATGACTGCATCCACCCCGCGTCCTCGGGAGAACCTTGTGGCGGTGGCCACTGGATCTTCACCGCACGACAGATCGACGGTTTCGGCACCGAATTGTCGGGCGAGATCCAGTTTCACTGGATCGATATCGATTCCTAACACACGGCATCCATGTGCCCGCAGCAGCTGCACGGCCACCAGCCCGATCAGGCCAAGACCTGTTACGACAACCGCTTCGCCTAGCGTTGGTTGGACGAGGCGAAGGCCCTGCAGCGCGATGGCGCTTATCACTGTGAATGCCGCTGCCTCGTCGCTCACAGTATCCGGCACCTTTGCGCAGAGGTTCTTCGCGACGCATACCACTTCCGCGTGCTTCCCATTCGACACCACCCGGTCGCCGACCGAAAAGCAGGTGACCCCCGCACCCACCTCCATCACCACGCCAGCATTGCAATAGCCCATCGGTAATGGCTGATCCAGTTTGTTGCGCACAGCATCGAGCGTCGGCATCAGGCCGTCGGTCTTCACCTTGTCCAAGACTATTCCGACTTTTTCCGGTTGCTGACGTGCCTTGTCAATGAGATTGGCCTTTCCGAATTCGACCAACATTCGTTCGGTACCCGCAGACACCAACGAGCAAGATGAACAGATCAACACATGTCCTGGTTGGAGGCGTGGACAGGGAACCTCGGCCACTTCGGTGGCGCCAGTCTTCAGACTTTGGAGAATTTGTTTCACAAGCCCCTCATCAGCAAATTGTCATGGATCAGGTGATCGAACAAGGACAATACGCTGCTAGTTGGAACAACCGCCAGTCGGAATGTGTCTGTTTACCGCAGCAAAGCCACGTCGGATTCCGAGCAACGCAGATAGCTTGCTTACGGCGACTCATCTCGCTCCACTAATGTACGGCCTCGCCGTCCACGAAGAGTCGACACCATAGTTCAGTGCACATGATCGCGAAGATTGTATAGCTGGCATCAACGCGGTCAGCTCGGTTGAGTTCAACTAACTGGCGGACTCCAATAGGATCAAACAGCCCCCGTTGGGTAAAAGCCTTACTTGAGAAAAGATCATTCACGACATGCGCCATATCATGCTTAATCCAGTGTCGCATTGGTGCCCCGAAGCCGGTCTTAGGACGATAGATCACATCATGAGGCAGGTAAGGTTCAGCAACCTTTTTAAGAATCCACTTCCCCGTTGCCCGGTGCTGTTTAAAGCTGGACGGGAGGCGTGCGGCGACTGCCATTAGGTCTGGGTCGAGATAGGGAACGCGAACCTCAACTCCTGCTGCCATACTCATTTTGTCAGTATAGTTGAGGTTGTGGTCTGTCAGAAAGAACTTGGCATCGAGGAAGAGCATCTTGGTCAGACTGTCAGTGCCCTGGGACAACCCCTGTAAGGCTTCAACCAGTGGTGACGAAGGAAATCGCAGGGCTCGACAATCCCTCAGTGCCGGCCCACAAAGTGTGCGGGCAACCGAAGGGGGGAACCAATAAAAATAGCTGGCGATGCGTTCATCTCCATGCAAATGTGCATATTGGAATGCTTTGTTTACCCGGCGCAGCGCAGCGAGAGAAGTCGGAAGGTGAGAGGTCGTATGACTGATCATCTGCCGAAAAGGGCGTGGGATCCAACTCCAGTACTGTTCCTGCGCGAGTGCATAGTGGCGACGGTATCCTGAGAAGACATCATCTCCGCCTGTTCCCGATAGGAGTACCTTGATCCCGTGTTGGCGCGCCAGCTGACTGATAAGGTAGACGTGAAGCGCTGCGGGATCTGCTTGCGGTTCGTCTAGGTGATACAACATTTGTTCCAACATCTGAATCATTTCTGATCCGACTGTGATGGTGTGAAGATCAACTTTGAGATGTGCGGCGACTCGTTGAGCATAAGGGAGATCCTCAGTATGGCCTTCTCGTGCGAAGGCCTGATCCTTAAACCCTATCGTGAAACATTGCAGTTTTGCATCCGGCATCATCTCTTTGACCATTGCGACCACGAGACTCGAATCCAGACCTCCAGAGAGAAAGGCTCCCACGGAAACGTCGGCGACAAGTTGGCGCCTCACGGCATCTCTGAGGCCACCTGTGAGCTGATCCAGTGCTTCGGATACAGATTGAACTGGCGGGCGTAAATCATACGGCAGTTGATAGAAACACCAGGTTTTCTTCAGCTTTCCATGCTCAACGATCATGGCATGTCCTGGCTCCAATTTCTTAACGCTTCGCAGCATCGTGTGAGGAGCGGGACACCATAGATAGACCAGATGATAGAACACCGAGTCTGGGTCCAGGGAACGCTCGAGTGTGAGCTCTTCAAGCAGGGATTTGAGTTCACTCGCGAAGAGAAACCCCTTCGATGTTTCAGCATAGTACAGCGGCTTGACACCGACTCCGTCTCGTGCCAGGAACAATCTGTTGCGAGGCGCGTCCCAGATCGCGAAGGCGAACATGCCATTGAGCTTGAGAAGCATTTCCTCGCCATCTCGAAGGTATAAATTCAGTAACACTTCTGTGTCCGATGAACTCTTGAACCCAAACCCTTCGGCCTTGAGCTCCTGGTGCAGCTCACGATAGTTGTAAATCTCGCCGTTAAAAACGATCGCCGCTCGCTTGGTGACATCCCACATGGGCTGACTCCCTGAGGGAGAAAGATCGATAATCGACAAGCGACGGTGGGCAAGGCCGATTCCCTTCGCGGGTAGATGGCAAATCCCTGAGTCGTCAGGTCCCCGGTGAGAGATCTTCCCATTCATGCGGGTTAGCAGGTCGAGCCCTAAATCACCGGAGAAACCTGCTATACCACACATAATCTGTAGACTCCTATCAGGTAGCGGAAATATCTTTCGAAAATGTCTGACGGAGAAAACAGGCCTTCCCTCCTGCAGGACTCGCTCATCTTCGTTGTGAACGAACTCAGGCGCACGCTAAATCCTAAAACTAGCAGATAAGAATTATTGGACACCATGCAATGCCTTTCAATATTTGCTGGCAACCGCTTGCAGAAACAATGCACGATTTGCGTCAAATAATGACGGATCATTTAGGTGATCTGTGGCAAAGTCCAATACCCGTTGACGCCAAGCAACTCTTTCTAGCCTCACTTTTTGCAACGCTTCCTCGATAGCCTCCAGGTAAGCCGCCTCTCCGTTTTCCAACGGCAAGTCCCAGCCGATTCCCTCAGCGCACAAATTACGCCACGGAGTCTGGTCGGACAACAGTACTGGCGTTCCCGCTGAGACGGCCTCCGCGATGACATGCCCGTAGTTTTCGCCACGAGTTGGGAAGAAAAACAAATCATAATCGGCAAGTATCTTGGTCACTTCGGAATGATCCGCCACGCCACGGTAACGTACCACTACATTCTTGGGCATGGCCTGGATCTGGTCCTGACATTTCTCCCAATAACCAGGGTCCTCCAGCGTGCCCCAAATGTCGAATTGAATTTTCACAGGCGTCTTGGCTAGCACCCTGAGTGCGTAATCCAGATTCTTTTTTCGTGATATGCGAGACAGGAAGATGATGCGCAACGGTCCGGAAACGTCGGTTGGTTCACACGATGTCCACTGTTGGCTTGTCATTGGGGACAGGTTTCTGGCGATAACCATTCTCGCCGCTCTGCCAAATCGCCGGCGAATGAGTTGCGCCTCATCTTCCGTTGAGGCGTGCCAGAGCACATTGCGATAGAGCCCCGTTCTTCGCGCGACGGCAAGAAAAGCCTCCTTCTTCCATCTCTTCTTCCCTTCCAAAGCGCCGGGCGAACATTCACCACGCGGCGCCACAACAACCGGCTTCCTGTGTGAACCTGCGAGCCTCCTCGCAAGCAATGGCAGCAAGGTGTAGACAGGGTCGAACAGGCTGTTGAGATAGAGCACGTCGTGCGGCGTTTCCCGTATCAGGCGCGCCCATGTAGATAGGCCGCATCTCTCTGGCGAGACGTAGTATACCCAGGCCTTACGCACACACATCCACGCATCCGAAGTAATGCCATGATAAGGGGCCACATCAAGGAAATCACGATCGGATGTCACAATTCGGAATTCAAACTCATTGCCCAGCGCTTCAACGATGTTTGCAATCGTCCGCACCGGCCCGCCAGACTTATAGCCCGGCAGATAATGGTGGAGAAAGATGAGGATAATTGGCCTGCTCATAACCTAAGATCGTCCGTGGTATCCCTCACCATCCAACCGCAATCCCGACGAAGCCAAGGCGAATTTTCGAGACCCAATGCTGCATTCCAGCTTATGCCTCTAAAGACGGAGGGTGGTCGCAGGAGATGGCGCCTCCCAGGTCTAAGAAACCAAACCCGCGTTCTACGAATGAGTTTGTCTACTTTGCTTTTTCCCAAGAGATGGCCCGAGAGCTAGCCAACGGCCCTTTCAATTCAATAAATCTATCTATGTGCCCTCATGGTATTTTTTTATATGAAGCACTCCGCCACCAAGTGCAAATGCCAGAGATGTGACAATCATGTTTCCAAAGACGTCATGTGTATTTGCCCATAACATGATTGAGCCCAGCCAGATGGCTAAAAAAAGTGCGACCACTTCGTTTTCTTGACGGCGCCTAGCGACAACTGACCGTAATGCAAGGATGAGAAGCTGAAAAAGTATCATGAGGTACAATATTGTTCCTATGACGCCGACCTCGGCTATCATGCGAATCCACGAGTTTTCTCCAAGCCCAGGCATATCAATGGTTTCATAGGCAAGAACTCCGCCGTAGTTCTTTGCGCCCAAGGTAAAATGTCCTAGTCCCTCTCCGAATATAAGGTACTTATCTACGACGGTCGAAAACGGAAGAATTAAATTGCCCATCAGATGATCCGGTATATCGGAAAAACTACTCAGCAACCGGTCATATATGAGATTCGATGTACTGTCAGACATGAGACTTGACTGTAGGGAAACCATCGCAATGGCAACAATTCCCAATAGTGAATAGCCAAACAGAAGAGCAATGGTCCTGCCCCCTTCTCGACTAGTCTTGTAAAGGAGTAATAGTCCCATCGATACACATAAGAATAGAAAAGCTGCGCGCTGGCCTGACACAACAACTGCGAGGACATCCAAAGATATACTGGTCTTCCAAAGCCACGTGGTAGGCGTCTTCATTGCCATGAGATAACACCATTTAAAGAGCACGAGACAAAATAGAGCCTGACCGAACTTACCCGTATGAGTAAAAATTGACGTTGGCCTAAATAGCCCCTCAACAACACGTCCCTCCACGCTATAGTCTCCAATTCCAGTGCTTCCTAGTCCGTAAGTGGTAAATGGATGTTCGCGTCCAAGGTAAATCTGGAGAAGCGCTACAGCAAGGATTACAGCAATCCAGCAGTTAACACACAAAAATACGCGGTGAATAGCGCCGTCTCCCTGTTGGAAATAAGTGTTGGAGACGAGCATATACGTCATGGGAAGGAATATGGTCCCAAGCCCGATAAAGAAAACAAATAGTGAAGGGCTTGCGACAACATGATTTGTGAACGCCCATGAGTAAAACGCTAGAAAAGTCACCCATAATCCAATGGGTAGGCTCTTTAGCACGCGAGTTTTTGGTAGGAACAACAAGGCAAGGACTGATAGTAGTACGATCGTTGCCATCCCGAAGAAGATGGAATCTCGCTGGTATAGATACTTTCGAATTACTTCTGCCAGCAGCGGAAGATTGATTACGAACAATGTCCAATTCCGACTTACAGCAAATGTCGGACTTGGTCCTTTGCAGAACCGCAATTGGTCCTCTGCAAATTCTCCCGCCATTGCTACACGCATCAATTAACCCCTTCGGATAAATACTTTGAGTGCATTAATCTAGGCACTCAGAGAAGATCTTGACAAATGTCGGGTGAGGCATATTGCCAGGGTGAGCTGACACCCAAAGTATACTGGCACTGCCCACGCTGCACCAGGAAGCCCACAAAAATATGTGCCAATAGCGGCCACTAATATACTCGCAATAGCACTGCCCACTTGAATCTTCAGCACGTTGACAGTTTTTTTGTACGCATAAGCTCGGCGCTCAAACGGCGTACTAAGCCCCAGCAGACAATACCCCCCTGCTATCCATGGCATGAGACTCGCCCCGCCCCTAAACTTTTCACCAAGTAATAGGGCGGCGAGTTCCTCCGCCCAGAACACCATTACTACAAGGCACAGCACGGACGCGACCAGCGTCGATACAACCCATGTGTACATTACTCTAGCCTGTGCAGAATCATCTCGTACGGTCACCGCATGGTAATACGACTGCCGTAAGGCCAATTCAATGGCCGCAGAGATCATGAGGAACGGCTTGCTCACGAGTGCATAGACGGCAGCATAAATGCCAGCAGCATCTACGCCCAAAAGTCCACCAATAATATATCGGTCACCGAGGCCTGATACCCATGCTGCCAGGGCTATCGCTATCAGCGGTCGGCTAAACTCAACAATCTCACGATGCAATTGTTCTTTTTGCTCCGGTTCACATTGCACATCGCTCTGTCTGTACATCCCTCGGAAGATGGTGGCACAACATACGCATAGGAAGAGGGCTCCAACCAAGTAACCATCAATTACGGATGTGACCGATGCTCCAAACACAATAACCAGTAGCACTGCGAGAATTTGTCTTGCCCAAACATCCCCGGACGTAAATAAGGTATACGCTTTGATTTTGTTTTCCGCAGATAGTACGGTCACAACCAATCCTCTCATCGCCTCTAGGACGACCAATCCAGCCAGAACCAATGGGACAACGAAGTCCGCCTCCGACAAGAGGCAATAGATCAATGCGGCAGCCCCGCCTACTGCAATCAGTAACCCATTTGATGCAACCAAGAGTCGTCGTATCTCTGTCAGCAACAAGGGGAGCATGTTTTGGCGTTGCATATCGGGATACATTCGCAACGTGGCCTGGAGGACAGGCGCACTCAAAACGCCGGATCCGAGCGTGACAATTCCCATGAGCAAGCTTACGGTTCCGAACACACTTGGCGATACATATTCGGTGATGATCCGTACTCCGAATACCATTCCAGCCGCTGAGAGGACCTGCCCTAATATTGCCCAGAGGCTGTCCCACAAAAAGCGAGTGAACACCACCGAGTTTCCGGTTCGTCTTTCCACTCGGTGTACCATGGCGGGCCACTTCCGCAAACTATGACTCAGCCATCCCGTATGACTTTCTAGTCTCATTTTGTTACTTGACAGCAACAGCAAGAAGATTCTGCGAAAAAATGCAATCATCAAGGGATCCAGTTTCTGCTGCAATAAAAACCTTAAGTCCACCCCTGAAGATTTTCCACAGAATCAAACGAACGGTACTCTTAATGCCATGTGGGATTGGAGAGTCTTCATAGCAGGTTACGAGTGGAAAGCCGGAAGCATTCAACAGTTGCGCAAGGGAAGTGCGAGTAAAAGCCTGCTCATGGGTGAAATCCCCATAACGTATGCGCCCTGCAAAAGGAGATTCACCGTTGGGTGTATGAATGATCCACTTGCCACTCTTGCGTAACACACGATTGACCTCATCCACGAGTAGCACAAGCTCGTCTTTGGTGAAGTGTTCAATAACATCGAAGGCAACGATGAGATCCACCGATTCGTCTGACAGCGATTCGAGAGTCTTCAGTAGGTCCCCTTCTCTTACCCCGGCTATGCCAAGTCGCTGAGCTTCCTTAATCTGCTCCGGCGACCGGTCTACGCCCACCACATTTTGATAGCCAGCTGCTTGCGCAAAGTAAACCACAGCACCGTGACCGCATCCCAAGTCTATAATTCGTGCGCTGCGGTCGGATGGAAAATGCTCACGTATTACCCTTTTCAAGTAAGGCGCTCGTTGTGTGAGTCCTGAAATATTTGCAGACGCCAGAGAGCTGTGCCTTGCGTTTACATAGTGCTGATATACGCGTTCACGATACGTTGACATTGTATGTTACTGCCTCTCCTCCGAAATCTGTTCATTTCTAACTTCGGCACTCAAATGTACCTTGAGTCGGCATTGTCAATTCCAATTGTCTATTAAGAATGTACTTAGGTATTCTCCTTCTTTCACCAAACATTTTCCAGCAACGGTATCCAATATGACCGCTGCGATCTTCAGGTTGAATGGTGGTAGATCCAGATAGACGGCTGAGTCATCGAATATTCTTACATCTTCACCATGTGGTTTATCCTTATTCGGGATCACCTTTACGAACGGCGATGGATAGTGTTCCGTCACCAGGACGTATTTGTATTTCTTTATCTTGTGTAATACCTTCATTATCTGGGTATTAGATAAGTGTTGTAAGACCTGACGAATCAAACACAGTTCTGCATCAGGCAACTCATCGAGAACGATATCCAGACAGTGAAAAGAGACTTCTGCACTGCCGAACTCCCGCTGATTGCGTGCTATTAAGTCATCGACAATATCGATGCCATGGTAACGAACCCCTTCCATCTTGATCTTGGCTCCAACTGCGAAGTCCCCGCACCCCAAGTCGAGCACAGAATGAATTGTTTTGTCCGTGATAAATGATCTGACCACTTCGCTATAAAGGGATGCATGGCCTTCTGTAGAACCGCTTCCCGAACAATACTGTCCTTTTATTCCACCCCATTTACTTTCCTCATATATACGCGTAAACACTTCCTTTGTTGACTTTCTTTGGTTGCTTTGTCGTAGGAGTATCATTCTTACCTTTAAGTAAAGCCGCGCGATCCAATGCGGAAGCTTTTGCTTTACCATCGAACGCAATGATCTAGTTGGCATAATCGACAGTCGACTTGACATATTCTGCGACATCAATAAAACCCGTCGATGGCCTTCAAAAAAACTAAGCAGTTTTCCGGTCAGGGAGATACTCGCCCCGATGATTGAAGCTTCACGATATACTCAATGATCGTTCTTCGTGCGAAATCGAGATCGATAGGAAGCTCTTCGCGCAAACCGTCCAGAAAGCTCTTGGCATCAGCCGAAGTTTTGTCTACCAAGGGATCAACATGACGGAGCAAGTTTTCCAACGTTGTCACATATCGCACATCATCCACGCCCTCTCTAAAACCTTCCCACGCCAGCGTGTCTATGACGCCGTCAACGGTGGGGTATGCAAAGACATGGTCTCGCCATCTCGAATGGTCAATATCATTCCAGATAAACCCCATTGAGTCTTGGTAGGCATAGGGCATCGCTCCATCATAGCCATTGCGCCAGAGATCAAGCCCGTAATTCCTACGAAATAGGTAGGGATTCTCTGGCCCTGTTTGGGGATTTGCATAGGAAAATACCTTGCCCCCGATTGCGTGAAACTTCTGTATCTCTTCTTTGTTCGGCCTGCCGGCTAGTACCAAGAGATCCAACGTGCTACCAACTCTCTCAAAGGTGCCTTTGTATCCTGCTACGAATACCTTTGCGCCGACGCCATGAACAACGTTCCATGCCTTTTGTTGGGAGCTAAGCCTTTCATCCTTCGCTTCATCGATCGCGTACACATAGGTTTCTGGGAACTGATCAACTGCAGGAATGTCCATAAGGTATTTCATTCGGTTACGCAGTTCTTGAAGGCCTTCGATGGTCGAAGGATTTCCTGTACCCGTTCCCAGATAGTACAATGCATCTGGCACAATTCCGACGCTCCCTCTGATCGCGAAAACGTCACTTAGCTGCTTCCGATCCAATCGTTGATAGACCGTTGGATTGGCAATTCCGTGCGCAATCATATTGCGCAGTTCCGTTTCGAACTGAACCCGACTCTTTTGTTCCGAGGATATCGTGGGCTTGTCAGATAGCTGGCCGCGGTAGTAAATGCTGTATGTCAAGTTTGGCTTTGCTAAATCAAAGGGTAACACGCTCACGTGCAAATCAACGCTTCCGATGATCGTTCCGTTCTCTTTTAGAAAGATCTTGCCCTTATAGTTGCCGGCTATTGCAGTAGCAGGGAGATGCATGGTGATCCAGAATTGCCTGGTCTCATTCCTTGGAATATCTACAGGTTGGAGTTGAGTTGCGTCGCGAACTGGGAAAGTATGAGTTGGGACAATCAAACGTTCTTTGGCAGAAGCCAGATCATTCGTTGAGACATATCTTGCGCCATTGGAAAAATTTAAGAGGATTTGATTGCTTTTGGCCTCTTGGTCAACTTGTACTAGGTGATCGTCTTTGAGAAGCAGCTCGGGTATGAGTGTTGGTCCGCTACCTAACCGAGATTGGTCGATTGTGTTCCATCCACCACCACCTTGAAACCACGTTTTCACGATACGTATGTCAAGATTGTCTCTAGATATCGTACTTGAATGCCCAACCAAATCAGATGCTTCAACAAGCAAGCCCGCGATATCCCGTACCAAAGGGCGTATGGCAAAACTGGCTGGCTCATACTCGCCCCGGCATGCCACAATCTCGATCACATCTTTAGGTTCACCTGGTAGGGGAAACGTATTTGGTAAAATCTGCCTACTGCTCAAAGGTTGCACGACGTGAATTGGTACTTCCTCCGAGTTGGGAAGTGCCGCCATAACACATTCGACACCTACCAACATTGATAGCATTAGGAAGAGTGAACACGGTGCCGGTCGAGCTAGCACGTCTTTTGAGTACGTGTGAGTACGCAAAGTCAGCCGCATTGCTTTCAGTAGCGCCATAAGCTTACTTTCTTCATAGCTTGCACTCAGTGTTTGCACCAAGTACGCGATTAAGAATTTCATGAAGTCGTAGTTCAAATGCAGGAAAAGAAAAATAATCGAGTCCGTCTGGTCTGCCCTTACGCTGTTTTAGGGCGTCCAGAATACCTTGCTTCACATCCTCCTGGTCGTCTGGGTCGACTAGGATACCCAGCATCCCATTTCGTAGTGCCTCACGTCCGCCATCAAGACGGCTCGCTACCGTTGGGATACCACAGGCCATTGCCTCAAGATACACAATTCCAAATCCTTCTCCGCGGCTGGGCATTACAAAAACATCGGCAAGGCTGTAGTACGCAACTTTCTCTAATTCCGGAATCAAGCCCGTAAACACAACGCGATCTGCAACTCCCAGGGAGCTCGCTTTGTGCTCCAATCTGTCCCTGTCCGGTCCATCGCCGACAATCAGATACACCACGTTAGGCAACCGCTCGATGAGTCGAGGTAGCACTTCCAAGACTTCGTCAAAGCCCTTGTGCCGATCTGCCGAAACTAACCGACCGAGGGTCATCAGTACGGTTTTGTTGTTTAACTTATGGCGGGATAGTAACGGCGCATTCTTTGAAGACGGGGAAAATTGCAGAAGGTCTATGCAGTTGGGCAGGATATGACATTTGTCGATAGCCACTCCTGACCACGATCTGAATCGTGATCTCGAGACTTCGCTTATACAAATACATGCATCGATGCGCATCACTATGCGATTTACCAACGTATTCTTATGTGGAGCCCAAGCCTCGATGCCATGGATTATTAGTACTAGAGGAACTCCTGCCCATACACTGGCCATCCAGGCGATGGGCAACAAGTTGATGTGCCCGCAAACAACGAGGTCGCATTCCTCGAAAGACAATAATCCCCGTGTTACTGCGGTCAGATACCTATATTTATTGTTCAGGGCTTCGGCAACGTATCTCAGGTTTCGAGGTACTGATTCTGTAACGCTATTTGTGGCTACCCTTGGGTAGGCAACCATTTCTTTGCAGGCGGGATGCGAGCACACTGCCTGCATGAAATCTCGGTTGAATTTCGCTATCCCACCATGACCACCAATAGCATCGGTCAGGTACATTACGAATCGTTTATTCTGATTACTATTGGCAGGCACTACAGCTCAACAATCAGGGCCTGGCCCGTATGGATCAGACGAAAAGGCAGTGGACCGCCCCGCACCTTCGCCCCCTTCAGCGCGTCGAGAATTGACGCTATCTTCATGAAATGGGGCCTTGCCCCTGCCATCAGATCAATTCGCTTCACTGTCTGGCCTCGATCAGCATGCATACGCTCTCTGGGTAATGCGCTGCTCCCATTCAAGGAATGCAGCGGAGTTGGAAGGTTATGGATGAGGTTAAGGCTTAGGAAAAAGAGTTTGGACAATGCTTATCCTTAATCTCGACCTCAGCCTTCTTCAGATATTACGGTCACGATTAAAGCCTGATTGAGCGTCCGGCTAGGACTGGAGGTTTCCATGGCCAATCGGAGAAAATGTAACTGATTGGTTCGTATTCAACAATTGAGAATGACTTTGTTGGAGCGTTTATCTCCCGCTTCGCCGGAGGCCCAACCACATCTGTAACGCTTGTTGTGCCCAGGGAGTGTCTCCTTCTGCTTGTCGATCGGTGCGGTGCGTTCGTCTTGTGCTCAACGACTCGATTCGCATGACAACATCTCGATATTGCGGTGCTTCACGGCGGAGCCAGCGATAGGCCTCCAACGCTTCAGGAATGCGCCCGAGTGATTCTAAGGTTCTCCCTAAGAGGTAGAGGATCTGCGCTTGTTCTTTTGATGATGTCGCAGGCACTTGAAGGGCTCGACGGAAGGCCGAGACGGCTTCTTCCTGTTTTCCGCTCTTCTTGAGGCTGAGTCCCATTTGGGCGAAGCCCTTCAGTGCATATGCGGAATCCTGTGCGGCTTTTTCAAAATGTTCCGCTGCCTGTCTGAACAGGCCCACATTCTTGAGCGCCATTCCTCGTTCGTATGATTCGTGCGCGTCGGGTGTCGCTGTCGATGCGGAGGCTTCGATTATCTGAAGATGTGCCACCGGTATTGGGGCACTGTCTGCATCCTCAGCCAAGGCTAGGTTAGAGGCAGGATGGTTCTCTTGTGTCAGGGATAATGCGTTTGTTTCGTTCAAGGTCTGGTTTCCTATGGGATATAAAAGCAAATGGCATAAAGTTCGCAAATATTGGACCATTTCAAGGTGGCTCGCGAATTCGTTACGTTTCAATGTCTTTGGGCCTTTACCCGCGGGTGAGATAGAGGGAAAACAGCGCATGCTTCGGCAGATTCGTTCAAATTTGCTCCTGCTGGTTTTGGTGGAAGATTCAGGCTTAGGTTCAGGCTGAGTAAGTTGAGTCGCGTCTTCGCTCAACCTTAACCTCGACCTCAGCATTCTTCAGAAGTTACGGCCTTGCTTGGGACAGGGTGCGTTCCGCTTGGCTTGCCAGAATCACAAACGAAGAGGGAAGGATGGGAGGAATCAGAAGGTGACTTGTCGAAGATTGTGGCGATTGTCAAAAAACCACTGCATCGTTTTCTTAAATCCTTCCCGGAGCCCGTGTTTCGCTTGAAAGCCAAAGAGTTCTTGGGCCCGGCTGACATCCAGACACCGTCGAGGCTGCCCGTTGGGCTTGGTGGTGTCCCATACAATCTGTCCTGTAAAGCCGGACTCTGCAGCTATCATGGTGGCAAGATTGCGAATCGTGACTTCCTTCCCTGTCCCCAAGTTGACGGGCAAACTTCCTTCATAGTGCTCAGCTGCACGAAGGATGCCTTCCGCGGCGTCCTCTACATACAAAAACTCTCGGGTCGGAGATCCGTCTCCCCACAGTGTGAGTGTAGCCTGGCCCGCTTCTTTTGCGGACACACATTTGCGTATTAAGGCTGGGATGACGTGAGACGTTTCCAGGTCAAAGTTATCGCGAGGGCCGTAGAGGTTCACCGGGAATAACACAATTGAATTGAACCCATACTGTTCACGATAGGCCTGCGATTGCACCAGCATCATCTTCTTGGCAAGACCGTAGGGCGCATTGGTCTCTTCGGGGTATCCGTTCCAGATGTCGTCCTCTTTAAATGGAATGGGGGCAAACTTGGGATAGGCACAAATGGTGCGAAGCGCCACGAATTTCTTCAGTTCCCGTTGACAGCCGACTTCTATGAGCTGGGTACCCATCATCAGGTTGTCGTAGAAAAACTTTCCTGGATTGGCTTGGTTCGCGCCGATGCCCCCGACTCTTGCGGCCAGATGGATGACAATATCGGGAGTTTGATCGCTGTAGAGTTGTTTCACGGCGTCCATTTGAACGAGATCGTAGTCTTTGCTGCAAGGCACGAAGATGTCTGGGCAGCCTTTCGCGCGGAGCTGATCCACGACAAACGACCCAAGAAAGCCGGCTCCGCCCGTGACGACAACGCGCGTCTCTTTCCAAAATGATGTCATAGCCGCTTGAGTGCCTCCAATCTCTAACCCTCAGCCTCTCTTCCGGGTACCATCCAATTTTTCTTTCTCTGCATCCAGATCCGCGTCGACCATCATGGCGATCAGCTCTTGGAAACGCACCTTCGGTTGCCAGCCAAGCTCTTTCTTCGCTTTGCTCGCATCGCCGATGAGAAGATCCACCTCGGTCGGACGATAGTACTTTGTATCGGTCTTGACATGTTTCTTCCAATTCAGTTGCAGACGGTCGAACGCAAGTTCGAGCATTTCCTTGACGGTGTGCGTTTCGCCGGTGGCAATGACGTAATCATCAGGGGTCTTCGCCTGCAACATCATACACATTGCTTCGATGTAGTCGCCGGCAAAACCCCAGTCGCGTTTGTCGTCGAGATTTTCCAGATACAGATCCTGCTGGACACCCAGCTTGATGCGGGCTGCGGCTTTCATGATCTTGCGCGTCACGAACGTCTCGCCGCGCCGAGGCGACTCATGGTTGAATAAAATGCCGTTACAGGCAAAGAGGTCGTAGGCTTCACGATAATTGACGGTGATCCAGTAGGAGTAGACCTTGGCCGCTCCTTAGGGACTGCGGGGATAGAATGGTGTGGTTTCGCGCTGAGGTACGTCCTGCACTTTACCGAACATCTCACTTGACGATGCTTGATAAAACTTCGGCTTCAGTCCTGACTCCCGAATGGCTTCCAGGAGGCGGATCGTTCCGAGACCGGTAATCTCGCCGGTATACTCGGGGATATCGAAACTCACACGCACGTGACTTTGTGCTCCCAGGTTGTAAATTTCATCAAGCTGGATCATTCGGATAATGCGGTTCAGCGAACTCGCGTCGTTGAGGTCGCCATACACCAGATGGAGTCGTCGATGCGGAACATGCGGGTCTTCATAAATGGGATCGATCCGTCCCGTATTAAAGGAACTCGATCGTCGAATAATGCCGTAGACCTCATAGCTTTTCCCGAGAAGAAACTCTGCCAGATACGATCCATCCTGCCCTGTTATGCCACTGATAAGCGCTTTTTTTACAAGAGCACTCCTTTGATTGTGGCGGAAAATGGCTGAATTATGTCTCGATTACGCAGCGTTGTCTACGGACTGCACGGTTTTGATCGTTTGACTGGCTTATTGGTTGTTCTTGCACGGGACCTTCGCTCCACACTAGAATGACGTGCTGGATGGGATGAGTGATCCTTAATCGGTCTCGAAGACTATGAATTTGCGTCGGGGCATCATATTCGCCTATGTCATGTGTGGCACCTTTCTCATGGCCCACATCATCAACGCGGTGATTGCGGAGGCCTTGTCTGTTCCGGCAGGGCTGGTACGTCCATCACCGGGTTCCGACCGAGAGGCTAAGGTGAATGCTGCCTTGCCCCTTTTGGTTGAGCGCATTCGGACCAGCGGACTCTTTCTCCTGCCGCCTGATCCCCTTGGCATAAGTACCGCTGAGTCTGGCGCACCGACTTCCCGTGCTCCGTTAAATCTGGCGGCGAAGCTCAAGCTGCTGGGGGTGGTGATCGGCGATCATGAGGGGGTCTCGGCCATCGTTGAAGAACTCTCCAGCAAACGCCAACTATTTTTTCGGTTGCACGACCAAATCCCCGATGTGGGCGAGATCAGCGAAATCCGGCCGGACGGGATGGTCGTTCGTCAGGGCGATCAACAGGAGTTGCTTGAACTCGCCGCCTCGCAGGTTGAGAAGCCTCCGTCTGCCCCAGTCACAACGGGAACAGCCGCAGTTCCAGTGCCTGGGAGTCCAGTGCGTACAGTGCTCGATCGGAGAGACGTTGAACAAGCGATGGGAGATCTGCCCAAGTTATTGTCTCAGGCGAGAGCCGTGCCCTACATGGTGAATGGAGCGATGAATGGGTTCCGTCTAGACTTTATTGCACCATCCAGCTTTTATGAGAAAATCGGTTTGAAGTACGGGGATGTCCTCCAGCAGGTCAATGGCGTGGACATTCGTGATCCAGGTACAATGCTCACGCTATTCCAGCAGCTCCGCAACGAGAAGACAGTGAAACTTGATGTCCTGCGTAACAATCAGCGAACCGCGATGACGTTCGACATCCGCTGAATCCGCTGTATCCTCATCGGTTGCGGCCCCTTTCTGCTTTCAACAACTGGCTGTAGTACTAAGCATCAAATGTAAGCAGGTTTAGGAAGGCATGCCTCTCAGAACTGCAAGAGTGAAGAAACCTTCGTGATCTTGTCAGAGTGATCCGTAGGGAGTATCCTTTTAGTTCCAAAGACTTGTGGCATTGGCCCGAGGCGATGGGGTTTTTCAGGGATGGACCATCCATTTGGTGTTCTGTGGTGAACGACGAACATAACGGTCGGCCGCTGCTAGGAACGATCCTCGAACAGCAATTCGGTGTGCTCGAAGCCAAATTGCTTGAGGCGATTAATATTCAAGAGACCAAGGGGGGGCGCCTCGGAGAAATCTTGGTCCGACTCCGGGCGGTTACGGAAGATCAACTCCTCCAGGCACTTGCCGTTCAATTTGAGCTTCCCTGGCTTCCGCATCTTGATGTGAGCCAGGTCGACCATGAATGGGTTAAGAAGGTTCCTATCCACTTCGCCCGCCGCTATCACGTGCTTCCTCTTAAGACAGAGGATGGAGCTGTTATTGTGGCGACGACCGACCCCATGGAAACGGCTGCATTGGACGACCTACGACTGTTGCTCGGCCTTCCGATCAAACCGGTGCTGACGAGCAGCTTGTCGCTCCTAGCCTGTCTGAATCGTGTGTATGACGAAGCGGTGAGTCCTGCAGGCGCAGAGCAAGTGATGGACGACATCGCGGCCAGTGAAAGCCTGGACCAAATTGCTCACGAGCTGGATGAACCGCAAGACCTTCTTGATGCCACAGACGAAGCTCCCATCATTCGGTTAGTCAACTCCGTGCTCTTCCAAGCGGTTAGGCAGCGCGCAAGCGATATTCATTTTGAATCGTTCGAACGGGGGTTGGTCGTTCGGTATCGCATTGACGGGGTGCTCTATCCCGTCTTAACCCCCCCCAAACATCTGCAGGCGAGTATAATCGCGCGATTGAAAATCATGGCGGCTCTGAACATTGCGGAGAAACGGTTGCCCCAAGATGGCCGGTTTCGGATTCGGACGGCGGGTAAGGATGTCGATCTGCGTGTGTCGGTGCTGCCGACCTCACATGGTGAACGGGTGGTCCTGCGTCTATTGGAGAAAGAGAACCGTCTTCTGAATCTGCCGGAGATGGGCTTTTCGCAGGATCGGTTGGGGATCATCCTGCAACTGATCCAGTTGGCACACGGCATCATTCTCGTGACCGGGCCTACTGGGAGCGGGAAGACGACGACGCTCTATGCGGCGTTGACTCACATCAATGCGCCGGACAAGAACATCATTACCGTCGAAGATCCGGTGGAATATCAGCTGCTCGGCGTGGGCCAGATGCAAGTGAATCCCAAGATCAACCTGACGTTTGCCGCAGGGCTGCGGTCTATTCTCAGGCAAGATCCCGATGTCATCATGATCGGCGAAATTCGCGATCGTGAAACCGCTGAAATCGCTATTCATGCCTCACTCACGGGGCATTTAGTCTTTTCCACGCTCCATACCAACGATGCCGCGAGCGCGGCCACACGATTGATCGACATGGGCATCGAACCGTTTCTCGTCGCCTCCTCCGTAGTGGCCGTCTTGGCGCAACGGTTGCTGCGGCAGGTCTGTTCGGACTGCAAGCAGCCCTATCATCCGGACGATGAAGAACTCATTCGGCTCGGTATCGTTCCGCCGAGGGTACGGCCTACATTCTATCGGGGAGCCGGATGTTCGGCCTGTGCCCAAACAGGCTATCGAGGCCGAACAGGTATTTTTGAGCTCCTCGTGTTGGACGATGAGATCCGCCGCCTCATCGGCAACAAGGCGGACTCGGCATCGATTCGTCAAGCGGCGATGGCGAAGGGGATGGTGACGTTGAAAGATGAAGGCGCAGAGAAAGTGTTTCACGGGGTGACGACGACCGAAGAATTGATGCGGATTACCCAACAGGAAGTGGAGATCTAGCAGGATGCCGGTCTACCACTATAAAGGCTATCGGAACGACGGCGGGGCGGCGACCGGCATCATCGATGCCGAGAGCTCAAAGGTTGCGCGCGTGAAATTGCGGAAGGTCGGTGTGTTTCCCACCGATATGGTGGAACAGGGCTCTGCCATGGCCGGCTCGACAGCGGGTACTCCCGGCAGATCCTCCGCTGGGATCGGCCGCTCCCCTGCCCTCAGCACAACCGATGTGGCGATGATGACCCGGCAGTTGGCAACCTTGCTGGTGGCTGGCCTGCCGCTGGTCGAGGCACTCGGGGTGATGGTGGATCAAACCGAGAAGAAATCCGTGAAGAGCCTCATGGCCGATATCCGCGAAGAAATCCGTGGAGGCGCGTCCTATAGCGCGGTGCTGGGGGGCTATCCGCGCGAATTCTCTCAGATCTACGTACACATGGTGCGGGCTGGTGAGGCCAGCGGGGCGTTGGATCAGATCTTATTCCGCCTCGCGGAGTTTCTGGAAAAGCAGTTGGCGCTGAAACACAAAGTAACTAACGCCATTCTCTATCCTGCCCTGATGTTGATCGTCGGTGTCTCGGTGTTATTTTTTCTCATGACCTTTGTCGTGCCGAAAATCACCGCCGTCTTTACGAGTTTGAAGCAGGCCCTCCCCTGGCCGACCGTCGTACTGATGGGCATCAGCCATTTTCTTGCAGAATATTGGGCAGTGATTCTTGGTGGGGTGGGTTTGATTGTGTGGGTGGTGCGTCGGGCGTTGAAGACGGAAGCGGGACAGATTACGGCCGACCGATGGCTGCTCAAGGTTCCGCTCATCGGCGAGGTCGCTCGCATGGTCGCCATCTCGCGGCTCACGAGCACACTGGCCACCATGTTGGCGAGCGGTGTGCAGTTGTTGGATGCTATGGATGTCGCAAAGCGTGTGATGAACAATCGTGTGCTGGAATATACGGTCGAAGGGGCCAGACAGAATATTCGCGAAGGGGAAACGATTGCCGAACCGTTGAAGCGTAGCGGAGAATTTCCCGCACTAGTCACCCACATGATTGCGGTCGGTGAGCGGAGCGGTGAAATGGAAGAGATGCTCCGTCGAATTGGACACATTTATGATGGAGAAGTGGATCGGGTCATTACGCGGTTCACGTCGCTCCTGGAACCCATCATGATCTTGGTCATGGGCGTCTTGGTGTTCTTTATCGTGGTGGCGATTCTCTTGCCCATCTTTGAGATGGGACAGTTGGTTCGCTAGCAGGAGGGAGGGGGACGGTCATGTGCCTTTCTTGCTCGCAGAGCGCGCACGATCAGAATGTGCTCGCTCGACGGCCGCAGTGGGACCAACACGGGTGCCATTCCAGGAGAGGAGTAGCGGGCTAGCTTGGAAGGATCATTGTTGCGCGCAGTAAAGGACAGCCTCGGCCGCTCTCCTAATGAGAGGTAGAGAGAATTAAAAGGGTCTTGCTAGACGACCTTTTTGAGTCTCCCGCGGGAATATTCCGCTGTCGTATCACACGAGCGTACTTTCGAAGTTTATGTGCGACGAACTGGGTTTTCAGCAGCCTTCTAGAGGTAGTGTTCAGTGCAGGGTGATGAGTTACAAGATTGACGGAAACGGGAGGTGTGCGATGAGTGGAAGAGAGCAGGTCGATGGCACGTGGACAATGTGGAGCAGGAAACACCTGCACCGAGGTTCCTTTGCCTCGCGCCTTATGCCTCGCGCCTGCGGTGGAGCCGCCGGGTTTACGTTCATCGAAATCATGGTCGTGGTGGCCATTCTCGCGATCCTCGCGGCCTTGGTCGTTCCTCGCATCATGGGACGGACCGATGATGCCAAGCGTACGGCTGCAAAAGTTCAAATTCGGAATATCGAAGGGGCCTTACAGCTCTACAAGCTCGACAACGGCGTCTATCCCACGACTGACCAAGGATTGAAAGCCTTGGTCGAAAAACCTTCGGTCGGGGTGATCCCGAAGAAGTGGAAGCTAGGCGGTTATCTTCCAAAACTTCCGGAAGATCCCTGGGGAAACCCTTACAAGTATCAGAGTCCCAGTCAGAGTTCCGGTCTGAGTCCCGGTCAGAGTCCCGGTCAGAGTTCCAGTCTGAAAGGTGAGTACGAGATTATCTCCCTCGGAACCGATGGCGAAGCGGGTGGCCAAGGGATCAATGCCGATATTACCAATTGGAATCTGGATAAGGATTAAGATGTCAATGGTCATTGGTCATTCGTCAATCGGTGTTGAGTTCTCAGCTATCAGCATTCATCTATTAGCTCCGAATGAATCTCAGTCCTCAACATTCGGTTCTGAGCTCTGCAAATCATCATTTAACATTCACAATTCAACAATTGCCGAAGACGGAACCGCCTCACGCCTGACAACTCACTCCTTACGATCTTCCCATGGATTCACCATCCTGGAAATCATCATTGTGCTTTTCTTGCTCGTCGGTTTACTGGGAATCATCATGCCACGATTGTCGCTGGAAGAAAATCTGGGCTCTGTTGGCCGACGGATGGTCGGAACTGTGCGATCCCTTCAGAGCCTGGCTATGTTGACCCAAAAGACGATCCGCCTGTACGTTGATATGGATCGAGGGGTCTACTGGCCGGTGATTCTGGATGGGGACCAAGAAAAGGTGCCGCTCGATCCCACCTGGGCCACGCCGTTGAAGCTCTCTGAAACCATTCGCTTTTCAGACATTCTAGTGGGTCAGGGGAAAAAAGAATCCGGTCAGGTCGATCTGTTTTTCTACCCCACGGGGAGAATCGATCCGGCAACGATGCATCTGGTGGATGCGAGCAATAACATTCTGGCCATTGCCATCGAGCCAGTCACAGGAGCGATCCGCATGAGCGATGAGCGGATTGAGCCCCCCAAGCCACTTATAATTCCCGATCGTGTGAGACCGTTGCTACAGACTGCAGAGGCAGTCAAGTGATCACGCGAACGCAGAGAACGCTGTGGCATCGCAGGCGGTTCTTTTATGCGGAGTGAACGGGGTTTCACGTTATTGGAAGTATTGATCGCGCTCGGCATTCTCGCGCTGGCGCTGCCGATCTTATTGGGACTTCGCAATTGGGATCTCGATCTCCATACGAGAGCCAAGGAACTCACGACTGCCACGATCCTCGCGCAGGAAAAATTGGTCGAGACGGAATTGGGAACGCTCTTGCCCATCGGTGAAACAGGAGGAGAATTTCTTCCGACTCCCCTCGGATCGCAAGCAACCGCCGAGATCACGAATCGACCGTCAAATTACCGGTGGAAGCGGATTGTGTCGCCTACGCCATTGTCAATCGTGCGCGAAGTGAAGATTCAGGTTCTATGGCCACGAGGGGCAACGGAAGAAATGGTCGAGGTCAGCACCTATGTCTTTTCGACGAGCGCCACAGCTTTCTGAGGGCGGCTTTACCCTGGTCGAGTTCCTACTGGCGGTGTCTTTGGTCGCCATGATGGCCACCTTGGTCTTTGGGTCCCTCTATCTCACGACGAATGCGATTGATGCTGCACGAGCGAACTCGGCCAATGAGCAGATCGTTCGAAGCACTTTGCGCGTGATGATCGATGAACTGTCGGTCGGTGTGGGCCCTGCGGCAGGTCCGTGGATGGGGATCAACGGCCAGCAGGGCGGTCAGCCGGCCGATTCGGTAGCCTTTCTCACCATGGGCCAGTTTCGAGGGGCGGAGTCAACCAAAGATACCGAAATGGTTCGCATCGTCTACACCAGAGAAGGGGATCGCCTCCTTCGATTCGTGCGCAAGAATCTCTACGGGCTGACAGACGAATCAGTCGAACAAGTCGAGCTGGCCACCAAGGTCAAAGCGTTCAATGTGCGCTATTACGACGGCAAGAGCCGTCTTTGGGTGGATGAGTGGGATGGTCGTGGACGACCCGGGACTCCGCAAGCGCTCTTGATCGAACTGACGTTGCTTCAAGAGAATGCGGAACTCCAGACTGTTCGCCAGTGGGTGACGGTGGGGGGTTCATGATGACGTGGCCGTTTGTCTGGCCCGAGACCCTGAAGCTGAAAGGCCCTCTGGGCTGGGGGCTAACGTCGCTGGCCTGCTTCATCGCATTTCTGTTCCTGACCTTCCCCTATGGCCCACTCCAGAATCGCCTGTTGACCGAAGTCAATCGGGCTAGTGGGTGGGAGGTTCGTGCCGCGGATTGGTCGGTGGGTTTTCCTGTGGGCATTGAATGGCGTGATGTCGTTCTTGCTGGACCGACGATCGGGGCGATTCCGGTTGAAGCAGTGCGTACAACAATTGGAGTCTTTCAGGCATTTTTAGGGCAACTGGTGATAGACTACGCCGTCCAGCTACCGGGAGTGGCGCAGGCGGGATCTGGACGAGCCACGGGATCTCTGACTGCGGCCTCGTGGTCCTTGCGAGGTCCTGTTGCCGTTAAAGGTCATCTTCAGCAGATGGATCTTACGACAGTCTTGAAACCCTATGTGAGCCGAGGGACAGTCCAGGGAGATTTCATGCATCGATGGAATAGCGTACAAGGAGCCCATGATGCCCTCAAAGGGGAAGGGACCGTGAAGGTCGAAATCAAGGACCTCGTTGTCGAACGGATCGCTGCCGGCACCTCCTCGACTCCCTCGCTCACGTTCGGCCTCATACAAGCCGCGCTGGCCTGCCATGATGGCGTATGTGACGTCACGGAGTTGAAGGGAGACGGCGTAGATGGATCGTTTACGGCCCAGGGACGTATGTTGTTTCGGCAGCCGCTGCAGCAGAGCCTTCTGGATCTCACGATCACTGTGATTCCTGGTGCCGGGTTTGCTCAAAAATCGGCGAGCCTCTCGTTGCCGCCGTTCCAGCCTGGAACCCCCTTGACGTTCAAGCTAGTGGGGCCGATCATGAGCGCGAGAGTAGCGCTCTAACAGGCGGCGTGACGCGCGAGAAAGGCGGGACATGCGAGACAGGGCAAGATATGCGCAGATCGTTGTTCCAAGCAATTTCGATGGTCTTCCGCGGCCTGCGTTTTTCGCCAATCCCGCCCGTCCCGTGCCGGTCATGAGGAGTGAGAGTTGTCGATGATTGCTGAATGTGTCGGGCTCGATATCGGACAGACGGCCTTCAAGGCCGTGCGCTTTCGTCGCCGCCTGACAGGGCGTGAATCGGTGGAATATTTCCACCTGCCCGTTCCCTATGGGCGTCAGGAACACACGGAACCAGCGCATCGCACGGCCATGCTCAGAAATTTCCTCTGGCAGAATGGTTTGTATGGAAGCGGAGAAATTGTGACCGCACTCTCCTGCCAGGATGTGTTTGTCAGGACCCTCTCTTTCCCCTTTCGCGATGCTTCCAAACTGGCGCAGGTCGTCCCGTTTGAAATGGAAAATTTGATTCCTATGCCCTTGGAGGACGTCACGGTCGGCAGTCTGTTGCTGCCGGCGCGAGAACCCCAAGATGGGGCCGCAAAAGGCAAAGGGTCCGATGTCCTCGTCACAGCAGCGCCCAAAGAAAAAATTGCTGAACATTTGCGGTTTATGGCCTCCGCTGATCTGAACCCCTCTGCGATCACGATTGACGGCATGGCCTTGTTTTCTGTCAGCCAATTTCTGAAAGAGGAAGGGGCACAAGTTCCCGGTGACATGGCGATCATTGATGTCGGAGCCTCGAAGACGACCTTGTGCCTTGTGCATGAAGGTCGCCCCGTGCTGTTACGGACCGTGCTGTGGGGCGGGAATCACCTTACCCTTGCGCTCGCCGTTCGCTATGCCTGCAGCTTCGCCGACGCGGAACGACGGAAACGGGCTATGGCAGTACGGGAAGTCGATGTCTTGCTCGAGCCGGTCCTCAAAGAGTTACGCGTCTCCCTCCATGCTTATGAAGGCACCGTCCATCAACGGTTGACTCATTGTTGGGTATCGGGCGGTGGCTCTAAACTCAGAGAACTGAGTGGGCATATGGCGCAGCAGCTGGGCTTACAACCGGTCGGCCCGCGGCAAGGATTTGGATCAAGTTGCCCCAGGGCGTTTTCCATCGCATTCGGATTGGCGATCCATCCGAACATTGTCCGCCCCCGATGGAAGTCAAGGCTGGCGGGATCCGGTCTCGCTCTGGATTTCAAAGCCGGTCGCGATGCCGCGTCAGCCACAACAGATGTCTCGAAACAGGATCGACGGTTGGCCTTATGGGGCGGGCTTTTACTGGTCGTTCTGGCGCTAGTGGATCTTTCCGTACGCGTAGTGCTCAAGGATTCAACGGTCAAGGACCTCCAGCGCGGGCTCCAGGCGCAATACGAGCAAACATTTGGTCATGGCGGCAGCCCGGGTGAGGAGTTGGATCAGGCCCGGTATCGAGTCTCACAGCTGGAGAAAGGCCTCTCGATTGTCGACGGCACAAGGTACAACGTCCTTGCCGGCCTTGCAGAGCTGGTGAAACATGTGCCGCCAGGCACACCGTTGAAAGTGCGAGAACTGACGATCGACGGGAGCAGCATCCACCTAGAGGGTGAAACCACGACCTTCGATGCGGTCGAGAAGATCAAGCAGGCCTTCATGGCGGACGAGACCTTTCATGACGTGTCCATCAGCGATACCCGTGTCGGGGCTGTGCCGAACCAAGTTGTGTTTCGCCTCACCTATTCGGTGCAACGGCCATGATGCAGATGCTGAAGGAACGGTGGCAGCATTTTTCACAACGCGAGCGCATCATCGTGGCTGCCGGCGGAGCCGTGGTCGCAGCAACTTTGGCCTTCCTGCTGATCATCGATCCGCTCATGGCGACGATCGACAAGCTCGATCGGCAAGCGCGACGGAAAGCGAAAGACAGCCAGGAACTGGCGCTCGTCGCGCAGGAGTATGTGGTCAAGCAGGCGCGTGTTGCGAAACTCGAACAGCGCATGCCGAACCAACCGGCACAGTTTTCACTGCTGGCGTTTATGGAAGACGCGACGACGACGGCGCAGATTCGCGATCGCATCGTCGGCATGCAGCCACAGGCTCCCATCGTCGTTCAGGGCTATCAGGAGACCGCAGTCGACCTTCGGCTCGACGGCGTGTCGCTTCCCCAGATCCTTGCGCTGCTGTTGGCCATCGAACAGGCACCCTATGACGTCCAGGTGCATCATCTACAGCTGAAACCGAAATATGATAATCCGGTCAATCTCGACGCCACGCTGAGAATCGTGACCTATGCGAAGGTCTGATGAACGTGGTATCGCCCTTCTTCTCACCCTCCTGGTTCTCACCCTCCTGGTTGCGTTGATTCTCGAGTTCGATGCCGAGGCGAGGCGGGAATACCGCGACGCTGCAGCCTTTCGCGATAACTTCAAAGCAACCGTGCTCGCACGCGCCGGAGTGCAGGCAGCCCGTGGCGTCTTGCAGCAAGACTTCTTGAAGGATAAGCAAACGGGACAGTTCTTCGACGCCCCCACCGACTTGTGGGCCTTTCCTATCACGAATTATGCCATCGGCGACGGCCTGCTGAACGCGCAGATTGAGGATGAACGGGGCAAGCTGAACCTGAACGACCTGGCGGCCAGCGGAGACCCCACTGCCAGGAAGAACAAGGTATTGAGGGTCAAACGGCTCTTCGAACTCGTGCAGGTCAATCCGGATCTGGTGGATGCCATCGTCGATTGGGTGGATCAAGACGAGGTGCCGGAAGCGGTCGGCGCAGAGAGCCTCTACTATCAAACGCTGCGTCCGTCCTACCGGGCGGCCAACGATCATCTGCAGACACTCTTAGATTTGCGCCTGATTAAGGGGATGACTCCCGACATCATCACGAAGCTCTCGAAGGTGGTGACCGTCTATCCGCAAGAAGGTGAAAGCCGGGTAAATGTGAACTCCGCCGACCCCCTCGTGCTTCAATCACTCGATCCTCGTATTACGCAAAACATGGCTGCAGAAATTGTCCAGGCCCGTCCTTTCAAGACCATTCAAGAGTTGGATCGCGTGAGTAGTTTTGAGGACATTGGAAAGGAACTCCGTCAACGAAACCTGTACGACATCAAGAGCGACCTGTTCTCAGCCCGCATGATGGTAAGGGTGAACGAAGTGATCAGGAATGCGACTGTGGTGCTCCGGCGCGATCCGAACAATGGAACGGGAACGGTCCTGTACTATCGCGTCCTCTAACCGTCTGCTCGAAGTTCTTCGAATCCCCCTGCAAACTTAACAATTCTGTAACACCTCTGTCATCTCGCCTTAATCGATTGGGCCTACCCTTCCGGTCAGACAAGACAATCGATAGTCCCCAACAACAAGAAAAGGAGGTATTCGAATGACACGACTGTGGTTCGCAACCATCGTCTGCGTGGTCGGCCTTGTGTTAATCATTCAGGCCAACAGTGCCCACGCTAAACTTGAGGACATTCTCTACGAGAAAGGCCAGATCACCAAAGAAGAATGGCTCAAGGCCAAAGCCGACGCTGAAAAAGAAGAAGCCATTATTCAAGGACGCGCGACCGAAAAATGGTATGACAAAATCAGCATCCGTGGCTATACCCAACTCCGCTATAATTACATCACCGACGACAAAAAACTGGTCAGCCCGTACGATAGCTCCATCGGCAATAATAAAGGCTTCCTGCTCCGCCGCGCCCGCGTCATTATCTCCGGCGATCTCAACGAGTGGGTGTCCCTCTATCTTCAGACGGATTTTGGGGCCACCGCCGGAACCGGCAATAATAACTTTGCCCAACTCCGAGACCTCTATGCCGATATCTACCTGATGCCGAGCATAGAATCGCGCAAAGAATTGCGCATTCGAGCGGGCCAATCGAAGGTCCCGTTTGGGTTTGAAACTCTACAGTCCAGCCAACAGCGTCTCGCGCTTGACCGGGCCGACGGGATTAATACCGGGGTGCCCAATGAGCGCGACATCGGTTTTTTCCTCTATTACACTCCGACTGAGACCAGAAAAGTATTCAAAAGGCTGATCGAGACGGGTCTCAAGGGATCCGGAGACTACGGCGTATTAGGAGTCGGGGTGTATAACGGTCAGACGACGAATGTCTCGGAAGCCAATGACAATAAACATGTCGTGCTGCATGCCACCTACCCCTTCGAATTGCCCTATGGGCAAATCGTGCAAGTTGGAGTGGATGCGTACCGTGGGATATTCACTGTCACTCCCGGTCTTGTAGCGCCGGCAGCAGGCGGAGCCCCCGCGCTTCCCTCGATTCCAGACAGCGGGAATATCAACGACGAGCGAATCGGCGCACATTTCGTGCTGTATCCGCAACCTTTCGGTATCCAGACGGAATGGAACTGGGGCCGAGGTCCGCAACTGAACGCAGCCCGGACAAGGATTGAGGAAAACTCCCTCCAAGGCGGATATGTGCAAGCCATGTATAAGTGGGACAATATTATACCCTACCTACGCTGGCAACAATACTACGGCGGAAGGAAGAACGTGGCCAATTCACCGTTCAATGTCGTCCGGGAAACGGAAGTCGGGCTGGAATATCAATTCAACAAGGCACTGGAGCTGACCGTTGCCTATGCCTGGATGAAACGCACGGATACTGCAACGGCTCCCTACCCCATCCGCGATGGGCAACTTGTCCGTTTTCAATTGCAGTGGAATTATTAACGACGGCCACCGTGGAATGGCGGCAGACGGCCCGTCCCTCCCAGATCGGGCACGTGTATTGAGCAGCATTATTGCGGGAGTTAACACCGTTGTAACATCCATGTAATGCCCACGTAACATGACACAACCATCCTTATGGATGATGAAAGGAGTCTCAATGAACAGATCAGCTGCCAGGTCCAGTCTGTGGTGCTTCGCCCTCCTTGGGGCGCTTGTTTCCGGCTTCCCATCGGCATATGCCGATGATGCGATCGTGCTCGACCCAGCCTTGAAAGGCTACGTCAAAGTCAGCGGGGTGTCCGGCAATGTCAACAGCATCGGCTCGGATACGCTCAACAATCTCATGACCCTCTGGGCTGAAGGATTTCGCAAACAATATCCCAACGTCAAAATCCAGATCGAAGGCAAGGGCTCAAGCACGGCTCCTCCGGCCCTGATCGAAGGCACGGCACAGCTTGGACCGATGTCTCGCGCGATGAAAAATACCGAGACGGATGCTTTCGAAAGGAAATTCAGATATAAACCCACTGCGTTCCCGGTCGCCATCGATGCCCTAGCCGTCTACGTCAACAAGGACAACCCGGTCAAAGGACTCACGATGGCGCAAGTCGATGCGATCTTTTCGAAGAGCCGACGCGGGGGCTACAATGAGAACATTCAGTTGTGGAAACAGGCTGGTGTGCTGGATGAAGGCCTGGGCAACAATCCCATCAGTATCTATGGACGGAACTCAGCCTCCGGCACCTATGGATTCTTCAAGGACAATGCGCTGAAGAACGGAGATTACAAGGACGAAGTCAAAGAACAGCCTGGGTCAGCCTCCGTGGTCCAAAGTGTGAGCGAAGATCAAGCAGGCATCGGCTACAGCGGCATTGGGTACCTCACATCGAACGTGCGCGCCGTTCCACTGGCCGAGAAAGACGGCATGCCGTTTAAAGAGGCCAACCAACAAAATGCGGACAATGGGTCGTATCCGCTCTGGCGTCACCTCTACATCTATGTCAACAAGGCACCTAATAAACCGCTGGATCCGATCGTCGGAGAATTCATTAAATTCGTCTATAGTAAAGAAGGACAACAACTGGTGATCAAAGACGGGTTTTTCCCACTGAAAGCCGGCGCAATCGAGAAGGAACTCAAGAATCTTGACTAGCGACACCGGTCCCGCTCTAGCCCCCTCTCCCGCTGTAGAGGCGTATGGCCATACGCCCCTACAAAAGGTATCGCAACACTCAACCAAGGTAATGTGGCGTCGCATCTTTGATCGGCTTGCTCAAGCTGTCATCACCATGGGTGGGATCGCCGTCATCTTGAGCATTATCGGTATTTTTATTTTCTTGGTCAAAGAAGTAGCCCCCGTGTTTTTCCCCCCACAAGGGACCCTGATCAGACACTTTACCGGCGCTCCTCCACTAGGAGCGCTCCCGCAATCCAGCCTTGTTGGAATGGACGAATATCAAGAGATTATCTATCAGCTCACGGCAGGATCCGATCACCAGATTCGCTTCTTCAATGCACGCTCCGGCACTCCCATGACCCATGACCTTCCTCCAGGTTTAGCCAAGGTCCATATCACCTCCATTGCGCGATCGGTAGGGATCGGCAATCGATTTGCCCTCGGCACGGACGATGGCCGCATCATTCCTGTGACGCTCGAGTTTCCAGCTAGTTTCGAAGAGGGGACGCGTCACATCGATCCAACGCTCACCCTTGGATCTCCTATACAAGTGACTCCCACCAAAGAGCAAATTATTCGGTTGGCTTACCAGCCAACGGAGCGAGGCACACTCGCAGTAGCCCTGACAGATCTAGGACGCCTTTGGTACGCCGCCACACCTTTCGACACCACTCGAGTTGCACTGACCGGTCACGGTGCTGAGCCTGTGACGGCCTTGATCTTCGACAGCCGCGGTGAAACACTTTCGATTGGAACGGCCGGCGGGAACCTCTACCACTATGATGTGCGAGAGGGCACCCAGCCGAGCCTGATCGAAACCACATCGGTGGCACCGGCCGGCACGTCAGTCACCGCCCTGTCCTACTTGATTGGAGATCGTTCGCTGGCCATCGGTACCAACGCCGGCGACGTCTCAGTCTGGATGCCGGTGCGTCAAGCTCAAGAAAGTGTGGCGACCCGATTTCGCCTGATTCATCAGTTCGATGCGCACCCTTCTCCCGTCACCGGGATCTCTCCATCGCTTCGCGACAAAGGATTCATCACCGGCGATACGCAGGGCAATCTTTTTGTCCACTACTCCACCTCCGCACAGACTCTGTTGAAGCTTCCAGGGAACCACCAGGCGATTCGTACCCTGACATTTTCCCCCAAAGCCGACGGAGCCGTGGCCCTCACCGACCAGGGAGAATTGCTAACTTATGCGATTCACAATCCTCATCCGGAGACGACACTCGCAACCCTGCTCACGCCCGTATGGTACGAAGGCTATGAGAGACCGGAACATGTGTGGCAATCCTCCAGTGGAGCCGATGACTTTGAAGCAAAGTTCGGCCTCCTTCCGCTGATCTTCGGCACGCTCAAAGGGACCCTCTACGCCATGCTGGTCGCAGTGCCTCTGGCCCTCTTAGGCGCCATCTATACATCAATGTTCATGCACCCAAATCTTCGAGCCAAGATCAAGCCGACCATTGAAATGATGGCGGCTCTCCCGACCGTCATTCTGGGCTTCTTGGCCGGCTTGTGGCTGGCACCTGTGCTCGAAGGGATTTTCCCTGCGATGGTCGCAATGACCGTGGCCGTGCCCTTGAGCGTCGCAGTCACGGCGATTCTTTGGCAATATCTTCCAGCCTCATTCATGCGGCGCCTTCGCCCTGGGATGGAAACCTTTGTCCTGATTCCTGTCATCATCGGTACCGTCTGGATCTGTCTGGGCTTGAACCAGCCGATCGAGTCGTTCCTGTTCGGAGCAGACTACAAAGCATGGTTTGCCACCCATTGGGGACTCAGATATGACCAACGAAATGCCCTCGTGGTGGGGTTTGCGATGGGCTTTGCAATCGTTCCTATCATCTTTAGTATTTCTGAGGAAGCTCTGTCCAACGTCCCACGACATTTGATCGCCGGGTCTCTTGCGCTGGGAGCCACCCGCTGGCAGACCTTGGCCAAGCTCGTGCTGATCTCGGCGAGTCCTGGAATCTTCTCTGCAATAATGATTGGCTTTGGTCGGGCCATTGGAGAAACCATGATCGTCCTCATGGCCACAGGGAACACCCCCATTATGGATTGGAGCCTGTTCAATGGCTTTCGTACGTTATCGGCCAATATCGCCGTGGAAATTCCAGAGGCCCCTCATGGAGGCACACTCTATCGCATCTTATTCCTGGCGGCCGTGCTTTTATTTGTGTTTACGTTTCTGATCAACACCGTGGCGGAAGTCATCAGGCAACGGCTGCGGACGAAGTATAGTCAGTATTAATGTACAGCACTTTTAAGAAATTCCTCGCCTCCGGCAGCGTCTTTATCTGGGGTTGCGCCGCCGGCGTCTCGGTATCCCTGCTCATGGTTTTTGGACTGTTGCTTTTGATCATGATCAACGGATTGGGGTACTTTTGGACTTCGGATATTGTCGAGCTCACCCTGAAAGATGGACAGCACGTGATGGGGCAACTGGCCGGGCGCGAAGTTATCCCTCGCTCTGTCACGCCGGACCGCCCTGAAGGGAAAGGCCGCCTTCGGGTAAAGATAGGGAATCGTGATTTATATGGGCTTGATTTCAAATGGGTCAACGACGATCAAATTGTGTCACAAACTTCTCCGACAGATGTTGTGCTGTTGGAACGCCGCGAATGGGGGAACATGTATGCCAGGATCAAGGCCCTCTACAAAGGAGAGACGCTTCTGGCAGAAGGGAATGAAGGTGGATGGATTGCCTTGGCCCCACTTATCAGCACCACCAATACCCTCCACCACCAGATCACCCGAATAGAAAACATCGAAATCGGTTCTATTAACTCAGACATCGAGGGGGCGCGGTTGAAAATCCGTGCGTTCGAAATGAAGGCCGCCCCCGACACGAGGGAGAGAGGACAACTTGACGACCTCAAAGCACAGGTTGCTGCTGCTGAATCTCGTTACCGAGAGAAAACCATAGAATTGGAAACGTTGCGCGCACAATTCGATGAATACTCTGTCCTCATGGCGGATGCGAACGGACGAGAAAAACAGATCCCGGTAGGGCAGATTATTCGCGCCCTGCGCCCGAACGAGATGGGCCTGTTTCGCAAGAGCTGGACCTATCTCACGAATGTGTGGTCTGTCCTCAGCACCGAGCCCAGAGAAGCCAACACCGAAGGTGGAATTTTCCCGGCCATTTTCGGGACCGTCATGATGGTCATCATCATGAGCCTCGCCGTCGTCCCCTTCGGCGTGCTTGCCGCGCTCTATCTGCGAGAATATGCCAAACAAGGCACCATGGTTCGTCTCGTGAGAATCGCCGTCAACAATCTTGCGGGCGTACCCTCAATTGTCTTTGGTGTGTTCGGATTAGGCTTTTTCATTTACGCCATCGGAGGGACCCTCGACCAGCTATTCTTTCCTGAACGACTTCCGACACCAACTTTTGGTACCGGTGGCATTCTATGGGCGTCTCTGACGCTGGCTTTACTTACGGTACCAGTGGTCATTGTCGCCACAGAAGAAGGACTGTCCGCCGTGCCCCGGGAGTTTCGTGAGGGATCGTTGGCTCTTGGAGCAACCAAGTTGGAAACGATACTCAAAGTTGTGATACCCTGTGCCCTACCGGGTATTCTGACTGGATTGATTTTGGCGATGGCCCGTGCTGCGGGCGAGGTGGCACCGCTCATGCTGACAGGAGTCGTCAAGCTTGCGCCCTCGCTTCCCTTAGACAGTTCCTGGCCCTTCTTCCACTTTGATCGAAAGTTCATGCACCTGGGATTTCATATTTACGACGTGGGCTTTCAGTCCCCCAATGTGGAAGCAGCGAAACCAATGGTCTACATCACGACCTTAGTATTGATCACCGTCGTAGTCCTGTTAAATTTCACCGCGATTATCCTTCGTAACCACCTGCGCAAAAAGTATGCCGGATCAGTGTTATAGAGGATCTTCATGCACCCTGCGTCACCATTGACACAACAGCCGTTCCAATTACAAACCCTCAACCCACAAAGGCTCAACGTGCAGGACGGTCATCGCCAGTCGCCTGACAATGATTCCAGCACTCAGGCCGTCAAACTTACCTTAAATCAGGTCGACTTTTTTTACGGGGACCGCCAGGCTCTCTTTAAAATCGATATCGACATCATCAAAAATCAGGTCACCTCGTTCATTGGGCCATCCGGCTGCGGAAAATCCACCTTGCTGCGATGCCTCAATCGGCTCAACGACTTGATTGAAGGTGCTCGAGTAGAAGGCAGCATGCTGCTCGACGGCGTGGATATCAATGGTTCCGATGTGGATATCACTGACCTGAGAACACGTGTCGGGATGGTTTTTCAGAAATCGAACCCCTTTCCGAAATCGATCTACGAAAACGTGGCCTATGGGCCACGTCTGCATGGAATCCGAAACCGTGGTCAGTTAGATCAAATTGTGGAAGATGGACTACAAGGCGCAGGGCTGTGGGATGAAGTGAAAGATCGTCTTCAAGCAAGCGCCTTGGGTCTTTCTGGAGGGCAACAACAACGACTGTGTATCGCCCGCGCACTGGCGGTCAAACCGGATGTCTTGCTGATGGATGAACCCTGCTCGGCGCTGGATCCCGTGGCCACCGCCAAAATTGAAGAACTGCTCTTTTCCTTGAAGCAAGACTTGACGGTTGTCATTGTCACCCACAATATGCAGCAGGCGGCGCGGGTGTCCGATTGGACGGCGTTCATGTACCTCGGCGAACTGGTGGAGGTTGGCCTCACGAAGCAGCTCTTTACCACCCCTTCCAAGAAGCAGACTGAAGACTACATCACTGGACGATTTGGTTGAACTCAATGATACAGCGCCACTTTGACGAAGAACTCTCCGACTTGAAGACCAAGCTCCTGCGAATGGCCGGTCAGGCGGAAGATCAGATCGACAAAGCCCTCACCGCACTGGTGACGCGCGACTCGGCCCTGGCCCGCCAGGTGATCGAACGGGACCACGAGGTCAACACCTTGGATGTGGAGATCGACGAAGAGAGTATCCGGTTGCTGGCCCTCCACCAGCCTGCCGCACGAGACTTGCGGTTGGTAACGACGGCGATGAAAATCTCCACCGAGCTTGAGCGGATCAGTGACCTAGCGGAGAATGTCTGCGAGCGGGCGATCGAATTGAACGAAGAGCCGCAGCTCAAACCCTATATCGATATTCCGATGATGGGTAAAATGGCGCGGATGATGGTGAAGCAAAGTATCGATGCATTCGTCAAGGAGGATGCCGCCCTCGCTCGGAAGGTGCTCACGGACGACGACTTCGTCGATGATTTAATGGAGCAGTTATTCCGCGAGCTACTCTCATACATGATCGAGGACACTCGCACGATTTCACGCGCCATTCGCTTGAGTTTCATTGCCAAATACCTCGAACGGATGGCCGATCATGCCACCAACATCGCCGAGCTGGTGGTCTATCTCGTGGAGGGCAAGATCATTCGCCATACCACTCCCCCAGTATCTTCCAGAAACTACTCTTCAGGAAGTTGAGCCTTGCTGATCCTTCAGATTGCGGTTGATCTTTCATCGCTGAGAAGAGTCAGTGCGATGCCCCCCGTGACACAACAGGCCCTAGCGAGTGAGGCAGGATGAGGTCATGGTCCAGAGTCTTAACCTTCCATGCACGCTGGCGGACTTTTTCAGCATCCAGTGTGGAAAGATATAATTATGCCAGGAAATTGGTGGAAAAGAGCGTGTATTCGAATCGGTGTCGGCGAAGGACGACCTTGTTGCATCGGGCGAGTTGGTCGACGCGGTGGAAGATTTGATTCCATGTGTATTGGGGCATGAGGCAGATAAGTGAGTCCAGACTGATAACGGTCTGCTCATTGAGATGGTCGAGAATGGTTGCCGTGAGGGCATCGGTATGAGAACGCTCCTGTCGAAAATGATGAACATCCGAGGCTGATTCAAGAAGAGAATTCATCAGCATAGGTGCCTTTTGGTGAAATTATGGGAATGAGAGCCCCAGTTGATTGGCCTGTTGCGTGAACGTCGGCGGCGCCGGGCTGTATCGGACGGCCACGATGCGCATGAGACCCAGTGTGATTAAGATGCCTCCCAGGATTGCGAATTGGTGCCACTCCCCACCCGTGAACCATCGTGAGATGACCTCCGTCAGCATCACGACAAGGACTGTGTCGATGATAAACGTGACTCGGACGCGCCCGTCAGCGCAGTATGCGAGGGTGGTCTTCAACACTTCGACGACGGCCAGCAAGGTCAGGGTGTCGACCAATACATGCCGAAGGGCCACTTCCACGTCGGCGGACAGGAGAAGCCGCAGGTCGAGAAATGTTTTTATGACGCCTCCTGCCAGACCGAGGAGGATCGTCAGAGTGAGCAAGCTCAGGATGAATCGCGTGCCCGCTTCCCAGATACGCGTGATGTCATAGGCCGTGAGCGTGATCATAAATCGCTTGGGCCAGCCGTTCGAGAGAGTCTGTTCCATTGTGGTTTGTGTCATGGTCCTATTCGTGCCTCGATAATGCACTCCTTGCATCTCGACCGAGTGCGACGATGAACAGCATGACGCCAAGCACGAACAGGTAGATGTCTGTGTACTTTATGACCTGCTCCAGAGATTGTGCGAATGGTTCCTGCATATTCACGTGCTCCTAGCCTAACCGGGACACATTCCAGTTCAGTCAATTCCTCGTAAACTTTATGTAAATTATGTATCGACGGAGTGGGTTAAGAGTGTTCGGGCTTGGAAAAGAGCCAGGCGTTTCTTTCAGGCTCACTCGGAGTGGGCGGGGTGTGCCTAGGCAGCCTTCTTTTTGGGTGCAGCGTTCTGTGGCGTTGAGGAAGAGTTGACTGCCTTGTTGTAGCTGGTGGTCACGAGTAGCGGGCACTCTGGCATTTGTTGAATCGTTGGTGGACTCACAGAATGACTATCTAACTTAACATGATACTGTGTATACTTATGGACCATCCTTAAACTATCACATCATCCACCCGTTCGTATAATTGTTGTATTGACACAGGGTCTGCTACCGTGCGGCCTCGATCACACGTTTGGGAGGCACCTGTGACCGCTATCGATAGTCTTATGCTGGATGCGAAGCAAGCGATCATGGATGAACATCATCGCCGTTTTCAAACCCTCCATCAGGAAGGACGATGGGAGGAAGCTCTCCAACAAATTCACGTCACCATGAGCTGTGCAGCAGATCTCCTCAATGAGTCGCTCCGAGTCCTTGAGGAAGCCCTGGATGGCCACAACCACACCTCCGACGGATCCACTCCCCCTTCCACAATCTCGTAGTGATTAGGCCGCGCCTCCGCCTCTCTAATTTCATACGATGGAGGCATAGTTCACTCGACGATTTTCGATAGTACTAATTCCTGCTAAAACCGGAGTGAGGCAGACCCCAAGTCACACCACACGTTCGCTTGACAGCTTCATACGCAGTTGTTAGGTTTTCAATCTGGCGAATCGCGATGGGTTTGCAAACCTAAAGATCCAGGCTGGCGTAGCTCAATGGCAGAGCAGCGGTTTTGTAAACCGCAGGTTGGAGGTTCAATTCCTCTCGCCAGCTCCAACCTTTCAAGCACTTATATAAGCAGCCATCTCGCTAGAATCGTCTGGTGTTATTACAGTGTTATAAAGGTAGGTGTTCAATCTGTTCGCAGGGCAATCAGATCGCTTTCTGCAACGCTATTGTACCGTTTCCACATGAGCGGCGACTTGTGGCCAATGATCTGCATAGCCGTCGTTGTATCAACGCCTGTCCATTTAGACTTTCCTTGAAAGCGAATTGGGAGCGATCGATAAAGTTGCGCCAGCATTTCCCTCTTCTCCCTTGTCGCAAGTCACCTATTTTGATTCTATCCTCATAAAATCATATGACGGGCGATGTCCGTCTTTCGCACATGAAAAATCGCCGACCCTTGCACCGTTGTTCGCATCACTCCTACAATACACTTCCCCTGCGAGTCCCCCACAGACATCCTAGCCTTGCTCGTTATCTTTGGGGTTACGCAGGCGCTAGCTGGAGCGGAAAAGAGATGTTGCGGAAGGGAAAAGGGTCGTGAGGTATGAGCGAATTAGAAGATTATCAAATCACGCGCCGATATATTCTTCAAGTGATGAACGAAGGTGGGTTGCAGGTCGGAAACACGCTGCATGAACTGCAAGCCCGTGCAGACCCTGGCGCCTGGGCAAGGATCGAAGGCTATCTCAAGCCTGGCATGCTCACCGGAGACCAGAGGATCATCGAACTCCTTGTCGCGATCCATCCAGGTGCGACCGGCGTTGCTTTGCGGGGGCAGGCACGGCTTCGTGTGCAATTCCGTGGTTTGTTTTCCACCGGTGTCTCAATGGTGGGTGGAGAAGGGTTTTTGCAGGACCTTTCCCACTACGGGTGCCGAATGGAAAGCGACACATCTTTGCAACCCGGCACAGAGCTAGAGCTATGCTTCTTCTATGGGCCACAGGAGGCCGTCCCGATCAGGGTCGAGCTCGCCACGGTACGGTGGGCCAAAGGCCAGGAGTTCGGGGTGAAATTCCTCCGCCTGCAATCCCACGAGGAAGCACGCCTCCGCCACGTGATCGCAGAGCTGTTAAGGTTTTACCCCGGTAGAGACGCGTGATTCGATCCATCGAAGGAATGAAGCCATGGGTGGAGGCTCTCTTCTCAGGAGGATAAAAAGAGAGATACCTTGCTGTTTGGGCCATACCCAAAAACTGGCTCATGAAGGACCGGGCGAAGCGTGAGCAGGAGAAGTAAGCCTCAGGCTGAATCACGCGGCTCCGACAGACTCCCACCGATAAATACCACCTTCTCTCCCTCGGCTCTTGCGCCATAGTTTGCATCCCTCCTGCAATACGCCTCCCAGCGAGGCCCTCATACTCTTGACGCTTTATCCCTTCCGCTGATTCCTTGTGTGATGCTCTGGTTAACGCAACATGAACGAGCATTTAACTGGACCGTAATCCTGCAAGGGCTATAATTCTAGATAGGCTAGTTGTCGTATGGTGACACGCTGGGAGTGGTGGAAGGATTCAAAGCTAACCGGCTATGGGCCTACTCTCCCAAAAACCCCCGTTGACCAAAAAACATTTCTTCTCTCTGACCAGCGTCGCAGAGACTGCTTGCATACCGCTACGCCTCGTCGCAATCGTTGCCGGCCTTGTTCTTACAATGATGCCCCTTTTGACTGGATGCGGTGGAGCCAGTGGCGGCGGCGAGGGCCAGGTATCGACGCCAGCAGACACTGGAATCGCCATGTCTCTCGCATGGAACCCAGTTCCAGACCCCTCAGTCCATTCCTATTTCGTATATTACAGCCAGCAATCACCAGGTCAACCGGGTAGCTACGCATACGAAAGTTCCATGCGTGTTAACTACCCATCAGCGACGGTCACAAATCTTGAACCTAATACTCTCTATTACTTTACGGTCAGTGCCCATAACGGTCTAGAAAGCCCCTGTTCCAATGAAGTATCGGCCATCACACCTTCTGCTTCCCTCCAGACCGATCAACCAAGCCCCTCCCGCGCTCTCGACGAATTGCTTACCCGCCACGGAGTATCCTCCGGCCTATCGGGTGCGCCAGGACAGCGCCCCCTGTGACGTGACCGAACAGTGTTACGGGTGATCCTTCCTCACGAATTTTTGACACCCTCGAAGTGTTGCACAATCACCACCCTGAACGCATCCGCATCAGCGGGATCGACTGTCCAGAGTAGTGGATTAGTGCCAGCATTTTCCAGCTCACCCGCCTTGCGGTTTGATCCGTACCCTTCTACACTGGCCTCCCTGCGAGGCCCCTATGCGCATGTCGCTCCGATTCCCCATCGCCCTTGCGCTCTCGTTCGTGTGTCTCGCCGTGCCCGCATGGGCCGACTTTCAGGCAGGCATGGATGCCAATAACCGTGGAGACTACGCCACAGCCTTGCATGAGTGGCGACCGCTGGCTGAGCTTGGGATAGCACCTGCACAGTTCAACCTCGGCCTGCTATATGCCAACGGCCAGGGTGTTCCCCAGGACTATGTCCAAGCGCGGCAGTGGTATGAGAAGGCTGCCGTCCAGGGGGACGCATTAGCGCAGCTCGGCCTGGGGGATATTTATGGAAATGGGAAAGGGGTTCCGGAAAATTATCAGCTGGCCTTGTACTGGTTTCGTCTGTCCGCAAATCAAGGAAATGCAATGGCGCAAACACAGCTTGGCCTCATGTACGAGCGCGGGAACGGCGTGCCGCAGGATGTTGTCCTGGCCCAGAAGTGGTACATCCTGGGGGCAGCGAATGGAGATAATTTAGGAGCGGAGCATCGTGATGCGCTCGCCAAGCAAATGACCCCTGCCCAGATCTTCCAAGCGCAACAGCGGGCGCGGGAGTCGAAGCCGAAAAGCAAATGAGAGAACAACAACCAAACGCGAAAACTTGTCTATCGAAAAAGCGACCATCTCCATATGTGGGAGATCGCCGGGCGCAATAGCTTGTACGGAAGTGTCGCCGAAGAGAAAATAGCAGCACACGTTACCAAAGGATACGAGAAGGAGGTTTTCATGGACCTACGCCGCCACCAGCGCTTTCCTGTGCATTTTCACAGTGTGTTCTCTGGTCCAACGCTCAGTGAATCTGTTGGTACGGTTGTGAACCTGTCGGAGAGCGGCTGCTGTGTCCACACCGACAGCCAGGTATACACTGGCATACAATTGGCCCTGCACCTTCACGTGCCTGGTGAGGCGTCGCCGATTCACATCGAACAGGCGGCGGTGCGTTGGAGACGTGGGCGCGAATTAGGCGTGGGGTTCTTCACCGTGGCTCCACCGCACCAGGCACGACTGGATCAACTCCTTGCACGATTGAAACCGGAACAACAGCCTTGAGAAAGGAACAGATCAGAATGGCCGCAAGGGACCAGCCTGAGAAGGATGGCTGTCGATGAGACGCTTGGTATTCGTCGTTTGTCTACTCAGCCTGAACGTGGCTGACAGTTCCCCTCACTGGCGCCGTTCACGTTCCCGACGCTGAAGGTCAGGCCCCATACCCCACATCGTCAAGGATCGGTGGCCCCGTCACCGTGGTTGACATCATAGCAAAAACGAGCCAGCATAATATAGCTTCTATACACCAAAGAGGTCTGCGATGAAAGCGGGGTAGCGTTGGCTGATCTCTTGAAACTGAGTCGGTCGGGTACACATCGACGCCCTCGTGGTGCGCCACACCATGAGGGCGTTCTGCTGTTCGAGCGAGGTGAAGAAGTGACGCTATTAAAGGAGGTGCGTACGATGAACAGAATTTGCAGCGTCTTAATCGGACTTACGACTTTCTGGCCCACGCTCGCCTTGGCGGAAGGGGCTGGTGGAACGTATCGGGGGATCGGGTCAATTTACTACACGATCATCGGCGCGATCCTGATTTACGGTGTGTATGACACCTTCGGGAAAAAAGCTATGTACATCGCTGGCCCCATTATTGCGATCGGATTGTATCTGATGCTCCCACCCGGATGAGATGACTGGGATTAGGCAAGCGATCCAACCGTCGTTGGGTCTTCTTCTCCGCTTTGCAATTCAAGGGATTGTTATGGTGGTCTACTCCTCAGGATGCTTATTCGACAGGCGGGGTAGCGCATGAGGACTCAGACAACTCGCCGTTAGTGTACGAGCAAAACTAAGAAGGAGCGTTGTGTGAGATAGGAGGTAAGTGGCGCTCGACACGCCCCGATCACCCGGCCTCAGAGATACCATTTACATGGTTCTGATATGGGTTGCCCTTATCACATTGCTTGTTCAGGAAATACCGAATATCACGAAATTGATGCCTCTTAGGATTGCAACTCGGGGATGGTTGTCACAAACAGGTCAAAAAGATAACCATCGCTCATAGGACGCTCCTCGCATTTCGATACAAACTCTACGGGGATTTCGAACAGTGAGGAAGCCCCTTCCCATGAGTGCGGGGACGTGAGTATATGAAAGTTTTTTTGACGAGTCAGATATTTTTCTATGTGCTCGTCAGAGGCATACCCAACATAGTAAACGATTCCATCATGCTTATGAATCTCCAACGAGAAGGTGTTGCCACGCTTCGCGCTGAGCGCTACGACGCTGCACATTGAGAAACCGTAGATTCCATTCGGTAAATCCTGTATTTTTGTTCCATCTTCCCGTTCAGTTAGCGGTCTAAGCTGATCTTTTTTTCGTAGCTCCAGTACATCTTTCGGGACAGCTGTTGTATCCGGCAGCGTTCCGACATCGCGTTGCGTGTTCTTTGCTTGATGGTCCCTACTCCACATGTCGGAGTAGTTAATTGAAAAATTCAATCCGACGAGGTAAACCAAGATCACCAACCCAAGCGGCACAGCCATCAGATACAGATACCACCGGTTCATAACTGGTAGGATACGCCTATGTCGTCCCTCAAGTAAAAAGTAGACTGACATTAAATCTCGACCGGCGACCGAAGTCTCCTCACGGTTGTTTCTCCAGAACATGCGGCTGAAGCGAGGTCGTACTCTTCATGCATACGTGCTGCGTCGTCCGATCCTCTCGCCCGGCGAGTTTCGATTCAAACACCTCATGACGGCATTCATCAAACTGTGGATTAGGCGGCGCGTGGATGGCACGATTCAGCTGAATCGTTAGGGGCATGAGAAGACTGTCTGATCCTGACGCTCGCTCGCAGCAAAGAAAGACATGGCCCTAACGTTCGGCTTCCGTGAGATCGCCGTCTTCTTCCAGCTCTTCGAGATCGGCTTCCGCTTTGGCCTTCAGGGTTGAGGGATGCAGGCCATATTTTTTGAGCATTTTGTAGAAGTCGGCCCGATAGCGTCCGGCAAATTGGGCGGCGCGTGAGATATTGCCGCCGGTGAGTTGCAGTACGTTCTTGAGATAGGTTTTCTCAAACTCTTCCTTTGCTTCAGTCAGCGGTTTGAGCGGCGCGTCTGGTGATGTACCCATAGAGGGCAAGAGGTCTGGCGTAATCATGTCTTGGCGCGTCATGACGGCGGCCTTTTCAATGACATTTTCCAATTCACGGACATTTCCGGGCCAGGGATGTGTGACCAGCCGATTGAGGGCGGCCGGTGTAAAGCCGCGCAACCCTTTATTTGCCCGTTTCGCACTCGCGGTCAAGAAGTATTGGGCCAACAAGGGTATATCATCTCGGCGGTCTCGAAGCGGCGGAATAAACAACGGGACGACAGAGATGCGGTAGTACAGATCGTTCCGGAATGACCCGTTCTTGACCGCTTCGCCAAGGTCTTTATTGGTTGCGGCAATAATCCGTACATCGATCTTCGTTGAGATTTCAGAACCCACTTCGCGGACTTCCCGTTCCTGTACGGCCCGCAGCAGTTTGACCTGCATCGAGAGCGGTATTTCGCCGATCTCGTCGAGAAAGAGCGTGCCGCCGTTGGCGCTTTGAAACAGGCCTCGCTTGGCACCATGGGCGCTGGTAAACGCGCCGCGCACATGTCCGAAGAGTTCAGACTCAAAGAGCGTTTCGGGAATGGCCGCGCAATTGAGGGCGACAAACGGCCCTTTACTCCGTCTGCTGTTCGAATGGATGACGCGCGCGAGCACTTCTTTACCGGTCCCGGTTTCTCCGAAGAGGAGAATGGTCGCGTCCGAGTCCGCCACCTGCACTACCTGTTGGAGTATGCGCTGCATCGCAGGACTTCGCGCGACGATGTTTTCCATGCCATACAATTCGTTGACGAGAGACTTGAGTCGCTGAATCTCTCCTCTCATCCGTTGCGGAGAAAGCCCTTCTTCGATCTTGTTCTGGAGTTCCTTGTCGTCGAACGGTTTGGTGAGATATCCGAAGGCTCCCCGCTGCATGGCTTCCACGGCATTGGGGATGCTGCCGTGCGCCGTCAGGATGATAACCGGAAGGTCTGGATGAATCCGCAGCAGTTGTTCCGTCACATCTAATCCGTCTTCGCTTCCCAACCGGAGATCGGCGATGGCGAGGTCGAACCGGTCTTTCTTGGCTGCGGCAATGGCTTCACGCCCGGTGGTGCAGCCTGTGACGGCAAAGCCCAAGGCGGTCAACCGCATCTTCACGAGATGTAACAGTCCCTCTTCATCGTCGACTACGAGAATATGCTCTTTTTCCATGAAGCTCCTTCTACGGTGTCGTCGGTTCCGGCGCAGTCGGAGGCGGTGCAACGGTCGATGGGGGACGGATAGGACGAACCTTATCCCGCATTTCCTGGTCGATGCGCTTCAAGGCCTCCAATTGGCTCGTCAATTCCTCTATTTTCCTATCTCGATCTGTCAATTGCTTTTGTAGGGATAGCACAATACCTGTCTCTGTCGAACCTCTTGCGGTGTCTCTTTTGCCGTTGACCGAGTCAATCTTCCGTTCATGCTCGGCTAACTCCCGTTGGAGGTTTTCCAGGGATTGGGAGTCGGCCTCCTTCACAGCCCGCAATTGCTGGATGGTCAGCTCTCTATCAAGCAAGTCTCGCACCAGCTGATCTGAGACCTGAGCCAAAATCGCCTGACTTTCCGAAATGGCCGGGGCTGCCATGACCGATTGGAACCAGGATTGCTCAACGGGAGCGGCATAATGCTCGAGCAGCTCTATCCAGAGCTTGCTGGAGGAGGCCAGCTGGCTCTTGGGCGAAACAGCGATCACTTTCTCGAAGTACTTCGAAGCACTATCTCGACTTTCGTAGAGCCCCAGTAGGGCGCGCATAAAATAGACATGGTCACAGGAATTACGTTCGGCACATTTCGGGACGAGCGCCTCCTGTCTTTTCGCCAACGCAAGGAGGGATTTTGCCTCTCCCGCATCCACCATGAAATAGGGTTGCGAAAATTGCGGGGCTGCCGACCATGCCGCGCATCCAGCGAGGAGTAGACAGGACAAGACTGCCAAGGTGAAACCTTGGTGGACAGCCTTCATGCCGTTCCTCCTGGTTTCGTGAGACGTAGGATAAATCGTACAGTCGTTCCCTTCTTGGCTTCGCTTTCAATCCAAATCCGTCCTCCATGTGCTTCGACCACTTTTTTTGCCAGTGCCAACCCCAGGCCACTCCCCGGTGTAGCATGTTTCGCTTTCGTGCGTCCTTGATAGAAGCGTTCGAAAATATAGGGCAGGTCTTCGGGCTGAACGCCGGGCCCTCCATCGGTCACACTCACCTCGAGGACTCCCGCGTTCTGGTCCGGCTTCATGAGTACCTTTACAATGCCCCCTTCCGAGCTGAATTTCAAGGCATTTGAGAGCAAATTGTCGAGCACTTGTTCAATTCGAAGCGCATCGGCTTTGACCCACACACGTTGTGCAGGCGCTTCCAGCAACAGCTGCACATGCTTGGCATCGGCAAGGAGCTGGACTTTGTTGACCGACATATCGGTGACGCGCTTGAGGTCCGTCGGGATGATTCGATACTCCATCATCCCGGCGTCCATCTTGGAGAGATCCAGAATGGTAGAGATGAGGGTGATGAGTCGGCGGCTGCTGTCTGCAATGATGCGCAAGGTCGTCCGTTGTTCTTGCGACAAGGGGCCGGGAATTTCATCCAACAGCAAATGGGTGCCTTCCTGGATCGAGGCCATGGGCGTGCGCAATTCATGGGAGACATGGGCGAGAAACTCCCCCTTCATATCGTCCAACTCTTGTAGTTTTGTGCCCATCCAATTTACGGCGTCGACGAGGTCTCGCAACTCGCTGGGAGCTCGAATATTCAGCGACGTGCGGAAATTGCCCTGCCCGATCTGTTTGATATGGGTCTGCAATTGACGAAGGGGGCGCAAGATCGTGTAGCTGGCAACGCCGGCGAGCACAATGCCAAATACGAGCGCAAGCAGAACCAGTTGCTCAGTCACCGCTTCGGCTTGGGCCGAGTTTTCCCGTGACCGGCTGACGCCGACACTGATACCTGTCTCGTGAAGATCGATAAACTGTTGCAATGTGGCGCTTATGCGGTCCATCAAGGCGTCTCGCCGGCCTTCATAGTCCGCAGACGGGGGTGCTGGAGGCGACAGGCCTTTCTCCAGTTCTGTGTGGAAAATCATGAGTCGCTCTTGCTGCAGGTGCTTGGTATCCTCGAGTAGCTGAATGCCTTGGGGAGTGAGTTCCTGTGTTTCGAGGGTCTGGAGTCCGCGATGGAATTCGTCGACCTCTTCATCGAAATGTTGCAAGAACGTGGCATCGCGTACGGCCAGATACTTCTTTTCGCTATTGAGTTGGGCATAGAGCACGGTGAGCAGGCGTTTGGCTGATTCGATCGCCGGGTAATGGTGAGTGGCCATGTTGGCACTCAATGCAGTCAGTTGGCGCAGTTGAAACAAGGCATAAAGATTCACCCCTGCCATCACCACGATGATGACGAGGGAGGTCAAGACGATCCGCCAGAATATAGATAAGCGCACGAAGAAGGTCTTTCTCAGCCTTGAAAATTGAAGCTATCTGTAGAGGCTGTAGGTAATTCCATACACTATTTCTCCCGGCCACTCAAGCGATCTGGCAAACAAACTCGCTCGTGAATCCTTCCCCCTTCTAGAGGGTGAAGTGGCTCGGAAGGTTTGAGCGGCTTCAGATCAGGAGAGACGGAAACTCTCCTGATTAGCCACAATACTCTTCCCTACTTGAATGGCGAGACAAATCGGCGCTGGCGTCGTGACACCCCATGTAACGATGCAAAGAGATGGCCACGAAACAATAACATGGCCACGGCAAGCGGTGGCGTGAGGAGCACCCCGAGATACCAGCTGATTGAGGAAGGGATACCCACGTAATCCAGCCAACCTCCGAGAATCGTAAAAGGCAGCACGAGGATCTGGGAAAAATCCAACCCTGCTCCCCTCCCCACTCGACTGGAGAGTGAGAAAAACGATTGCAGCCCCATAGGCGAGATGAAGATGGGGATCAGAATCACCGCAAACGGAAGAAACCATTCAATCCAATTCTCAAGGACGAACTCGTACGAGGTCTTGAATACGTCGAGCGGAGAATCATGCCGAACTTGATAGATAATTTCCGGTGCCGGGTTCAGCAAGAGAAAGAGGAGTAGAAACACTGCGTACGATAGGAGTTGCCCAAACGGGTTCGTCTGTATACTCAGGTCGAGAGCCATAAGCGGCAGCCACAGGATGAAGCCAATGCTAATGACATCCCAAAAGTAGTGACCGACGCTGCCAAGAATGTCGTGGAAGGTGAGTGCCCGTGCATGGCTAATCGATTGCTCGATCAGACTCAGAGTGGCGCCAACCAGGAGCGCATTCACCGCACCCAGCAGAAAGCCTCCGGCCATGCCGAGAGGTGATGCAATCTGGGTGGCGAGCACCAGCAGAAATCCAAATCCCACCACGGCGACCATGATCATCCAGCCGCGAGCAAGGGATTCTCCGGTTTTTCGAAAGGCATTCCGATAGAGTGCGAGTGTTTCGGTCAGAATGCGCGACATGAGAGACAATAGTCTGCGGAAACTTCTCTGGTCAAGCCGCGCCGCGCCGTGGGAGGTTGACTTCCTATATCCTATGATTATGTGAATGGCAACAACACGCACGGACGTGCAAAGAGGAGCGACCTAATGGACATGAACCGCATGACGATTAAGCTACAAGAGGCGCTCCAGACCGCCTCGTCCCATGCCGTGAGGCGGAGCCATCAGGGGATTGATGTGGAGCACCTCCTGCTTGCGTTCGTGGAACAGGATGGAGGTCTCGCACCTTCTCTCCTCGAGCAGGCAGGGTTGTCGGTGCCCCCCGTTCGCCAGGCAGTGGAACAGGCACTTGCGAAGCTGCCTCAAGTACAGGGCGCCGGGGCAAGCCCCGGACAATTCCACGTCACCTCGCGGCTGAGCCAAATCTTGGCTAAAGCCGAAGACGAGCAACAAGCGTTGAAAGACGACTATCTCAGCGTCGAACATGTCGTCCTCGCCATGGTCCAAGAGGGGGGCGTCTTCAAGAAACTCGGCCTGACGAAGGAACGGCTCTTGGGTGCGCTGCAACAAATACGAGGGTCTCAACGTGTCACGAGCCAGGACCCTGAAGGCACCTACCAGGCGTTGGAAAAATATGGCCGCGACCTTACCCGGTTAGCAGGGCAAGGGAAACTGGATCCCGTCATTGGGCGCGACGAGGAAATCCGTCGCGTCGTGCAAATTCTCTCGAGACGAACTAAAAACAACCCGGTCCTCATTGGCGAACCGGGCGTCGGAAAAACCGCCATCGTCGAAGGGTTAGCCATTCGCATTATCAAGGGGGATGTGCCTGAAGGACTGAAGAAGAAGCGCGTCATCACTCTCGACATGGGATCGTTGGTGGCCGGCGCAAAGTTTCGCGGCGAGTTCGAAGAACGATTGAAGGCGGTTCTCAAAGAGGTACAGATGTCAGAAGGACAGGTTTTGCTCTTCATCGATGAGCTGCATACAGTCGTGGGAGCGGGCGCTGCGGAAGGGGCAATGGATGCCGCCAATCTGCTCAAGCCCATGCTGGCCCGCGGCGAATTGCATTTGATCGGCGCGACGACGCTAGATGAGTATCGGAAACATATTGAGAAAGATGCCGCGTTGGAGCGGCGGTTCCAGACGGTCTTGGTCGATCAGCCGTCGGTGGAAGATACCATCTCGATTCTGCGTGGACTCAAGGAGCGCTACGAAGTGCACCATGGTGTGCGCATTAAAGACGCTGCATTGGTCGCTGCTGCGAAACTCTCGAATCGGTATATCTCCGATCGTTTTCTCCCGGACAAAGCCATCGATCTCGTCGATGAATCGGCAGCCCGCCTGCGTACGGAAATCGATAGTTTGCCGGCGGAACTCGATGAGGTCTCGCGCAAGGTAATGCAGCTCGAGATCGAGCGGGAGGCCTTGCGGAAAGAACAGGATCAGGCCAGCCAGGCGCGGCTGGCGACTCTTGAGCAAGAGTTGGGTGAAAAACAAGGAGATCTTCAGGCACTCAAGACGCAGTGGGACTCTGAAAAAGCTTCAGTGTCACGGCTGCGCAAGACTCGAGAAGCGATGGAAGAGGTGAAGCAGACGATGGAACGTGCGGAACGTGCCTACGATCTGAATCGCGTGGCGGAGCTGCGATACGGAGAGTTGCCTCGCCTTGAGCGGGAACTGGCGTTGGAGCAGGAGCAGCTTGGTAAGAAGCAAGGCGAAAGCCGGTTGCTCAAAGAAGAGGTCGATGAAGACGACATCGCGGCCATCGTGAGTCGCTGGACGGGAATCCCCGTCTCCCGGCTGGTCGAAGGTGAAACGGAGAAACTCTTAAAGTTGAGCGAGCTGCTCCATCAGCGAGTGGTCGGTCAGGATGAAGCAGTACAGGCCGTCGCAGATGCGGTCCTCCGCGCACGCTCCGGCATCAAAGACCCGAATCGGCCCATTGGTTCATTTCTCTTTCTTGGTCCGACTGGAGTCGGAAAAACTGAGTTGGCGCGAACCCTTGCCGCGACGCTCTTCGATGACGAGGCCAACCTGATTCGGATCGATATGTCCGAGTACATGGAGAAACACACGGTGGCCCGTCTGATCGGAGCTCCGCCAGGCTACATCGGCTACGAAGAGGGTGGACAACTGACTGAAGCCGTCCGGCGGCGTCCGTTCTCCGTCATTCTGTTCGACGAGATCGAAAAAGCCCATCACGACGTCTTCAATGTCTTGCTTCAAGTGTTGGACGACGGACGATTGACGGATTCTCAGGGCCGGACCGTCGATTTTAAGAACACGGTTTTGATCATGACGTCGAACGTCGGTAGTCCGCAGATTCTCGAGGCGCAGCAACGACGCGCCTCCTATGACGAGGTCTGTTCGCTCGTGATGGCGGAATTACGAGAATCCTTCCGCCCGGAATTCTTAAACCGCGTCGACGAGACGGTGGTATTCCATCCTCTGGAGACGGAGCAACTCACGAAGATCGTCGAGATTCAACTCGAACGGTTGCGGGCACGTTTGACAGAGCGACGGATCTCACTGTCCGTGACGTCGGCGGCCTTACGGTATCTGGGTGAGCGCGGCTACGATCCAGTCTATGGCGCGAGACCGTTGAAGCGATTGATCCAACAGGAAATTGAGACACCGATGGCGCGTCAGTTGGTCAAAGGCGATATGCGCGATGGAGATACGGCCACCGTTGATCTGAAAGACCAACACATCGTAATCGTGCCAACGGTCACAGAGTAGGGGCGCCCAGGTTCAACCGAGGACGACGGACCCGCCTTTCACATCTTGCGTTGTACCGCTGGCACGGAGCTTGTCGATTTTCCACTCGGTGGGAGATACCCGGATCACATGGCCTTTGATCGTATGGAACTCTCCTTTCGTGAAGGCCACTACATCGGGAGCCTTCACGTCCATCTGTAAGATAACGGTTCCCGACGCCAGATGTGTGAGCAGTAGATTCTGCGGGGTCTTATTCACTTCGTAGGCTCGTCGTTCGTTGATCATCAGGGTGCTATCGACGAGTTTTGCCGTCACTTTTCCGGCTGCGTCGAACAACGCAAAGTTCACGAGTAAGGCGCCTGTCATCGGTTTCATGGCCACCTGAATCTGCGGGACGCCCTCGATTTCAATCATGCCGTCGGTGTTGCGGTACAGATTCGAACCCACTTCCACATCCATGCAGGGCCTCATCTCACTAGGATCGGAGAAACCCTTATTATGACTTCTTGATACGATCCAAAATCAATGCGATACAGCCGCCGAGCAGTCCCCCTCCCATGATGGTCGTGAACAGCTTGACCACTTCGACTCCCCACAGGGACCCCTGCGCTTGCATGGCTTCCCGAAAGCCGCCTTGCAACATAATTACGGCCAACGCCATGGTGGAGCCGACAATGAACCACCAGAGAAAGACTTTCAGGGCTGACCACACAGGGAATCCTCAAAACTCTATCCGACGGTCGAGACTGCGGTATTGAATCGCTTCTGCCACATGTAGCGGTTCAATCTTTTCAGAGCCCGCGAGATCGGCGATGGTTCTCGCCACACGCACTATGCGCCCATGGGCCCGAGCAGACAATCCGAGTTTGGTCAACGCCTGTTCGAGGAGCTCTTGAGCCTGCGATTCCAGGCCACAATACCGCTTCAGGAGCCGCGGCTTCAACTGAGCATTCGAGTGAATCCCGTCTTGACGATACCGGTGGCGCTGCCGATCACGTGCTGCCAGAACGCGCGAGCGAATCGTGGCGGAACTTTCCGGCATAGGGCCATGATCGTGCATGTCTCGCACGGAGACCGGCGGGACCTCGATGTGAATGTCGAGTCTGTCTTGAAGGGGTCCCGATAATTTGGCTCGATAGCGGCGGATCTGCTGCGGGGAGCAGACGCATTCACGCGTGCGATCCCCATAGTATCCGCAGGGACAGGGATTCATCGCAGCGATCAACATGAATCGCGCAGGGTAGCGGAGCGAGCCGCTGGCCCTGGTCAGGGTCACATGCCCGTCTTCCAATGGTTGCCGCAAACCGTCCAGAACAGGACGGCGAAACTCCGGTGATTCATCCAAGAACAACACGCCATTGTGCGCCAAGGAAACTTCTCCAGGCCGGGGGACAGTTCCGCCTCCGATGAGCCCGGCATCAGAAATACTGTGGTGCGGAGCGCGAAAGGGACGAACCGTCAGTAGTGGATGATTGGCCGGTAAATGGCCGGATACGCTATGGACGCGGCTCGTTTCGATCGCTTCTTCCCGCTCCATGAGGGGCAGGATCGTCGGGAGACGTTTGGCCAGCATGGTCTTGCCTGCTCCGGGCGGTCCCACCATCAAGAGGTTGTGGCCTCCAGCTGCGGCGATTTCCAGTGCGCGCTTCGCATGGTCTTGTCCCTTCACATCGCCATAGTCGTCATCTTCTACTGGGCGCGTGGTAAAGAACAGATCCCGGTCTGCGTGAGCCGGGACCAGCGATACCGTGCCATTGAGAAATGCCACGGCCTCGGGGAGTGTGTGGAGTGGATAGGTCGTCACGCCCTGTACCACAGCCGCTTCTTGGCTGTTCTCAGCCGGTAAAAGTAGACTATGGTCGGGCCGGCAGGCAATTCCAATGGATAAAGCGCCGGTAATCGCTTTGATATGTCCGTCCAACGATAGTTCACCGACACAGACGCGGTCTCGTACATTCTGGGACGGGATGACTTCTTCCGCGACGAGAATCCCAATGGCAATGGCCAGATCGAGGCCCGACCCCTCCTTCTTGATTCCCGCAGGGGCGAGGTTCACTGTAATTTTCTTTGCCGGGAAATGGAAGCCAGTATTCTTGAGCGCAGAGCGGACTCGGTCGCGGCTCTCCCGCACCGTGGCATCGGGGAGACCGACGACTGAAAATTGTGGAAGTCCTCCGGCAATATCGACTTCCACGTCGATCAGATGTGCATCGATACCAACGAGCGCAGCACTTAGAACTTTTGCGAGCATTAGTGCCTCCGGTGCAAAGATTTGGGGTTGCTGGATTATAGGAACGCGGTCGAATTGTTTCAACTGAAACAGCTGGAGACGGCAGGAAAATGGTTCCATTTCACCTGTTGTCATCCCACTAGTCCGAACGCTAGCGCCCCCTGCTGCCCTTCTGTATAATCCCTCCCGATGCCTTGCACCATACTTGTGCGTTGTCTCCTCGCGGGCCTGATCATGGAAACTGGCAGTCCGATCTTGGCCCAAGCACCTGATCGTGCGGCCACCCCATCTGGAACAGTTGGAGCGTCGATGGCCGTCCTTGCGATGTTGCAAGATGCCGATGTGCTTCCGCCCGAAGGCACTCCCGAGGCGAATCGCGTTATCAAATCGGTCATCCAATTTCAATCGGTGTTTCTGAAGAGCGGTGATCCAGCCGTGCAAACATTTTTGAGTCACGCATTCGCGGCTCAGAGGGGCAGCGGTGCAAACGAAGTCGCTGCTCGATTTCGTTCAGCGGGCTGGACGTCGGATGGGCTTGAGGCGCTCAGTGAACAGTGGGCCGCCACCGCGATTGATCAGCGAGAGCGTTTAGCGCCGGGCTTTCGCCAATTTAACGTCAGTCCGGCAGATTTTGATTCGTTGATGGAACTCGTTACCAAGGCACGTACCGCATTGGAGCAACGGGGACAGAACATTCACCAGGTGTTTGCGCAACGACGGCGGGAGATGCCGGGCGCCACGCAATAACTGCAACAGGGAGGACGCGATGGCAACGAAAGCCTATATTCTAATCAAGGTCAAAGCCGGGCGGACGAAAGATGTGCTACAGGCACTCAAGCGCCTTACCGGCGTCGAACAAGCCCACTCCTGCTTCGGGCGGCCGGATATTATTCTGTTCATCAATGTCGTAGATGAACGAGCCCTCTCGGATGTGGTGATCACTAAGATTCACCAAGTCGAAGGGGTAGAGGAAACAGATACACACATCGTCGCCGATGCCTAGAAGGATGCGTGAAGCGCGAGACTGGCGTGAAGGGCGCGACTTGAAGTTCGACGTTCGAAGTTCAGAAAACCTCGGACTTCGGACATCGAACCCTCCCCCGTCTCGCCCATCTCACCAGTCTCGCGCAGCGATCCTGCTAGCGGAGAGAAGAGACGCTGACGGTGGCTCCGCCAAGTTCTGCCGAACGGTAGCAGGCGTCAGCTACTTCGACTGCTCGACATCCATCACGCCCGGTGATAGGCGGCGGGGTGTTCGTTTCGATGGCACGGACGAAGGCGCGGAGTGTGGCGAGAATTGTCTGCTGCGGTTGGACAACCCATTCCAGAGGAGCGGTGTCACCGATGACACCGCTCACTCGCTGGTGACACCAATCAGCGGCGATCTGCCCCTGGGTTCCCACCCACTCCGTTCTCGCAACCCTCCCCGCTACGACACGTGCAATGTCCAGGACGTATCGCATGCCGCTCACAGTTTGGGCCTGCACGATCGCCATCGTGTCCGGCGCCACGGTCGGAAGCCGGTCCAACTCGCAACGGACGGCGACCAACTCCTCGCCGGTGAGAAAGGGCACCAAATCCAAGAGGTGAACCCCAAACTCCAAGAGCACTCCGCGCTGGACTTGTATCGGAGATCGAACATGGGCCCTGGCTTTCGTTTCGATTCGGCTGGTGAAGGTGGCGTACCGGAACCGGCCGATCTCCGGCAAGTGATCTTTTAAAAGAAGAATTGTCGAGTCGAAGCGCAAGGTCTGTGCGGTCATAAGCAATACTCCCGCCTCTTCTGCTGCCGTCACCATCATCCGTGCTTCGAGGCCTGTCGGCGCTAACGGCTTTTCTATGAGGATCGGCTTCCTCGCCTTCACGGCCTCAAGACAGATCTCAGCACAGAGCGACGGAGGGGTCACCACTACGACGGCCTCTACTGTCGGATCGGCAATCAAGGCGCGATAGTCCCCATAGACAGGGATCTCTGTCGTCGAAAGGAAAGGCAATCCCTCCCCGATCCGTTTGCGACAGAGAGCGGCGAGGCTCATACTTGGCAGATCATGTAGGAGATGGTGGATATACCGGCTGCCATGCCGGCCGGCACCTATGAGACCGATTCGAAGCGGCATAGTTGTCATACACACCGTGAAGGTGAGAAAACTGTAGCCTCCATCCAACGCAGGGTCAACTAAAACTCGACCCTCGCGCCAGATTGACAGCCCGACAGCCTGGTCCCTATAGTACGCGCGCGTTGAATGAGGCTATTTGATGAGGGCCTACCCCGCAAAGCCTTGATGAAGAAGAGATTACCGCAATGACATCGACCATCGCTCCCTTTTCCTTGGATCAAATCGGCACAGGCACTGCTCGCTTTCCGAGCGGCGTTGCCATTCCTACGTTGACGGATGCCGCCGCCGATCCCTATATCCAGACACGCGTATCGAAACAAGTGCAGGTGGACTGTATTCAGTTTTGGCCTCAGGAAAAAGGGCTCTACCCCGGGCTTGTCTTATTGCATGAAGCCTGGGGGTTGACCGCGCAAATCAAGGATCTCGGCGCCAGGCTGGCGTGCGAAGGCTACGGCGTCATCATTCCGAACTTGTACGGGCGATTGGGTGGCATGGTGACAGCCAGCACAGAGGTTGCGGATGCGCTCATGGGCAAGCTGAACGAGTCGCTTGTCCTCCAAGACATCAATTCCTGCTGTGAATTCTTGAATACGCGCGATCACATTAAACGAAATACCCACGGCGTGATCGGTTACGGCATGGGTGGATCGTATGCACTCCGGTTCGCCTCTCAACGGAAACGGCTTCGAGCAGCGGTCGTCTATTACGGTCGAGTGATGCAGCCTGAAACCGCGATCAAAGATCTGTTTTGTCCAGTGCTCTATCACCAGGCCGGTCAGGACCAGCTGGTGCCCGGTCAGGACGTGGACCGGTTGCGTGCTGCTGCGGTTGAGTATAAAAAACGCGTCGAGATCAGGACCTACCCCAATGCCCCCCATGCGTTTTGTAATGAACAACGCGTGGAGAGCTATCGCGCCGACGCGACGGCGGAGGCTTGGAAGTCAACTGCCGCGTTTCTAAAGACCTGCTTCCAAGGCACTTAGCAGGGTGCTGAAAAAGTCCGTCAGCAGGGGAAGGGATGGCGTGGTTGGTCCCCCGTGCTCACGCAATCCCCACGATAAAGCAGTGGTCGTTCGACGTGCGCAGTGGGGAGCACTCCAGGCCACTCCTTGAGATAAGGTAACAAGCGAGCGTGAATGGATCATCTTTGGTCACTCGCTGCAGCCCTGCAAGGGATGCGGCACGTCCCAGGGTGAAGAGACTGTCTTGGCAGACTCAGGGTGGGAGGGAGAAATAATTGCAAGTTTGGGCGGGTGAGAAGTCTGGCCTTATTGAGCACCCTGCGGGAGTGTTCTGCTGTTGTGCCACACGTGTGGACCATCGAAAGTTTCGCGTGCCAACATAGTTTTTCCACAGCCTGTTAGGCGTCCCCGCTTGAGGGTGTGGGCAGAAGCACGGTAGAGTAACGCGATGCGCAACCACATCCTATCGAGTCGATCAGCCCAATCGCGAATCGGTCTCGCCCTTGTGATGGTGATCGTCGCTGTATTCGGGGCCTGGTTCAATGCCAAGGCAGACGAATCCCTTCCGAGTTCCATACCGGATTTCCCGTCAGTCATTCGTGCCCATTCTGAACAACTGGCCAAGATGGAATCAGACAAGGGAGCCAGCAACCTGTTTGTGTCGGCAATCGGTCCTTCGATCCAGTTGGGCGATGTGGCCCGGACATTGGGGGCCAACCCCTTGCCGACCACGCTCGCGAAAGAACTTCTGGTACCGGATCTGACGGCGGCGGTTCTTCGTTTGATGGGTGATCTGGCCGCCTGGCAGCTCGCCTCCACCATCAGGCAACTTGTGAGAGATCAGCAATTCGCGGCAATGACCGAGCGATTATTCGGATCTCCGCAAGCAAGGGCATGGCTCGATCAACAAGGGAAAGCCCCCTGGCAGGACTCACTGAATCAACTCTCAGACGTGGTTGCCTCCCTAGAATGGGTCAAGGGGAATCAGGGAGAATCTGTATCGCCTCTATTGGTAACAGTCTTGGAGCGAGCTATTCGCTTGGAAGTGGACGCCATGCAAGCCAGCTACCAAGAGTGGGACCGAATACGGAATTGGAAGGATCGGGTGCGTGGGCTCCGCGGACAGGCCAGGTTGTGCGGGACCTGGCAGTGGATCGTTCATAACCATCAGCAGCAGCATCGAGAACAGAAACTTTCGTTACTCTTTCCACCAGCAGGAAATACGCAGGCCATTCTGCCGGGACTCATGGAAACGATCGTGCTGGGTGAGAACGTCTATTTACGGTGGGAAATCGATGGTCGGGTCCAAGAAGATAGTCTGCAATTCAGCAATGAAGGCCAACGCCTAGAAGGGACCTTTGTGAATTCCCAAGGAGGTTGGGGATCGATCAGCGGAAAGAGAACGGCCGGCTGTATGCCCTAGCCGGATCGCCCTCCGAAACTGGCGGGACGAGCGAGGGTTAATCTGGTTCATCTGGTCTATCTGGTTCAACCAAGCAAACGAGACAGACCAGATGAACAAGCTAGATCAGCCGGTCCTCGCGTTTCACACGTCACCGCTAAAGGGAGTACGGCCCGTGGCGCGAGGGAGCGCGTCACGCCAAACTCCCCAAGCCAAGAGTATCCAGCCTGCCATGAACGCCAGCCCACCGATCGGGGTCACAGCCCCCACCCACCTGATGCCCGCAAGAGACACCAGGTACAGACTGCCTGAAAAGAGAAAAATCCCGAAAATAAAAAGCCAGCCGGATTTTTCAAGTCCTTGTCCGGGGTAACGGTCAATGGCCCAAGCAACGATACAAAGTCCAAAGGCATGATACATCACATACCTTGTTGCTGTTTCGAACACTTGGAGCATGGAGGTATCCAGAATTTCCTTGAGTGCATGGGCACCAAAGGCACCGGCAGCAATGCCGCATCCCGCCAAAATGGTCCCAAGCACCAGGAATCGCTGAGAGGGTGACCGACCTATCATATGTATCCTCCTCGTTTGTGGTCTGCCGTGTTTATCTGGTTCATCCCGTTGAGGTGGTTTGTGTTGTTCATCTGGTTGGTCTCGTTAACCGAACATGTAAAGCCAATCGACCACATCGAATTTGGATTCTAGCAGAGAGAACTAGCCTGCATTATTCATGACGATTCGTTACGAAATCGCTGAGCCGCGTCGCGAGCCTGCTGGCCGGAGGCTCGTCGTAGCAGCGGATTGGCGATTGTAGCAGAAGCGCTCAAGAATAATGTGGGCTAAGTCTCGAAATGACTCTCTAACCCGCATTATTCATGAGGGCTTGCACTGCACTCGCCCCTCTTCGGGGTAAGCCCACCCCACCTCTTGAGGAATGGCCACGTATCCCATTCCCAGACTATCCTGCGCATAACATGATGGCACAGGGGAAACAACAGACCTGGTGGGATAGTCCGAAGTTTACTATTGACTGCGTACTCGCGACCGTAAACAGGCAGCTTGAAGCGGACGGATGCGTTCTCGAATGTTTAGAAGGTGGGCATAAGCTCACCACCCCTGATCACCTGACAGCAGGGGATTTTGTGAAAGTCCAATTATGGTTGGAAGGCGAAGAAGCCTTTATAGACATCCGGCTGGCGGAAGTCAGAAAGGTTTACAAGCACTGGATCGCGGTGGAAGTGATCAAGGTGAGCCCAAATGACCGGATGAGGCTGAAACGATTTATTGATACCCCCGCAGCCATGCCCATCGCAGAACCTGTTCTAATCGACCATCTTCTCATCCGAGCCTAAGCGTGGAGAAACTTAACTAATAAAGGTTTCATCGCCTTCGGTCCCCTCACTATCGTTTCCGCCACTCCCACGGCGGCACAGGCTGAGGATCGGCCCACAAGCCTTTCTTGATCTCTCGTGCTTTCTTTTCTAGCCCTTCCAGCACCGTATCACCCGGCGCATTGGGCCGATACCACCAACACAAGCCCCGCCTGACTAGTTCTTGATTGAGGTTCATGCCATCAGGCAGGATCACATCCCCAATCGTGCTTCCATACTCGTCGAGCCCATGGGTCTGAAGAGTGACTTGCTTTCTGAAGACGAGGTCAGCGGCGGCATGCTCAGCAAGTAGACTATATGGTTGGCCTTTCTCCGGACAGTCGATGCCGTTCAAACGGATGAGTTCAGGGTGGTGATTGTGCTGGACTTCGAATGTGTCGGCCTCGATGACACGAACAACGGGACCGGTGAAGATGGCGGGACGGTTATCGGCATTCATGCCTGCTTTGAAGTCCGCCCACGCAGGCGCGGCGAGACAGACGATCGATAGCAGAAAGGCGACAAGCAATCGGAGCGCTATGAACCGATCGTCACTCACAGGACAATCTCCGCTGGTTCCTGCAAAAGCCGTTTCACATGTGCTGTAGCCGAGTGTGAGTGTGTCGCTTCATTTATAGAAGATTTTCAACCGAAAACTCCTGCCCTCTCGACCAACGAACCGAGAGTCCACTGAAGTTCAGAACTCGCTGAAAGGTGGTGCCGGAGGCCGGGATCGAACCGGCATGGAACTTTTGGTTCCGAGGGATTTTAAGTCCCTTGCGTCTGCCAATTTCGCCACTCCGGCAGCAGGGGCCGCAGTGGCGGGACTCTAGCATCGGGGTTTAGGTCGGTCAAGGTCGGGTCGAAGGCGAGTGAAGACTGGGACTGGCTCTGCCGTCTGCGGCAGTGACAGTCCTGGCGAGTCGATCCAACTAGCCCACATTATTCATGGCGGTTCGTCGCGATATCGCGCAGTCGCCACGCGAGACAGTCGCGCGGAGCCGCGAGGGAGGGAGGCATACTTGAAACCGTATGTTGACCGACTGAGCGGCGAGCCCGCTTGCCTGGACGCGGGCCGCCCGCGTCCAGGTGCGTCGCCACCGCGCTTGCGAGGTCGAGCGCCCTTTGTATGATCGTGGCGCGAAGAGGGAATACCGCATCGGATTCTGACTTCCGTCCCCGCGATTGCAGCAGAAACGTTCATGAATAATGCGGGCTAGGCCGCTTCGATCCGCGGTGTCTGATCGTCCTTGCGGATCAGAGACTTACTGCGATCCATCACTTCTTTCACGCCGGATTGGACCGTCCGACTCCATCGAGTCGCTTGCAATCGGGTCTTTTTCGCATAGCGCCCGACATCACGACGGGTTTCTGCCCCCGTTTGCGGAGCGAAGAGCAATCCAATCCCCGCTCCGATCACCGCCCCACTTGCCACCAACGCTGCGGCCTTCGCTACCTGATGTCCCTGGTCTGACATGATAAACCTCCTTGACACGGTTGAATGAAGAATGTGATTGCCGTCACCCTGCATGCTCTTGTTTATTCCTTCAGCAGTAAGCGTGCCAGACGAAAAACTACCAAAATCTCCCATGATTCGTCGCAGCCAGGCTCCCACGATTAAAACCGATCAATTTTCCGTTGTGTATTCCTCACAGGTCACGACACAGGCGTGACCGAAAACCAACATACGAAAGTGCTAAACCGCTCAAACTGGTTCTGAGCAAGGATCAGAATTGATTTTCCGCGAGGCATTCACGTGCTTGCAATGGTTAAGACCCTCACCTATTATTCTCCAATACGCCACATGAGGCACTAATGACTCGGTTGCACGCGATCCCCTACCCCAACATCAGCCCGGTCTTCCTTGAGCTGGGGCCCTTGCAGTTTCGCTGGTACGGTCTGATGTATCTAATCGGGCTGGCGGGCGCCTATTTCCTGATCATACGTCGAGTGGAGTCTGGGGGCCTCTCCATGACCAGGGACCAGGTGTACAACATGGTCGTGTGGGCTGCGTTCGGGGTGTTTATCGGAGGACGGCTTGGCTATACGCTCTTCTATAATTTTTCCTACTATGTGCAGCATCCGGCCAATATCCTGGCGATCTGGGAAGGGGGCATGTCCTTCCACGGCGGCCTGCTTGGCGTCATCGTCGCCTTATTTTGGTTCAGCCAACGGCAGGGTATTCCCGCCTATCAGGTCGCAGACTTGGCAGCAGCCGCCACGCCGATCGGGTTAGGGTTCGGGCGAATCGGCAATTTCATCAATGGGGAGTTGTATGGCCGAGCCACCGATGTCGACTGGTGTATGGTGTTTCCGAATGGAGGGCCCACCTGCCGCCATCCCTCACAACTGTATGAGGCAGGTCTTGAGGGTGTCTTCTTGTTCACCCTGTTATGGATCATCTGGAAAACCACACCACCACCAGGCGCCATCTTCTGGAGTTTTATTGCTGGCTATGGAGTCTGTCGGATGATCGTGGAATTCGTTCGCGAACCGGATGCCCAGCTTGGTTTTATCCTCGGATCCTTCTCCATGGGCCAACTCCTCTCCTTCCCCATGGTCGTGGTGGGAGTTTTCATGCTCGCCCTCGGCTATCAGCGACGAGCCTTGATGCAGGCAAAATCTTAATAAGGCATCTCCTCGTCATCTAACCCGACATGGTGTCCGAGTTCATGGACCACTGTGTCACGAACCTCGTGAATGACTTCGGCCTTCGTCCGGCAGAGACGCAGGATGGGGCCTCTATAGATGGAGATTCGGGCGGGCAGCTGACCAGCAGGCTGGAAAAAAGATGTCTGATCAATCGGGACTCCTTGATACAGACCCAGCAGATCGTCTTCTGATTCCAATTCAAGAGACTGCAGAACATCGGTGGAAGGTTCTTCTTCAACCACGATGGAGACCTCGTCGGCAAGCCTCGCGAAACGGACTGGCAGTCCGGAGAGTGCCTCCTGTATCCACGAATCGAATTCTTCCGGCGAGACAGTCATTGGACGTCCATCTGGTCTATCTGGTTTGTCTTGTTTCTCTGGTTAGTTTCGTTCAATCAAACAAACGAGACAAACCAAACAAACAAAATAACGGCTTGCTAGACATCGACGGCGATACCTGGCCGCAAAAAGATAAACTGAAACGAGACAGACGGCAATCCTAAAGAATTCGAAACGGCACGCGAATAACTATCCGCTTGGGATCGGTAGCGATCCGCAATGGTCTGTAGGTCCTCAGTCGACACACTATCCGTCTTATAGTCGGCAATCCAGGTCCGGCCGTCAAGCCGGTAAATCAGGTCTATCACTCCTTCCATTATCTGGCCCTTCTCCAAGGGCATGACGAACGGGACTTCTCGCCCGAGCACCGTCGTGCGTTGCAGTGTTTTATACGGCTCGGAGGAAAGGAAGTTCTGAAAGAGCCTAGTAAGATCCTCCGTGACATTGTCCATCAATTGAGGATTGTCCTGTGCCACATGGCGGCGACAGGCCTGCGCAATGACTGTACTGATCTCAGCATGAGGCTTGGTAAAGTCCCACTGTTCGAGTACCGCATGGGCGCAGACTCCGATTAGCCGAGCCAGATCGGCGTCTCGCCCTGTGGCAGTGCGAGGATAAACGGCCGCGGGCCTGCTTCCTGCGAGGCTCGAAGGGGTCAGTCGTCGCGGCGTAGTTCGACGCTCCTCCCACTCAACCTGCCGAGCTTGGCGGCGAATGAGAATGGGACCAAGGGCCGGTTGAGGGGCCATCGTGGACAGGGGTTTTTGTCTGCGCCTTCTCGATGCCACCGTGGCCGGCGTGATGACACGAGTGAGGCGGCTTGATCCGATGCAGATCTGGTCAGCTGGCGAAGGGTCCCCCTTGTCTTCAATCGCCTCTCCGAGCAGAGAAAGAACGGTGTCATGTCCCGGTTTAGTAGTCTGTCCGCCGGAAAGGACCAATAGATCGCGCGCCCTTGTCATGCCGACATACAGGAGTCGCCGCTGTTCCGCCTCTTCCCGCACTGCTACCTTCATGTCCACGAACACGGATCCGAGATTGGAGCGGCCTCCCATCTGCAGGCTATAACAGCGGCTCGACCAATCATGATGGATGGACGGCCCCTTGCGAGGATTCTTCGCCCCCTGGTGCAGGCCAGGGAGAACGACCACAGGAAATTCCAATCCTTTGGCTTTATGGATGGTCAGTACACGGATGGCGTCCAGTGATTCCTCCGCCAGGGCGCTTTCCGCCTCATCCGGCTGTTCCGACACCCTGGTCATCATTAGGTCGACGAACCCGGTCAAGGTGAGATGGGGGCGATCGGCCAGTGCTTCGGCCAGCTCTCTGATCTTCCGCAGATTGGCCACGGCTTGCTCGCCATGGAGCGATGCCGCTGCCAACTCCAGTATGGATAATCGCTCGAAAATCAGATCGACGGCGTCAGGCACAGGTTGCAGGGGAGCGAGCTGATGCAGCTCGGCCAAGAGCGCATAGAGCCGCCTCACCGTTCCTGCCTGTGAATGGTTCCAAGCAGACAATCTATCCCGTTGCCGGTAGTCCAATCCCTCTCTCTGCTGGAGGGCTAACAGATCCTGGTCCGTCATGCCACCCAGGGGTGAGCGCAAGACTCCGACCAACGCAATCGTATCGTGCGGGTTGTCGATGACCCGGAGGAGGTTGACCAAATCGATGACTTCCTGCCGCCGATAAAAATGCTTTTCCCCGTCCGTGATATAGGCGATGTCGTAGCGGCGAAGGGCATCGAGATAGATCTGTGCCTGGGTCAACTTTCTGAAGATCAAGGCAATGTGGCCTGGTTGGAGTGGACCTTCGCGCCGATCGCGATCCGTAATCGTCGCGCCAGCGAGAAGCTCCTCCTTCAGCCAGCGCGCCAGGCTTTCCGCCTCCGCCCGAGTCGCAGCCTGCGTATCGAACTCCTCGTCATCCCCTCCCGGCGTGACGAGGCGAAGCTGCGCCCCGGAGACTGAGACTTCCGGTTTACATTGAGGCCTGGCGACCAACCGTTCATTGGCCGGCTGAATATGTTCAGCCGGTTGGAAGAGCCGGTCGAATACATTGTTGACGACGTCGAGCACGGCCCCGTTGCTACGAAAGTTCGTCACCAGGGAATAGATGCCTCCTCCACCGGCTCGAACTTTCTCCACGACTCGTTCGAAGGCTTCGATATCAGCTCGGCGGAAGGCATAGATCGATTGCTTAGGATCCCCCACGATAAACAATTTGCCCGGCTCCAAGTCCAGGTCATGCCACGCGGTCTGATGACTGCCTGCCCGTTCGCCGAGGTAGAGGATAATTTCGTACTGCACCGGATCGATGTCCTGAAACTCATCGACTAGGATCGCCCGATAGGCCTGTTTGATTCGGGCGCGGACGGCAGGATGGTCGCGCAAAAGTATCTTGGCCCGTGCCAACAACCCGTCGAATGCGATCCACCCAGAGGTGAGAAACTTATGCTGTACGCGATGGAGGAAGGGTCGTACGAGCTTCACCACCTCTTGAAAGTAGGACTGGTCGACCGTGAGGAGTTGTTGCGCGAGCCTGATGCTAGAGGCTGCCTCCTCGAAAGCAAGCTCATCCCATCCGGCAGGCGCCTTTCCTAGGTCTTTATCTAAGTCAGTCCGTTCTTCCTGAGATAAGTGAGTGATCCCCGGTGGCCCATATTTCAACAAGAGTGCGAGCGACTGCACTGCGGCGGCGAGCATCTGTTCCGCCTTACGCCGTTTCGGTCGATCCTGCGCTACAAGGAGAGTGGCGGCACGTCCATGCGTGGCCGCGACCCAGTCGTGCAAGGCGCCCTCCAGGGAGAGGGATCGGCACTGACGTTCCAACTCATCGAGGTCCACAAAATCCCCGGCGAGGGCAGCGGTAAGATGCTGAAGATCATCGAGGGAGGTCCCAGCCAGGACTCGTCGCCATCGGTCATGTTGTGGTCCGGCTGCTCCGAGCTCATCGTCCAACCACCGGTCCCACGATGAGTGAAACAATTCCTTGAAGCGTGACCCGTCATCTTCTTGAAATAATGGATCAAGTTCAGTCTCAATAGGATGGAGCCGCAAAAGGTGCGCGGCAAAACTATGCAAGGTGCCGATCTGGGCTTTTTCCATCTGTTCAAGCGCCGTCCTGGCCCGTTCTCCTACTTGTTCAGCTGAAAGATGGTAACGGGTCCGGAAGATGGCAATCATGTCATCGGCCTGCTCGGTCAAACGAAGGAGTTGCGCGCGGAGCCGCTGCTTCATTTCGGTTGCGGCTTTGTTGGTGAAGGTGAGGGCTACGATCTCTGTGATGGCGAAGGGGTTTGGCTCTCTCAGGAGGAGGTTGAGGATGCGATTGACGAGGATCGTGGTCTTGCCGGTCCCGGCTCCCGCAACCACCACGACATTACGGTCCCAAGTGGTCTCCGCCAGGAGCCGATCCTGGGAGTCCGCGAGTGTCAGTACGTCACTCATCATTTACTTTCTGTCTTCTCAACTTGCGTAAGACACGGGCCTGCGGCGATCGATACGAGCGCCACCAGGCCATGGTGTCGTGGCGCCGGCAGGTGCCAGAAAACTCGCAGGAGTCGCAGTAGCCATCGGGGAGAATAAAAAACTCTCTCCGAGCGATGCCTTGGATCAATATGGAGAGTGTCTGTCGGATCATGTCACCCGTGTGGCCGGTCCAGAGACCCGCGTCAAACGTAGAGCGAGAGACAGGCTGCTTCCATTGCGGAGCAAGGAAGAGCAATTGGACCTCGGCTATTGCGGGGAGCGACGGCAGCGTCATTCGGGCATAGAGCGGTGGTTGCAGTCGTAATCCTCGCACGGCAGACAATGCCAGGTTGCGATCCACGGCGGCGATCTCATTCCCCTGCTTAAATTTATAGTCCACAATACGGAGACCCGGAGGCTCAGCGCGATAATCGACACGGTCCAAGGTTCCGCGAAGTTTCAGGTAAACCGATGACGTCTCGGGCTCCAGCGGAACGATTCCCTGGGCGGCAACTTCAAATACAACAGGGCGATATCCGGTTGCCTGATACTCTGCCTGATCGGAAGATACGGCAGCTGTGACCAACTCTGTCACCTGCTCGCGAGCCAGCGTCCAGAGCAGGGCGTGCCCTGTCCCCTGGCTTGCAGCATGGGCGGCAAACGTATCGGTTACTGCCTGATGCACTGTGGATTGCACCATGGCCTCGGTCAGCGAGTCATCCGGCCACTGGAGCAGTACCAACCGTTCGTAGCTCACACGAAGCGATCCATGGACAAGGGTCCCTAGCTTTAAGGGAGGCAGGTGGTCGTGATGCAGCCGTCGCAGAGGCGCCAATCGAAGAACTGTATCTGCGAAATACTGAAAAGGACAGGTCGCATATCGTTCCAATGATGTCGGCGAGAAGCTCCGTTCCATGGCAGTCGGTAAGGCAGGTACCGGTGCGCCGACCATGCCGTCGAACGGACCAAGTTCGGGGGATTCTCGCTCGATGGTTTTCAGGGTGGCGAGGCCCTGTTCAACGAGTGGCCGGTCGCGCCCCATCGCATCCAGTAGGGGTAACGCATCGTGGCCCTGCAGCAGGCAACCCAAAGCCATATCCTCGACCGGTAACAGGTCTTGAATCGACGGCTGTTCGCTGATCCGCAGGGACAACCGTCGAGGGACCGTCTCCTCCGGCTTCCTGACGAATCGCGGGTCGCGCATCGCCATGGCGATGAAGCCGGACGGCGCCATGACTCGCCCTGTTTCGTCGGCGCGCTGGTAGGACAGATACAGCCGGTTGGTGGCCGAGCGGCTGAGGAGTTCAAACAATAACAATTCCTCTTCATGCCCGGCTAATTTCTCATCGATCTTGTAGCCTAGAGTCGATTCCAGTACAACACGTTGACGGTCACGAAGAAATGGGTCCTCACGCACATACCGTGGAAAGAGTTTGTCGTTCATGCCAAGCACAAAGAGCGCCCGAACCGTCCGGCCGCGGGCGGTCATGGCATCCAGCACCTGAACACCCTGGTGCCGGTCCTCTTCGATAGGAATGCTGGTCTCGTCCAATACACGCCGGAACAATTCGACCCATTCCTCCCATGAGAGGTCCCCTCCAAGTGGGTCCAGCTGCTGCAGACGGGCCAACGAGGATCGGATAAGCGAGCCAACCTTGGTGAGATTGGCAGACTCGGGAAGTTCCGTCGAAGGAGCGGCAAACAGGTCAGGCACGTAAACATGGGGTTTTATCAGTGTGAGAAACGCGTCGGTCAGTGTCCCGATCGATCCTTGCGCGGGGAGCGCCCGGCAATCCTGAATCAGCTGCGAAACGAACTCCCACAAGTATGTCAGCTGAGAGATGTCGCACGTCCCAACCATTGTTTGATTGTCTTCGTCTGTCTCCCCTTTTGCATCGCGAAGAATCGACGAACTGGCTGGCTCTGCCAAACGCCTCCATTCCGCTTCCCCTTGAGTAATACCCAAGGTGTAAACGAGGGAGCGCCAGATAGCAGGCCGGAGACTCGCTCTGGCGGAGCCGGCGACCTGGGCGTGATAGAAGGGCGACGTGACCACATCCAGCATGTCCGCGCGGTCGAAGTCATGGAGCGGGAGCGAGGCGAGTCGCAAGAGGGTCTTGACCAGTGGTTCGCGGGACAGCGGTCGCCCGGCCGTTGATGTAAAGGGTACCAGATGATGATCGAACACCGATTGCAGCCGGGCCTGGTAGGGTTCCAGTCTACGAGCCACCACTCCGATTTCGTCGAAACTATAGCCGTTCACCTCGACCAAGGTCAGGATTTCACGGCAGACCCTCGCTAATTCCTCTTCGACCCCGATCACGTTTGTGACGGAAAGTTCGACCAGCTCTCTTGTTGCGATTCGGTCCCCTTCCCCACTCCGATCCTCATGGGTGTCTGCCAGCGGGAGAAGATGCCGCTCAAAGAATTGGCGCGCAAAGAAAAAGGCCGGGAAATCTTGCAGCGGAAAGTACAACGTGGTCGGGGCAACGCGGACCACCGATTCGAAGAACGAGAGTTGGACCTGTGAGAGGTCGTAGAAACCATAGTAGAATAAGCGGTGCAGCCCTTTGAGGAACGAGGAACCTGAGAGATCCCGGCCGAGTGAGGCGGCCAGGTCATCCGGTGAACCGACCCCAAGCGACCGGCTTGCTTCCATGATGGCCGCATGCAGGGTGAACATGGAACGAAGCCAGGTACTGTCCTCCTCCTCGAACACCCCTTCTGAGAGGGCCTTCACGGCCGTTGTTGGCGCGACCACTGCGTCTTTCAAATCGCGCACCGTCGCCCAGAGGCCTTTCCAGGTTCCTGGTGAGGCAGGCAATCGCGAGAGCGGCTCGAGCCCTGGAAGCTTGCGTCGAACTACCTGCCGCACCAATTGCTCAAAGAAAAAATCGTCGACCAGTTGCAGGGGCGGTTCCGGACTAGCCTCTGAGGCCGATGCGAGATCATCACACAGACGAAGGGCGAGCTGGTGGAACGTCAGGAAATGGATATTGAGGAAGGCGCGAGGCTCGTGACAGGTGAGTAACTGTTTCAGGTGCTCGACCAGGGAGACCGAGGGGACAATGACGGCCAGCGGAGCGAAGGGATCGTCGGTCTTACAGGACCAAATGTCCTCGACCAGGGCACGATCAAGAGCTGGATGAAAAGGTCCGGTGACGATGCGAAGCATCTAATTCCGAATGTTGAATGTTGCATGACGGACGATTCAACATTCAACATTTACAATTCAGAATGACTCAGGCTATCCGGTTTCCGGACCCAACAACTCACCATTGCAATCCACACAGCACCAGTCACCATCGATGAATGCCATCGGGTCACCGCACATAGGGCACTCAGGCGGAGGCCCCTTGTCGATGACAGGAAGCTCAGGCAGTTCGAAATCGTCGTTGACCATGGCGCGTTCGTTCCCTACTCCCGAGGTTTCATTTTGAGCAATAAGGCCTTCTCGGCACTCTCCCGACTCGGCACGCCGACGAAGGTCAGCCGCCCATCGATGATGGTAGCCGGCACCGCCCTGACCGAATGTCGGTCGGCGAGGCTCCGTCCATCCTCGGTGGTGATATCCACCTCTCGATAGCTGAAGCTATATTTTACCCGTAACTGCTTCCACAGACTCTTCGCCGATGGGCAGGCCCCGCAACTTGGCGAGACTAATAGCAAAATGTTCGGCACACACTCCCTCCAACTGCTGTGGCGATCTTAACACCGGGTCGAATGGGGCGGCAAGCGAAGGGACGACGCTGGTCTTGCAAACTGACCACTACCATGCTAGCGTGCCACGGTTGTAGCGTTCGGGAAATCGTCTCCTTCTCGTACAATCTCGTGCGTGGAGGAACAGTATCAAATTCAAATCGACGTCACGGACGCCGCTCGACTTGAGAATAAGGGGGTCAACCCCCCTCGCCTGCGCTAGGTAGGTGATCTGCAAGTCTTAAGGGGAGGTGAAGGCATGGGGGTGGTTTCGATCAAGGAATTGTTAGAAGCTGGTGTCCATTTCGGACACCAGACAAATCGTTGGAACCCAAAGATGAAGAAGTTCCTCTTCGGAGAACGCAACGGCATCTACATCATCGATCTTCAGCAAACACTGATTCGGATGGAGCAAGCCTATGCTTTCGTCCGCGACACCGTTGCCGCCGGCCAATCGGTCCTGTTTGTCGGGACCAAGCGGCAAGCCGCTGAGATCCTTCAAGAAGAAGCCCTGCGCGCCAACATGTTCTTCGTCAACCAACGTTGGCTCGGCGGGATGCTGACGAACTTTCAGACGATCCGGAAGAGCATCGATAAAATGAAAAAGCTGGGGGCCAAGCTGGCAGATCCCAGCCAATACGGGTTGAAGAAAAAGGAAATACTAAAAATGCAGAAGGAGATCGTGAAGCTAGAGAAATATCTGAGCGGCATCAAGGACATGCGCGGGGTTCCAGGAGCCGTATTCGTGCTCGACACTCGCATCGAGCACATTTCCGTGCAGGAAGCGAACCGGTTGGAGATCCCCGTGATCGCGATCTTAGACTCAAACTGCGATCCGGACCACGTCACCTACCCGATCCCTGGAAACGACGACGCCATCCGTTCCATCAAGCTCATCACGTCTCGCATTGCCGACGCCTGCATTGAAGGCGCCCACTTGCGGACACAACGCGAAGAAGCGGAATTCAAACCCGTTCCTGCAGGGGGAGACAAGGCCGCAGCCATCAGCTTTGCGAGCGCACCGGTTTCATAACGCCTGCATCGCATACATCATCGGCTATCCTCACTGTTTATCGAGAAGGACTGTCACGTATGGCTGGATCAAGTCAGCTTGTCAAAGAACTGAGAGAAAAAACCGGCGCCGGCATCCTCGACTGCCAGAAAGCGCTCACCGAGAATAGCGACGATATTGAAAAAGCCATCGATTACCTGCGCCAAAAGGGCTTGGCTGCCGCACTCAAAAAATCAGGCCGCGAGACTAACCAAGGCCTCGTACACGCTTATATTCACATGGGTGGGAAAATCGGTGTGCTCATCGAAGTCAACTGTGAAACCGACTTCGTTGCCCGGAATGAAGCGTTTAAGACGTTCGTCAACGACCTGGCTCTCCAGGTGGCTGCCGGGAAACCCTCTTATGTCAGACGGGAGGATGTCCCCGCCCCGCTCATCGAAAAAGAACGATCGATTTATGAGGGACAGGCCAGAGCAATGCTCAAGCCCCCTGCAGCATGGCCGAAGATTGTGGAAGGCAAGCTGGAAAAGTTCTTCCAGGAGACCTGTCTGATCGAGCAGTCCTTCGTCAAGGACCCTGCCGTCACTATCAAGGACCTCCTCGCACTGAAGATTGCCATAATCGGGGAGAACATGAACATCCGTCGCTTCACCCGGTACCAATTAGGCGAAGCATGAGCTCTGCCACCTATCGGCGCATCCTCCTCAAAGTGAGCGGAGAGATGTTGGCCGGTGAGCAGGGCAACGGGATCCAACCCTCCATCCTTGAAGGCCTCGCCTCGGAAATCGCCTCCGTCGTAGCTCTCGATATCGAGGTCGCCGTGGTCATCGGCGGCGGCAATATTTTCCGCGGTATTGCCGCCAGCGCGTCCGGCATGGAACGCGCCTCCGCCGACTACATGGGAATGCTCGCGACCGTGCTCAATGCCTTGGCCCTGCAAAACGCGCTCGAGCACACCGGCATTATGACGCGGGTCCAGTCCGCAATCGAAATGCGCCAGCTGGCAGAGGGGTATATCCGCCGACGAGCCATTCGCCATCTTGAGAAAAAACGCGTGGTCATCTTTGCCGGAGGCACGGGGAATCCCTACTTCTCTACCGATACCGCGGCGGCACTCAGGGCGATGGAGATCGGGGCCCAAGTCATCATGAAAGGGACCAAGGTCGACGGCATCTATGATGCTGATCCGGTGAAGAACCCCTCTGCCAAGAAATATCAGACGATCTCATTTCTCTCGATTTTAAATCAGAATTTGAAAGTGATGGACGCCACTGCCATCAGCCTCTGCATGGATAACAACCTTCCGCTCATCGTGTTCAACTTGAAGGAGCAAGGCAACTTCAAACGCGTTGCCACGGGCGATGCGATCGGAACCATGGTCACGACCGATCACCGCTAACTTTCCAGGGAGTCTTTCATGTCCAACCCTGCCGCCATACACCAAAAGGTCACGGAAAAGATGGAGTCCGCACTGGAGCATCTCAAGCGCGATTTGGCAAGCCTACGGACAGGGCGAGCGTCGGTCGCCCTCTTCGACAGCGTTCGGGTCGACTACTATGGCACGATGACCCCGTTGAAACAGGTCTCCAATATTTCGACCCCGGAGGCCCGCCTCATCACGATCCAGCCGTGGGAGCCGAACCTGATCAAGGAAATCGAAAAAGCGCTGGCGGGATCGGGCCTCGGTATCACACCGTCCAACGACGGAAAAGTCATTCGCGTTCCCCTTCCTCCGCTCACCGAAGAACGGCGCAAAGAACTCAGCAAGATCTGCAAAAAACACGGCGAAGACACGAAAATCGTTGTACGCGGGTTTCGTCGAGATGCCAACGAAGAGTTGAAGAAACTGCAAAAGGATGCCAAGTTAACCGTAGACGAGCTGCGAAAGTCCGAAGCCGACACCCAGAAACTGACCGACCAATACATGCATAAAATCGACGACGTTGTGAAGAAAAAAGAACAAGAAATTATGGAAGTGTGACCTCAATTTCGACCTTGTTACCCACCTACGCCACCGTCAATCTCGCGGCCCTTGCCCATAATCTCTCTCGCCTCAAGCAATACCTGTCTCCCGGTTGTCAGATCATGGCGGTCGTCAAGGCCAATGCGTACGGGCATGGAGCTGTGGAGACGGCTCAGGCGCTTGCTCGACAAGGCATCGGGTGGTTTGCCGTGGCTTCGCTCGACGAAGGTATCGCACTCCGCCAAGCCGGCCTCTCGGCGGCTATCGTAGTTCTGGGAGCGCTCTTCGAGGAACAGGTGTCCGACCTGATTGCTCACCAGCTGACCCCGGTCGTCAGCGATGGGCATATCCTTCCCGCCTTAGCCAAGGCCGCTCGCTCACATCCAGGTCCCTACCCGATTCACCTCAAGGTCGAAACCGGGATGGGGCGGCTGGGATTTTCTCCGGAAGAGCTTCTCTCCCTCCTCGACAACCCTATCTTGCGAAGTCCTCTCCAGGTCGAGGGCATGATGACCCACCTTGCCGACGCAGACGGAGCAGACAGTGCCTTCACGGAACGACAACTTGGCGTATTTCGTGCCATGCTGGAACAAGTCCGAAAACGTGGCCTCACCCTCCCGTTGATGCACACGGCAAACAGTGCAGCCATCGTCAGGTATCCAGAAGCGCACTTTTCACTCGTGCGGCCAGGCATCATGCTCTACGGGTACCACACCTTGCCGGCCACAATCACCGCACCTGATCTCAGACCTGTCCTTTCACTTCGAACCTCGATCGTCCAACTGCGGAACATTCCACGAGGGGGAACGGTCAGCTACAACGGGACATTTGTCGCGACAAGACCAACGCGTATCGCGGTGCTGCCAATCGGCTATGCCGACGGCTATAGTCGACGGCTCTCCTATCGCGGATCGGTCCTGATTCAGGGACGCCGCGCCCCGATCGTTGGTCTGGTGTGCATGGATATGATTATGGTTGATATCACCGACCTTGCACCGGTACAAGTGGGTGAGATCGTCACACTGATCGGGCAGCAGGGAAGGGAATCGATCTGGGCTGATGAAGTGGCCGACTGGATCGGCACGATCCCTTATGAAGTCCTTTGTGGGATAGGATCCCGCGTTCCACGAATTTTCGAATCCGCCTGACGCACGTCCCGCCTATCTCGCTAGTAGATTACTCGAATCGACACGCTACCGTTATACAGTGTGGTCCTGTAGGTTCCATCGACGGTCGGGTTGCGATTGCCGCGCACCGTACGGTCCTCGTAGAGTGCCGTTTGAAACGAGAGATCGACTCCGATCGCTTTGGGTTTCAGCGAGCCCACGCCGAGGTCCCCACATCGCATCAGGCCCAGAAACGATCCCTGCTCCTTGCACAACAATCCAAGCCCTCCCCCCACGACGTGGAGGTCCGAAGAAGGAATCCCGGGATCAAAGGTCAAATCAGGCATTTGTGTCGGCTGGTTGGTATAGCCGCCACGCAGCGCCATCTCCCAGTTCGGGAGCGATTCAAGCGCCAGCCACTTGTATTCGGTTCCGAGCATCACCGCATAGGTACTACGCCAATTCTGCGGCTGCTCGATCGTCACACCGTTCCCCAACGTGACATCGAGATTCCGAACAGACTTCCATCCCACGTAGTCGACGTCCATCTCTATTTTCCATTCCCGTTTACTCGTCCTGACAGGCCAGATCGCGATCGCCCCCGTAATGACCTGCGGTAAGACCAGCGTGGCACTGGCATCGGATATTTTAGCTCCATTAGCCAATAATGCGCCGCTCAGGTGTAATTTCGCTTGACTGCGGTAGACGATACCAATGTTCGCCAGCGGCTTCCCATCCGTATTGCGCAACGCCGTATAGAGCAGGCTGGCGTTGAAACCAGCTGCGGTGTCCTTGCCAGACAGCTCCATTTTCGATCCGGCAGGAATCCCGAGGCCCCCCGGCCACACAGACTGTCTCTCGGCATGACCTTCGCCGAAGAGTCCGGTGAATGTATAGATGTCCGCGCCCAGTCCTAGAGAAAGGTTCTCGGTTGCCTTGTAGGCAAGGGTAGGCTTGATATCCAGAAGCGGCAGAGTGCTGAAGGTCGTGGCCGTGCTGAACGGCCCATCGTTCGGCCAGCGTGTCAACGAGCCAAACGGCACAGTCAGGCCAATTCCTGCAGAAAGGGCACCCAGGGCCGTCAACCCGAGATCCTTCAAGTTCGCCGTGATGTATGCATGACCAGGAGGGGGCCACGCCACAGTCCCGTTTCGATCACCCGTTGCTGTCATTCCCGTCGGGCTGGTGAAATCTGTTGACCCTCCGACAATCAGTGCCCCTGCCATGATCTGAAGCCCCTTCAACTGCGTCATCCCTGCCGGATTGTAGTGCAGAGCCGAGGGGTCGTCGGCTTGGGCGGCAAAGGCATTGCTCATTGCGGACGCGGCGGCTCCCTGCCCTTGTATACGGGGCACCTGTGCTGCGGCGATCCCGTGTAAACCGGCCAGACACAGCCCTATCATACACATCCAGGGCATCCACATCCGACAAACCGATTCAGTCCTGCGCCAACCGCTGCCCCAGATTTTTGTGGTCTTACACCTCCTCATCTCACTCATCAGGGCCTATGCGACTCCCCTGCAGACTCCGATGACGGTCGCTCAACAGGCCGAAACCAATAGTCTGCAACCCGTTGCAGTTCGTCGACATCAAACGGCTTCAACATATAGGCCTGCGCACCCATGCCGATCGCGCGAACCGCCAACTCTTTGGCGCCTGACGCGGTGACCATCACGATCGGGATATGCTGATCCCATATTCGAATTTGCCGAAGCACGTCCATCCCGCCCATAGAAGGAATGCCAATGTCCAGAATCATCCCCTCGAACGTCTCTGCCCGCACCGCTTCCAGCGCTCGGATTCCGTCAACCGCCGACTGGACACGATACCCCTTGGCCCGCAATCGATCCTGTAAGAGTTGACGAATATCCGGATCATCATCGACAACCAGGATACGGGGCGCTTCAGCTGTTGCACTGCCACGCGGCACCGCTATCGTGGGACATAATGGAATTGTGAAGGACAGCTCTGCGCCCTGCTCCGGTTCACTCCGCGCGACGATCGTCCCACCTTGTAGCTCCACCAACCTCCGCACGATCGACAAGCCCAAGCCCAGCCCTTTCACTCCACTTCTGGCTTGCTTGACTCGAAAGAATGGATCGAATACCTGCTCGAGGAACTCTGGCGGAATACCCGGCCCGGTATCACGCACGGAAACCCCGGCGAGCGTCTGGGTCTCTTGCCTCACCGTCACCATGATACGACCGTCCTCCGGGGTAAACTTCACCGAATTCTGGAGCAAATTCGTGACGATCTGGATCAGGCGATCGCGATCCGCCCAGACCATCAGTGGGGCAGGAGGAACGACCGACTCCAATGTCTGCCGTTTGGCCTGGGCCAACAGGCGCATTTGCTCGATTGCATCCGCCACACAATGCCCCAGATCGATGTCGCCGGGAACGAGATCCAACCTCCCGGATTGAATCCTCGTGCGATCCAACAAGTCCTCGATCATGCGGATCAACCGGTTGGAATTGTCCAACATCCGTGACAAATAGCGCTGCTGTTTCTCATTGAGCGGTCCCGTCAATTCATCGAGGAGATTCTGCAGGAACCCCTTGATCGAGGTCAACGGCGTCTTGAGCTCGTGCGAGACATGCGAGAGAAATTGAGACCGCAAGCAATCCGCCTGCTCCAGCTCAGCCGTGCGTTCACGCACTTTGACTTCAAGCCCCACGTTCAGGTCTTCAATCTGTTCATACGCGGAGGCGTTGTCCAGTGCGATCGCAACTTGATGAGCGACCGTCCGCATCAACGCAAGATCATCCTGCGTCAGACTGTGCGCCTGTATCCGATCCACCGTCAGGCATCCCAGAATCCGGTCTTTCATTGTCAACGGCACGGCAATCCATGCCTTGGTCTGCGTCAGCAGGGCGAGCTGTTGGTTCAACGGATGCATGCGATCCCACACCGCCTGTACATCCCCCACCAACAATGGTTGGCCCTGTAGCAGCACGATACCTTCCGGGCTCATGGGATCGGTGACGGGAATCTCACACGCGCGCGCAAATGCCTGGATCTCAGGCGAAACGCCGAGCACCCGCGTATCCATGACGACCCGGCGGACCGGATCGTAGAACGAAATCATCGCCCGATCATACTGCAGATCACTGGTCAGGGCCTCCAACACTTTCTGCATCAGAGCCTCTCGATCCAGTGTCGAGCTGAACAGCAATCCGGCTCGATGGAGGGCCGTCAGTTGGGCCACTTTTCGGCGCAGTTCGACTCGCGTCTGCTCCTGTCCCAAATACGCTTCTCGCAATTCCTCATGCCGTGACTCGAGGAACGTAATCTGCTCATGAATCAACGCTTCGCGTTGCTGGCTCTCCAGACGAAGATGGCGATTGATCAGCATCCATGCGACAAGTACCGGCACCAATCCGAAAAGAATGAGTTCGCCCAAGCTTGCCGAGGGGTTCATCACGCGGAGCGCCACGGCCAGAGTCAAACCGGCTAGCGCACCGCAGAACGACCACGTCAGATGTCGCTGCGACGGTGTGGTGCCGGCCGCTGCATGGATTGGCGCGACCCCCACCTCTCGGTCGCCAACCACCCCTATGGACTGATGATCCTCAGTCGGTTCGTGCGAGTGAGATACGTGCGGTCGAACCTGCGACGACCGGTCCTTTCCCGGTCCTGCCACTATCTGCCAGACCCTGTGGTGCCATGTGTCCAGTCCCTCGACCTGCCACCGAATGGCCCATTGGCACCACTCGTCGTCATTCGCGATACAGGATAGGTCCGTCAGAGTGGCCGGCGGCAGGCCATGGACGCGAACTGGTACCGCCGCGATAATGCCTTGAGCAGCCTGACACATTAGTTGCGCGCACCGTCTTCGATAAGGGCCAAACTGACGAAGAGTACGGCCGGAAAACTTCATTGCCAGAGTCGCGGAGGTCGGCATCACCTCGACCACTCGAAATTCGACCGAACCGGACGCGAACTTGTTCCCGAAGTAAGGAAACTTGCCATAAATCTGTGCCAGCGAAAACGGCCGCGCGAGGACCTGCATGATCGAAGACGCCTTCTCCATCCCACCCCGAAACACAAATCGAGGATCGCCGGTCATGCGCTCGCAGAATTCATACAGATAGGCCGTGAACTCATACGTGTAGCTGTTCCACGCATTCTTCAGAAACTCCGGCGTCACATGATAGACCGGATCTTTGATGCGCTGATTCAATAGGTGGCAAAGGTCCTCTACCGCCTGACTCCCGGCTGAGGCTCCCCGCTCACGAGTCAGCGACTTTTCGAGGTAGACGACGATAGCCCTAATACTCATCCCGCTCAGATCTCTGATCGTGTGTCCCTGCTCGTCCAATCCAAACGGACGGAATTCCATGACCTCCCGCTCAAGAATCGTGCGGTCCTTTGGCAAGAGCTGGATCCCCGCATGAGGGAGACTCGCTGCATCTTCGATCATGCCGGTCTTCATGTTGGACTCGTCACCATGAGGCGGCATAGAACGCGATGCATGTCAATACTCCTCAATGGGCGAAATTCAGTGACCAGAGGCTCAAGAATCGTGAGGTCCATCGGCTATTTCTAGATTCCCGCGTGAGGGGGGGACTCCATGCGTGACTCATCACGATATGGAAAAGCGGATCATATCTGAAGAGACACAACGATTCGCACCACCCCAACAGGTCTTGGCAGGACAACCGCCCAAGTCCCCGCCAGCGGAACAGAAAACCGACTGGTCGCGGCAACGTGCATTACTGTTTGATTGTCCGCTTCAGCTTCAACGCGACGCTCGCGACCTTGCTTTGTAAACGCCCTGCGTGGCCTTTCCGATAGTCGACTTTGATCGTGCAGGAAATGCGACCGCAATCTTTCTTCATCCTTACATAGCATTTTTTGACGACGGCAAATACCTCATCCCACTCCCCTTCGAGCACCGTCCCCATCGGGTTCAACCGATAGTCCACACCGCTCTTATCAATAATATCGAGTGAGCGCGCTACATACTTGCCGACGCTCTCTCCCTTGCCCAATGGCGACATACTGAATTCCAATAGCACCATGGCGCTCCTCTCTCTGCTTTCTGCTCTTCGTTTAATGTTTCACGTCTCACGTTTTACGTCTTCATCCCCTCACGCCTTCGCGGCCCGCTCATCCAGCCAGACCTTCGGATACTGGACCTTTCCCAACAAGCGAAATCCGTCCAGCGCCTCTCGCAGCAAGGCTCTGCGTTTTTCAAAATCCGGTTCCGTCGCTTTGGTTTGCTCTCGTAGCTGGCCCAGCCACTCGACGAATCCGGCAAACTCCTCACTGAAGATCTTCTCCATATCTTCCTTCATGAAGCCTGACAAGGCCGGGGCGACTCCGCTCGTGCTGATGGCCACGCGCAAATGGCCACAAACCACCACCGCCGGCATTATGACCGTTGAGGCTTCCGGCTGATCGACCGACCACAATAAGACTTTCTTCTCACGCGTTTTCACGAACAGTGCTCGGGAAAAATCCCGGTCCCCTCGAACCATGTTCAGCACCAGAATCGCACTGTCCAAATCGGAATCGCGAAAATGTCGCCCACGGTGCATGACTTTCGCCGAGGCAGCCAAATCTTTTAGCATAGCGTGTAACGCCGGCGCCACGACAGTCACTTTCGCTCCGGCCTCCAACAAGCGCTGGGTCTTTTCCGCAGCCTCTTCGTCTCCCCCGAGAACGAGCACCGGGTACCCTCTCACATCTAAAGACAATGGAAAGCCAGGATTTGCAGCCATGATGGTTCCCCCCAATTCAAGAGCGCCGCGTATCATACAACACCCTGTTTTGCAGCGTAAACCGCGCTTTCCACTTTTCTACCGGCCCCCGCTATAATGCGCTGCGTTCAGAGAACGAGCTCGCGAGACAGGCGGGCACGGCATAGCCAGGCAACCTAGAAAGCTGTTATGCGGCGTAATGTTGAATGATAAATTTTGAATGTTTAGTTTAATTGAGAAGAAGGGACGGACCGTGAGGCGACGACAAGAATCCGGCCGAGAATTCAACATTCATCATTCAACATTGAACATTAACAGTTAGGTTTCGGCAGGCCCGTCACAGCCAGGTGACATCGAAGCCGGCTATGTGGAAAACCCGACGTTGGCGAGAGGATTGGATTTCGAGATTACGCTGGACAGGGTGCGCTAGAAGATAGGCAGTTCTAAGTTTTCAGTTCGAACGCTCGCCGTCAGTGTTTTTATAACTCAGAACTTTCAACTCAGAACTCACACGTGAACCGATCTAAGGTTCGGCGGGGTCGGCATCGAGCTCCATATTCCAATAGAAATAGTCACGCCAGCTGTCCGGTGTGTTCCGAATCCCGATGGTAATAGTCACAACCGGATTCCAACGCGGCTTCACCGGCTTCCTCATGAGCCGCATGCCGGCTTCATCGGGTGTACGACCGCTTTTTTTGTTGTTACAACGCCAGCAAGCCGTCACGATATTGTCCCAGGTCTTTCGCCCGCCCTTGGCGATGGGGATGACATGATCGAACGTCAGCTCTTCGGTTCGGAACTTGTGACGACAGTACTGGCAGGCATAGCCATCTCTCGTAAAGATATTGATGCGGGAGAATTTGACCGCCCGGTGGACATCTTTGAGCCGGACCAGCTTGAGGAGGCGCATGACGGAGGGAAGCTTAATGGAGATCGACACCGCGTGGATCTCTCGGTCGTAGACCTCGAGGACTTCAACTTTGCCTTGCCAGAGGAGCGAGATCGCCTTTTGCCAATTGACGACCCGCAGGGGTTCGTACGTCGCGTTGAGCAGAAGGGTCATTTCCATGCAACAACCTCATTCCCCACCGAGGCTCCTTGTATGAGAGGGCCTGGGTTTAGACTTGGAACGCGTACCCTCTCTATGCCATAACCCTTGGTCGAAATCAAGTCACTGATGAGACTGCGGAACGTACGAATTGCTTCGCTACGAAGCTAGGAAGAAGGATCAGCGCTGTGCCTGAATTTGTCACCGTTGCTATGGCAGAGGAAATTCCTCCGGGAACCGGACGGTCAGTCGAAGTCCAAGGGGTCTGGATTGCCCTGTTTAATGTCGACGGATCCTTCTACGCCATCGACAACACCTGTCCGCATGCGGGTGGACCGCTCGGAGAAGGCCATCTGGAGGGCCACATCATTCAATGTCCGTGGCATGGATGGCGATTCAACGTACAAACCGGTGAACGACCGGAGAATCCGAACCTCACCGTCGCCTGCTGTCCTGTACGGATCGAAGGGAGTCAAATTCAGGTGGCGCTGCCGGAGAACTTTACATAATACGCTGCGGAGAAACCAATTCGGCCCTCTTCGCCCATAGATGCGCCTTGTCCCAAGCAAGGCCGCAGCGAACTAGCGTCTATAAGGGGCGGCTGGGATGATCCCAACTGCGCGCATCGAGCAACCACCGCTTTATCGTGGGGGCTCTGCGTGCAAGAAGAACGGTCTGCCTGCTCCCTCGCATTCTTCTGAGGCCGCGAGTCGCGCGAGCAAGGGAATCGTCCCCGTCACCCCGCTCAACTTTTCAGCATCCTGCTATGGCCCAGCATCCGGCTCTTTAGGTGTCACGCCGTCCGCAGGGAGCGACGCGGCATTAACCTTCTTCAACGAGAGATCGGCATGCCAAATGAACTCCCGCTCGAACCATTGGCCCGTCTCCCCTTGATCTCGCAACTGAATCTGCACCTCGTACAGATCCCCCTCCAATTGCTTCACCCGCCACTCACCCAGCCGGGCGACCCGATTGCGTTCGCTCATAGAACGCACATGCTCAGTCATCGCCTGAAGTATCGTGGGGTAGCCCTGAGCCCGATGGGTTTGCACCAGCGTGAGGGCCTCGGCGGCCTGACGATCGGCCATCGGATTCAGCGACGGAGGTTTCATCCAGAGATAGAAGAACGCGCCCAGCACGATCACTGCCACGACCGCATAGTGAATGATCTTCACAAATAGCCCGGATTATTCATGAATGCCGTCGCGAAATCGCTGGGAAGCAAGGGCGAGTGGCAAGTGGCACGAGGCAAAACCACGCATGATCGCGTTGCATCTTAGGAAGAGCACCGGCGCGATGTCAATCCGACAGCACCTGGCCCAGCATGCAGCTTGTGCGGTTGAAAGTGGTTATGTTACAAATATCGATCGAGTCAACAAACATGCCCCCTGGGCGGTGAAACACTGATGAAGTTCTTTCTCTACGGGGACCATCTCAACCCCACGCAGCTGAAACGTCGCGCTCCTGAACATCAGTTCCTGATGCGGGCCACTCTTCCCGAACATACGATCAAATTCTGCCGATGGTCCTCACAATGGCGATGCGGCCTCGCCAGCGTGACCCCGTCGCCGGGAGAACAGGTCTGGGGAGCAGTTTTCGAAGTGACCGACGAAGATCTCAAGCTGATGGACCTCTTCGAAGAGGATGTGCCCCCCAGCGCGTTTCGCCAGGTCCAAGTCACCGTGCTGACGGAAGCCGGGGAGAAAATACTCGTCACAACCTATGCCGCCACTCCCATCGGCAAGTTCAAACCCAAAGCGCACTATCTCGATTGGGTGATGAAGGGGCTCAAGCATTGGAAGCTGCCCGACGAGGCCATCGATCTATGGAAGTCGTTCGCGCCGCAGTGAAACAGCAATCGGCTCTTAACTATCTAGTAATGATAACTGAAGGCCGACGGCTGAAAACCGATTGCATCATTAGCCGCTAAAGGAGAACCCATGCCGAAACCCAAGTATCACATCGTCGTCTGCACCAATGCTCGTCCCCCAGGACATCCGAAACCTTCCTGCGGCAACGCTGGAGCAGCCTCCCTTCTCATGGCCTTTAATATCGGTCTCATGCAGAAGGGTGTGACACCAGGCGATGTTCTCGTCAGCGGCTCCTCTTGCCTCGGTCCCTGCGAGCAGGGACCAACCGTCGTCGTCTATCCGGACGCTACCTGGTACTCCAAAGTGACGGAAGCGGACGTGGCGACCATCATCTATGAACACATCACTGGCGGAAAGCCAGTAGCAAAACTGAACCCCGACGCTGTGTGGAAATCGTAGCATTCAGCCGTCAGCTTTCAGCAGTCTGCCAAACGAAAAACTGATGGCTGACAGCTGATCGCTCTTCTACCACGCATGATGGCCAACGCCACCCATCAAGAACACAAATCCCATGCACCCAGGCAAGTTGGGTGCATGGTGATTACCTGCAGCGACACGCGGACCCCCGACACCGATACCAGCGGCCGACTTATTCAAAAACTGCTCAAAGAGCAGGGTCATACAGTGGCCTCCTATCATCTCGTCAAAGACGAACCATCCAAGATCAAAGCCAAGATCAAAGCCGCTCTGGCCAACAAGAAGATTCAAGCCATCATCATTAATGGCGGGACAGGAATGTCCAAGCGAGATTCCACGTTCGAAGCGGTCGACGCGATTCTAGAGAAACGACTGGTGGGATTTGGCGAGATTTTCCGCTACTTGACCTACCAGGAGATCGGCTCTCCGGCGATCATGAGCCGCGCCACCGCCGGCATCGTCAAAGGCCGAGTCCTCTTCTCAACCCCCGGCTCCGAAAACGCCGTTCGGCTCGCGATGGAAAAGCTCATCCTCCCGGAACTCGGCCACTTGGTGAAGGAACTCACGAAATAGAACAGTGCTGAGCACTTCAGTCAGTCTTGGAAAATCTTCGGTTCAGAGTACGGCATCTCCGGCGGAATCTTCGATTGCGCATACCGCTTATAAAATAACAACAGGTCACGCACCGAGATCACCCCGACAATCTCGTCCCCTTGCGTGACGCCAAGATGGCGTACTCCTAAGTCCGCCATCATATCCTGAGCATCATCAACCGGCCTACTCCACTCGATCGTGCAAATGGGAGTCGTCATGATCTTTTCGACGGTCATCTTCCCTAGACTTTTATTGGTCGAGACGGCACGTCGAACAATATCCGTATCGGTGACGATCCCGACCAGCTTCTTCCCCTTTTTCACAAACAGCGACCCCACGCGCGCAATCCGCATTTTCTTGGCCGCACTCACAACCGATACGCCGGGCCCTACGGTCTTGGGCTGCTTGCGCATAATCTTCGCCACTGTGGACATGATTTTCCCCTTTCTATTGCCGATACGCTAAATAAGAAAAAAGTCGTCCGCGTTCACTCAACATTGCAAGTCGAGCAAATCCGAGAATCAATCGAAAAGGATGTTCAAAACGGACTTCTAGCAAGGCCGCAGGCGAATCAAAACCGGAGGCGTACCCTCGGGGGTACGTTGAGGATTTTGACGAAACGAGAACGTTGTTGGAAGCCGTTTTCAACATCCGTCAAACTGTGAGGACTATCTTGCCGAAGAACTTTCGACTCAACATCAGTTCCTGCGCCTCGCGAGCCTCCTGAAGTGGGAACGTACGGTCGATCACCGAGATCAAACGACCCTGCCCCATCAGTTCCGCCACCTTCACCAGTTCTGCGCGCGTCCCCATATAGGACCCCTTGATTGTCAGTTGACGGGAAAAGACATAGCGCAGATTGAACTTCACGTCTCCTCCGGTCGTTGCGCCACAAGTAACCAAGCACCCGCCTTTCGCCAATGAATCAAGGCAGGTATCCCACACCTCCGGGCCGATATGCTCAATCACGATATTGACGCCGCGTCGTTCGGTCAGCAGCTTCACGCGCGCTGAGACCTGCTCCCGCGCATGGTTGATAACCGCGTCTGCACCAAGAATGACCGCTTTGGGGATCTTGTCATCGGACCCGACCGTCGCGATGACCCGCGCGCCGGCGAGCTTGGCCATTTGAACCGCCATGCTCCCGACCCCACCCCCCGCGCCCATGATCAGCACCGTCTCTCCATGTTGGAGTCCGCCGAGGGCAAACAGCATGTGTGACGCGGTCACCGATACGAGCGGAAACGCCGCCGCCTGCTCAAACGAGAGGTTCTCCGGGATCGGTAGCACATTGCGGAACGGCACTTTCACATACTCCGCGTAACCTCCGTGCGTCATCGCTCCGAGCAGACTGTAGGAGCGGCACATGTTGTCTCGCCCGGCCAGACATTGTTCACATTTCCAGCAGCTGATCCCCGGCGACACGAAGACACGCTGTCCCACCGCGAGGCTATCGACTTGCGCACCGGCTTTCTCCACGACTCCCGCTACATCCGATCCTGAGACATGTGGTAGCGGCATGGGATACGTTGGGTTGCCTTGCCTGACCCAAATGTCGAGGTGATTCAACGCACAGGCTTTGACGCGAATTAGAACATCCTCCGAACCGATCGTCGGTTCGGGCAGATCTTCATACGAAAGATTGACCGGTCCACCATGCGCTCGAAAGAGTACAGCCTTCATGTGCCTCCGGAAAGTTGTGAGTCCTGAGTGCTGAGTTATCCGAAAACTCAGAACTTCGAACTCAAAACTCAGAACTGTCATTAGAAGTTAATCGTCCCTTTAACCACCATTACGCACTGCCCACCCACCTTCACCTCCTGAATGGCATCGTCGTCGGATTCGATCTGGACCAGAATGTGCGATGGACGCCCGATTTCATATCCCTGCTCGACGATAAGTTCCGTCATGGGACCCACTTCAACAAGCCCATTGTGGACGAGATAGGCGCCCATGGCCCCGCTGGCGCTTCCCGTGGCGGGATCCTCGAGGATTCCGATCGCGGGCGCAAACATTCTCGTATGCACCGTCGCATGGTCCTCCACCGTCATGGTCGTGAAGACCATAATGCCGTTCGTACCGACCCGCTCGCATACCTCGACAATCGCGGCAGCGTCCGGCACAATCGACCGCACAGCCGTGAGGGTCCGCACCGGTACAATCACTACCGGCAACCCGGTCGACACCACCATCACTGGTTTCTTGGTGTCGACAATCTGTTGAATCGACAGCCCCAGGGCCTTCGCAATGTCGAACAGATCCTCCGTCTCATCTACTGCACCGAGGAATAGCGGTTTCGGCTGTGTCATCACCACACGGGTGATTTGCCCCTCTCGTGCATGGATTTCGACGGGAAAAAGGCCGATATTGCATTCCTGCATCAAGCGGGTGACACCATCTGTAACCGCAATCAGCCCGAGCCTGGCCAACACGTAAAATGTCCCCAACACCGGATGTCCGGCAAACGGAATCTCCTGTATCGGGGTAAAAATCCTGAGGCGAACGACTGCCGCCTGGTCTGTCGGAGGCAACACGAACACCGTCTCGGAGAGGTTCATCTCCCGAGCAATCTGCTGCAGTTGATAATCGGTGAGGCCTTGCGCGTCGGGAAACACGGCGACCGGGTTTCCGCCGAACGGCTGCCCGGTGAACACGTCGGCTTGATAAAATTTGAGCATGTGGCGGTCTGGCATGATACCTACCTATCAGGATGTCTATCCGGCATTTTTCAACATCCTGTTAGATGATTGACAGGCCTACGTCGGCCTTGTCAGACTCGCCCCATGATCGACGCGAACCAAGAAGACGTGAACCATGCACTAGAGGTACTGGGCCTTACCCTCCCCGTCACCCCTGAAACCCTTGCCCGGAGCAGGCGAGTGCTGCTGTATACCTGGGACCCAGCCCGCTACGCCAACCTGACCAATAATCCCAAGAAATACACGCAGGCCTTTAAGAAAGCCGAAGAGATGACCAAACTCGTCGAAGCCGCCTACGCGCTACTCTCCGCCGTGCTCGTGCCGGACGATACGCTGTCCCGTTAATCGTTATTCGTGAATCGTAATCCGGAAACCCCGCGCCTCATTGCTCTTGCGAGTAACGTTAACGCTTCACCCCACGTTGTGACTCGTCACTCTGGCCATCCCCTCGTCTCCCTCCGAATGGGCCACCGGCCAGGTGATCAGCCCTGACACGCCTTCCGGCGATCCAACTGGCTGCGTCTGCTGCGCATAGATCTGAGGCAACTGATTCGTCCCGAACTTGGAGATATAGAGAAAGACGTGCTCACGCGAGTTCACACGCACGGCCCAGGGATGAAAGTCGTTCTTGTAAAATTCTTCGCAGAGCTGCATCGCGTCCAGGCACGAGAGGGTACTTGGATCATTCAACGTGTAGTAATAGTCCAGGGGCAGATCGTAGTCCGCTTGCTTGTGAATCGTAATACCAAACTTCTCCGGATTGCGCACCATCGGCGTATGACGATAGGCCACAAAGTAGAACAGCTCCATCGAGTGAATCACCGGCTGGTTGTCGAGGACGAACTGGCGGGTCTCCAACGCTTCGTCGAGCGTCTCGCCGGGGAATCCGTAGAACGCCATCACATGGTTCCAAATCCCAGCCTTCGCCGCCATATGGAGATTGCGCTGGATCACGCTCTTCTCGGCATGTTTGTCCATGAGGTTCAGGACCCGCTCGCTCGCCGACTCCATCCCATAATAGAGGGTGCAGCAGCCTGACTTCGCCGCCAGATCCCAGGTCTCCTGATCTTGCAGAGTTTCTTCAAACCGGATCAACGTCGTCCACTTGATCCCGACCTGTTGATCCACCAGGAGTTGCGACACCTTCTTGAACAGAGCCGGCGGATAGGATTCGTCGGAGAAGAGGAAATGACGGCAGTGATACTTGTCCCGTAAGGCTTTGATCTGTTCGACCACTTGCTGGACCGGCACCGCACGATACTGGTCGAAGTAGCCCTGGCCATGGTCGCAGAACGTGCAGCGGCCCCAATAGCAACCTCGTGTCGCGAGGTAGGGGATGATCAGCTCCGGCACGAAGTAGCGATCCAGCGGCAATCCATCGAAATCCGGCAAGGGCAGCGTGGTCGTTTTTTCGGTGTAGACTTCGGAATTCCGGTGAATGCCCGAGGCGTCACGATAGATCAAGTTCGGTACGGAGGCAATGGCCCGTTCGCCATTCAATGCCTCGATGAGCCAGAGCAGAGCATGTTCGCCCTCGTAGAGGATCGCCGAGTCAAACACGTCGGTGAAGAACCGCTCGTGCTTTGCAAGATCCTCCTGCAACCGCGTGATGACGTTACCACCTACCACCATATGAATATGCGGGAAGGTTTCCTTGATCATCTTGCAAAATGTGAGTCCCGCAAGCAGCTGCATCTGCGTGCCGATGGAGACCCCGACGACGTCCGGCTTCTCCATTGCTACTGCCGGCATGACCAGCTGATTGCAGAGGTCCCGATAGATGTTCACCTGCTCATCGTCCAAACAGGCCAACACTTCCTTCGAAACACCGGGGCGATAGCCCAAATTGCTTTCCATCGGATAGAAGACGAGCGAAGCGGGATAATAGGCGTTGGAAATATAGGCCATCGCTTCACGGAAGGTGTTCAATGCGCCTTCGAGTTTGTCAGCCGCGTAAAACTGTTCCCCTCGTACGATCAGCTTCGCATCCTCAGCCCGGTCCGCCAGATCGAACACATCCACCGTATAGGCCTGTTCCAGTACTGCCTTGTGATCCGCCTCCTGCTCCGTCAGAATCCCCGCCTTCTCTCTATCTTGCAACGCCTTGAGCTGCATCCCCAGCCGGGCCTTCACCCAGATCAGGAACTCCATGCTGAAGAAGTGATCCCACATCCCGATATTGATGTCGCGCTGGATGACTGTATGGCCCGCCTCCCTGAGCACGGCAGTCAACGACGGCAGGGCCAGATAGGGAGCAGTCGGTACCCATTCGGGCGGAAAGAGCAGCATGACCTTTGACTTTTTCCCTGTGCCGTTGGTCAGCGGAGCCAGACTACCTATTTGGACCAATTCATTCATCGTTGCACACTGCAGTTGTGAGTTCTTATTGTTGAGTTTTTAGTTAGCCGTCAGCCAACTCAAACCTAAAAACTTAAAACTATGGTCAGTCACATTTTCCCAGCCAAAGTCGGAGTCGTACCGGCGATTTTAGCTGCTTGGTACTGAAGCTCAGGTAATTTCTGCAAACCGAACCGGCAGATGTACAGGAAAATATATTCCCTGATATACAGCCGCAAGTCCCAGCCCGCGTAATGGTTCTGTTCGAACTCCTGAAACACCCGCTCCGCCTCTTCGATGCTCATCCCCTCTTTCACGGTGAAGTAGTAGTCGAGCGCCAAATCCCATTCGGGATTCTTGTACGGCGTGACGCCCCACCGCTCCGGATGCTTGGCCACCGGATTATGCCGGCCAAGATCGAACGTGCCGAATCCCAGCGAATGAACATGGTCCTTGTTCTGTTCAAGGAACTCGACTGATTGCCAGGCTTCCTCCTTCGTTTCGCCGGGGAAGCCGAAGAACCCCATGCAGTGGTTCCAGATGCCCGCCTCAGCTGTGAGCTTGAGATGCCTCGTCATCACCTCAGTCGTCGTGGCCTTATCCATGAGTTTGAGCACCCGCTCGACGCCAGACTCGTAGCCGAAATGCAGATAGCGGCAACCGGCGTTCTTCGCATCCTCCCACACGGCATCTTCGATCAGGCTCTTCTCGAACCGCATGTGCGTCGTCCAAAAGATGTCCATCTGGCTTTCAACCAGCCCCCGCGCCAATTTTCTGAATAAGGCCGGCGGATAGGACTCGTCCGTGAAGTGGAAATACCGGACACCATACTTGCTTTTCAGATACTTGATGTCGGCCAGCACGTCCTGAATCTTCTTCGACCGGTAGCCGGCCGTGTAGCCCTCTCCATGGTCGCAGAACTCGCAGCGCCCCCAATAGCAGCCGCGGGTGGCGAGATACGGCAGAACGTTCGTCGGGACAAAATACTTCGAAAGCGGCAATCCATCGAAGTCCGGGGGCGGCAGTTCCGCCATGTCCTCGGCATAGCTCACGGCCGACTCATGGACGCCCTTTCCGTCCTTATATATGGTGTTGGGCACCGTGCCGAGATCCCGCTTGGCCCCCACCGCCTCGACCAGCTGTAAGAAAGCCGTCTCCCCTTCATAGACCACCGCGCTGTCGAAGTACTGGAACAGGGGCGACTGGGGCAGCACATCGCGCAGTCTCGTCACCGTATTGCCGCCGACCGTCACGTGGATGTGCGGGAACTGCTGCTTGACTAGGGCGCAGAAGGTCATGGAGGAGAAGATCTGCTGCTGGAGGACAATCGAAATCCCTATCACGTCTGGATCCTCTGTCTCGATCACCGGCTTCACGATGTGCTCGAACACGTCCCGGTAGACATTTACTTGTTGATCCTGCACCGCGTCGATGACTTCATTCGACGCATAGACTTTGTAGGAGAGGTCGGTCTCCATCGGCGGCATGCAGATGCGGGCCGGCGCATAGACGAGCGAAATGGTCTGCGTGACTTCGCGGAAGACTTGAATGGCCCATTCTAACTGGTCGATATCGTAAAAGACTTCTCCTCGGACAATGGCCTTGGCCTTCTCCGCCTTCTTACTCAGCTCGTCGATGCGCTGGCGAGTCACATCGCAGAGCGCCATCTGGACATCCATCTCCCAATCGGTCAAATCGCGCTTGTTCGCCAGCTTCCGCAGGCGGTCCAGCTGCTGAGGCACTTTGCGCAGGACTTTCTTCAAGAAATCCTCACTGAAGTACCAGTCCCACATCTCGAGATTCACGTCTTTCTGGATGACCGTATGGCCGGCTTTGCGGAGGACGGCGGTGAGGGAGGGAAGGGATAGGTAGGGTTCGCTTGGGAACCAGTCGGGCGGGAAGATGAGCAGGACCTTCATCTTCCGACCGCTCGCCTGGAAGGAGGTCTGACGATGGAGCTGGATCAGCTCCTTGGAGGCCCGGTCGCCCTTCGAATACTCAATCCGCATACCGGCTCGCTCTCCTACCTGCAAACTGACAAGAAACTATCAGAAAGCCAAGGGGTTAGCCTAGGGAATGGACATTGTACGGGGGTGGGAGAACGGGGGTCAAGAGCAGGAAAAGGATGCCCTCGGTTTCGCTCGCATACCTCCCGGAGCGATCCTTCCGGGCTTTGCCGGGCGGAATCCTTCTGGAATTCCCGCAGCCACGGTCTCAAGACCATGGTGCTTTAGTCAGTTCCAGCTTTCCTCCACGGCCAAGCCTCGTTGGATACCTCGCTCCTCCGGTAATGCTCGCTCAATCCAAGGACATCCTTGATGAAATATTATGATCGGCAACGGCGGGAGCAACAAGGCCCTGATGCTCGCTCAAGCAGCCGGTCTATCCCCCTACAATAATGGGGAGGGAGAAGGGGAAGGGAGATCGGTCGATGCGAGCACGATGGAAACCACCTGGTCACCCCATGAACGCATCACGAACAGTGGCGACGAAAATTTCTTATTGACAGGGCATGGCGCAATCCGCAATCGTGCTGGCGTGCTTATTCTCCCCAGTGTTGAGATATCGGTAGACGGGCGTTTGTTGGGCGAGGATGATGGAAATCAAAATAATTCGGGATACTGTGACCCGGCACGAGCTGAACGAAATGGCGAAGCAGCAGTTCGGAGATATGGTCAAGGCTGTCGTCGATGTGGAACAGGGTATTATGGCGATCGGCGGAGAACTCCATTCGGACGACGAGGCGATTCTCCTAGATCAGGGGTCTGCGCAAAAAAACTTATGGGGAATCAACCTCTACCCGGAGCGTCCGGTTCCGGAATGGATCGAGTTCGATTCCATGATTAATGTGCGCCCGTCCGGAGGAAATCGTTCCCGGTACGTCGAAAGCGCCAAGATCCGTGACGCAGTCACCACAATTGTGAATCGATTGGTCGAGGGGTAAGGGGCATGTCACACGTCCATGCAAATCTCGCTGCCGGCCGATGGCAGACCTTGCCGCTCGTGGAACAGCTGGCTAATGTCGGGAGCGATGTGGCGCGCGCGCATCGTTGGCACGGGAAAGATCCACTTCTTTCTGAAAAGGCGTTTATCCGCTCGTTAGAGCTGCTCGACCTGACTATAGGGGATGACCGCTGGAAAGGTCGCAGGAAAGAACTCACACGTGTGCGCGAGCTGCTCTGTGATGCGATGTTCGGGGGCTCCGCATACGGTAGCGATCTGGCCAGCCTAGATCGTTACTTCTTCCACTTCGCCGTCGCGGCACGGGCCGGACGCTGACCTGCCAGGTCGCAGTAACACCCGTAGAGTTTCACCGTTTATTTTGTATCCTGATCTTCCGGCCGCTGATAGCTTCCGAGGTCTGGGGATGGATGGAGCAGGATCAGTTCTTTGGAGGCCCGTTCGCCCTTCGTATACTCAATCCGCATTCGGTACAGCCCTTTGCGCTACAGCGGATGACAAGAAACTGTCAGAAAGCCAAGAGGTTACGTATTGTACGGGGGCAAAAGATTGATATGCAAGAGCGGGTAGGAGCGGTCAGACGAGTAAGGCAAAAGCGCGAAGCCTGTCTCATATATCAGGGGATGTACCGCGCTTAGTATGCCAGAGGGCCAAGACCTCAACGGTCGGAGGTTCGGTAATCACACGATAGTACAGGTGATAATGAACGCGAGGAAGGTGAATACGACGAACGCCAGCCAGTTTGACGTTTCGAGCCTGCGCCCCGATCGATGGTTGCGATGCGAGCAATTGGAGCGCTCGTTCAAGCTCTACCGCAAGCGCATCGGGAGCCTTTGGTCGATTTGCAACCCACCATTCGGCGGCTTCGACAATGGCTCGTGCGGCACTGCTGACAATGACGACGTGGAAGGGACCGCTCACGATCGGCGGATCTGCTGCAGGACTTGCGAGGCGCTTGCCGTCTCTCTTCGGTCGGCTTCGGCGATCGCGGCGAGCAGCTTAGCCTCCTCATCGGGTGAGAGTTCGAAGGTCTCATCCCCTTCCGGAGCAAGCACAGTTACCGTCGCTCCTTCAGGAAGCCCTTTCGCATCGACCTTGATCGTCCCGCCGTGAACTTTTCCAGTTGTAATCAACATGAAGGCATCCTAGCACTTCACAGATGCCCCGTCTATCTTCCCCCCGCTGATAGCTTCCGAGGTCTGGCGATAGAGCAGAATTAGCTCTTTGGAGGCCAGTTCGCCCTTCGAATACTCGATCCGCATACCGGCCTGCTCTCCTATCCGCTGACTGACTGGAAACAGTCAGAAAGCCAAGGGGTTAGCCTAGGGAAAGAATATTGTATGGGGGGGTGGAGAAGGAGATGCAAGCGGGACAGCCTGGCTGCCTTCGCTCAGGCCAGGGTCTTGTTGGCTGCTGTTAGTCTCGCTGGTGCTTGGCAGCGTAACTTGTTCCATCCCAAGACAAGCTTGGATGGAACTTCGGACATCGCCGCCACCTGCCAAGCAGGCCGCAGCAGCGAGGCCAACAGCAGAAACACAAGTCCCTATGGCCGCTCAGGCAGCCAGGCTGTCCGTCAAGATGGTGAAGGAGAAGAAAAGACCTGGTCCTATCGCCGAACAACTCTAGCGTGCTCTCACCCCCGCCCGGTGTGGGGTCTCCCGCTGTACGCGCCAGGCGCCCGCTCGACGCCACCCGCACATATACCTACTTCTCGAAATCGGAATTATGAAATTATTGCGCGAACCTCCTTGACAATTCGCTTTGCTGATTTATCTGTTCCCAAACCACCGTCTTAGGAGCGGCCCCGGCAAAGCTAAGCCAGGCTTCCGGCGCCCGCGAGAGGAGGATTTCAATGCCCACCAAGAGTAGTTCGTCCCAACAGAACGGCCCCTCAAAAAAGCGCGAGTACCTGAGCCAAGCAGATGTCCCAAGCATGCCGCTTGATCAAGCACTCAAGGTGCCTCGAGCCATCATGGAAAACTACGCTGGAAGCCCCACTGCACCCTTAAAGGTCGCAAAAGCACTCGATATCGAACCGAAGGGTTCAAAGTTGAGAATGCTGTGTGGAGCTTCCCTCGCATATGGTTTGATCGATGGTGGAGCTCAGGCAAGCGTGATCTCGCTCACGGATCTAGCGAAACGAATTCTCAAGCCGCTTAAAGAGGGGGATAGTGATATCGCGAGGCGTGAAGCCTTGCTGAAGCCCAGGGTAGTTGGGGACTTCTTGAAGAAGTATAACGAAGCCCAAGTGCCACGCGATGACATCGCAATGAACATGCTGGAAGAGTTTGGCGTTCCGAAATATAGATCTGCGGAAACACTAAAGCTGATCATGTTTGGTGCGGAACAAGCAGGTTTTATCCAGGAGATAAAGGGAAAGAAATACGTCGACCTCAGTGGGGCCGGCGTCTCAGCCATTACGCCGAAAGAGAATGGGGGTGCGACAACTGCGGAAAGTACGATTATGCCTACGGAGCAACAGTCTAACGAAACCCCGGAGGTTGTTCGACCACCAGTTGTAGCTCAAGTTGTTGGTTCAACCGAACAAAGAAGGAAGAAAGTCTTCTTGGCACACGGAAAGAGCAAGGCCCTTGTTGAGCCGCTAAAGAAACTGTTGCGCCTTGGCGAATTGGAAGCGGTTGTCTCAGTGGAAACACAGTCTGTCGCGAAGCCCGTTCCAGACAAGGTGATAAACGAAATGCGCAGTTGCGGTGCAGCAATCATCCATGTTGATGCAGAACAGCGCCTCTCTGCTCCAGACGGGCAAGAACATTTGGGGCCCAATGCAAACGTGTTGATCGAAATTGGTGCTGCAATGGCGATCTATGGAAGGCGGTTTGTATTGCTTGTCAAGGACGGGTTAGCCCTCCCATCGAATCTTCAAGGCCTTTACGAAGTTCGCTACAAGGGGGAAACTTTAGATGGGGATGAGGCTATTCGCCTGCTCGAAGCCATCAATGACATAAAGAACCACCCCTTACCCTAGCGATTAAAGAGGCGGGGAAAAGGGTTAGGAAGGGAAAAGCTATCAGGAACCATATTATCCTGCACGTAACACGCTTATCTGTTTTATCCACTACACAGAAAAGAGACGACCAGTGTCTGAGAATGAGGGTCATCTGAGAATGAGGGTCAGGTCTTGCAATCCGACATTTCGCGGCGCGTGGCGGGGATCTGGTCGATCTGGTTCATCTGGTCTATTTGGTTTCTTTGGTTTGTCTGGTTCAGAGAACGAAACAAACCAGATAAACCAGAAAGACCAAACAAACTAGAAAGACTGCCTCTGAATCGCCCTCCCCTCACACACGGCTCCCGCATCCTCTACAGAATGATGGATACGTCTACGGCTTTGAAGTAAGCTCGCCCGCACCAGATTGCTGAGGCTGCTTTGCTGCTAAGGCAGGTCCCAGTCGACTCACTAAACAGACGGCACAGAGGGGTAATGTGAATTCCTCATTGGACACGACACCCGGCCCCACCGAGAGACCGCAAGGTATCGTGCAGATTTTCAAGGCTGGCGCCATCTATTTCGCCCTTGTGTTCGGAGCTGGCTTCGTGCTCGGGTCCATTCGCGTACTGTGGGTTGTCCCGCGTTTCGGCGACAGAACAGCCGAGCTGATGGAGACGCCTATCATGCTTGTGGCAACCATTCTCGCTGCGCGGTGGGTGGCTGGGCGATTCGCCTTGTCACCCATGCCAGGTACAAGGCTCGGCGTCGGTTGCGTTGCACTGGGCATCTTGCTCGTTGCGGAATTCACGGTCGTACTCCAGCTCCGCGGCCTCACGATTGCCGAGTACCTCGCAAGCCGAGACCCCGTAGCGGGAGCGGTATACATCGTGATGCTCGGTGTTTTCGCCGTCATGCCGCTCCTCGTGGTTCGCAGATTAGATCGCTGATTCGATCTCGTTTATTTGTCGTCCACAGATCGCGGCGTGTGGCGGGGACCTAGGTCATCTGGTTTCTTTGGTCTGTCTCGTTTGTTTGGTTCGACGAACGAGAGAGACAAGACAGCAGTCACGTTCGATGCATGCCAAAGGAATGGACTGGGCTGATCCGAAAAAGTTGAATGTCCTGGTTTCTTAGGCTCAGTTGAGAATGCCGTTCAGGTTCCCTTCATGGCGTGTGTGCCGTGGGTGATCGCCGCACCCGCGCGCAACGCCGCAGCGATGAGAACGGCTTCGGCGATCTCCGGATCCGAAGCGCCTATCTCTCGCGCCTTGTTCGAGTGTATCTCGATGCAATACGGGCACTGTGTAGTAAACGCGACCGCGAGTGCCATCAGTTCCTTATACTTTCCCGGAATAGCTCCTCCAGCCAAGGCTGCCTTGTCGAAGGCCACAAACGCTTTCATCGCCTCGGGCGCATTCGCCTCTAGATTCTTCATCTTGCTAAGATTCTTCAGATCGTACATGTCCACCTCCTGTTGATGGTCGATTGCTGAATGAGATTTGCCATACCATTCCCTCTATTGACATTTCAAGATCGAATGCTGATCCCTTCAAGATATTCAGAGAAAACCGTGGTGCAGTCCATCCTCGCTCGATTGTGAGAAAAGGAAAATGCACACAGGAACCATTTCGCGGCGCGTGGCGGTGGGTGTGCGTAGCTGACGCCAATTAAGGTCTAGCGGGTTCGTACCATGAGCTGATAGGCCTGCTCAATTGTGTCGACTTCCTCGACCGTGACCGAGTGCTGCTGAAGCAGGGTGGTGAGAGTAGGATTTAGGGTGGCCAGTTGCCCGGACGGAATGAAGAGCTTTTGTGAATATGGGATCAAGAGGCGAATTTTTGCTGATAGCGCGCTCACTGTTCCGATACGGCCGTCTGGCTGAAGCGTGCCTATCAGAATCGAGTTGTCGGGAATGATGGCCCGCCGGAACATGGCAATGAGGTGTACGGCCATCGACGCAGGATACCCATCGTCCACGTTTAGGATCATCATCCCGAACACCAGACGGTTGATTTCAATAATGCCGACCTTCGGAATGTCCTCGGTGTATTTCACTGCCTGCTGATAGGCCTGTTCTAGGCTCGCCCAGTAGAGACTTCCTTGCTGGATTTTTCCCATGTCACCGGCAGGCCGGAATCCGCCTGGAATGGGACTCATCAGGATGGTCTTGTTCATGACGACCCTGGGAGGGCTAAGCTCGGCCTGCTCGGAGCCGTAGCTGTTCCAAGTGATTGCCATGACTTCACGATTGACGCTGAGTCCCGTGCCTTTTGGCATAAAATTGTAGAGGGGCACATTGCTGGTGTAGGTCGCCACTGGACCGCCCAGCCCAACTGCTGGTAGGAAGAGGATTAAGAGCAAGGCTGCCAGATATCGTCCCATGAGCGTCAAGTATAGCAGAGGAAAGAATAGTCTTCGGAATGCTGTGTCACGCTTTGAGGAAGAAAACGGTGTCAGGACCCATTTCGCGGCGCGTGGTGGTCCGGGTTTCCTCCAATATACTAGGACATTTCCTTTAATAAGCGCTTGCTCCGACGCCTCCCCTGAGCCTACAATACCTCCCCTAGGAGTCTGGCCAATGCGCTACAGTCGCTTTGTCAGGCGCATCGCTGTCACCGGGGAAGCCTCTGTCAGGTCATGTGCGACCGAGGACTCCGAGGACGGA